>JGI10216J12902_100742431_pt1 | contig 18536 bp, 15 predicted proteins | sample KanNatreferecore_FD_12902 | JGI IMG/M metagenome (IMG submission 12902)
GGGATCGGACGATGGTGGGGGAGTTTTTGGAGGAGTTGGGGGTGCTGTTGGGGGTGGAGGGGTAGGGGGGGCCACCGCTCAATGCTCAATGAGGGCCGGCGCACGAAGGTTGCGCGCTTGCAGAAAAGGCTACGCCGGCCCGTGTCCATACCTAGTTCTAGTTCGGCCGTACCGATAACCCAAATGAGCCGACGCTACCACTACTGTAGGTTGTGGCCTCGATGGTGTAGCTTCCTGGCGCGAGCGTCCTGATAATACGCGAGTCGGTCCCTGGCCCGCTGTCGTCGTCAGCGGCAATGACGGGGCCCCCCGTTCCGGAACCTTGAAGCAGGTAGAGGTAAGTGTCGACGGAGCTGGAGCCCAAGTCAATGAACACCGTCGTGGTGGAGGTGAGCAAGAAGCTGTAGAACCTGGCGTACCGTCCGCTGCGGTGGATCGAGGAGCAAGCAGAGGTCCAAGAGCTCGCAACGGGGGCATTGAGGTAGATTGTCGAAACCGCACATGAACTTCCGTTGCAGCTCACAAAGCCACAACTGAGCAGCTTGGCAATACCGGTGATACAACCGATCGTTGCGAAGACCAAGTTCGAGCCGAGCCCAGCGATGCTAAGGCAACTGCACGCCGTTAGGGCTAGCGAGATGGTACTTGTCGCACTGCATAGAGCGGAAGAGAGCTTCGTGGAGAGGCTGGTGCTGTCGAGGCCAATACCTAAAGCTCTGGCGATGCAGGCGATCGTGTCCGTGACCGTGATATTGTCGGTCACCACTCCGAGCCCGGCAGCTCCAGAGGCCATGCGTGGAAGCCTGAATGTCTCGCTGCTTGGGTGATCCAGCAATCGCATCTGGTCGCCTAGGATGACCAACTCGGAAGGACCTGCGCTCCACAGCCGCATTTCCGGGCTCCCCTTCACAGCAACTTGGAGCTGGAGAAAGAACGCTTCATTGGACTCTGCGAGATAGAAAAGGAAGAGTCTTCGGTCGGGTCTCTCCGCATTGTCAAGCTCCGTAACCAGAACGGACTGACGCTCGTTGGCCATTATGGCCAGAGCGTCTGACCGAGGTGTCAATCCTTGCAAAGTCCGGAGTTGGTTCAAGGTGGCGGTCATCGAGGGGTTCGAGATGTCGTCGAGTTGTGTACGAGTATAGATAGTGTCCTGCACCAACTCCGGAAGCGTGATCTCAGCTCCGGACAACGAGGTTGGCAGGATAGCGATAAGGAGCCCAGTCAGAATAATGTGCCTCACGTCTACCTCCTTCGAGCCTGCGGCGAGTGTGTAGATAAGAGGCGGAATTGCGCGGGGAGACGCCTTTCCGCCTACTCGATGCCTACATATCTGGAGCGTCTGATTCGCAGCGCAGCCTAATACTTCAACGCAGCCTGGGGCCGGACCTTCCGTGGTTAAGGTAGAGGCCCAGCGTATTCAATGCAAGCGAAGCCAGGCCGAGGGCAGTCGCAACAGATGAGTGATGTGCCTTCAGGAATGCTTCGATATCCGGAAAAGCCGAGTGATGCGAGTCGGTTGAGAGGTTCACGTCGCCGTGAGGAGTTGTGACGGTGTATTCATGCTTCTGGTTTGCCATTTGTCACCTCTTCAGTCGTTGCCACGCCATCTTCGTGATGGCGGTGGAACCACGCAGTCATTCGGATGCGCTCTGCTCTCGAACATCACTTGATTTTCTGAGAAGCGGCCGCCAAGCACTGGCCTCTATCTATTTCAAGGGGCAGGAGCTTGCCTGGCTCACTTTCCGCGCTGCGGCGGAGTCCTTTCTCTGACCTCAACTCCAGGAGCCGCCGCCGGAGGCACTCCCTCCACCACCGCCGAGGACTGCTCCCAGCTTGGCGCCAATCACGGCGCCTGGAGGCCCTCCGACCAGAGCACCGAGAGCGCCGAGTGCAACTGAAGCCACGACCGCTGAGGCCGCTCCTACAAGAATTTGCTTTCCGATCTTTGAATCCTTTTCGCTCGAACTCATGCTTTCCTCCAAGCTTCTGGCCGCCAGTGGCCAAGGATGGTTCCTTCGAGCCGGTGGTAGTGATAGGTCTCCTTCCGGCTTCTCCTCTCTAGAACACGAAATCTCCGCGAGAGGGTGAGCTGACCGAGAGAGCCCTGTCAGATGAGGCTGCTGGCCCTTCATCCCAGGCACGGAGATGGAGCACGCAGCGGATGATCTCGTCGATAAGCAGCGTACCCATCTCTGTCAGGCGGTAGCGGGCTTCGGGCCTGCGTTCCATCAGGCCCAAGGCCTCCAGATGGTCGAGGGACTGTGTCTCGGGCCACCGCTCGATCCACGATGCGGGCACTTCGCCGGTGGCACGGAGTCTCCAAGCCAGACGCCGGAGTTGGCCCTCAGCGGACGAGAGCAGAGTGGGCTCCGAGGCCGGCCATCTCTTGTCCTGAAGCGCTTCCTTGAAGGGCCGGCCCTTGGCATTGATGATCTGCCAGCCGTCCCCATAGGAGTACGCGCTTTCGCCAATGCCTAGAAGCGGTCTCTGGAGGAGCCAGCGATCTCGGTAGCACTTCGGCTGCCCCGCACCTCGCCAGAACCACCCGACCGGCCCTTCCTGGTAACCGCTTTCCAGCAGCACGCTGCGGGCGACCAGCATCTGCACCGCCACTCGCTCCTGCGACGGGAACAACCCTGGGCTCTTCTCAAACAAATGAGCGAGGTTCGACTGGCGCTCGTCGCTGCGTCCGAGCCGGAGACGGTAGACGGTGATCGAAGCCGGCGACTGCTCGACGAGCTCGTGAAGGGTCCAGAGCCACGACTCCTCGGTGACCAGCGGAAGGCCGGCGATGAGGTCGACGTTCGTCGTCAGGTCGGGGACTGCCCGGCAGTCTTCCAGAAACCGTCGCACGTCGGCCGTGGAGTGCTTGCGTCCCATGAAGTCGAGCACTGCATCGTCGAGCACCTGCACGCCGGAGCTCACCCGGTTCACTCCAAGATCTCTCGCGGCCTCGAGCCACTCTCTTGTGACGGAATCAGGGGTGGTCTCGACGGTGATCTCTTCGACCTCACCACACTGGAACAAGTCTCTCGTCCGGTGCAGGAGCTGCGCGAGCTCCCCAGCCTGAAGAAGGCTGGGGGTACCGCCACCGAGGTAGATTGAGCTTACCCGCTTGGACCTGACCGCCGGGAGGCTCTCCGCCACGATCGACGCGGAGGCGTGGAGATCTGCCAGCAGGAGAGGGTTCTCCTCGGCCCGGCCGCTCCTGGCACGGACGTGGTAATGGCAGAAGCGGCAGACGTAGGGGCACAGTGGGAAGTGGAGGTACAGAGTGATCGCGTCTGAGGCTTCGATGTCCGAGGCTGCCCGGGCCAGGACATCCCCCATCTCGACACGGTCGCCCCCGTAGTACTTCACGTCGAACGTGTAGTCGTTGGCCGGGCGGCGGAAGGCAGGGACGGCCGTGAGAGTCGGAAGCAGCAGAGTCTTCACCTTCTCCTCAGCGACTTCAAGATGCTCGCGGAGGCTCGCGGGAAGGAGGCCGCTGGCGGACCTGCTGGACGTGGGCATTCTCATGGTGACCCCTTTCTGAGCGCTTTCGCTGCCGCATCTGGAAATACCGGTTCTCAAGACACCTTTCGTGCCCTGCCCCCTTTGATCCGCGCAATCTCTATCGGGAGCGTACAGTCATTTTTGACATCGTACCGAAGCACGCCGATCGGCCCTTCGAAGGATCGGCCGCGAATCGCACCAGGAAGATCATTCCCATTCGGTCTGCCATCGAGCGCTTTCGAGGCAATCATGAGCATCATGTAACCCAGGCCTGAGTTGAAATCCGCCTCCATGTTGTACTTCGCCTTATAGCGCTCGGCGAAGGCCCGGGCCTGATCGGTGGGACGCGGTTCGAGGTCCAGGTGGGTCGCGGGTACGAAGACGCCCTCGGCGGCGGCACCGACCTTGGGCAGCGTGAAGCTGCTCAGGAGCGTGAAGTCCGCGATGATCGGGAGGTCGTTCCCGAACACCTCGCGAATCTGCCGAAGGCCATTGGTGTAGGCACCGCCATAGGCGGGAATGTAGAGCGCATCGGGCCGCGAGCGCTTGATTCGTTCGGAGGGTGTCCGATAGTCCGTCTGCGCAGGGTCTAGAGGTTCCGTGGCGACGACGCGGCCTTCCCCGCGCTCGAACACCTCCTGAAACGCGGCCGCCACGGACCTTCCATAGTCATCGTTCACATGCAGGACCGCGACCCGCTTGAAGCCTTGCCGTGAAGCGAATGAGCCCATGGTCTCGCCGATCTGAGTGGCGTTTGCCCAGACTCGGACCACCTGGCCATCCTCGGCCGTCAGATCGGAGAGCGCCGCGCCGACGAACAACAGCCGGCCGTCTTGCCGCGTGACCGGCGCCAGTGCCCGGCCGGCCGAGCTCATCCAGCTCAGCACGATCCTGCCGGACTTGACAGGGCTCAAAGAACGATAGGCAGTGAGCGCCTTCTCCGGGTTCCCTTGGCTGTCCTCTACATTGAGCCGATAGCGTTTGCCCGCGGAGGAGAGGTCCTCCTCCGCCAGCCGCATCCCCTGCTCAACCGATCTTCCGAGGTCGGCCGAAGCGCCGGTGAGGGGAAGGATCGCCGGAATTGTCCTTGTGAGCTGCACCGGTTTGGGATCTACTGGCTTGGGATCCGCCGGCTTGGCACAGCCAGCGCCCAATGCGGCGAGCAGACTCGCGAACAGAACCAGAGCCAGGCGTGAAGAGAAAAGTAGTCTTTTATCGTTGCACATGAGAAGTCTTCCTTTCTAGGCCGGGAGACAAATGAGGATCGCTTTTCCCTGGAGAGCCGCGGCCTCGAACAGCTCGAGCCATCGAGCCACGGTCTCTCTGTCAAGCCCGTTGAAGGGCTCGTCCAAAACCAACAGACGACTGTCGGCGGCGTTCAGCGCGCAGTGGAGAGCGAGGCGCTGCCGTTCGCCTCCGCTGAGCGTTCGCACCTCGCGATGGGGTGCCAGCCTCAGGCCATCCAGAGATTCGGAGCCGACTTTGAGACGCAGCGTCTCCGCCACTGAGAGATTTCCGAAGAGGGCGTTCGCCGTTTCGGTATAGAGCAGGCCTTGCCGACGCCGCGCCCAGGACGGGAGATCGAGGGTCGGCTGCCCATTCAGCAAGACCTGCCCCGCGGTCGCCGGTAGATCGCCAGCGATCACCTTGGCGAGGCTGCTCTTACCCCAGCCATTCCTCGCCAGGAGGACCGCCACGTCTCCGGAATGGATCGCCATGGACAGGCCGTCACCCTGGCCGCGCTGGGGACTGAATAGCTCCCAGGCGCCCCGCTGAACCCTGAGCCTTTCCAGGGACAGAAGAGGCCTGGAGCCTTCCGGCGGCGCGCTCCGGAAGCGCAACAGAAAGCCACCGTCACCCATGGGCTCGACAGGCCCATACCGGCGCAGCCCCGTGCCGCCTTCCAGCGTGCCGGTCCAGAGGTCCACTGGAGAACCGACCCCGGAGCTCGTCGGCTCGCCGCCTTCCTTGCGTTCGAGGCGGCGGGACCGAAGCTCCAGGACCCGGTAATCGAACCCCGCGAGCAGCCGCTCATTCAAGGCATGCTCGACGACCAGGACCGCACGCTTTTTCTCTTCCACCAACTGGCCCAGGAGCTGGTTCACGGCCTTCGTCCCCTCGCGATCCAGACTCGCTAGAGGCTCGTCCAGGAGCAGGGCCCGAGTGCCCACGATGGCCGACAAGGCGAGTGAAACCCGCCGGCTCTGCCCGAAGGAGAGCGCCGTCACCTTACGCTCGACCAGAGACTCGAGCCCGAACTCCGCGAGGTAGGGATCGGGCTCCTCGGTCGCGGGCACCCGGCCGGGCTTAGAAAAACGCACCGCTTGGGCCAATACTCGCAGAGCGGAGTCCTCACTCCCGCTGGAGGCGATCCTGAGGTTGTCACGGACCGAGTGGCTCCAGAACAGCTCCGGACGCTGCCAGCACTTCACAATCCCGAGCCTTGCCAAGGTGGGCGGGTCGGCTCGGCGAGCGTCGACCACTCGTGTGGTTCCGTCCTCCTGCAGGATCTCTAGCCGCCCGGAATCCGCCCGTTGATTGCCGGTGAGAAGGTCGATCAACGTGGTCTTACCGGCTCCGTTCTCACCGCGCAGGAGGACCAACTCGCCCGGGCGAAGCTCGATGTCGAGCGACTCGAAGACCACGTGGCTCCCGAAGGTCTTCTTCAGGCCGAGCCCTCGCAGCACCGCAGGTGGGCAGCCACCATTGAGGAACGAGGACATCAAACAGCCCCCCTTCGGCCCGGCTGCTCTCCGCGGCTCAGGAGCCCCCCTGGGCGGAGATGGAGCAAGGCAAACAAGACAGCCGCGTAACCAATCACCCGGAGGCTCGCCACGGTCGCGCCTCCGACTCCGAACAGTCTCAGCACCTCAGGCAGCAGGACCACGCCCGCACTGCCCAGCAGAGGCCCCCAGAAGCTTGCGGCGCCGCCCAACAGAAGGCATGTCAGGAAGAAAACCGAGAGATCGGTGGATGCTACGCTTGGATCTATGTAGCGGGCATGAGAGGCATAGAGCACGCCGGCCATAGAGCCCAAGAAGCTCGCGACCTCGGCAGCCCTTGCCCTCTCGGAGAACACCTTCTTGCCGAGGCTGAGGGCCAGGGTCGGAGAATCTCGGATCGCCCTCAGGAGCCTGCCCCAGGGCGACGCGATGGCTGCGTAGGAGGTGATCAGCAGGATCACCACCACGAAGGCTATAGTCAGCGTGAGGAGCCAGGGCTCCGCGCCGAGCGCCCGGCTCGGCAGAGGTGGCACGTCTGTGATCCCATAAGGCCCATTCGTGAGATTCCGGAGGCTTCCCAGGCGGCTCGTACCATCCGTCCCGTTGAAGAGCAGGCCCGCGATCATTACATTGAAAGCCAGTGTGCCAAAAACGAACTCGTCTTCCGCGAGGCTGCGGGCGATGAACCCCTGAAGGAACGAGAAGGCCACCGCGACCCCCGCGGCGGCACCGAGCGCCGCCCAACTCGGAAGCGAGTACGCCACCCCGAAAATGGCGTACGCATAGGCCCCAACCCCGAACGACGCAGCCTGGGCCATACTGAGCTGCCCGACATGGCCGACGCAAAGGCTCAGGCCCAGGGCGGAAAGCCCGTAGACGAGGGCCAGGTTCAAGAGATGAAGCTCGTAGCTCATCGAGCACCCCGCGGTACGAGCCCTGGACCCCAGGGACGCCACACCTTCCAACCTCCCAGCCGGCGTCCAAGGAGCCCGAGGAGGAGCAGACCCAGCGTGACCGGATCCTGCCAGGCACCGGAGGTCGTGAACGTCACCACCGTCCGCAGCAGTCCCAGGGAGAGCGCCCAGACCAGGAGGCTCCGCCAACGGCCTAGCGGTGTGAGCAGCGTGGCCGTGGCCGCGGGGATCAGGGCACCCATACCGCTGTGGGCGCCCACCGCCAGATCCACGGCGATCGCGATGGAGGCGCCTCCGGCGACAAGCCCCGAGACGCCGAAGGCCATCCCCCGCAACAGCACCGGGTTGTAGCCACTCCGCGAAAGCTCCACGGGGTTGTCCGCCAGGGCGCGCAGCTTCACTCCGTGGCCGCTGAAGCGGAGGACGAGGAACACCGCGGTGACCAGAGCGATGCACAGGCTCATCGCGACGAGCTGGGAGGTCGGCAGCAGGAAGCTTCTCCCTCCGACGATCTCCGAGAGACCTGGAAGCGTCGCCAGCGACTGCACGTCCGAACCCCAGCGCAGCGCGATCAGCTCCGCGGTTAGGAAGTACAAAGCCAGGGAGCACGCAAAGTGGACACCGGTGGGACTCCCCTTGCGCAGGAGCCTTTCATGATTGGCCCAGCCGAGGAGCAACGACAATCCCGTGACCGCCACTACCGCCGAAACCACCGCGCCCGCCACGCCGAGATCCGGTTGCAGCGCCGCGACCAGAAACGGAGCCAGGGCGAATAGCGCTCCCAGCGCCACGAAAAAGATCCGCGTGCTCCAATAGACCAGAGCGAACGCGAAGCCCAGGGCGGCGATGGCGAAGCCCTGGGAGAGAGCGGAGGAGAGGAGGGTTAGCATTGAGCGGTGCTCCTTGATCGCTTCAAGAGACAGGGTTTCTCTGCCAGTGCTGAATCAGCTCTGCTTCTGAGTTATCAAGGTAAAGGCGACGTTCACCAAACTGCGCCACGATCCGTCCTCTTTGGAGCACGGTCATCGGGCCGTCTGCCGAGATCACAATAACCAAGCCGTTATCGCCCAGATTCTGACTGACGCGTAGAGCTGTCCGGCGCCTAGTTCCCCACTCCAAGGAGTAAATCTGCTCCACGCTGTTGAAGTCGGAGTCGTACGATGGCTCGGAACCACGGCTCCACGTTGAGCCAGCCGGAAGGAGCCGACGTCCCCAGACACGCATACTTGGAAGCTCAACAATCGTGGCACCATCATCACGTGCAAGATCGTAGATGCTTCTGGTATCCAGTTCCGGCAAAGATCTCCCTTCAACTGTCTCTAGGACCTCGGTCAACGAGATCGAACCTCTTCTCAGTTGGCTTGCCGCCTCCTTACGAGCAATCACAAAGAGCCCCCCAACACCAGGCTCTTCGCTGATCCTCCGAAGGCACGGCTCAAGCCTTTCGACGACCGTCTCCGCAGTTTCCTCATCGGACAGCCGCCCAACTAAATCTGTCAGCCGATCGATGAGCTCATGATAATTCTTTGCGGGAACCCATTGGCCATCAGCGGAGAGAACAGCCTTGACCTCTCCATTGTGAATGACCTCCCCCGTGCCCGAGCCATAGGTAACCACTGCAATCACAGCCTTCTTTCCCCGAGAAAACGAAGAGAGAAGTTGACGTCGGCTCGTTCCAAGATTTTGAATTCTGACAACATGGGTAATCTCTAAAGGTTGACCTGGGTACGGCAGGAACAACGCCAGAGAATCGTCTTGAAAAAAGGCAGAGTTACCCCTCAGTAGCGCCAATGTTCTATCGTAAAAACGCGATTGTCCTGAATGGCGGGCAATCTGAAAAGGAAAGCTGCCGCCCATCAAATCGTGCACAACAGCTAGATCAGAGATCAACCACTCCGGGCTTCCCAGGACGAAGGAGAAAGCTCTCGGAGCGCCTTCGTGCAGGGCACGTGAAAGGTCACGCGTGGCCAAGAGTAGCGCATGCACATCACCTTTCTCGAGAAACTCGCCGGAGTTTTCGTGAATTACGTGAGCAACCGCAGAATCTCCATTCACAGACGGCGGCCTTTCTCTCAACCTACCTCTAAGCCTCGTCTCAACCGCAGACGTTAACTGGGAAAACATATCCCGAGCACCGTCGACAATCTCATCGAGAACGGACAGATTGTCACTACCATTCCAGAAGAGCGTCACACTTGACCTAGAGCCTTCACCTCTGTATTCCCCCTTGCTCGGAGCCTGACCACGCTGATAGGGAAAGGTGATACAATTTTCGCCATACCGTCTCGTGTAGAACTGAAGAGACTGAAAAACCCGCAAAAGACGCGGTATCTGTTCCCGTTCGGCCGAAAAACCATTTTTCTCCTCTATCTCGGGAGCAGTCGAACCAGGAAACAGGCGAACCAACCTTTCGCACAGCTCTCTCTCTTCGGGACGAAATAGAACCAGCCCTGTCACATAAGCATGACGAAGAGTCAACTCTCTATCGATGAAACTCTGCGCAATCAGATCCCGCGCAAGTGAATTGGCAGATCGAATCAACTTGTTCCATGCCCTCAGGGCGTCCTTCTCAGGATAGTTGCCCCCGGAACTTGCCATGTAGCGAAAAGACTCACGCTCTCTCTGGATAGCTCCCATGATGCCGTCTGCCACGGACATTATGAATGCTTTCAAAATATCTTTGCTGACCAGATTTTCGGTCACTTTGTCCGGCAGCACAACAACTTTCCTAAAACTCTTCGCGGCGCGAAACTTTTCTAGCCCGGGAGCAGAGGCGCAGCGCTCCGAGAGAACTACAATTGGTATAGCCTTCGCTTGCTCAAAGGCCCACTCACCCAAAGTGAGCTTACGATCAAACAAGCCGAAGTACTGCTCCAGATACACAGCTTCCCAAAGAGTTTCCAGCAGGCTTTTTCTAGGCCCTCTCAGAAGAGCCATGAAACCATGGCCCTTCAAGTAGGGCCGCAAAGAGCTTGAAAAGCGGCGAGAATTGACCGCAAAAGCAGAGCGTCGACCTCTCGCGGACAAAGAGCTTCTATAGTGAGCGCCGATAAGGCCGAAGGAGATCTTACCCTCGACGATTACCTCCGCTGGGCTTTTCATCCTCTGGAGCGTGCGCGGCGAGCTCTCCTCAATGTACTTGGGTACTCGACGCTCGCCGGCGAACGGCTGAAACACCATATTCATGTAGTCCTGGATGAGCTGTTCCGTCACAAGAATTGTTCTACTTTGGCCAGGACTTCTCTCGAGAAGCTTGCCGAGAAGGTCCTCATTGCGAGACGCAAGCGCTTCAAAGTACTCCCGCGTTGCCTGCTTCACAATCTCGCTGGTTTCTACTTTACCCACACAAGGCCTCCTCATTTTGTTAAAGAAGGTTTCCAGAAATTTTCATATTCTTAGCTCGACGGCGTTGCCGGATTGATCTCTCAAGACAATGAGACCGCCTTCGCACAGAAGGTGGATGTCAGCTGCCTGGAGCGGATGCGATTCACTCACAAGTCGACCAGCAGAATCGCGGATCTTGAAGCGGATCAGATGCTCCGTAACATCTATGTCGGCCGTGACAAGCCCTGAATAAGGGATATCAATGACAATCTTCAAGTCGCTTGAGTTCTGCATCGCAGCCCTCCGGTTTCTGGATGTACCTATTGGATCAACAAGGATTGCTCATAGGTTCCATGCCTGGCTACCTCGAAGTCGTACTCATACAGGCATAGAGGCCCAAGGCTGCGGGCTAGCTGACCGAAGAAGAAGACGAAACCGTTCGGGGCCGAGATGAACAGGTGAAGACGCCGACTGCTCCGATCTCCGGTATGATCCTTGAGCCACTGGTGGAGCTGCCAGGCCAGTTGGAAGGCGTGCGCCCCGCTCTCCACGCGAATCTTGCCGGGCTCCCCCGCGATGCGCGCGGATACGAACCACCCGATGCTGATCCCGCTTTTCTCGATGTAGGTTTTCACCGCCTCGGAAGTCGATTGAGTGATCTCCACCGCGACCGCGACGTCCTGGGACTTCGTGTCCAGGGATTCCTCCACGAACGGCTGCCAGAGCGGCCCTTCCGGGACGGCGCCCTGCCCCGCGGACCATCGGAAGGGCTTCCCCGCTGTCATCTGAAGGAGCGAGAGAGGCGTATCTTCCTTGGTGTGGAAAAAATATCCGGCCGCGAAGGCGACGGTTGCATGGGCCGCCAGACAGAGCACCAACGGTCGATGCTGGTGCACCGCATCTGACAGGAACTCGTCTAGTTGGGGCAGCAGGGCGTTGTTCCATTCCTCTGGGCCCCGTATGAAACGGCCCTGGAAATGTTCCTCCAGGGGAAGAAACCTCTCGGTCGTCTCGTTGAGCTGGATCGCCCATTCCGCGAGCCGGTAATCCTTGCTCTCGACGAAGGAACGGATACCGAGGATGAGCTCTTCGGGCGCCGCCTCCAGGTCCTCCGAGCGATCGACGGGAACATGGCTGGTTTCAGCAAGCATTGTCCGAAAATCGAACAGCTCGCTCGAAGCCCCCCGGAGATAGAGGACCGGAGTCGCCCACTCCGGAGAGGAGAGCCGCACGACCTGCCGTCCCTCAGCGACGGCCGCCTCGACCGGGAGCCCGGTTCTGAGGGTCTTGTAGAACGCCTCCGAGAACTCGATCGCCATGCCGTCGGTGACCGGTATCTGCATGGCGACCACCACCGGCACTCCGGCGACCGAGACCGCCGCCGCGATACCGGAGAGCGGATCGCTGTCTTCCTCGCCCGGGAGCTCTCCGCTCCGGCAGGCATTGAAGACAGCCACCTTGAGCGTCTGAATGTTGCCAAGGCGGCTGGCGATGTCGGGCGCGTAGACGCGGTCTTTCTCTCCTTTCTTCTCGAAGAGGAGGGACCATTGGCCAGTGCTCTTGCGGTACCCGCCATGGCCGATGAAGTGGAGCACGTGGAAACGTCCTTCCTCGAGACGCCAGCAGGTCTTCTCGAAGGAGGCATGATCGAGAAATTTGAGATCCGCGTACTTCCAGTTCTTAAATGCCCTTTTGATCCGGGCTTTTTCGGCCGGCCAGTTGAGAGGTGTCGCATCTTTGGGCTGTGCGTCGACAACCAGCACTCTGAGCTTGCCTTCGACTCGGATTTTCACCGGCCGAGGAGGCTGCTGAGCTCCGATCGTCCGAACTATCGAGATGAAGCGGCTCTTGGCAAGGTGACGCTGTCTCTCCCGATCCATGCAAAGCTCCCAGGGAATTCTCGAGACCCGCAGGAGGTCGGAAGCTTCCAGAGGTCCCGGCCCCGCGGCATCTCCGAGCACCAGGCGAAAGCGGAAGCCGCAGACTTCGTCTCCCGCCCGCCGGTGCTCGATTGCCGTCAGGCGCTCCCGGAGCTCGGCGGCGACGTTCCCAAAGAGGATCTTGAAGAGCCGATGCCCGATTTCATCTCGTTGCCGGGCCAAGTCGTCTCGCGACACCTCCGATCCCGGCTTGAAGGAGCCCAGCCAGTCGCGATAGAGACGTTCCGCGTCGATGTCTTCGGGAGGAATGAAGGTATGCTCGATGGGCGCCGCCATTCCATTGAGAGTGAACGACGCCCTGACCTCCCCGTTCGAAGCTGGAGACAGCTGAACTCGGACCTCTTCGTAATCCATCTTCCGTCACCTCTACTCCTCGTCGTCCGGTCGCTGGATCGGGCCTACCGTTGGGTTGGGCGTCGGCTCAGGTTCATCGGACTCGCTGGGAATAGGCTCCCCCGACTGCAGGGCCACTTCCGGCCCATCGGGCCGTTGGATTGGTGGCTGAACCTTTGATCCCGAGGCATTGACATCTTCGTCCTCTCTCGGGTCATGGCCCTTCCCTCTTCGCCTGCCTTCTTCCTTGACCTTCGGGGTGACTGGATCGGAGACGTGCGGACTCCTCTTTGTCTGCGCTTGCATGTCAGGGCCCTCCGGGATTGCGCCTCGCGACCATGGACCTTGCCCCTTCATGGAGGCTCGGGCGAGGCGTTCCTCCGGGATAACCCGACCTAAGGAAATTTGTTGGGAGGTTGAATCAAAAACCGCCCTGGACCACGAAGGCCGCCCAGTAGTATGGGCGGCGCCAGGGTTCTTGACGCGCGAGCATGATCTGCGCCTGCTGAAGGGCGTGGGCAGGAGGGAGGCCCTGACGAAGGAGGCCGTCATAGAAAAGGCCCATCAATTCCGCGGTGGCCCGGTCATTGACCGCCCAGCTACTCGCGAGGACGCGGGTTGTTCCCGCGGTGAAGAAAGCGTGCACCAGACCCACTAACCCCTCGCCGGAGACCGCGGCTCCTCGGCCGCTTTGGCAGGCGCTCAACACGGCGAGATCGGATGGGAGATGGAGACGTGCGATCTCGTGGGCGAACAGGATGCCATCTTGGGGTCTCCCCTTGGGATCGAACAACGACAGTGCCAGGCCCGAGAGCTCTGGGTGGCTCTCGTTCGGCAGCCCGTGGACGGCAAAGTGCAAGAGGCGGTAGTCTGCGAGCTCTCCAGAGAGAATCCGCCCCTTGGTTGTCGCAAAACGCCGGGCGTCAAGCCGTGCCTCGGGACGGACGAGGGAGAGAATGTGCTGGGCCTCGATGTCGGAAAAGTGGAGCCGCGGCAGATGAAATGGGCTAGTACCAGGCGACGGTTGTAGGGGACTCTCATAGACAGCATCCGCGAATACCGCCAGCTCCTTCTGGGGCTCATCTTCCTGACGATGCTTTCGCTCCGAGAGGCGCACAGCGACCGAGGCGGACGGTGCGTAGGCGATCTCGTGAGAAGCAAGGATGGGCTCCTTTGGGTTCTCGGGATTGGGCAGAGCGCCAAGGGGCAGAGCGTGCAGGGCCCCGTCCATCACCAGCAACCAACGCCGCGCGCCAAGCTCAGGCAGGGCGCTACCCACCAGGAGCCGGGAGGCGGCGAGGAGCGCCTCCTGCCCCTGGACACTCACTGCCGAGAAACCCGGCGCTGAAAGCACGTCGACCGCTTTGCGCGCCAGCCTTTCAATGTGCTTCTGCGGGGGAAGGCGGCGAACTGAGAGGCGTTGATGCGAGACCACCCAAAGGTAACTCGCGTCTTCACCGAGATCGAACTCGAGGAGGACAGTGTCCTGGTCGATCCAGCGTTGAATTTGGCGGGTGGAAAGGGAAGTCCCTCCGAACTCCGGATCCACCGCACCCGATGCACCTTCCTCGCGGCGGAGGTCGAGCACCGCTTTCCGGACCTCTCGACCGGCCTGTTCAATCAAGGAAGCAGGCGCTCCGGCCGAGCGGAGAGCCTTGAGGCGCTCTTCAGCCCGGCTGAGTGCTTTTGCGGCGCGTGTCTCGGGGTTGCGCGGCTCCCCTTTGGACTGCACCAGGAGGTCCAGGAGGCGCCGCGAACGCGAACGCTCTGAGATCTCAAAGGCTTCAACGAGCAAGGACGAATCGCCGGTTTGGCCGTAGAGCTCAAGCGTCAGATCCGCAGCGAGATCGAAGTAGAACTGCTGATTCGCGAGGACGGACGTCTTGAGATCGGTGCGTCCCAACTCGCTCCGCAGACCCTCGACCTCGTCAATCGCCTGGAGCGCGAGGGCGCGGGCCGGCTGAAGGTGCCCTCGAGCACGGGCCAGCCGCGCCTGGCCCGTCAGGACAGCCGGCCTGATCCAGCGGTTCTCCGAAGACTCCGCCTCTAAGGAGGTCTTTTGAAACAACTGTTCGGCCAAGTCCAGGTGGCCGCGTTTAAGCTCGGTCCAGGCGAGATCCTGGCGGGTTGCGACTACGCTTTGATGGTCCTGGGCTGCCGTCAGGGCAGTGAGGGCATTTCGGAACCGCGTCGAAGCCTCGTCGTAGTTCCCCTGGTCATAAGCGAGCCGTGCCAAGCGCCGCTCGAGCTGTGCGAGCTCGGCCGGCTCGCCCTTGCTACGAAGCTCCAGGGCCTCTGAGAAGACTCTCTGTGCTTCCTCCCGGCGGCCGAGATTGGCGAGCGCCTCCCCCTTCTGCGCGAGAATCCCGGCCCGCTGTCCAGGCGCCATGTCTTTCGGAGCTCTCGCGAGTCCTTCGTCTGCCGCGTCGAGCGCGAGCTGCGGCTCGCGCGCCAAGTTATAGACCGAGGCCAGGTTTCCCAACACTACGGCCACCGGGGAGGCCTTCCCATTGGTTTCCCACAACTTCAGAGCCTCGCGATAGAGGCTTTCCGCCTGCGCGAGCTCGCCTCGCTCCGAGGCTTGATGGGCAAGCCGATTGACCACTTCTGCTTCCCAGGTGGTTTGCCCCAGTTGCTTCCACAGGAGGAGAGCCTCGCGGTTCGCGGTTTCGGCCTCGGCACCTTTTCCGAGATCGGAGGCCATCTCCGCGAGCATCGTGGCAGCCCTGGCCCGTGTCCCAGGCAATTGAGCGGCAGCGGAATGAGCGAGGCACTCACGCAACAAGGCCGCGGCCTCCTCCTTGCGGTTCCGCCGCTTTAAGACCTTTGCCCACTGGACCCGCGCGTAGCCTTCGCTGTCCGCGTCGCCTGCCTGGGCGAAGAGGCGGACCGCTTTCTCATAGAGTGGCAGCGCATGAAGGTCGCTGGCTTCGCCGTCCTGACGACGTAGCTGTTCGGCCTGGGCCAGAGTCTCCTGGCCCTTGGCGGTGAGTTGGTCGCGGTCGGTCGCCGGCCGGAGGTCCACGACCTCCAGGAGGAACCGCCCGGAAGAATCCCCGGAGGACTTAACCTCAAGGACATAGAGACCGTCGAACGGCGCCACCACCCGGAGAAGCTCGGGCACGGGTACCACGGACTGGATATCGAGGGGGGCCCAGCGCTCCGCGTTGGGGGCCTGGAGAGTGAGCACCACGTCAAGCGACTCTTGCGTCACGCGGAGGGAGAGGTATTGATCGCGACGGAGCTCGAAGGCGAAGTGCCGGGCCTTCCCGGCCTTCACCTTGCTTGAAAGGGAAAAGCCGGGCTGCAGGGCCAGGCGGGTCGGCCCCACATCGCGGCAGGAGAGGAGCGCGAGAGCGGCAAGAGCGAGCCCGGCGCGCCCGCACAACAGCGGTCTCAGCATCATCGAGAGCCTCAAGACCAGTTCGTGGAACCGACCGATTCTACGGCTTTTTCGTCGACGCGAGAACCCTCTGCGGGTTATTTCTCAATCGCTATCGGGTAGGTGCCGAGGGGTATCTCCCGGCCCTCGGTGATCCCGTAGAGCTTCAGGGAGTAGCGGCCGGGCGGCAAAGCGCCAGCGGGCAGGCTCAGGTGAAAGCCTCCGGGAGTCTGAAGCACGAGATCCTCGGACCTCCAGACGACCGCTCCGGCCGCGCTGTGGATGAGTACTCCGTAGCGGGCCGAGTCTGGGGCAACCTCCGGATTGAGGATCAGGAGAGCCGAGTCGCCGGGTGTCCGGAAGCGGATCGGGGTCGCATCGGCTGCCTCGGCACGATCCGAACCGGAGGGCGTCAGGTCATAGAGACCCGTGTTGACCTGCGGTCCCAGGGGGGAAGTCGTCTCCTTGAAGACGACGAGACCGATGCTCACCGCGGCAAAGGTCGCCGCGACACCATAGGCGAAAGCCAACGATCGAACCACGGAGCGTTGGGGAGGTGCCGCCGGCGGCAGCGAGAGCACCGGAGACGGAGATGGTGGGCGGCGCTGCTTCGCTCCTGACATCGCCCCCTGGAGTTCCTGCCACGCCGGTTCAAGATCTGGCGGCGCGGAGTCCTCCTCCTCTTCGTCATCATCAGCGAAGAACTCGGCGACCTCGAGCATCAAGGAAGAGCACTCCTTACAAAGCGAGAGGTGCTCCATGATCGCAGTGGTCTCCGATGGCGGGATTTCGCCGCGATGGTACGCCATGAGCCGAGTCGTCGAAAGGTGCTCCGCACCGCGCAACTCCTCGCGCGCAAGAACGACCATTGCCTCGTGAATCGGGTTACGCGATTTAATCAAGGAAAAGCTCTCCTTCCTTCGCGACTCAGAAGTCGATCGGACCGAAGTGCGGCTCCAGCAAAGGCCGGAGGCGCTTCTTCGCAAGATGGAGATGCGACTTCACCGTGTCGATCGAGATCCTCATGATTTGGGCAATCTCCTTGTACTTGAGGTCCCCCTGGAGCCGAAGACGTACACACTGCCGCATCTGCTCTGGAAGCTCTGCGAGGGCGTGCTGGAGGATCTCAATGTGCTCACGATCTATTGCCCTTGTCAGGGCGTCTTTCTCGCCATCCAACAGGGCGGGATCTGCCACCTCCCTGGAATTCCCTTCTGGCCTAGGCTCGTCTAGCGAGCTCACAATCGCCAGGCGCTTGGTGGCTGCCTTGGCCCGTAGCGCATTAGCCCGGACGTTCTTGGCGATCTCGAAGAGCCAAGCCTCGAGTTGTACCCGGTTGTCGAGCTTGGCCTCACCTCGGAAAACCCGCAGAAAAGTGTCTTGGGTGAGATCCCGAGCCTCCTCGGGTAGAATCCCTTTGCTCTCGAAGAAACGCTGAACACGTGGCCGGTACTTGAAGAAAACGAGGCGCTCACCGTCCTCGCCCTCCTCGCCAAGCTCCAACAGCACGGGATCGAACTTCGGCATAGTCGCCGGGCCAGCCGCTCCTTCCCCCAAGAGCACTGGTCGGCTTCCCTCCAAGGCGTTATCTGGGTCCATGGGTGACGAGGCCCTATCTGTTGCGCCATCGCCATTGTATCCTGCCACAGGGCGCTGGCGTGGAGATGTTCCGAGGTGGCCATTACCCCAAGCGACTTGATAGGTGTCTCGGCCGTCAGGAGGCCTGAACTCTTGAACCGCTCAAAGCGGACAGACGGTGAGCCGCCAAAGGCGGCTGGGCTCCCGCTGCGATGGCCGCTTTCGTCCTCCCCTATAACCATCGCCCGGCCCTCGGAACTTGGCGTCGGCGGGTTCATCATCTCTGAGGCGACCCAGCGCCCCACAATCCGAACCTCTCCGCCGACCCGCTCGTTCTCACCTGCAATCCCCTCGACTCGGGTACCGAGGCCCGCCCTTCCTCCACCGGAACTGTCAAACTCGGGGAGTTCCCATGAGTCACCAAAAACGTGATTCTGGGGACTGGGTTTTCCGGGTGAGCGCGGTCTCGGAAGTGCCTGCGGGAGAGGGGTTTGCGATGGGAGAACCGTTGCGGAATCCCTCTCTTGGGCGGCGGAAGTGGCGAAAACGAAACTGAGTTTCGTTTTTGCGGCGCGGAAAAGACCGCCGGGATTGCGTTTGCTCGATTCAGAGGGGGTCGTATTCCTGGTCCAAATCGGGGCGGAAAAGCAATCACGCGCCCGGGTTTGGACCGGGGGGTGGTTGGGGGGGCGCCGCGGCTGGCGCGGACGAGTGAGCACGAGATGCCGTCAGGCGGCTCGCGCGCAGCGCGCCAAGACGCGGCGCCGAGGGGGGGCGGTGGGCATCCGACGAGATCGGCGAAGCCGGACCCTGTGGGGCGGGGGCCCCGTCAGCGCGCTTCAGA
>JGI10216J12902_100149708_pt1 | contig 18515 bp, 20 predicted proteins | sample KanNatreferecore_FD_12902 | JGI IMG/M metagenome (IMG submission 12902)
TGCCGGGCGTGGAGCGCCCGGCCATCGCTTCGATGGTGCCCACCATGCGCGGTCGTTGCTGTGTTCTCGATCTGGGCGCCAACGTCGACTGTTCCCCCGTGCATCTGCTTCAATTCGCGGTCATGGGCTCGGCTTTGTACTCCATCGTCGGCAAAGTCGACCGGCCCACGGTCGGCCTGCTCAACATCGGTGAGGAAGACATCAAGGGCAACGAAATCGTCAAGCAGGCTGGCGAACTGCTCAAGAGCAGCGGCCTGAATTACTTCGGCAACGTCGAAGGCGACGACATCTACAAGGGCACGACCGATGTCGTCGTATGCGACGGCTTCGTCGGCAACACGTTCCTGAAATCCTCGGAGGGACTGGCCAAGATGCTGGCTGCCTACCTCAACGAGGAGTTCCGGCGCAGCGCGTTTACCAAGCTGCTTGGCCTCATCGGTCTGCCGGTGATCAATGCCTTCAAACGGCGCGTGGATCCGCGCCGACTCAACGGTGCGAGCCTGCTCGGCCTGCGCGGCATCGTCGTCAAGAGCCACGGTTCGGCGGACAGCTTCTCTTTCTGCGTGGCAGTGCAGCGTGCATATGACGAAGCTGCCAGCGGAATCCTCGAGCGCATCAGTGGGCACCTGCCGGGCATGTCCGATGCCAATGCGCCGATGCAGAAGGCTGGTTGATGCTGTATTCCCGCATCGCAGGGACCGGTAGCTACCTGCCCAGCACCGTACTGACCAATGCCGACCTGGAACAGCGCGTCGACACGTCGGACGAATGGATTCGTAGCCGCACCGGAATCCGCGAACGCCATGTCGCGGCCAAAGGGGAACTCGCCAGCGATCTTGCGTTGCAGGCCTGCCGGCGAGCGCTGGAAGCAGCGGGCAAAGAACCCGGCGATGTCGATCTGATCGTTCTCGCGACCACCACGCCGGATATGATCTTCCCGAGCACGGCCTGCATACTGCAAGCCAAGCTGGGCGTGGGCAATGGTGCCGCATTCGACGTGCAGGCAGTATGCAGCGGATTCGTGTACGCGCTTTCCATGGCGGACATGTACGTGCGCAACGGTCAGAGCCGCTGCGCCCTGGTCGTCGGGGCCGAGGTCTACTCGGGCATCCTCGACTGGACCGATCGGTCCACCTGCGTACTGTTCGGCGATGGCGCCGGGGCGGTGGTGCTGCTGCCGTCTGCGGAGCCTGGCATCCTGGCCACGCGCCTGCATGCCGACGGCAGGCATACGGACATGCTCGCCGTCCCCGGTCGGGTATGTGGTGGCGCGATCAGCGGGAAGCCGTTCGTGACGATGGAAGGGCAGGCGGTGTTCAAGTTTGCCGTAAAGGTCCTCGCGGAAGTCGCCGACGAGGTGTTGAAGGCCGCGCAAGTGCCCCTCGAAAAGATTGATTGGCTGATCCCGCACCAGGCCAACTCGCGCATCATCGAGGCCACCGCGCGCAAACTCGGGCTGCCGATGGAGCGCGTAGTCGTGACCGTCGATCGGCACGCCAACACGTCTGCCGCATCGATTCCGCTGGCGATGGACGAGGCAGTGCGCGACGGACGCATCCGACCCGGTCAGCATGTCCTGCTGGAGGCCGTAGGCGGAGGGTTCACGTGGGGTGCCTGTCTGGTCAAGTGGGGGTGAGGGTGACATTTGCCTTGGTTTTCCCCGGTCAGGGGTCGCAGTCCGTCGGAATGATGCAGCCCTATGCGGACCTGCCAGAAGTGCGCGCGACATTCGAAGAGGCGAGCGCCGCCCTGTCGCTCGACATGTGGGCGTTGGCAAACGACGGCCCGGTGGAGGAGTTGAACCGGACCGTGAACACGCAGCCAGTCATGCTGGCAGCCGGCGTGGCATTGCTGCGCGCCTGGCGTGCGAACGGCGGGAAGACGCCGGCCGCGGTGGCGGGGCACAGCTTGGGAGAGTACAGCGCACTGGTCGCTGCAGGGGCGCTCGACTTCGCCGACGCTGTACGGCTGGTGCGCTTCCGCGCCCAGAGCATGCAAGACGCGGTGCCGGAGGGCACCGGTGGCATCGCGGCGATTCTGGGCTTGGATGACGAGATTATCCGTTCCGTATGCACCGAAGCAGCGCTCGGCGCTGTCCTCGAGGCGGCCAATTACAACGCGCCGGGGCAAGTGGTCATTGCCGGGAACAGAGAGGCGGTCGAGCGCGGCATGGCAGGCGCGAAGGAACGTGGAGCCAAGAGAGCGGTGATGCTGCCGATGAGCGCGCCCTCGCACTGCAGCCTGATGCGCCCTGCCGGTGAACGCGTCCGCGAGCGCCTCTCAGGGGTTACCTTGAATAGCCCAGGCATCGCACTGATCAATAACGTCGATGTGCAGGCCCCGACTGACCCTGCGATCATCCGCGACAGCCTCGTGCGGCAGATGTACGCACCGGTGCGCTGGGTGGAAGTGGTGCGGGCACTGATCGCGCGTGGCATCACGCAGATCATCGAGTGCGGGCCGGGTGGAGTGCTCACCGCACTCAACAAGCGCATTGCGCCCGAGGCGCAGTGCACGGCGATCAAGGACTCCGCGCAGTTGCGGGAACTGGCTGCGAGCGTGCTCTGATGCAGATCGCAAACGGAGGGGGGGAAAGATGAGGCCTCTGGAGGGGAAGGTGGCGCTGATCACCGGTGCGAGCCGGGGAATTGGGCAGGCTATCGCGCTGGAGTTTGCGCGACAGGGTGCGATCGTCGCGGGCACCGCAACCAGCGAATCCGGCGCGCAGGCGATCACGGATGCGTTGGAGAAGAACGGCGGGCGCGGTTACGTGTTGAATGTGACCGACGAAGCCCAGATGCAGTCGGTTCTGGATTCAGTGCAGTCCGACCTGGGACGCGTCTATGCGCTGGTGAACAACGCGGGAATCACGCGCGACAATCTCCTGATGCGCATGAAGGACCAGGAGTGGGACGAAATCCTGCTCACCAACCTCACCGCAGTGTTCCGGCTTTGTCGGATGACCGTGCGCGACATGATGAAGGCTCGAGAAGGGCGCATCGTGAACGTGACGTCGATCTCTGGCGAAATGGGTAACGCGGGCCAGACCAACTACGCGGCTGCCAAGGCAGGCGTAATCGGGTTCAGCAAATCCCTGGCCCGTGAGATCGCCAGCCGAAACGTCACGGTCAACTGCGTCGCGCCGGGGTTCATCGAGACCGATATGACCCGCGTACTGCCGGAGGCGCAGCGAACACAGGCTGCGCAGCACGTACCGCTGGGTCGTTTCGGCAAACCGGAGGAGGTCGCTGCAAGCGTGGCCTTTCTCGCCTGGCCCAGTGCAGGATACATCACCGGCGCGACCTTGGACGTCAACGGTGGCCTGCTGATGCGCTAGACGCGGAGGCAGCCTCGTGCTATGCAATTTTGGTAGAATGCGCCGTCGCTTTCGGCACTTGCCGACAACAACGTCGATTCTGAGTATCTCGCCGTATTTCGCCGCCGAGCGGCGGCGGCCGGCAGTCTAGGGCGCATTCGCCGCCCGCACTTTCATCTAACCAGGAAGGGCAACTTGATGGAAACCATCGAACAACGCGTCAAGAAGATCGTTGCCGAACAACTCGGCGTCAACGAGGCAGACGTGAAGCTTGAGTCGACCTTCGTTGATGACCTCGGCGCTGATTCCCTAGACACGGTGGAACTCGTGATGGCCCTCGAGGAGGAATTCGAGTGCGAGATTCCGGACGAAGAGGCGGAGAAGATCACGTCGGTGCAACAGGCGATCGACTACATCAACTCGCATCTCAAGCAGTAATTCTTCCGACGGTACTGACTTGTCCAAGCGCAGAGTAGCAGTCACCGGCCTGGGGATCATCAGCCCGGTCGGCCTCGGCGTGAACGAGGCATGGGCCAACATCCTCGCCGGTCGCAGCGGCATCACCCGCATCACGCGATTCGATGCAAGTCCCTACGCATCGCAGATTGCCGGTGAGGTGAAAGGCTTCGACGTGACTCAGTACCTGCCGGCGAAGGAAGCGCGTCGCCTGGACATTTTCGTGCACTACGGCACCGCGGCCGCCGTCCAGGCGATCCGCGACTCCGGGTTGGAAGTGACGGATGCAAACGCCGAGCGCATCGGCGTGAACATCGGCTCCGGCATCGGTGGTCTACCCATGATCGAGGAGACGCACCGCAGCCTTCTCGAAAGCGGCCCCCGGCGCATCTCTCCATTCTTCATCCCGGGCACCATCATCAACATGGTGTCGGGCAACCTGTCGATCATGTTCGGATTCAAAGGGCCGAACCTGGCAATCACCACTGCCTGCACGACGTCGACGCATTGCATTGGGGAGTCGGCCAGGCTGATCGCCTACGGTGATGCGGACATCATGATTGCCGGCGGGTCGGAATCCACCGTGTGCGGGTTGGCGATCGGAGGCTTCTCTGCTGCCCGCGCCCTCTCCACCCGAAACGACGACCCCGAGGGCGCGAGTCGCCCATGGGACAAAGGCAGAGACGGCTTCGTGCTCGGCGAGGGGGCCGGCGTGGTCGTGCTGGAGGAAATGGAGCATGCGCGACGGCGTGGCGCGCAGATCTACGCGGAATTGATCGGATACGGCATGAGCGCAGACGCGCACCACATGACCGCTCCGTGCGCAGACGGCGACGGCGCGAGGCGCTGCATGGCCAACGCGTTGCGCGATGCGAAGGCCTCGCCCGACATGGTCGATTACATCAACGCACACGGAACGTCGACGCCCCTGGGCGATCAGGCCGAGACCGTCGCGGTCAAGCGCGCGCTTGGTGACCACGCGACGCGGATCGCCATGAGTTCCACCAAGTCCATGACAGGGCATCTTCTGGGCGCGGCGGGCGGTGTCGAGGCGGTATTCACCGTGCTGAGCGTCCGCGATCAGATCGCGCCGCCCACCACCAATTTGACCGATCCCGATCCGGAATGTGATCTGGACTACGTTCCGAATCAGGCTCGCCAGATGAAGATTCGCATGGCGCTGTCGAATTCCTTCGGATTCGGTGGCACCAACGCGACGCTCGCGTTCAGACCGATCTGACCCTGGCGGGGCCGGTACGTCGGCCGCGGTCGTCGCACCCTTGGCCCATCCATCGTCTGCTGGGACCATGCGTACTGACTCCTGCATCACCTTCCTGGATGGCGTCCCGTGTCTCGGCCCGCAAAGCTGATTCTCGCTGGCGTGCTGGCGACGCTCCTGACGGCGGGCGCCGTCGCAGGATGGCTCACCTGGTTCGCCGTCACGCCCGTGGCGGTGGAGGAGGGCGCACGAGAACTGATGATCAAGAAGGGACGTTCACTCGGCTGGATCAGCGATGAGCTGGTGCGCACCGGCGTCCTGAACGAACCGTGGTCGTTCCGGGCACTGGCGCGCGTGCTGGGTCGCGCCAGCGCTGTTCAGGCCGGCGTTTACAGGCTGCCCGAGCGCATCACCCCCTATCGCCTCCTGGAGATGCTCGCCAACGGAGAGGTCACGGAAGCGCAGATCACGTTCATCGAAGGATGGACTTTCGCACAGATGCGGCTCGCGCTGGCCCAGCATCCCATGATCGCGCAGGAGGCCGCTCAGCTCAGCGAGGCGGAACTCCTGCGACGTATCGGCGCGGAAGAAACAAGCACTGAAGGGTTGTTCTTTCCGGATACCTACTTCTTCAGCCCCGGATCGGCTGACTGGAAGATCCTGGAAAGGGCCTATTCGACAATGCGGTCCAAACTCGACACGTTGTGGCAGGCGCGGCAACCTGGACTCCCGTATACCTCGCCATACGAGGCGTTGATCATGGCTTCGATCGTTGAGAAGGAGACCGGGCTGGAATCCGAACGCACGATGGTTGCGGCGGTGTTCGTCAACCGCCTCAAGCGCGGCATGCGACTGCAAACCGATCCGACGGTGATCTACGGACTGGGAACTGGGTTCGACGGGAATCTGCGCAAGCGCGACCTCGAGACCGATACGCCTTACAACACCTACACGCGCAAGGGCTTACCCCCGACGCCGATCGCAATGCCTGGTCAGGCGGCGCTGGAAGCCGCGCTGCGCCCCGCCCAGAGCAATGCCTTGTACTTCGTCGCACGCGGCGACGGCTCGTCCCATTTTTCCACTCACCTGGACGAGCACAACGCAGCGGTGCGTCGCTACCAGTTACGACGCTGACACCGATGTCAGGGCGCTTCATTACATTGGAAGGAATCGACGGGGCGGGGAAGAGCACCCATATCCCGTGGATTGCCCGCGAGTTGGAGACGCTGGGTGTTTCGGTATGCCTCACGCGCGAACCGGGCGGCACGCCTCTGGGCGAGCGTCTGCGGGCGCTGTTGCTCGACCCGGCCACCCATGTCGACGCCCAGGTGGAAACCCTGCTCATGTTTGCCGCTCGCAAGCAGCATCTGGTGGAGGTGATCGAACCCGCACTTGCCCGCGGAGAATGGGTATTGTGCGATCGATTCACTGACGCGACCTACGCCTACCAGGGCGGGGGGCGCGGGATTGCGACCGAGCGGCTGGCGATCCTCGAGGAATGGGTACAGGGCGCTCGGCAACCGGACCTGACCTGCTATTTCGACCTGCCGATCGATGTCGCACGGGATCGGGTGCTTGCAAGCCGTGCACTCGACCGATTCGAGCAGGAGCAAGCCGGATTTTTCGAGCGTGTCAGAGCCGGCTACCTCGAGCGCGCCCGGCAAGCGCCGCGACGAATCCGCGTACTCGACTCGACCATGCCCGTTGTACAGGTTCAGGCGGCCTTGAAGGCCATCCTCGCCGAGCTGGTGGCGCGAGCGTGACGCAGCCGCTCGTTCATCCCTGGAACGAGGCGCTGTGGCGGTTGCTGCCGGAACGCGACCAGCTGCGCCCGGTCATGCTGTTGTCCGGGCCAGCCGGTGTAGGAAAAGCGGCGTTCGCCATGGCCTTGGCGCATGCCCTGCTGTGCTCGCAACCGGATGCCGATCGGCGCGCCTGTGGGAGATGCTCTGGCTGCCGCTTGGCGCTCGCAGGAAATCACCCCGATCTGCGGGTGCTCGGCGGCGAGGAAGAGCAAGAAGACCAGGACAGCGGCTCGGGCGATGGCGGAACCGCGAAGTCCAAGTCCAACCGCTGGATCAAGGTCGGCAGCGTACGCCAGCTCGCGGATTTTCTTGCATTCAGCGCGCATCTTGGTGGCCGCAAGGTTGTCGTCGTGGAGCAGGCGGATCGCCTGCATCCCAGTGCTGCGAACGCCATGCTCAAGACACTCGAAGAACCACCTTCGCTTACCCATTTTCTGCTGGTGAGCGGACGCGCGGCGCGCTTGCCGGCGACGGTGCGCAGTCGCTGTGTCACGCTGACATTCGCCGTTCCTGGCATCGAACTAAGCGTCAGCTGGCTGCGCGAGCAGGGCGCTGCGCGTCCGGAACTCGCCCTCGCCCAAGCCGGTTCGGCACCGCTCATGGCACTCGCGCTCGATGCTCCCGAGTATTGGTCCGTGCGTGATGCCTTCGTCGAGGCGGTCCTGGCTCGCGACGATTTTGATCCTGTGGCGGTGGTTGATCGGCTCGGACAGGACAGCCTGCCGGCCATCGTGCAGGCACTGCAGAGGTGGTGTTACGACTTGACTTCGTTGGCTGCGAGCGGCGTCATCCGCTACAACCCCGATTGCGCTCAAATCTTGCATCGTCTGGCCGATCGACACTTGTTGCTGTCCATGTCGCGATTCCAGCGTCAGCTGAACGAGGTGGTGCGCAGCATCGAGCATCCGCTGAACGCCCGGCTGGTGGCGCAGCGATGTCTGTTCGGATACAGAGCCGCTTTGAGCGGCACGGAGGCATGAAGTGACCGTATCGGAAGCCGGCGGACCGGGCCCGAGACCCGGCGCGATCTCCTTGAACATCAAGGATAAAGCTATCCTTTACGCAGCCTATATGGGCTATGTGAAGGGTGGCGGGATCTTCATTCCCACTGCGCGCCCGTATAAGCTCGGGGACGAGATTTTCATGCTTATCAGCTTGTCGGACGATCCGACGAAGCTCCCGGTTGCTGGCAAGGTGGTCTGGGTCACCCCCGCGGGTTGCCACGGTAACCGAGTCCAGGGGGTGGGCGTCCAATTCAAGGAAGATGAAAGCGGTGTCCAGGCGCGTCGACGCATCGAGGGACTGCTCGGCGGCCACCTCCAGTCCGGCCGCCCAACCCACACCCTGTAGCCGTAGCAAAGGTCGCAATGCTGGTCGATTCACACTGCCACCTGGACTTTCCTGACTTGGCGGCAGAACTCGATGAACTGCTGATGCGCATGGGCGACAACGGCGTCGCGCACGCGCTGTGCATCGGCGTGACGCTGGAGAATTGGCGCCGTGTACGGGACGTCGCCGCGCGACATCCCCAATTGTCCAGGACCGTCGGGGTCCATCCCGACGAAGCTTCTGCGCGTGAGCCGAGCGTCGATGAATTGATCGAATTGGCTGCTGGCCCCAAGGTGGTCGGGATCGGCGAGACCGGCCTCGACTACTTTCGCGCAAGTGGCGATCTGGCATGGCAGCGTGAGCGGTTCCGCACCCATATCCGGGCTGCGCGTGCCTGCGGAAAGCCGCTGGTGATCCACACCCGGGCTGCATCCGCCGATACATTGGAAATCATGCGCCAGGAGCGTGCCGACGAGGTCGGCGGCGTCATGCATTGCTTCACCGAGACTCAGCAGGTTGCCGATGCCGCGCTCGATCTCGGCTTTCACGTTTCGTTCTCGGGCATCGTCACATTCAAGAACGCAGGCGAGCTCAAGGAGGTTGCCAGGCGAGTTCCGCTGGACAGGCTGCTGGTGGAAACGGATTCCCCGTACCTCGCGCCAGTACCGCATCGGGGAAAGCGCAACGAACCGGCATTCGTGCGACACGTCGCCGAATATGTGGCGCAGCTGCGCGACATCCCGCTGGAGGCGTTGGCGGAGGCGACTACGGCCAACTTCGAGCGTCTTTTCAAAGTGAAGGTACGACGCCAGGACGCTGCGTCCTGACGTCTTTCTACTGCCGCGGATGCGCATAATCTATCTTATGTTAAATGCAGTACACAGACTCCACAGCGGACGCGCATCTCCCCGTGGGGTGCAACCCTATCCAGACACCGCACGCTTGAAGCGGCTGCGGATCGCATGACCATCTCGTTCCGGTAGCACCCGCGGCACCTCGGTTGAAGAGGTCTTAATCACACCGAGAACCGGTCCCGGCGTCCCGAGGAGCATCTCGCGCAGCGAGGGAAACTCCTCCATCGATCGTACGGTCGCCGAAAGTCGGAATCCGCAGGCGAGCGCAACCGCGGCCAGGTCAGTGCCAAGCGCAGTATGGCTCGACTGGCCACCCGTCTCTCCATAAGCTTGATTATCGATTACGGCGATGGCGAGATTGGTCACGCCCTTGGCGCCGACGGTCGCGAGGCTTCCCAGCCCCATCAGAAGTTCCCCATCGCCGGTGATGACCAGTACCCGTCTGCGCGGTTGCGCCAGTGCGAGACCGAGCCCGATGCAGACCGCACCGCCCATCGCGCCCCAAAGATAGAAGTTGGCCGGATGATCGCCGGCTGCGGCGACGTCGTACGTCGAGGAACCGAGGCCCGGAATCACCAGCAAGTCGGGCGAGCGGTCCTCGAGCAACCGGGCCACCATGTCTCTACGTTCAAGCATTCTCTCGATTACCTCGCGGTCAGAATTTCTTGGCGCCGATGAGGCGTTGCGACAACAGCACGGCAACCGGCTGCGACCCGTCATAAGCCATGCGGACCGCCGCTTCGGTGACTGGCTCGGCGTCTGCCGGGTCATCCACGCGGTAGACGAGAAAGGCCGCGTGCTCGAAGGTCTTGGGCGTCCCCTGACCCATCGGAATCTGCCAGGGATTGAACTCCGCCCATTCTCCGCGCATGGTCACGATAGTCAGGAACGGAAAGCCGCAGCTGCGCAACAGGGAGAACATGTTCACGCAGTTTCCGACCCCCGAAGACTGCATGAGCATCACGCCACGCTCGCCGCCCAGATCCGCACCCGCAAGCAGCGCCACGCCTTCCTCCTCCGTGGTGAGGACGGTCACCTTCATTTCCGGGTCTGCGTGCACCGCCTGGATCAGGCTGGCGTGTCCGGCGTCAGGGACGTACCCGACCTGAACCACGTTTTGCCGCTTCAGCGCGGCATAGATCTGCGCCCGCCAATCATCGGGCGCAAAAGAAAACGCAGGATTCATCGATGCTCTCCTTTGAGTCTCACCGGCGCCAGTCGGCTCCGCTCGCACCAGTGGTCGAGCAGCGCCGAAAAATCCTTGCCGCCGAATCCGCCGGCGCGCGCGAGGGAAAGCGACTCTCGCACATTCGCTGCGCTGGGCAATGGGACCTTGGCGGCGTTCGCTGCATTGACCACCAGCGAGATGTCCTTGTGCGCGAGGTCGATGGTGAAGCCGGGCTCGACATCGCCGCGCAGCACCTTCGACGTGTAATTCAGCTTCAACTGCCCGTTGGTCGCCGTGGTGCCATTGAGCACGTCCAGAGTGGTCTCCAGATCCAGCCCGAAACGCGCCGCAAGCGTCAATGCTTCCGCGTTCATCTGGCACAAGCCGATCGCGAGGAAATTGTTCACCAGCTTCGTGCGAATTCCAGCACCCGGCGCACCGCAGTGGTGGATGGTCGTGCCCATCGCCTGCAACATCGGCTCGACGGCGGCGAAGTCCTCGGCATGCGCTCCGACCATGAACAGGCTTTGTCCGGCAGCCGCGTGGCTCGCCAAGCGGCCTACCGGCGCATCGACGAAACGCATCCCTCGCTCCTCGAGGCGCTGCGCCATGCGGTCGGTGGTGGCTGGATCGACAGTGCTCATGTCCATCACCAGCGTACCCTGCGCTGCATTGGCCAGCACCCCGTCGGCGCCAAGGACCGCTTCCTCCACCTCGGCAGATCCGGGCAACATGGTGACGATCACGGGGCATCCGCGCGCGATGCCGGCGATAGATCCGCCGTCCTCCGCACCTGCAGCAGTCAGGGTCGCGACCGGTTCAGGTCGCACATCGTGCACCGCAAGGCCGAATCCCTTGCGCTGAAGATTGAGCGCCATGCTCAACCCCATCGCGCCGAGCCCGATGAACCCGATTCTTGTTTCCACGCGTCTCCCTCGCCTCTACCGTCCGCTCAACATCGAGCGCCGATCGCCGATACTCGAGATACCCCGCACAACTCGAGATTCGCCATGCTGCGCCACTGTCCGCCCTGCCTCCGTGCGCTGTGCACGACCGCCCTGCTTCTTCTTACTTGCGTCGTGCTCGAGCCTTCGAGCGCGCGCGCGGCCAGCGCCGAGGCCGCTATTCTGCACGAGAAGATCTCGGGGCTGCGTTCTCTCCAGCCTGAATCATTCGAGTGGCAGTTGCTCGCGTTGGACATTGCCCGGACGCTGAAGGCGATGCCACCCTCGAGCGAGCGCATCAGCGCGTTGCGCGCATTCAAACCTCAAGTCGAGTCCTTCGTGCGCAAGGACGCACGCGCCGCCGCGGATCAACGCATACGCACAACCACGGAAGCGTGGGTCCAGCGCGTGGGCAAGCTGCTCGCCGCTGAAGGATTGGAGATGCACACGCGCGCGCGACAGGACAAGGGCGTGCGAATCGCATCGGTCGATTACGCGCAGATGCGCCAGACCCTGGCGAGGAAGCTTGCGGCCGAGACGGATCTATCCAGTTCGGCACGCCTCGCGGGATTCGACGAGCTGGAGTTCGTGAACAGTGCGACCCGGCAGAGTTGGCGCTTTTCTCTGGAGGGGGGAGAAAAGGTTCACGCGCAAGTTCTGCGCGAAGCGGTGGCCGAGTGGGGCCTCGACGAACTCTAGGCATCGGCGAGGCTCACTCTTCGGACAACTGCCTTGCAATGACCAATCGCTGTATATCGCTCGCGCCCTCGTAGATCTGAGTGACGCGAACGTCGCGATAGATTCGCTCGACCGGGAAGTCGCCGACATAGCCGTAGCCGCCATGAATCTGGATCGCATCGGAGCAGATCTTCTCCGCCATCTCGGATGCGAACAGTTTTGCCATCGACGCCTCTTTGAGGCAAGGCAGCCCAGCATCCTTCAACGCAGCGGCGTGCCAGACCAGCTGACGCGAAGCCTCGAGCCGCGTGGCCATGTCCGCCAGGCGGAAGCTCACCGCCTGATGCTCGAAGATCGGTTTGCCGAATGCCTCGCGCTGCCTGGAGTATGCGTGCGCAGCCTCGAACGCCGCGCGGGCCATGCCGACCGCCTGTGCGGCAATGCCGATCCGCCCCGCCTCCAGGTTCGACAGTGCGATGCGATAACCCTCGCCCTCCCCGCCTAGCAGATGATCCAGGGGAATGCGGCAATCTTCCAGCACGATCTGCGCGGTGTCGGAGGCGCGCTGTCCCATCTTGTCCTCCAACCGCCCGACGACATAACCCGGAGAACTGGTGGGCACCAGGAAGCAGGATATGCCCTTCTTGCCTGCTCCCTTGTCCGTGACGGCGAAAACGATGGCGACGTCGGCTTCCTTGCCGGTTGTGATGAACTGCTTCACCCCGCTGAGCACCCAGCTGTCGCCGTCGCGCTTCGCGCTGGTGCGGATGGCGGATGCGTCGGATCCGACGTGCGGTTCGGTCAGGCAGAAGCACCCGAGCATCTCTCCGCGCGCAAGCGGACGCAGATAGCGCAGCTTCTGCTCCGTGCTGCCGAACTTCAACGGAATCCCGCACGCCAGCGAATTCTGTACTGAGACGATCGTCGAGGTGGCACCGTCTCCCGCAGCGATCTCCTCCAGCGCGAGCACGAGCGACAGATAGTCGAGCCCTGCTCCGCCCCATTCCTCGGGAACGACCATGCCCATCGCACCGAGCGCCCCCAATTCCCGCAACGCCTCACGCGGAAACACGTGATCACGGTCCCACTGTGCGGCGTAGGGCGCCAGACGCTCGCGAGCAAACGCGCGCATCGCATCGCGGATCAGCTTCTGTTCTTGCGTGAGGATCATCGGTTTCGAAGTAGGCCGTCCGCCTTTGGGCGGTATCCGGCGGCTAGAGGGGTATGCGAAGCGTGAGCGGGCAGTGGTCGGACGCAGACAAGTCCTTGGTAACCGAAGGCAATCGCGCAAAGCGGAAGTCTACCGGCAGCGGCGCCTGGTCGTCATCGCGCGCCGCCAATCCCACGCGAGCGGGAAGGATCTGGGCGCCATCGCGCTTGGATACATCGCGAAATCCGATACCGCGACGCTGAATCAGCGGTGTCGTATCGCGGATCAGTGCCGTCAGCGCGGGCGATGTCAGAATGTAGTCGAACTGCGAAACCCGGCCGGCGGAGCGGTAGTAATGCGTCCACCGCTCCTCGGCTGGCAGCCGCTCGAGCACATTCTCCAGCTTGCCCACGCGCATGAGGTGCTGTATTCCATCTGAGCCCGGTTCGTCGTTCAGGTCGCCGACCACGGCAAACAGCGCGCTACCGTATGCCTGCCCGCGGAAGCGCTTGCGCAGGATCGACACCACCGTTTGCGCCTGCCGATCTCGCTTCGCACGCGCGGCTTCGATCTTCTGTGCGCGCTTGACGGGATCGTTCTCCGTCACGAGCTTGGACTTGAAATGATTGACGAACACGGTGAGCGACTTGGAGCCGCTCCTGTTCAACTCCAGGGTCGCTTCAAGGCAGTCGCGCGAGAACAGCCAGGGAAAGCCTGCATCTTGCGCGTCTGGCATGTCGATGGCGGTACGCACACCCTTGATCGGATAGCGGGACAGCACCGCGACATCGATCTGGCGCAGATCCCGGCAATCGATGAGGACCGCATGGCCGTAATAACTGCCGAGATAGTGCTCGTTGAAGGCCCGCAAAGCGTGCAAGCTCTCGACCTCCTGGAGGCACACGATGTCAGGCAGCCGACCGTCCTCGAGCCGCAGCGCCTGCGCCGCGAGGTCGACTTCGGCCGGCGCGAACAATTCGAACAGGCCAGGTTTGTAAAGCGGCAGATATCCCCAGCGCGGATCGGTTGACTCGCTCTTGGCCGACATGTCGCCAGGAAAGCGATTGCCGAACTTGTAGCGCAGGAAGAAGTTGTTGACGTTGAAGGTCGTAAGGGTGACGGCCATGATGCGCATGCAGCAGGTCAGTGCGTGAGCATACTACCGCGCTGTCAGGCGTGTGCGGATGTCCGGCCGCTTCAACCCCGGCGCTGCCGGATCCACTCGTAGAAAAGGAGCGTGGCGGCTGCGGCCGCATTCAGCGATTCGATCCCGGCAGCCATGGGAATGCGCACCGTGGCAGCCGCCTGAGCCAGCAGTGGCGGCGACACGCCCTGCCCCTCGCCGCCGATCACGAACGCGCAGCGGCCCTCCAGGCGCAATGAAAACAGTTCGGTCTCGCCCGAGGCCGCTGCGGCGATGACGCGTCCCGGGAAGACGGCTGCGACATGCTCCAACGCCTGGCGCTCGTGCACGACGATACGGAATTGGGCGCCCATGCCGCCGCGCAGACAGCGTGGCGACCAAGGGTCGGCGCACTGGGGCGAGAGGAAGGCTTCGCTGCAGCCGGCTGCAGCGGCGCTGCGCAAGATCGCGCCCAGGTTGCCCGGATCCTGCACGCCGTCGAGCAGCACGCAGAACCCGCCATGGAGCGGAATGCGCAGGGTGGTTGGAAGCGGCGCGAGCGCCATGATCCCAGTGGGAGTGTCCACCGGCGAGAGCGTATCGAACAACCGCTCGGATAGTATCAACGCAGCCTTCTCCCCGACTCGCGCGAGGAGGCGCACGGCATCGTGAACCCCGAGCGAATCCTCGCGCAGGATCAAGCACACATCGCTTTCACCGATGGCATCGAGGTATGCGTCGATCAGATGGGCGCCATCGAGGAGAATGCGCCCGGTGCTGCGGCGCTCGCGCGCCGACGTCGCAAGCCGGGCGATCTGCTTGAACTGGGGATTGTCGCGCGACTGGAGACGTCTCAACCGCGCCTACGGCAGATGGGGCCGCACAACCAAGTTCACTGGCACTGGAATGCTCGTCCCGTACGTCGCTGCGCCACCGACAATTGCGCCAAGCAGTGCGAGGACGATCCATACGACCTTTCGTTCGGCCCGAATGCCGGACGTTTCCTCACGGCGCTCAAGGCGCTCGCGCACTGCGATCGAGGCGCTGCGACGGTCACCATCGGTGCGGCGTTCCTGGTCGCTGGCGTCGCGACCGGCGCGCCGGTCGATGCCGGTGCGCTGGTCTGCCCAACGCGCCCGCGCCATTGCGCGCTGCCGGATCCATTCGTCAGCCTGATCGCGCGCCACGCCAGGCTCCAGCAGCGGGCGCAGCTCTCCGGGCTCATACCAGCGCTGTCCGTCCGGGCTGAGGGCGGTCGCGTCGCGCAATCGGCCCAGCGCGTCCTCCTGCCGTAGCGCGCCGATCGGGAAAGGCCCGAACACACGCTCACCGCGGCGGACGAACCAGAGATGGCCGGAGATTCCTTGCGTGGAATCCATCAGTTGCGTGATTTCCGGAGGACCTGGCTCAAGGCCAGTGCAATGTTCTTGAATGCATTGTAGCCGCTCTCGTCCAGCGCGTCCGGCTGCGCGCCGGAGTCTGCGAACAGCATCGCATCAGGCAATCCATGGCCGCCCTGCAGGCCCATCGCATAGAACGAACGCGCTCCGAGCCGCTCCTGTAGATGTCGCGGAAGAAGTCCGGCGAGTTTTGCGGTCTGCTGCGGACGGAACCACAGTGCCTGGCCTTTCTCGCGTAGTCGATCGAACAGCGATCCGCTGCCGACCTCGAAAGTCAGCTCGCCGGGCAGGAGTCCGCCGTCCAGCATCATCGTGCTTGCCGGTTCGACCCGATTCGAGCGGGGATTGAAGGTCCCCAGCCAGACGCGTCGCAGGCCGAGGGCCTGTTCCATTGCGTAGAACGCCACCGCGACGCACGCCCGCACCATGCCGTCCCCCGCACTGGCGTTCGCGATCTGATCGACGCACCGGGCGACCAGCGCGTCGCGCGCAATCGCCGAGAGCGCGACCGGTTCGTCCGATTGGGTCGGCCAATCGCCAGGCAGCAGCGGGATCCAAGTTGCCGCCGGCCTCACGCCATAGCTGCGCCAGTTGCGCGCAGCCTGCACCACGCAATGGCGCAATGCGCGGCGCACCTGATCCGACGGCAAACCCACCAACTTCTCCAGGCCGCGGTAGTCGTCCGGAAGCGCAGCATCGTGCCAGCCGTGCGCACTGTGGCGAGCGAGCGCAACGCTGTGGCGCACGGTCTTGACGCGTGGGTGATCCGAATGCGCGTCGTCCATCAAGGACTGCAGCAACTGCGGCAGTCTCCATTCGCGCGCCAGCGCCAACTGCAGGTCGGCCAGTGCGAAACCGAGCACCACGCGCTGCGCGGCAGCACTACGCAAGCCGGGGTGGCAGACCTGCATGCGCTCCAGTTGCAGGCTCACTTCGGGAACGGTGCACCACATCAGCATCTCGGCGAGATCATGCAGGAGTGCGGCGATGGTCACCTCCTCCGCCTCCATGTCGTGGCGCAGTGCCGAGAAGTGGCGCGCCGTGATCGCGGCCTGATACGCGCGGCTGATGACCGCACGCGTGCCGGTCAGCGCCCTCGGATGCTTTGCCAGTACGTCCTCGAGGATGAGCGGCTTGTCGAACTCGCGAAAGAAGGGGCCGATGCCGTGCATCATGATCGCGTGCTCGACCGTCGTGACCTCAGTCGGCTGACGCGCGCGGATGCGCGATTGCGAGAAGCGCAGCACGCTGAGGGTCATCAGCGGGTCGCGCAGCACGACAGCTGCCAGGTCGCGTGCCGTGACGCGCTCTTCGTCGATGCGCAGTTGCCTCAGTCGCGCAGCGGTCCCGGCCAGGATCGGGATACGGTACCCGCCCAGTCGCGGGACCCAGCTGGCGAGCCCCTGCATGTCCGCGGCCCTACATCCGCCAGACGTACAAAGCGCGCGAGTCCCTGCCCGGCAAGCACACGACCCGGTCCGGACTGACGCCTTCTACGGTGAAACTGTTGCTGACCAGGAGGCTGCCCGGCTTCATTTCCGAGCGCGCCTTGCGCCACAGCGCCTGCATGACGACTGGCGACAAGAAGGCGTAGACCACGTCGTAGCCGGCCAGGTCGCGCTTCCAGAAATCCACGCGGACGACTGTCGCGTTGCGCACGCCTCGCATGCGCAACCACGCGACCAAAGCCGGCAGCGGCGCCAACTCCAGTCCGGTGAACTGCGTGTCTGGGCGCGCCTGGGCGCCGCGGCGCAACACGCCGCCGAATCCGCAGCCGAGATCGAGCACGCGGGCCATCCCGCGAGCGGGGATGAGCTCGATCAGGCGTTCGCATGCCTGCTCGCTGCTCAGGTAGAGCGGTACACGCGTGCGAAACGTACTCCAGAACAGCAGGGTCAGAAGCGAGAAGCCCACCAGATACCAGGCCGGCGCGATCTGGCTGCTGAGCACCAGGAGCGCGGCGGGCAGGAACAGGGCATTGATGGGCAACCACCACGCGGGCAGCCGCAGCATGCGGCCGATTGCCGCCGCGGCGCCCCCCTCGATCAGCGCGATCGCCCCGAGGGGCAGCGACAAGCCGATCATGGGCAGGAGGAACACCCCGGAGAGGGCGATCACGTGTGCCAGCATCGCCAACAGGAGCGGTGGCACCGGAACGTTGGGCCAACCGGCCCGCGTCGACAGTTCAGCTGTGCGGGGCGCTGACATCGGGGGGAGCAGCAGGCGCGATCACGCCCTGCGGCGTGATCTGGATCTCGGAGGATTTCTCGACCTCGACGATGCCGCCATCGTTCATTGCCGCCTCCTCTGCCTTTTTGTTCATTACGATGATGCTGACGCGGCGATTGATCGGGTCGTGCGGGTCGCTCGGATTCAGGAGCACGGACGAGGCGAGCCCGATGACGCGCGCGATTCGGCTCTCCAGCATTCCTCCGGTGAGCAGCTCGCGCCGCACGGCGTTGCCCCGGTCGGCCGACAATTCCCAGTTGCTGTATCCGCGTTCGCCGCCGAAGTACTGGGTAGCGTCGGTGTGCCCGGACAAGCCGATCCGGTTGGGAACATCGTTGAGCAACGCTCCGATCTCGCGAACGATTTCGCGAGTGTACGGTTGAAGTTGAGCGCTGCCGATCGCGAACATCGGCCGGTTCTGCTCGTCCACGATCTGAATCCGCAGGCCCTCGGTGGTGATGTCGATGAGAAGCTGGTGGCGGAACTGACTGAGGATGGGGTTCGCGGCGATCGCTGCCTCGACCTTCTCCTTGAGCTGGCGCAGCATCGCCATTTCGGCACGGGCGAGTTCGGCCTCGAGCTGCTTCGTGTCGGTGACTTTGCGGCCGCTGGTGTTGTCTCCCGCCTTCTTCTGGCCATCGGCGCGGGTGAGGTCGGTACCCCCGCCCTTGATGATCGAAGTGGTGTCTCCCGCGCCCGAGCCGCCCATGAGCGAGACCTTCAGCGGCGTCTGGAAGTATTCGGAAATGCCCTGAAGGTCCGCGCGCGTGGTCGATCCGAGCAGCCACATCAGCAGGAAGAACGCCATCATCGCGGTCACGAAGTCCGCGTACGCGATCTTCCA
>JGI10216J12902_100752982_pt1 | contig 18456 bp, 12 predicted proteins | sample KanNatreferecore_FD_12902 | JGI IMG/M metagenome (IMG submission 12902)
GGCGGCGCGAGCGCCGTTACTAATCCAATCGTTTTTCAGCCGGGCGTAATCGAGTGATTACGCCCGGTTCTTTTTTGGGGCGTTTCAGTCCAGGTTCTAAACCGCCACTCACCGCCTGTCGCCACTGAAGGTCACCCGCCCTGAAGTGCGCACGCGCATACTCCACAGCGTCCCTCCTGCAGTGATGAAGAGCGTGCGCAAGTCTTCACCGCCAAAAGCGCAATTCGTGACTTCATCTCTTGGGATCGCGATGAAATCGAGCAACTGCCCATCGTACGATAGAACATAAATGCCCGCCTCGTGCGGCTCGACTGTTTCGTAAGGCGGATTGGGTTTGTTCAGTCCAGCGGCCACAAACAACCGGTTGTCTTGATCCATCTTCAATCCGTCAGGACCACGGCTCGTCTTCCAATCGAAGATCAGCTTTCGGCTGTTCGCGCTCGCCGAGCCGTCGGCATCCAAATCGAATCGCCACAGTGTGCGCGCTCCACCAATCTTATTGTTGTTATTGTCCGCAACGAAAAGGTGCCGGTCGTCCGCCGAAACGAGAACGCCGTTCGGTCGCTCCAACTCGCGTCCCAAAACGCGCTGCGCCTTGCCGGGCGCGTCAATTCGATAAACGCCTTCGACAAGATCACCGTTCGCGTCCCGCATCTCCATCGTAGCGCGCGGCCCATAACGCGGGTCAGTAAAATAGATGCGGCCTTTCGAATCTATTGCCAGATCGTTGGGCGAATTGAACTTCATTCCGGCAAAGGAATCCGCGAGCACAATGATGGCGCCATTGGCTTCCGTGCGCGTCACGCGGCGATTCGCGGATTCGCAAGCGACCAACCGGCCTTGCTGATCGAACAGCAATCCATTCGCGCCCCCGGAAGGTTCGCGGAAGACGTGTGACGTCCCATTTGAATCGAGCCGAGTGATTCGATTGCCGCCGGTGAAATACAGGCTGCGTGATGGCGCGTGCCACGCTGGGCCTTCACCAGCGTGCGTCGCGGTCAACTGCTTAGGCTTTTCATCGCGATTGATCGGCGACCGGTCACCAGTGGCGGCCTGCGCGAAAACCAAAGACTCGTGACGCAATGCCCGTCCTGATCGCACTCCAGTGTGCCGGCCCTTGTCGAGAACCACCTGACCATTGACGATCACATACTCAATGCCATCGCTGTATCGAAACGGCTCCTCATAGGTCGAATGATCGCCAACGCGGCCGGTGTCGAAAATCGTGATGTCCGCGAACTTGCCGGGCTGGAGCAGGCCGCGATCGCGAATGCCAATTTTCGCCGCATTCAAAGAGGTCATTTTCCGAACCGCATCTTCAAGACGGAGCAAACCGCGCTCGCGTGCATAAGTGCCGAGCACACGCGGGAATGTGCCGAAGTTGCGCGGGTGCGGATTTCCCCGGCGCAGCGTGCCTTCCGTCGCGAGCGCCGAACCATCCGAGCCGACCGAGCACCACGGCTGGCTCAGCGCGAGATTCATGTCCTCCTCCGTGTGGTGCGCGTAAACCGTGCTGACCGATCCATTCTGTTCGATGAGCAAATCAAAAAGAATATCGAGCGGGTCAGGCGGCGGCGTTTTGCCTTCGCTCTTCATGGCAATCACGCGATCCATCGTCAGCCCCTTGTAAGGATTATTCGCGCTGATGAGCATCCGTTTCCAGTCCTTGCCCACGGCGGTGTAATGATTGTACCAGCCCGGCACGCCGTTCTCGATGTCGCGCTTCAACCGCGGACGTTGCAGCGGATCTTTCAACCGCGCGAGCAGGTTCGCCCGCCCGTCCTCATGGGCCCATGGCGGAATGATGCTCACCAAATCATTGTTGCCGCGTGTGTAAGGATAAACGTTCGCCTGCACGTTTACGCCGCGACGGCGCGCGTCTTCGATTAGCGCCACGATCTCCTTCATGCGTCCCCAATATTTTTCGTCGGCAATCTTGATGTGAATGATGTCCACCGGAACGTTCGCGCGCTCGCCAATCAGAATGGACTCCTTGACTGAGTCGAACACACCCAGCCCTTCATCCCGCATGTGCGTTGAATAAATCCCGCCGTGTTCGCGTACAACCTTGCACAGCTCGATTAAATCCTCCGTCGTCGCGAGCGAACTGGGCGGCATCATCAAGGCCGTCGAGAGGCCGAAAGCGCCATCGCCCATTGCTTCGGCCACGAGCGCCTTCATCTCCTGCATCTCGCCGGGACTGGGACGGTCGAAAGAAGTTCCCATTACACATTCCCAAATCGTCCCCTCACCCACGTAGGAAGCGACATTCACCGAAGTGCCCGCGCGTTCGAGCGCGGCGAAATAATCGCGCAGCCGGCGAATCTCGACGGACTCGCCTTTCACGGAAATCCTGCGTGGCGAAAGCTTGCCCTTGAACGGCCCGGCCGAAGTGGATTCACCGATGACTTCCGTTGTCACTCCCTGGCGGATTTTGCTCTGCGCATTTCCATCTTCGAACAGCACCCAATCCGAGTGCGAGTGCATGTCGATGAATCCCGGCGCGACGATGAGGCCAGTCGCATCGATCTCGCGCTTCGCGTCGCCCGCGACACGCCCGATAGCGACGATGCGGTCGTCTTTCACTGCCACGTCGCCGTGGAACCATGGGTTGCCAGAGCCGTCGATAACGCGACCGCCCCGGATGATGAGCCCGTATTGCGCGTCCGCTGCGCGCGAGAACAGACCACTCAGGTTCAGGAGAAGTGCGCAAACATGAACCCAGTGTTGAAAGCGACGTTTCATTGGAGTGCCGCCGAGCCTGCGAAGAAACGTGGCGTTAGGCAAGCTGTTCAACTGCGCTCAAAAGTTCGGCTGGAGCACCGCAAGTCCCGCAAGAAATTCGCGAGAAGACAACTTGCTGAAGATTGATTTGATTGAGCCGTTCGCGCCGCGCGGCAAAGCATTTCGGACAATTAGAGAATCGCTCCAAATCCCAAAGATCGGCAAACACGCGCCCGCGACGCAGACCAACGCCGTAATCGAGCGCTGCGTCCAGCGTTGCGAGTTTCGGTGGTGCGAAATCACCGGTCTGCGCCAGGGCCTGCAATTCAACCGTGCCAAAGCGCGCCGGGATCAGCGACATGGCGGTCGCTCCGCAATCGAACGCAAAGGCGATGGAACGCTGAGCGAACACGAGCGCCTCCTCCTCGCTGCGCACAAACGGCGGCTTCACGATGATGAAGGCACGGACTGCGATTCCGTTGCTGACCAGAAATTCCACCGCGCGCCGGAACATCGCCAGCGTCATGCGCTTGTTCAGCTTCGAAAGAATTTCATCATCCGCGATTTCCAGGCCCATCGCCACTTCGAGCTTCGTAGCAGCCGAGGTAACGAGGCTCTGTTCGATTGCGAATTGCGGATTGCGGATTGCAGATTGGTGGAGCAAATCACGGAACCTCACGACGGACTCGCCAACCAATGCAGGATGACATTCGACAATGACGCGGTCAAAGCCGCACACACGCTCTGCGATGGCTGGAAAATCTCCCGGCGGAATCGCCTGCGGATCAAAAAAACTGCCTGAGTTGTAGAGTTTGATCTGCTTCACGTTGGAGGGACGAGTTCCGCGAGTCCCTGACTGATCGGATGGGGCCTCATTCAACTCGTTCCTCCAGAGTTGCGTCAGTGCGAAATCAATCTGCGCCGGAATCGCGCCAGGCGGCACGGTCTCTGTCGTCGTGTTCTTCCACAGGTCACAATAGATGCAGCGCCACGGACATTCGCGATTGGTGAGGAACACCGTCGCCACGGAGGCCATCGCACCCGATTCGCAGCGCTCATGTTCGATGAAAAAGGAGTGCGGACGAAAGCCATCGAGCCGCTGACGCCGGATATTCATTCGAACAAAGGCGGCAAGTCTCGCGCCCCATGAAGGACGCGAACGATTTCGATTCCAGCCGAAGCTTCGTGATAGAAGATCACGTAGTTGCCGACAGCAAAACTGTGAAGGCCCGGCGCGAGTTCAGGCCGGAGCCGGCCCATCCCAGGGAACTCCGCGAGTCGCGCCGCGGCGCGATGGATGCGCGCCAGCAAATGATCGGCGGCATCAGGGTTATCTCGGGCGATGCGAAGCCAGATTTCCAGAAGATCGCCGCGGGCCTGAGGACTTTGATTCGGCTCAGACATTTCTCGCGCGCATTTCGGCCAGGCGACGCCGGCCCTCGCGCTTGATTTCTTCGATGTCAAGCGGCGCGCCTTCTCCTCTGTTTAAGGAATCGATTCCCTTTTGAATTTCGCGCTTCAACTCTTCATGCTGCCATTGCCGCACTTCGTCCGAATCGTTCAACCAGCGATAGAGATTCAACTTGTCCGCCGCGGGCAGCTTCATCGCCGCCGATTTGATTTCCTCGACCGTGCTCATAGCTGAAAAATAACAGGCCGGACGGGCGACCGAAAGTCACTTGTTCGAGTTTGTGAGTGGCGGGACGGTGTTCGAAGCGTAACGTGCGGCGCACTCCCGGAAGATGCGTTCCCATTCACCCACATCTTTGGTGGGCAACGTGGGTGCGATGCCATCACGAGTGGGTAAATAAGGGCACGACCATACTTGATCAGTGTTTGTGCCAAATCGCATATGAATTTGCCGGAAGAAGTTACTTGAGAACTCACGGGTAATGACTTGGTTTGTTAGTCTGATCACGCGATTCGTGAGATAGCCCATTCCCAGCAATGCCCGTTCGTGTTCGTTCATCATATCGTGGTAGTACTTTGACGAGCTGCGCTTGTCGAAGAAAGCGACGTAAGGTTTTGGTTTGTATGAACTCGCTTTTCTCAGAGCCTCGTGCCAGCCCTCGGTGTGAAACCTTATGGCCCGTTCGGTGTTCTTGAACGCGCGCCCGGAAAATAGCCATGCGCCCAGAAAGGCGAAGACGATGAACGCGATCAGCCACCACCACTTCATTGATAAATCGAGAGGAACTCCTTCCGAAACTCCCCCTCGCGATTCGGCACGCGCTGGCGCAATTGCTCGACGCGCAACGCTCCATGTTGGAAGCGGCGCTTCTGGAACACCGGCATATCGAAACCGGTAATCGCCTTCACGCCGCGCGCCACGATTTCGCCTTTGAGCGCATAAAGCTTCTCCACGCTGTAATCCGTGAGCGCGATGAAGGGAATGCCTTCCGCCACCTCAATTACGTTCGGTTGCGTGAATGGGCTGAAGCCTTCGAATCCATACCGCCGCGCGGGCGCATAAGTGCGCGCGTAGCCGCGGCTCAATCCGCCGCTGTAGGTGAGCGAGTGTTTGATTTTACCGACGCCCCACCCTTCCTGGTAGAGCATCGTGTTGTGGACCACGCTGCGAATCGTCAGCTCGGGATTTTCTTCGATGGGATAGTCTTTGAGATTTTCATCACCGCCATCTCCGTCGAGCAGATAACACCAGTCCGGATAACGTTCGCGAATGCCGCAGCAAAGCGTAAGTCCCATCGAAGCACATTCCACGTCGAGCGGTTTGTAATCCTCAAGAACACGAATCGTTTCGCGTACGTCAATGCTGCCGAGGTCGGCTTCGATCGGTTCAAGAAACATCCCGAGGCCGAGGCGATCCAGAAATTCGCGCCCCTGTTGCAAGTCCGGCCCTTCGCCAAAGGTGAGCGTGAATGCTTTGAGCCGCGATGGACTCATGCCGAGTTTACGCATCACGTGATACGTCGTGAGAAACACCGCGCCACTGTCGATGCCGCCGGAGAAACAGACGCCGACAGAACGTGCCCCCGGCATCTTGCCGGGTTCCTGAACGTCAACACCAGCACCCGGCAGGATGCCGGGGGCGCGTTGCAGCCATTTCGCAATTTCATCCGCCAACGCGCCGATATAGGCGCGGCCGATCTCGTCGAGGTCGGTTGAGAATCTATTCCGCTGCGGATTGAAGAACCGTGTGTAGGCCGGATCGGGATCGGGACAGCCCACCAGTTGAATCTCCACGATGTGGTGCGCGGGAACCATGCGTGTGTAGCTGGGATGAAACTGGTCCGCGAGCCCCTCGCGCTTGAGCTGTTCGTGAATCGCGTCGATGCGGTCGGCTACGATGAGAGCCGGACCCTCAGCGCGCTTGGCCAGAAAATAGCGCATGGGCCGGTCGAGCGAACGCGCCATGCGCACCGTCTTACCGTCGCGCGCGAGCAGGGCGAACGAACCTTCGATTTCGCGAACGGCAGCGGCGTCATTCCGCAACACACGCGCGCGCGCGCCCTCGACGGAGCTGTTGTAGATGCGGTTGAGCGCCGGATCGAGCAGGTCCACGACGCGTTCGATGTATTCGGAGTGCATAACGGCCAGTGTAGCGGCGTCTCGGCGGAGCGCCGCACTTTTTTTGAGCGGCGGCGCTCTGCCGAGTCGCCGCTACGGTGATTGCCGGACGACGTTCAAGGCATCGACTTTCACTTCCCCCACTTTTTGTATGAGACCGCCGGGCCAAATCACTTCCACACCATCGACGCGCGCGGCCTTGCCCAGTCCAAATGTGAGCGGCAACTCGGACTGCGAGAGATAACCTTTCGCGGGCATCACCTGCTGCGCAAGCGTGCGGCCTTCAACGTGAACTTTCACCCAGGCGCCAATGGCATCGCGATTCGCTTTGGCGCCAATGAGTTTCAACCGCAGCCAATGATGACCCAGCCGCTGATCGTTCCGCAGCAGCACCGGCGGGCCGTTGATTTGCGTGAGCACCACGTCGAGATCGCCGTCGCCATCAATGTCCGCATAAGCCGAGCCGCGGCCGACGATGGGCTTGAACAAATCATGGCCCGCCTTCTCCGCTGGCACCGGGACGAAACTCGGGCCTTTAGTTGAACTGCGGTTCCAGAAAAGCTGCGCCGGCTGGCGATAGCTTTGGCTCTTCTGAATCCTGGAAATTTCCTCTTCGATGTGTCCGTTCGCCGTCAGCACGTCGAGCCGCCCATCCAAATCGTAGTCGAAGAAAAACAGACCGAACTTCAGAAGCTGGCGGCTCGCCGGACCGATGCCTTCGGTGATTGCTTCGTCTGCGAACAGCAGTGAATCGTTTTGCGCGACGTAAAGCGCGTTCGGTTCATTGGCGAAATTTCCGATGGCGATGCCGAGCGCGTTGTCGTTGCGGAAGCGCGCCGAGTCGATGCCCATCGCGCCGCGCGCCAGTCCGTAAGGATCGAACGCGACACCCGACTGCGCGCCGACTTCCGTGAACGTCCCGTTATGGCGGTTGCTGAAGACGAAGTTCTGCACTTGATCGTTCGCGACCACGAAATCAATCCACCCGTCGCTGTTCAAATCGACGGGCGCGACGCCGAGCGACTTCGCCATCGGCGCACCGCTCACTGGATTCGTGATTTGAATTCCCGCCGCGCGCGACACATCGCCGAACGTCCCGTTGCCTTCGTTGTGATAGAGCAACGGAAACGAGCCCTCGAAGTTCAATGGTGGACCGTAAGCGCGGCCAATTCCCGGGAGCGTGTAATTCACCCCGCGATCGATCTCGCGCGACCACTTCACATAATTGCACACGAACAAATCGAGCCGTCCATCGTTGTCGTAATCCACGAACGCGGCGCTCGTGCTCCAGCGCGTCGGATCATTCGCCATTCCGGCGCGAGCTGTTGCGTCTTCGAACTTGCCATTGCCGAGATTGTGAAAGAGACGATTCTCGCCCACGCCGGTGATGAACACGTCCACCAGCCCGTCATTGTCGTGATCACCGGCGGCTACGCCCATTCCGTAGAAGCTCACGTCAAGACCTGAACCGGCGGTCACGTCCGTGAAATGTCCTTTGCCATCGTTCCGATACAAAGCCATCGAGGGTCTTGTTTTCGCCGTGGCATTCGTTTCCCACGGCCAGGAAGTCGAATTCACGAAGAGCAGGTCCGGCGCGTTGTCGTTGTCGAAATCGAGAAACGCCACGCCGCCACCCATCGTTTCCGGCAGAAGCTTCTCACCGTGCGCGCCGTTCACATGAACGAATTTGATCCCCGCTTCCGCGGTGATGTCCGTGAACTGTACCGCCGGCACATCAGCAGCGTCGCGAAGTGACGTGGTCGGCCCCGAATTCTTTTCACCGGGATTTTCAGTTCGCCCCGACCACCAAACCACCGCGACCACGCTCACGGCGACGACGGCAGCAATCACAATGAGCGAACGCTGGAAGGCACGCCCCGTCACCGAATCATCCGGCGTCGGCTCAGGGTCACGAGTTGGGGGCGAAGACAGCACGCGCGAAGTATAGCGGCGAAAGGCGTGGAATTAAACAGAATTTCGCCGCACGACCTCGCGTGTTTTAATCTGTAAAATTCCGCGGATTCTTCTGAAACTTCCGCTATGCCGAATCTCCGGCGACAGCCCTGGCTGAAGGTCTTGCTCGCATTTGCGTTCTGGACCTTCATCGGGCTGGCGTTTGCCGGGCAGTTGTATCTGTCCAAGGCCAAGGTTGACGACCCGGTGACGTGGTCGTTTGCGGTCGGACGTTCACTCGCGGACTGGTATGTGTTTGCGCTGTTGTCGCTGCCGGCGCTGTGGCTGGCGCGGCGTTTCTCGCTTGGCGACGCGCAGTGGGGCCTCAATCTTTTCACGCATCTCGCCGCCAGCGCGCTCTTCTCCGTCGCCTGGATGACGTTGCGCGCCGCGGTGGAAGTCTGGCTCACGCAAGGTGGCGCCGGTGATGTGACGTTCGCGGCAGCGTTTAACCGCGCGCTCGTCACCACCTTCTTCTACAACCTGCTCATCTACTGGGTCATCATCAGCGTGGGATACGCGTTCGACTACTATCGCAAGTTCAACGAACGCGAAGTGCGCGCCGTGGAATTGGAAAAGCGGCTCACCGAAGCCCGCTTGCAGGCATTGCAAATGCAACTCAACCCGCACTTCCTGTTCAATACGCTGCATGCCATTTCGTCGCTGATGCACCAGGACGTCGAAGCCGCCGACCGCATGTTGGTGCGTCTGAGCGATCTTTTGCGTCACGCGCTCGAAAGCACCAACACGCAGGAAGTGACGTTGCGCGAAGAACTGGATTTCCTTTCGCGCTACGCTGAGATCGAGCAAACGCGCTTTGGCGACCGATTGAAAATCGAAATGAACATCGCTTCCGAAACGCTCGACGCGCTGGTGCCTAATCTCGTTCTGCAACCCTTGCTCGAAAACGCCATCCGCCACGGCATCGAACCGCACGCGCGCGCCGGGCGCATTCAAGTCAGCGCGCGGCGCGATGGCGATTCGTTGAAACTGGAGGTGCGCGACAACGGCGGAGGATTGGTCAACGGAGAAGTTGCCGAAGGGGTCGGTCTCTCGAATACTCGCGCGCGCTTGCAACAATTGTATTCCGAGCGCCAGAGTTTTCGGTTGAGCAACGCGGCCAATGGCGGTGTGGCCGTGAGCGTGACACTGCCGTTTCACACCTCATGAAAGTGCGGACCATCGTGGTGGATGACGAACCGCTCGCGCGCGAGCGGTTGATGAAACTGTTGCGCGCGGAACCGGAAATCGAGATCGTGGGCGAAGCGGCCAACGGTCGCGCGGCGGTCGATTTGATTCGCAAAGAGAAACCCGCGCTGGCGTTCCTCGATGTGCAGATGCCTGAGTTGGACGGCTTCGGCGTGCTGACGGAACTGGACGAAAGCGAACGTCCCGCGGTCGTGTTCGTCACGGCCTACGACAAATTTGCGCTGAAGGCCTTCGAGGTCCATGCCATCGATTATTTGCTCAAGCCTTTCGACAAAGCCCGCTTCCAAACCGCGTTGCGCCGCGCGCTCGATCATCTTGCGCGGCCACAGCCGGACAAAGTCCAGGAACAACTCTCAGCGTTGCTGAGCGAATTGCGTCCCACTGCGCCCCAGAGCGACCGTATCGCAGTGAAGACCGACGGGCGCGTCGTCTTCATCAAAATGGCGGACATCGACTGGGTGGAGGCGGCGGACAATTACGTGAGTTTGCACGTTGGCAAGGATTCACACCTCGTGCGTGAGACGATGACGAACTTCGAAACGCGTTTACCGCGCGAACGCTTCATCCGCATCAGCCGCTCCACCATCGTGAACATGGAGCGCATCAAGGAGTTGCAGCCGATGTTTCACGGCGAATACGCGGTCATCCTCCGCGACGGCACGCGGCTGACGCTGAGCCGGAGTCATCGGGACAAGCTGCAGCAGCTTGGGATCGCGTGAGGTAATTGCTGAGATTCGCCTTAGCAGCGCAAAGCTTGACAAATACGCACACGTCCTGTCTCCTCTCGCCGTTGTGCAATTGATGCCGAACATGATCGTAACGTGCGCCAAGCGCGGCCAGGGACATCTGTCCTGCTGGCGCGCGACCCGCGCCTTCGGCATCGTGAAGGAGACTTTCTAACCAGAAGCCAAAAAAGATTTCCAAAACCCACGATTGCCAAGGCAGTCGTGGGTTTCGTGCTTTCTGGCCCAATGAATTCCAATTTATGAAAACGAAGAGAACAAAACTCCTGACCCGGTTCGGACCGGAGACCCGTTTCGACGTGGCACCGGTCCACGCAGTGCCGTTTCGCGGCGCGCGCGAAACGGAGCTGGAACAATTGAAAAACCGGCTGCTCCGCCAGGCGCTCGATGCGGCGGCGGACGCCGAGTTCTACGCGCCCTTGCGCCGTGCCGCCAATGACGCCGCCGCCGTCGCGTGGATGACGCCGTTCCCGTTGCTCTTCCTGCCGGAGTTGTTCGGCGAGAAGATGGCGGTGGCGCGGCGACAATTCGAGCGCGCGCAAAACGTGCGCACTCGCAGCCAGCGAATTCTGGAGGAAGTCATCTGACGCACCAGAGCGGCGCGCGAAGTCAACTTGCTTCGCGCGCTGCAAAAGCGTTGAAGCATGAATTCGCGCTCCGTAATTTCGCCGGATGGGTTACGAGCCTGCCGTATGGGCCATCGCTCCGTTTGCGCTCCTGCTAACGACGATCGCTCTCGGACCGCTGCTGTTCGATCGGTGGTGGCTCAAGCATTATCCCAAAGTCGCGTTCGGCCTTGCGGCCATCACGCTCGGTTATTATCTGTTCGCGCTGCCGCACGAAGCACGGCGCACGGTCGCGCACACGGCCATCGAGTACGTGAGCTTCATCGCGTTAATCGGTTCGCTCTTCATTGTCTCGGGCGGCATTCACATCAACGTGAAGGGCGAAGCAACGCCGCACGTAAACGTCGTGTTCCTTTTCATTGGCGCAGTCATCGCGAATCTCCTCGGCACGACGGGCGCTTCGATGCTGCTCATTCGCCCGTGGCTGCGCATGAACAAGTATCGTGTCACGGCGCACCACGTCGTGTTCTTCATTCTGATCGTTTCCAATGTCGGCGGCTGTCTCACGCCTATCGGTGATCCGCCGCTCTTTCTCGGCTATCTGAAAGGCGTTCCGTTCTGGTGGGTGCTCGAACATTGCTGGCCGATGTGGCTCGTCGGCGTTGGGTTTCTGCTGGCGGCATTTTACGTCGTCGATCGTTTCAACTATTTGAAAGCTCCCGAACAACTCCGTGAAAAAATCGCCGAGCCGCAGGACCAATGGCGCTTCGATGGTTTGTTCAATCTCGGTTTTTTGGCGTTGATTCTTATCGCAGTCTTTGTGCGGAAGCCGCCTTTCCTGCGGGAAGCGCTCATGCTTCTGGCCGCGATTGGCTCATGGTTCGCGACAAAGAAAAGCATTCACGAAGCAAACCACTTCAACTTCCATCCCATTCGCGAAGTGGCGGTTCTGTTCATTGGCATTTTTGCCACGATGATGCCTGCGCTGGATTACCTGAAGGGCCAGGCCGCCGCGTTGCCTTCCACAACGACGTTCTATTTTTTTGGAACAGGAATTCTCTCTGCCGTCCTCGATAACGCGCCGACCTATCTCAGCTTCCTGAGCGCCGCAGCGGGACCGGCGATTGACGACCCCGCTCAAATCGCAGCCCGACTGGCCGACCCGGCTTTTGTTCGCGTGCTCGTTGCGATCAGCGTCAGTTCCGTTTTCTTTGGCGCCTGCACCTACATCGGCAATGGGCCGAATTTCATGGTCAAGGCCATCGCTGACCATCAAAAGGTCCACACGCCCGGGTTCCTCGGTTACATCGTCCGCTTTACGCTGCCGTTCATGGTGCCAATGCTGGTGCTCGTGTGGTGGCTGTTCTTCAGAAATGCTGAAAACTGAAATGCCGAAAGGCTGAGATTTCAGCATTTCAGTCTTCAGCGTTTCAGTGTTTCAGTGTGTTGATTCGCGGCACGAGAATTGCCCAAGTGGGCAGTTATGCAAACCAGCGTCCATGTGCGGAGACGTTTATGTGCCTCCCTTCGATTCACACTCATCGCGGCCTGGCTTTCGGCAAATGCCATTCGAGGCCAAACACCGCCCCACGTGCAGGTGGATCGATTGCCCGGCCAACGAGTTCAGATAACAGTCACAGGCGAGGCCCAGCGCTTTCATCGCATTGACGGAAGCACCAACCTGACTTCATGGCGTCCGCTCGTCGTGTTGACGAACATCACCGGCACGGCGCCATACGAAGATACGAATGCGTCCGCGCTGCCAATGCGTTTCTATCGCGCGGCCCAGATCGATCCGGTGGCAGGCTTGACGGGTCTCGGCCAACAGCGCGGTTCCGCCGGCGCGCAGGTGGAAATCTTCGGTCAATTTTTCGACGGTCAGCCGGGCGATAACGTCGTTCGCATCGGTGACGTGATTGCCCGCGTGATCGAAGCCAGCGGCACGCGGCTGCTCATCGAACTTCCGATCTACGCCAGCACCGGGCCGTTGACCGTCACGACGCCATCAGGCGAAACGAGCGTGCGGCAATTCTTCGTCGTCACCGCGCCGATGCTGGGCACGTTCGAGCCGCCGTCGGGCGTGAATGCAGCGCAGTATGAACTCGTGAATCCTTACGGCGCAGCCACGCCCGTCGAACCGGGGAATCCAACGAACCAATTTCTCGTCCGCCGCGGACGCCCCATTGTGAACATGGCCGTGCCGACGAACCGCGCGGACGAAACCTACTTCCTTGCCGTGACGATTTCCGATGGCGCGCCGTTCGTCATCGATGCCGCATCAACAGCGCAAGCGCTCGTCTTCATGAATCCCTTCCTCCAGACGCGCGACGCAGAAGTGGCCGCGCCGCTTCTCGCCATCATCGCTGCCGATGCGAAGGTCCAATTGCTCGCGAGCAATATCGCGGCGATTTATCCGCTCGGCGGCGACCCGTTCGCGAACGCTTCTTTCGTCGATGCCTACACGGACGCCGTTGCGTCGGTGATCAACAGTTCCGCTTCGAAAGCTTTGACGGCCAAACGTGCGAAGGCTGCGAGCGAACCGGCGCCCGGCGATGTTGATCTCGACTTCATTGTGCTCACCCGCAAAGGCAACGACGTGTTTGTGGACGGTCGCGCGTTGAATCCGGTGGACTGGGGCCTGACGCTCTCGCGGCTCAAGACCGACACGGCGTTCCCGAAAGGCGAGCGCGATTATCGTCGTGCTCTCCTTTTCGACAAGGGCCTCACGAACTACACGGACGCCACCGTCGTGCAGCGATTCGACATTGAAGCCGATCTCGCCTTTGAACGGTTCGATGTCATCGATGCCGCGCTCGACGAGTTGAAAGAATTGGTGGCGCCCAAGGAAGGCCAGAAACTTGACCTCGCCCAGAACGATTCGATTTATTTGCTGCGCGCCATCGGCCCTGCCTGGACTCCCGCGAACGAATTTGATTTCGCCCAACAACATTTCCAGAACGAATACGTCCGCATCGTCGCCATCAATCTGCTTAACGCGGTGCTCGATCTCCTCAGTGTGATGGTCGATGCAGAGGAACTCGGGGGAGAGCTTGCTGTAGAAATCGCCGACGCCGCGTTGCGGGAGGCTGCTGGCATCCAGTCCACGGAAGACTTTCTCGGAGCGGCCGCGGAGTTGGCGCAAGAGGTTGCGAAGAAACTCGCCGAGAAGGGAGCCGAGGCCGCCGCGGAAAAAGTCGCTGGCAAAGCGTTGATGGAGAAGATCGCCGGCAGTGTCGGCGGGGTGTTCCTCAAGGTTTTGGAAATCATCAGCGCGCCCGGACAAATCATTGAGCGCGTCACCGGCCTCGCCCGCACTTCGACGATGGAGACGACGTTCATTGTCACCGGCAATCCGTTCAAGCTCGACATCGTCAGCGTCAATCCGCCCGGCGGCGCGGTTGGTGAGTCGCTGGAAATCGTCATTCGCGGCGCGCAGCTCGACAAAAACGACCCGCAGGATTTCGTCGGCTTTTCAACGTATGGGTTCCCTGGCAAAATTCTTTCTACCGATCCTGTCTCGGCCACTGATCAGAAAATCATCGTCCAGATTCCTCAGGAGTTGAAAACCTATGACGATGGCGTGTTGCCGATCCAGGTCATCGCGCAAGGACGGCGCGGCTACACGAATTTCAATCTGGTGCGCGTACCGGTGGTTACGGAGATGGAACCGGCGTCAGGTTTTGCGGCCGCCGCGGATTATCTCGGCACGCCATTCGGTGGCACGACGGTGCGTTTGAAAGGCTACGGATTCGTGCCCACCAACACGTTCCTGTTTGGCGGTGTGGAAGCGACAGTCAAATCCGGCACCTTCGGTGATGTGACGCTGCAAGTTCCAGCGGGTGCGAGCAGCGGCTCCATCGTTGTGCGCCGCATCGACAGCGATGGAATGGTGCGCGAAGGGTTGAGTCCAAGTTTTCATGTGTTCGGCCCGCCGGCAGTTACGGCTTACGCGCCGAGCGTCGGTTACGCCGGCAGTGGCATCCGCGTCACAGCCAGCAATCTCGGCGCGGGACCGGCGACACTTCGCTTCATTGATGGCACTGGCCTGGGGCAGACCGTCCATGCGGGCAACCAACTCGCGGGCGTGATGCCCTTCGGCACCACGGTCGGGCCGGTACAATTGCGCGTCATCACGCCTGCCGGCCAAAGCGCGCCCATCGATTTCACCATCCTCGACGGCCCGGCACCCGGAGGTTTTGTGCAAGTCGGCGGACTGTTCGATGATAAATCGCCGCCGATCATGTCGCCCATCACGCTGGCGCGGGCAGCGGCGTTGGTGGGGACGACGAATGCCATTCTCGGCGCGCCGGATTGTTCGAGCGGTGAGTTCTGCGTGGACGACCAGGATGTGATTCGCGATGAATCCGGCAATATCATCGAACAGCTCGATCCGCCGGTCGGCCCCGCTTACGAGGAAGGCGATTTCATGACCGACGATGGCACCAATGCAGTGCCGCGATTCCCCATCGGCGCGGCGTATGCCGACGGAGTAGGAATCGTCGGCACGGTCGCTGGCGGCGTGACGTTCACGGGGAGCCACGACACGATCAGCGGAGGACCGACGACCAACGCCATCATCAACGGCCCGCTCACCATCGCTGGCAGCCATAACCATGTGCTGTACCTGACCATCAAAGGCACGCTCACGATTTCAGGCGACAACAATGAGGTGAACGTCGTTGTCGGTGGCGCCAGCGGCCCGGGCGTCGTCATCACCGGTCATCACAACACCGTTACTGTCTTGACCACAAACAATAGCGGTGACGGCCTCATCATCGACGGTGGAAGTTTCAACCTCGTCAATGCGTTCAGTCTGGCTCTGGGCAACGGCGGCAACGGCTTTACCGTGATGGGCGGCGCGGTTGGAAATATATTGGCCGTGGGCACCGCATTACCGGGTGTTCCGCCGGGCTCCGGCAATGCAGGACATGGAGTCGCTGTGCTGGACGCGAACCGCACCGTTGTTGTCGGCACTGGCCTCCCGATTGGCGGCAACGTCGGCAATGGCATTCACATCGCCGGTCACGCGGACGACACCAAAGTGGAGATTGTTATTGCCGACAGCAACGGCGGCCACGGCATCTACGTCGGTCCGGGCATCAGTGGCACCGTCATTTATCCAGCCGTGACCTCTCGCAACGGACAGCACGGCATTTATCTTGATGGCTGCTCGGCCACGAGGTTGCTTGGCATCCAAACTGGATTCAACAGCGGCGATGGCATTCGCGTATCCGGCGTGAACGATGCGGACACCGTTATCGAGTTCGCCGCCCAAGCCAACACCGGCAGTGCGTTGCGGCTCAATAGCACGAGCCGATTGCGCTGCAACGGCGTGAATTCTCTCGGCAGTGTCGGGCTGGAGTTGAATGGCGCAAACGCGACACAGAATTCGATCAGCATGAGCATCGACCGTTGCACGGCAGACGGTGCGCGACTATTCGCTTCGCAAAACAACGAATTGTCCCTGGCTATCAGCAAATGCTCCGGGCACGGGCTGTTCGTCTCCGGCGGCGGCAACAACACCATCACGCTCACGGCCAGCAACAACACACTCGACGGCGCGCACTTCACTGACGGCGCGCAAGGGAACGGGCTCACCGCCATCGTCCTCAGCAATCGAACTGGCGTCGTCCTGGCCGGTGGCGCGAAGGGCAACCGGCTGCAAGACCTTCGCGCGAACGCGAACCGAGAGCACGGTCTGTTAATCACGGGCGCGGGCACGAGCCACAATCGCGTGCTGGATGCTCGTGTTGGTTTGCCGATCCTCACCAACGAGCCGCCCGGCAATTCACTTGATGGGATTCGCATTGACGACGGCGCGAGTGACAATACTTTGGGCGCCGATTCCGGCCATGGCCCGGAAGTCCGCAACAATGGCGACAGTGGAATCCGCGTCTCGGGCGGGACGAACAACGTAATTCTCGGCGCGCTGGTCGCACTGGGTGACGCCACGCACATTCAGCCCGCTGGAATCGTCGTGGAAAACAGCGCGATGGACACCATCATCGGTGGATTCGCCCCAGCCGAGCGTTGCACGAATTCCGGCAATCTCGTCGGCATTCACATTCGCAGCGGCGCGGCGCGAACCGTCGTTCAGAATTGTCTCGTCCAAGCAAACGGCGGCGCTGGCGTGCTCATCGAGAATGCGCCGAACAATCTCATCGGCAGCACGCGGGGCGGAGTAGTGGATCACATCCTCAATAACTTCGGCGCGGGCATCGAACTCAATGGCGCCGGCACGACGAATTGTCACGTGTTCGGCAACGACATCTCCGGCAACAACGACGGCGTGTTCGTCCGCAATGGCGCGAACGGAAATCGCATCGATTCCAGCAACGACATTCACGCCAACACGACTGGCGTGCGCGTCGATGGCTCATCGCGCATGACCATTTCCGGGAACTCGATTCACGATAACGCGGGTAGCGGAGTTATCTGCGTCGCTGGTGCTTCAGACAATCACATCATTGGCAACAGCATCACTCAAAACGGTGTCGGCGTGACGGTGGATGGAGGGACTTCGATCCGTAACGAAATCACCGGCAACATCATCACAGCCAATGTGGGCAAGGGCATTTCGTTGCTCGCGTTCGCCAACGAAGGCATCGAAGCGCCATTGATCACGAGCATCACGAGCCAGTCCGTCATGGGCACCAACAGCGCGCCGGAGGGCAGCACGGTCGATGTGTTCAGCGATCTCGACGACGAGGGCGAAAAACCGCTCGGCTCCGGCACGGTGCACAATGGACGATTCACCGTGGCATTGAATCAGCCGCTCAAAATCACCGACGTGGGCGTCCACTTCAATCTCCACGCGACCGTGACTGACAAGAATCACAACACCTCCGAGTTCGGCGATTACGTCGCGGGCGGGAACGCGGATGGCGGTGCGCAAATCGCGTTCACTTCCACGCGCGATGGCAACGCGGAAATCTATCTCACCGATGGATCGAGTCTGCCGCCGACTCGCCTCACAACCGATCCTGCGGATGACCACAGCCCCGCGCTCTCGCCGGATGGCGCGATGCTGGCATTCGTTTCCACGCGCACGGGCAACCAGGAAATTTTCACCCTCCCGCTGTCGAACACAACGAGCGTCGTCCAACTGACAACTGATTCTGCCGCTGACTATGACCCTGCGTGGTCGGCGGATGGCTCAAACGTCGTTTTCGTCTCCGAGCGGGACGGCAATGCGGAGATTTACCGAATGAATGCCGATGGCTCCGGCCTGACGCGGCTCACCTTCGACGCTGGAACCGATCGCTGGCCGACGTTCTCGCCCAACGGCTCGAACATCGTCTTCACTTCGACGCGCAACGGAAACTTCGACCTGTTCGTGATGGACGGAAATGGCAGCAACGTCGTGTCACTCGCCGCTCATTCCGCTGCGGACACGAGACCGTCGTGGTCGCCCGACGGCGAACTGATTGCGTTTACTTCCGAGCGCGATGGAAATCTGGAACTCTACACGGTGAAACCGGATGGTACTTCCCTGACACGTCTCACGACGGACGCGGCTTCAGACAGCGAGCCATCATGGTTCCCGAATGGCCAGACACTCGTGTTCTCTTCCAACCGCGACGAGGGTTACGAGCTTTACACCATCCCGCGCGCCGGCGGTCCCGCAGTTCGCCTGACCGTGAGCACAGGCGACAATCTTCACCCGAGTGCCGCGCGGCGGTAGGTAGGGCGACGCTGTCCTCAGCGCGCCGGGCCACGTCGTCAAGTAACGC
>JGI10216J12902_103028671_pt1 | contig 18405 bp, 15 predicted proteins | sample KanNatreferecore_FD_12902 | JGI IMG/M metagenome (IMG submission 12902)
GGCCCTGGCGGACCTGGCGGCCCTGGCGGGCCCGGTGGACCCGGCCGCCCCGGTGGCCCTGGAGGTCCCGGGGGGCCCGGTGGCCCGGGTGGTGCGGACCGCGCCGAGTTCGAGAAACGCCGGGAAGCGATGCGCCTGGAACAGGAGAAGAAGCTCGCCGAGATCCTGGACAAGAACCAGATCGCTCGCCTGAAGCAGTTGGAGATCCAGCAGGCCGGCACGCGGTCGTTGGTCCGGAAAGAGGTTGCGGAAGCCCTGAAACTCACCGCCGACCAGCGGACGCGCGTGGATGCCGCCCTCCAGGGCGAGCGGGATACGCTGCGGGCTTTCTTCGAAGCCGGCGGCGAGCGGCCCGACCCCGAAACCATCGGCCAGAAGATGACCGAAACCCGCGGCGCCACCGACGCGAAGCTGAACGGGATCCTCACGGACTCCCAGAAGAAGCAGTTCCAGAGCATGCAGGGCGCCGCGTTCAAGTTCCCCGAGCGGCGCTTCGGTCCCGGTGGTCCGGGCGGTCCGGGCGGCCCCGGCGGGGCGCGCCCTCCGCGGCGGGACAACTGATCGACCCCTCTTTTGCGTGAGTGATCGGTGATCGGTGATCAGTGATCAGTCCGGAAGACGAAGCGGCTGGCCGCCCTCGGAGGGCGGCCGGCTGCGATCGCGTCGCCTGCCAACTCCAAGGTACGGGTGGACGAGGAGGGGGGCGACGCAGAGAGGGCGGCGGTTCGTCTGTGTTCCGGACCACTGATTTCCGGTTTCTTCCGCTTTTGTCCGCGCCGCACCGGTTTCCGGATGGTGGACGCGGTGGACGGAGTGGACGAGGTGGACCGGGTGCCTTCGTCTGTATTCCAGCCTACTGATGGCCGTTTTTGGCCGGATCTGTCCGTGCTGCGCGCGTTGGTGTTGGCGCGGACGCGGGAGTGGACGGGAGTGGACGGAGTGGACGGGAGTGGACGCGGGAGTCTCTCATACCAGACTACCACGGGGGTTTCGGCCGAATGATCATTCGTAGTCCGTGACACACTGAGTTTGTTTGTGCGGATAGGCTCAAGCCGGGTTCTTCCAAAGGCCGGTCCGTGGACTCTATCGAACGCGCAGGATCACGATCGAGCGGACCGTCAACTTCGGCCGTCCGACGGGCGCGTAGGTGGCCTCGATGGTGACCCGACGCCCGTCCGCCTCACGGGGGGCGGTGATGGGCAGGCAGAACCGGTTCGCGGCGCTGTGGTGCGGCACCAGGTACGGCTCCGGACCGGCGATGCGGAACTCCGTCTCGCGGTGGTCAGAGAGGCTCACCCACTGCTGGTTGGAGACGCGCGCCTGGAAGTCGAAAGTCACGCAGGTCCCCGCGTCCAGGATCGCCACGCCCGGCATCAGCCGGATCTCCCAGATGCCGTCCGTGCGGAAGCGCACGGACTCCGCCTCGCCCGTCTCGGGGAGGAAGATGGGCATGAACAGCCCCGCCTCCCGCGTTTCGCCGGTGCGGCGCCGGCGGCCCGCCGGTGCGCCCGGAATGCCCGGCTCCGCGTACCCGGGCTGCACGGAAGGCGAGCGCAGCGGGACCGCGGCGCCCCCGAATCCAAGTCCGGTAGGCGCGCTCAGGAACGGCAGCAGGCCGCCCGCGATCTCGACGGCGGTGACCGTGGCCGGCACGACGACGGTCGGAACCGACGCCGCCTGGTCGAACCCGAAGAGCTGCCCGGGCGAGGACATCCGCGGTGACCCGGCGCGCAGGACCAGGTCCGCGCTTCTCCGGCTCGGCGCGATGTCCGCGGGAACCGGCAGGCGCCGCAGCGCCTGGCCGACGACCTCCGGCTGAAGCCCGTCCGGGAATATCCGTGCGATAGCGGCTACCGGGGACGTGAGCGGTGCCCCGGCGTCTCCCAGGACCCCTCGAGCCCCACGAACCTGCGAGGGCTGCGCGGGAGCGCCTGTCGTCGTCACTGGCAGCTCCACGCGCCCCGGCGGCCGGCGCCGGATGGTGACGCTCGGCGGCTGGAACGTCGACTGGAACATCGCCGCCATCAGGATGACGCCCATGAGGATCAGCAGCAGCCGGCGTCCCCAGCGGGAGGAGGCGCTCTCGCGCTCTCCGCCACTCGGGCCGCCCGGCATGGGTTCGGTGCCGGTCGTCATGGGCTGCTTCTTTCCGCGCGAATCGGCTCATGCTCCGCCGGGCCGCCGCTGAGGGCCATGCCGATCCCCAGTACCAGCCAGAGGAACGCGGAGCACTCCGGGAACTCCCACGCCGGGCTTCCGACAGCGCAGACCATCTGACCGGCGACGGCGGCGAGGCACCCGATCAGCGCCCACCGCCGCTTGCCCCGCACCCGCGACCGCAGCGCCGATACGCCGCACGCGAGGAACGAGAACAGGATTCCGGCGTAAAGCGCCAGGCCCGGATACCCCAGCTCCGCCGCCAGCTGCAGGTAGGTGTTGTGCGCATTTTCCGTCAGGCTGGGGCCCAGCATGAGGATCTCGCGCTGGCTGCGGCTATCCATGCTGTAGAGCGCCTGGTTCACGGCGAACGTCCCCGCGCCCCAGCCGAAGACCGGGCGCTCGCGCGCCATGCGATCGGCGATCCGCCACATGCCGACCCGCCACTGGAACGTGCCGTCCTGCTTCATCGCGACGAAGGTCGCCGCGCGGCTCAAGAGCCGGCCGCCCTCGCGGGAAACCCCGAGGAACAGGCCGCCGGCGACCAGGATCGTCAGTACCGGGACCACCAGCACCCGCGCCTCCCACCGCAAGCGGGAGCGGAACAGCAGCGCGAGTAGCGGCAGCACCGCCACCGCGATGGCCGCACCGGCCCAGGCGCTGCGGTTGCGTGTCCCGAGCAAGGCGATGCCTATCAGCACCACGACGAACATCGCCGCCGTCCGCTGCAGCGGGCGCTCCTCGGCGCGCACGGCCGCCACCGTGAGCGGCAGCGCCATGCAGAGGAACCCCGCCAGGATCTGCGGCTCGACGAAGGCGCCGCCCGCCGGCCGCCCGCCGGAGTTGCCGAAGTCGATCATCGCCACCAGCGCGGCCACGCCTCCGAGGAGGGCCGTGGGGAAGAGCAGCCGTGCCGCGGCATGCGACGAGAAACCCCACGCGATGCCGAAGTAGAGCAGCGCCCCGGCCAGGTGGCGCAGGGCTTCATACCGGCTGACCCACGGCAGGTCCGAGTTTGCCGCCGAGAACGCGACCCAGCCGACGAACGCGATCGTGAAAAGGGTGGGGGCCGAGCGCAGCACCCTCAGCAAGCGCTCGCGAGGCCAGGACCGGCTCCACGCGGGCAGAAGCGCCAGCGCCGCGCCGCCCGCCATGAGCGCCGCGGGTTTCACCCCCGGCCAGAACCCAATCTGGGGCAGCCGCACCACGGCGAGCAGTGCCAGCAGCGCGAAGAGCACCCGGACGGCGATCGCTCGCACGGGAGAACCGCTCTCCTCGTGCCCGGGTTCGCCCCGCTGCTCCCGGCGCCGCGGCCACTCCACCGACCAGGGAGCCGCCGGTGTTGGATGTTCTGCCAGCATGTTGGTCGGCGTTCGTTACCGCTCCCGGCCGGAGCCCACCGGAGCGTCGCCGCCCAGTTCCCGTTCGATCAGGTTCTTGGCGCTGCGGCCGTTCCGGCCCCGCTCCTGGCCGTAGTAGCCGTAACCGTAGCCGTAGTAGTAAGCGTAGTTGGCGCGGCCGAACTGCACCCGGTTGAACACCAGGCCCAGCATCCGGGCACGCGCTCGCCCAAGGAGCTGTTCCACCTGCCGGATGGCGCCCTTCCGGGTCTGCCCGACGTGCACCACCAGCACCACCCCGTCCATCCGCGCGGCCACGATGAGCGGGTCCGTCACGGGGATGCAGGGCGGGCTGTCGAAGATCACCACGTCCGCCTCTTCTTCCAGCCGGTCCACGATGTCGTCGAACGTGCGCGAGCCCAGGAGCTCCGCGGGGTTCGGCGGCACCGGGCCGGCGCAGATCACGCTGAGGTTCTCGACGGAGGTCTCCTGGATCGCGTCCTCCAGGCGGACCAGCCCGCCCAGCACCTCGGAGAACCCGCGCTCGTTGGAGAGGTTCAGCAGGTGGTGGATGCTCGGCTTGCGCAGGTCGGCGTCGACCAGCACCACCCGCTTGCCGTCCAGCGCCATGATCGTCGCCAGGTTCACGGAGGTGACGGACTTGCCTTCGCCCTTCGAAGCGCTGGTGACCAGGATGCGCCGGATGGGCGCGTCCAGGGCGGCGAACCCAATGCTGGACCGGAGTGACCGGTAGGCCTCGCCGACCTGCGAGTTCGACGGCAACTCGGAGACCAGGCGGGACTGCTCTCGTCCGAGCAGCGGCACGTGCGCCAGCGCCGAAAGGTTGGTCACCGGCTCCACGTCCGACGGCGAATTGATGCGGTCGTCCAGCATCTCCTGCAGCAGGGCGAGACCGGCCGCCACCGCCAGCGCCAGCATCGTGGTCAGCAGCAGGGTCGCCTGTCCGCGCGGCTGCACCAGCCGGCCGTCATACGCCTGCTGGATGGTGCGGGAAGTGGGGACGCGCGCGATCTGGCGCAGCTCCAGGTCGCGCAGCCGGTTCGTCAGCTCGAAATAGGTGGCCTGCAGGCGGTCCCGCTCCGCATTCAGCTCGGCCTGGCGGGACTCGACGGGCACGGCGGAGATCAGCATCTCCTCCAGCGTCGCCACGTGCTTGCCCTGGGCGTCCCGCTCCCGGCCCTGGTTCCAGTGCTCCGCTTCCAGCTTCGCCAGGCGCTGCTCCAGCTCGGTGCGGCGCGGGTTCGCGACAATGCTCTTGGACTCCAGCCGCTCCGGCTCATTGGCAAGCGCCGTCTGCAGCCGCGCGATGGCGCGGTCCAGCGCGCGGATCTCCGCGCTCTCCGGCTTGAAGTTCGCGAGCGACTCCTCGCGCTTCATGCTCAGCTCGTCCAGGCGGGTCTGCAGCGCCGGGCGGCGCGGGTTCTCCTTGGCGTCGAGCTTCTCGACCTTCACCGGCGCCGAGGCCAGCTCGGTCTTCAGGCGCCGCATCTCTCCGGCAGTCGAGGCGATGGTCGATTCGAGACCCGTCAGCCGGCCGCGCAGGTCGATGTAGCGCTGGGAAAGCTCGGTCCGGTCCGCGGCGCGCTGCGCGACCTTCGCAGTTACCAGGTAAGCGGCTAGCGTCGCTTTGGCGCGGTTGAGATCGCGCTCGGCTTCCTGCTTGCGTGCCCGCACGAACTCGATCGCCTGCTTCAGCCCCGCCTGGTCCCGCTCGGACATCCGCTTCTGGTGAAGCTCGATCATCTTGTCCGCCACCACGCGGATCTCTTTGGGGTCCCCACCGTCCACGCTCACCACGATGACGCTGGCGTCGCCCAGGGCATCCACCCGCACGGAGGGAGGCGTCACGCCCGGACGGCTCTTGATCCCCGTCGCGGCCATCACTTCGGAGATGAACGGCTCGCTGTTCAGCACTTCGAGCTGCGTCTCGACCGTGTCCGGCTGGTTCACCTGGAGGATGCTAGAGATCGGGTTGTTCGAGTCGGTGATGCTGAGGCTGTAGGTGGGCGTGGGAACCAGGAACTTCGCCTGGGTCCGATAGCTCGGCGTGTGCGACGCCGTGGTGGCGATTCCCACTCCGAGCACGACTACGAACACCTGCAGGAACAGCCACTTGCGGCGCCAGAGGACGCCGAGGTACTGCCGCACGTTGATATCGAGGCCCTGCTGTAGGAGCTGGGTGGGGGCCGGGTTCGTCATTTGATCCGCCAGTGAGTGAAGGGCGCGCCCGTAAACGGCGGCCGTTTGCGCGTGTTGTTTGTTTTCGTCTAGCTCGCACGAAGCAGAGAGTCGTTGCCGTCCCCCGCTTCCCGAGCCAGGATCCGATCAATTGTTAGGAGAAGTGTCTTTGCTAGATCATCGGCATCGCCGCGGGCGCTCTTTAGCGTCTTCGCGCCGGCTGCGACCTGCTTCAAAACGCTCATGGCGCGGGCCGGCTGCCGCCGCGCCGGAACCGTGTGCGCCAGCAAGGCCAGGGTCGCGTGGCCCGGCGTCAATTCTCGAGGCCGCCACCGGGCGCCCTCACGGTACTCCGTTACCACCACCAGCCCCACCGGTACCGCCTTCCGGCCCGTGCGCCCGCCAAGCTCCTCGGCAGTGCAGCGCATCCCGGGCTCGCCCTCCTGAGTGCGGAGGTTGATCGGCCGGGGATACGGGTGAACCCTGCCGCGAGCGTCCAGCACGGTGAATTCGTCGGAGTAGTAGGTCGCGCCCGCCCGGACAAGCGCCGCTACCAGCGAAGACTTGCCGCTGAACGTGCTCCCGGGGATGACGATCGCCCGCCCGCGCCACTCCACCACGCCGGCGTGCACGAAGATCCGGCGGGGCGCCTCGGCGCCGACGAACAGCTGCAGATCCGTCTCCAATTGCTCCAGCAGCTCGCGTTCGGACAGCGTGCGGGCCGTGCGGGCGAAGCCGGAGTAAAGAAGGTGATACGGCTTCACCCCGGGGCGCCGGCTCTCGCCGCCGAACCGGACGGAGAAAAGCTGGTCCACCACCAGGGAACCCGCGGGCTTCCACCCGGGAGGGAGGCGCTCGATGACTTCGGAGAGCTTCTCCGGGTCATTCACCCGGACGCCGACGCGCACGCCGTAGCACTCGGCCGCAATTCCAGCCGCCCACCCGAGGCGGTCCAGCTTCTCCAGTCAGGTGCTGGGGCGCCGCACGCGCGGCAGGCTCGGATCACTCATCGAATGACCACCCACTTCGGACGAAGGGTCGGGGCAGAGAGGGTCGCAACAATCCCTGTTGCAATTCTTGTGCCGAATGGTGGATACCCGTATCCCACGTTCGGCGCACCAGGGCGAGTGAGAGGCTCCAACATCCGGTGGAGATTGTCGGCAACCCCTGTTTGCCTGGCTAGAAGCGCGGCGCGGACCTCAACGATCCACCGTCGCCACCTCGTCTCCGCGGCCGATGAGCGCGAGACCGGCGAGGCCCAGGAACAACCCGTGCTCCACGACCCCGGGAATGGCGTGCAGGGCGGCGGCCAGTGTCTCCGGCTCGGGGATCCGGCCGAAGGGGCAGTCCAGGATGTGGTTCCCCTCATCGGTGATGAAGGGATCTCCGTGAAGGTCGAGCCTGAGCACGGGGGCTGCCCCAAGCTCCCGGATACGGCGGGCGGCGACCTGCCAGCCGAAGGGGATCACCTCCACCGGGAGCGGGAACGCCCCGAGCGCCGGCACCAGCTTCCGGGATTCTGCAAGGATCATCACCCGGCGCGAGGCTGCCGCCACGATCTTCTCGTGGAGAAGCGCTCCGCCGCCGCCTTTGATGAGGGAGAGCCCCGGACCGATCTCGTCCGCGCCGTCCAGCGTCAGGTCGATCTCTTCGGCCTCGTCAAAAGTGGCCAGCGGGATGCCCTCCTCGCGGGCCAGCGCCTCGGAGCGCCGGGAGGTCGGTATCCCGCGCACGCAGAGCCCACTGCGAACCCGCTGTCCAAGGAGGCGGATCGCATACTCGGCGGTGCTTCCGGACCCGAGCCCGAGAAGCATCCCGTCCCGCACGTGCTGCACGCCCGCGGCGGCGGCGAGCCGCTTCTCATGCTCGAAATCGGCCATAGTCCCACCGAAGCGCGGGCTCCTTACTTATTCTCGTAGGGCGATGGCGCGAGGTACGGGGGGAGGCTTGGATCGCGCTTCCTGGGGTCGGCCTGGGCAATGCCTGCCTTGTCGGCGCCGGGCGCAGGCGCCGGCGCGTCCTCGTAGGGCGGCGCCTTGGGCTTGGTCGTGTCCGTGCCGTGCGGGTCCTGGAAGCCGTACAGCTCCGCGACCTGCTTTTTCATGTAGTCCAGCGGCATGTCCGCGATGGGAGACGGGCCGATCCACGCGACGGTAAGGTCGGGCTTGACGCGAAAAATCCGGGGGCAGGGGGTGCCCTTGTACTTGTCGCCGACCTTCGTCCTGTCGTCATCGTAGAGGATGGTCTGCTTCAGCTGAGTTCTCCGGAACCACGACGCCTCCGCTTCCTTTGCGGCTGTGCTGACGCTGATCACCGGCGGCGCCTTCGGGCCCATCTTCTTCCAGAGCTTCGACATCCACTTCTGCATGTCTTCGCAGGCCGAGCAGCCGCAGATGAAGTTGAGGGAAGTATCGCTCTTCACTTCGTTCGAAAGGGCGTGCTCCACGCCGGCCCGGTCCTTCAGCGTGAAGTCTGGGGCCTTGTCACCGACCTTGAAGTCCGGATCCTTGGACGTGCTGGCTTCGGGCTCCACGTCGGGCGGGATTTCAGGAGCAGCGACGAGCGCGTTCCGCCCGATGTCGATGCCGACGATGAGCAGAATGAGGCCGGCGATCACGGCCAACCAGGTAGTAGGGCTCCAGTGGGGTTTCATGGCTGATCAGCTCGACCGGCGCTTGGGCCGGGGGGATGGAATAAATGCGTGGCTCAACCAGCGACAGCCGGCGAAGCTGCCTCCGCGCGCTCGAGCCTCACCGCGCAGTACTTGTACTCCGGGATCTTCGCCGTCGGGTCCAACGCGTCGATCGTCAGCAGGTTGGCCGCCGCTTCCCTGAAGTGGAACGGCATGAAGCAGCTTCCCTTGCTCACGTTCGGCGTCACGCGCGCGGGCGCGATCACGCTCCCTCGCCGCGAGCTCACCCGCACCGCGTCCCCGTCCCGGATGGATAGGTCCGCGGCGTCCTCCGGGTGCAGCTCCACGAACGGCGCCGGTGCGATCTGGTCCAGCGCCTTCGCACGGCGGGTCATGGTGCCCGTGTGCCAGTGCTCCAGCATCCTTCCCGTATTGAGTACGTACGGGTACTCCGCGTTGGGAAGTTCCTGCGGCGGCGCGAAGTCCGCGGGCGAGAACTTGCCTTTCCCTCGCGGGAACGTGGCGGTGAACAGGACCACTTCGCCGGTGCCTTCGAGATCCTCGCAGGGCCAGACCAGCGGCTCCCGGCGCAGGCGTTCGTGGGTGATGCCGGCGAACGGCGGGGTCAGCGCGGCGATCTCGCGCCATACGTCTTCGGGGCTTTCATAGGGCATGGGGTAGCCCATCCGCCCGGCCAGGTCGACGAGGATGCGCCAGTCCTCGCGCGCCTGCCCCGGAGGCTCGGTCGCCTTCTCCGCGAGCTGCACCCAGCGGTCCGTATTGGTATAGGTCCCGCTCTTCTCCGCGTGGCTGCTCGCGGGGAGAATCACGTCCGCGAACTCGGCCGTTTCGGTAAGGAAGATGTCCTGCACGGCCAGGAACTCCAGCGCGGAGAGGCACTTCCGCACTTTGTTCATGTTCGGGTCGCTTAGGAACGGGTTCTCGCCCATCATCAGCATCCCGCGGATGTCTCCCGCGAGGGCGGCGGCCATGATCTCGACCACCGTCAGGCCCTTCTGCGGGTCCAACGGGACTCCCCACGCCTGCTCGAACTTCTGCCGGACGGCGGCGTCATCGACGGGCTGGTAGCCGGTGTAGACCATCGGGATCAGGCCCACGTCCGAGGCGCCCTGCACGTTGTTCTGCCCGCGCAGGGGGTGCAGCCCGGTTCCGGGGCGGCCGATGTTGCCCGTGAGCAAGCACAGCGAGATGAGCGCGCGGGCGTTGTCGGTCCCCGTGGTGTGCTGAGAGATCCCCATGCCCCAGAAGATGAGCCCGCGGCGCGTCCGCCCGTACAACCGCGCAATCAGCTCGATGGTCGCCGCCGGCACGCCAGTAATCCGCTCGACCACCTCGGGCGGGTAGCGCTTGACCGTTTCCCGCAGCTTCTCGAACCCCTCGGTCCTGGCAGCGATGAAGGCGTCGTCCTGCAGCCCCTCCCGCAGGACCACGTGCATCAGGCCGTTCAGGAGCGCCACGTCCGTCCCCGGCTTGAACCGGACGTAATGGTGGGCGTGCCTCGCGAGGAGCGGACGGCGAGGGTCGATCACGATCAGGGTGGTCCCCCGCCTGGCGGCCTGCTTGATGAAGGTCGCCGCGACCGGGTGGTTCTCCGCCGCGTTGGACCCGATGACGATGCAGACTTCGGCCTCCGCCACGTCCACCACCGGGTTGGAGACGGAGCCGCTGCCGATGCACTCCATCAAGGCCGCCACGGAGGACGCGTGGCAGAGGCGGGTGCAGTGGTCCACGTTGTTCGTGCCGAACGCGGTGCGGATCAGCTTCTGGAAGAGGTAGGCGTCTTCGTTGGTACACTTCGCGCTCCCGAACCCGGCGAGCGCGCGCGCCCCGTGCTGGGACTTGATCTCCTGAAACCGCCGGGCGCACAGGTCCAGCGCCTCATCCCAGGTCGCCTCGCGGAACGCCGGGAGGATGTAAGAGTAGTCCACGTGCGGCTCGCCGCGCTTCTTCCGGCGGTAGTCGCCCTGTTGGAGGGTGTCCTCGGACAGGCCTCCTTTCGGATAGGACTCCGGCCGGCGGATGAGCGGGACCGTCAGGCGCTGCGGATGGCTCGAGTAATCGAAGCCGTAACGGCCCTTGACGCAGAGCCGCCCGTGGTTCGCCGGACCGTCCGCGCGCCCGGTGACCTGCACCACCTTCGTCTCCTGGACGTGCATCGTGGTGCCGCAGCCGACCCCGCAGTAGGGACACACGCTTTTCACCGGCGTGAGCTTCGCGGTTTCGAGGGGGATGACCAGCGACTTGTCGGTCAGCGCCCCCGTCGGGCAGCGAGCCATGCACTCGCCGCACGCCACGCAGGTGGAATCGCCCATCGGGCGGTCGGTGTCGAAAGCGATGCGGCTCTCGAACCCCTTACCCGTGCGCCCGATGACGTCGTTCACCTGGATCCAATCGCAGCCGCGGATGCAGCGGTCGCACAGGATGCAGGCCGCGTGGTCTACCGCGATGACGGGCGAGCTTAAGTCAAGGGGTAGTGTGGGAGGGTGGGAGGGTGGGGGTGTGCCAGTGTGGGCGTGGCCGTTCCACTTGCGGGTGGCGGGCATACGGTGCCGCACCGCTCCATAGGCGTGGGCCATGTTCTCGAGTTCGCACGAGCCCGACAGGCGCTGCTTCGCGCACGGCGTGGGGTGGTCGGCCATCAGCAGCTCCACCACCATCTTGCGGGAGTTGTCCACCCGCTGGGTGTCCGTCCGCACGACCATTCCCGGCTCGCACTGGCGGATGCAGGCCGCGGGCAGCACCCGGGAGCCCTGGACCTCGACGACGCACACGCGGCAGACGGCGACGGGGTCCATCCCCGGATCGTGGCACAGTACCGGGACCTCGATTCCCAACCGGCGTGCGGCTTCCCAGATGGTGGTGCCCCTGGGCACCACAGCGGTCCGGCCGTCGATGGTTAGCTCAACGGTCTCCACGGCGCCGTTCGGGACTGTCTTAGGGAGGGGGGAGGTAGCGAGGGTCATTGGTTCGGTGAGCCGGGCAGTGAGGCTGCAGCCTTCAGGGACTATTATAGGGACTCCGCGTGTTCAGGGCTCCGCCTTGCGGAAGGTCTCTCCACACGCCGCCGCCGAATTAAGGTGCACGCTGCCCCCGCGGCCGGACTGAAAGGGAGAGGCTGGAAGCGTATGAGAACCCCATCCAAGCACGGCTCCCGACCCGCCCTAGCGGCCGCTGCGTTCTGTGCCGCCGTCCTCTGCGGAGGCGCCGTCTCCGCCTTAGAAGAAGCCGCGCCTCCTCCAGCGGCCCCTCCCGCGGCCGTGGCGCCGCGCCCGCGGCCCCCCGTGCGGGTAGGGACTCTATCCAACGGCCTCCGCCTGCTGTGCCGCGCCAACGATGCCTCGGAGATGGTCTCCATCGTCTGTATGGTCCGCGCGGGAATCCCGGACGAGCGCGACGATCAGTCCGGCCTTGCGGCGCTGACGGCTGAGGCGCTCGTGCGGGGCACCACCACGCACACGGACCGCGGCTTCCAGGAGATGCTGCTCGCCGCCGGCGGGAACATCCGCGCGGCGCCTGCCTTCGACTTCACCGAGATCACTCTCGTCACGAACAAGGACCTCTTCGAGCGGGCGCTCAAGGTCCTGGGCGACGTCGTCTCCCACCCCCGCTTCTCCGCGGAGGACGTGACCGCGGCCAAGGAAACCCTGAAGCGCCGGATTACCGGGCAGCAGCAGGACATGATCTCGGGCGCCTACCAGGCGCTCCTGGGCCAGCTCTACAGCCGCAGCCCGTACGGACGCCCGGCGAACGGCGACCCGGAAGTGATCGACCGCTTACGGCCGGAGGACGTGCGCCGCTTCTGGGACGCGAACTACGTCCAGAACCGGATCACCGTCGCCGTGGTGGGCGACGTGGATGCCAGCAAGGCGCTCACCCTGGCGCTGAAAGCGTTCCAGGACGTGCCGTTCAGGCCCGGCTCGGTCACCCCCGCGCCGCCGCCCGAGCAGCTGCGCCGGCCGCGTGTGGAGTTCGTCCGCGGCGCGGAGCCCCGCGCGCAGATCATGGTCGGCTTCCTCACGCCGCCCGCGACCCGCGCCAACTTCCCGGTCTATGCCGTGCTGGACGCCGTAGTCGGGGGCGGGAAGCGCGCCCGGCTCTTCCGCAACATCCGCGAGGGGAAGAGCCTCGGCTACGAGCTGGGCTCCTTCTACCAGCCGCTGATGTACCAGAGCCACCTCACCGGCTATGTGGTTACCGACCAGTACCGGAAAGTCCCACGGGGCGAGGGCGTGGAGAGCCTGATCGATAAGGTCAAAGAGCTGCTGATCGAGCAGTACCGCCAGCTCGCCGCCGCCGGGCCCACCGACCAGGAGATCGCGCGCGCCCGGGCCTACGTGATGGGGCGCTACGCCCTCCAGCGCCAGGAGCGTACCCGCGACCAGGCGAAGTGGCTGGCCTGGAACTCCGCCATGCGGCTGGGGACGGACTTCGACGAGTACTTCGCGGCGAAGGTGCCGGCGGTTACGAAAGAACAGGTCCAGGCGGCCGCGAAGGAGTGCTTCAATAGCTACGCGCTGGTGGTGACCGTCCCGCAGGACCAGCAGTAGCGAGCGGCGTCAGCCGTTCTGGAGCTGCTCTTTCAGGAGCGCCCGGCTGATCTCGTTCATCGCCCGCTCGGTCGCCGCTTCGGCGCTCCCGGCGGCCGCCGCGTCCTCCGGGTACGCGTGGATCACCGGCACTCCCTTGAGCATCAGCGTCGTCTTGTCCGGCGAGCGGCGGATGTCGTTGTAGGAGAGGTTGTTCTGGAACAACTCCTCCAGGCGGCGCGCCATGCGATAGGCGCGCTCCGAGGGCGTCAGGCCCTCCTCCCCGGCGGCAACCACGAACAGCACATTCCCGTTCAGGCGCAGCTCCACGGCCGGCGCGTTGTTCGCCAACACCGGCGCGGTGGTGACCAGGAACGCGCCGTTGACCTGGCGCAGTGAGCCGGGGTCCGTGCGGTAGCCCAACTCCTCGAGCTGTTTCCGGAGCGTCGTTGCGCGCTCGTTGGAGAATGGGTGGCTCTGGTAGATCCCGTAGTCGGGGTTCCCGCGCAGGCGGTCTCCCCGCGCCAGCTTCTGCATGAAGGTCAGCATACCGAGCGGGTTGTACTGCGTCCCCGCCAGCGCCATCACCCCGATGCGGTCCGCCTCGTGCTCCAGCTCCCGTCCGTAGCCGGACATCATCGCCTGGGTCACCAGTTGGGCGCCCATCAAGGCGGTGCCCGCGGAGGACGCGATGGCCCCGCCTCCGGCGGCGCCCGCCACCACCGTCGCCAGCAGGGCCCAGAGCTGCCGCGAGGTGAGCTTCTTCTCCTTCTTCACCACCTGGACTACGTGGTGGTACGCGACGTGCGCGCACTCGTGGGCGAGAACGGACGCCAGCTCATCGTCGCTGGGAGTGAAGTCGAGGAGCCCGCGGGTAACGTAGATCGGCCCGCCGGCCAGCGAGAAGGCGTTGACCAGCTTCTCGTCATCGATGACCTTGATGGTGTACTCGAAAGGAACGCGCAGCCCCTTGTCGTCCGCCTTGGGGCGATAGACGCGGCGGTACTCGGCGGCGATGGCGGGCCGGTGGATCGCGCGGACCACCTCCCTGGCCACCCGCTGCACCCGGTCCACGTACGGGCCGGAGGTGAGGACCTTATAGACCTTCTCGACTTCGGCCGAGCCATCGCGGCCGAGGATCACCTCGCCCTCCGTGGGCAGGTGGACGTTCTCCGCGTTCGTGGGGACGCCCGGCGGCACCGGCGGCCGGTTGTCCTTCTTCTCGGAGGCTTTCGGGAGGGTGGGCTCCTTCACGAGCTGCGCCCTTGCGGGCGCGGCGGGGCCAAGCATGGACAGCGCCGCCATCAACCCAAGCGGCCACAGGTGACGTTTCATGCCGAAAGCTCCGGGTTCGCGCGCCCGTGCCGGGCGGTACACATCAATGACTGATACGCGCCCGGGGGCGCGCGAGTTCGATCCCGAATGGTAACAGTATAGCGGCGCCGAAGAATTCCAGCGATGAGGGTTCTGCGAAAACTACTTCCGGGCACCGTCTTGCTCGCGGTCATCGGCCTGGTGATCTACGGAGCGATGAGCCTGGCGCGAGACACCAGTTGGGTGCCGCCCCGCAACGCCGGAACGACGCGGGCACTGGCGGTCCTGTTTCTTATGACGGACGTTATCGTCGGGGGCGCGATGGTGGCGCTCCTGCTCTGCCGGGACAAGTGGCCCCCGAAGCGCCTGGAGTGGCTGTTCCCCCTCAAGGGCAAATGGCTGTGGTACACGCTCTTCAGCATGAGCGTCATCGCCTACGCCGCGCTCGCCCCCGCCTTCCTCTTCTTCCTCGCGTCCCTCCGCCGCCCCTGACCTGAGTCGTCCACCACTCACCCCGCTTCCGCTCACTCCGCTTCCCCGCCGGATCGGATAGGATTAGGACAACATGTCCGAGCCAAAACAACCGTCCCTCTGGGACCGCCTGCGCAAGAAGTCACGGAAAGATCTCGATAAGATCGAGAAAGACCTGGTGATGCGCCCCTCGGAGAAGCGCCAGTACGCGGGTGACCCCAACACGCCCCGCCACTTCTGGGTCAAGACCCGGAACAAGTAGCCCCTGCATCCTTCATCCTTCCGCCTTCATCCCTTCAATTGCCCGTGTCCGAGCTCCGCTTCCGCCCCGCCACCCGCGCGGACGACGCCTTCTTCCGCGAGATGGAGTTCCACACCACCTGGGAAAGCATCGACGCCGAGGACCGGCGTCGTCTTCGCCCGGCGGAAGTGCGCGAGACGCTGAAAGTCACCCACGAGATCCTGCTGGACCGCCCCGGTAACCAGCTCATCGTGGCGGAGAACGCCGCAGGGGATCGCGTCGGCCTCTTGTGGTTCGGCATAAACCGCAATCTGGTGACCGGCGAGGACGAGGCCTGGGTGTACAACGTCAGCGTCGTCCCCGAGCACCAGGGGAAAGGGTATGGGCGGCTGCTCATGGAGCACGCCGAGGCGCTGGCCCGCGCCGGCGGCTTCCACACCCTCGGGCTCATGGTCTCCAGCCACAACGAACGGGCTCGCGCCCTCTACGAACGCCTCTCCTTCCGCGCCAGCAACGTGGTAATGCGCAAGCGGGTCTGAGTCCGGCGTTCAGGCGTTCGGCGTTCAGGCGTTCAAGCAATGCCCGCTCTCTCGGTTCTCATCCCCATACGGAACGCCGGGGGAACGCTGGACCAGGCGCTCGGCTCCGTAGCCGCCCAGACGTTCCGCGACTGGGAAGCGATCCTGGTGGATGACGGCTCGACCGACGACACGCCGGCGATGCTCCGGGCCTGGCAGCGCCGCGAGCCGCACCGCTTCCGGATCCTGAGAAACGAGCGATCGCTCGGGATCGTCGCCTCCCTGAACCGTGCCCTGGAGGAGGCCCGAACGCCGCTGATCGCCCGGATGGACGCGGACGACTGCTGCCTTCCCCGCCGCTTCGAGCGGCAGCTCGAACGGTTCGGCGCCGGCGACGTTTCGGCCGTGGGCTGCCGCGTGCGGTACTTTCCGGACGGAGACGTGCGCCAGGGCGCCCTCCATTACGAGGAGTGGCTGAACTCCCTGATCACCGCCGAGGAGCACGAACGGGACCTCTTCGTCGAATGCCCCATGGCGCATCCGACTTTCATGCTCCCGCGTGAGCTGCTTCTGGACCTGGGCGGTTACCAGGACCGCGGCTGGCCCGAGGACTACGACCTCCTCCTCCGCCTCTGGGAGGCCGGCGGCCGCATGGCCAAGGTCCCGGAGGCGCTGCTGCTCTGGCGAGAATCCCCGGACCGCACCTCCCGCACCCATCCCAACTACGCGCCCGACACCTTCTTCCGCTGCAAGGCGCACTACCTCCGGCGCACCCACCTGGCCGGCGACCGCCCCGCCGCCATCTTCGGCGCCGGGCCGGTCGGCAAAGCGATGGCCCGCGCCCTCCGCGGCGAGGGCGCGCACGTCTCCGCGTTCGTCGACGTGGACCCGCGGAAGGTCGGCCGCTTCCTGAGCGGCATCCCGATCCTGGACCAGCACGCCGGTGAACGGCTCTGCGGCCAGGCATTCGGTCTCGCCGCCGTCGGGCAGCCCGGCGCGAGAGAGCAACTCCGCGGGCTTCTCACCGATGCCGGCTGGGTGGAATGCGTCGACTTCCGCTGCGTCGCTTGAGGCTCACCGTCCAGAAATGAAATCAGGCGCCCCTTTCGGGGCGCCTGTCGTTCAGGTAAGTGCTGCGCCGTCCTCATGCGCCGGCGCTGTTTGGGTGGACTCTCTCGAGCTGCCTGGGGCCGATAAGTCCGCAGTCAGTTCGCTACTCCGCGATCCCGCGACAGTATCCTCGTTTCCTGCCGCGTGGCTTCTACCGGAGTTAGCGACTGGATCCGGCTGGTCGTCCAGGCCAGGCCGAAAAAATCCAGGAAGTAACTCCAGAATGCACCCATTTGTTCTGCCCCCTGCCCCGTCGTTGTCGCTGGTATATCCCCAGGGTTAGAGACCGAAACCAGCACACGACTTTAGTGTAGCGGCCGATGTGCGCATATGCCGGGCGTCATCCACTTTTTTCGAGTGAACTACGTCACACCACGCCCTGCTTTCTTAGGGTTGCAGCAAATGGCGTGCCAGTTCCCGCGGCTTGCAAGGAGGCGGGCGCGAGCCTCCGCGGTCACGAGGAGCTCTCGCACCATCAGGCCATAGCTCCGCGCTCGGCAGCCACGCGGCCGTCCTGAATGACCAGCCGCGGTTCCGCCAGGGCTTCGATCTCCCGGGAGGGGTCTCCGTCCACGACGAGCAGGTCCGCCCGCTTGCCGGTCTCGATGGAGCCCACTTCCTGGTCGATGCCCATTAACGCGGCGGCGGTGGCCGTGGCGGCGGTGATCGCCTCCAGCGGCGTGATCTTCAACTCGAAGCAGGCAGTGGCCAGGATCAGCCAGAAGGCGCCGAACGGAGTCTCACGCACTCCGGCGTCGCTGTGGAGCACGTAGCGGACCCCCGCGGCGATCAGGTCCCGGTCCGCCGCGTAGCGCCCTTCCATCCGGGTGCGCCAGGCGCCCATGTCTTCCTGCGGCTTCCAGCCGAGGAACTGCTCGCGGTAGCGCGCCTGGGAGATGCCGGCGAAGGTAAGCCCGGCGAAGATCCGGTTGCGCTTCATCTCCTCGGCGATCTCCGGTTGGAAACGGAAGACGCCGGCTTCCTCCTGCCACGCGCAGTGCTCGATGCTCCGGACGCCGGCCCGCACGCAGCGCTCCAGCGCCTCGGAGGCAAGGACGTGCGCGGCCACCAGCGTCCCGTGCGCCTCCGCGACCTCGACCGCCGCGCGCAGCTCCTCGGCCGTGTACTGCGACTCGAGCGGCTTCGACTCCGCCGTCATGATCCCGCCCGTGGCGCAGAGCTTGATGAAGTCCGCGCCGGCGCCGATGACCTCCTCGGAGCGCGCACGCATCTCTTCGGCGCTGCGGGCGATGGCGCCGAGGTAGTTCAGATGTCCGCTCGGAGTAGTGATAGCGGGGCCCGCCGCCTGGATCCTCGGGCCGGGAACGATGCCGTCGCGCACGGCGTCCCGCACTGCCAGCGTGACAAAGCCGCGCCCGCCCGTATCCCTCACCGTCGTCACGCCGCAGGCCAGATGCGCCTGGGCGTTCGCCAGGGAACGGAGCGCGAGGCGGGAGTCGCTCTCTTCGGTGACGGCCCGCCGGGTGACGTCGTGGTTGGGACCGGCGTTGAACGTCAGGTGAACGTGCGTATCGATCAGCCCGGGAAGCACCGTCGCCGGGCCGAGGTCCAGCACCGCGGCTCCTTCGCGCTGGGTTCGCGTCAGGTCCGACTGCGCCACGACCGCGTCGATCCGCGCCTCGCGGAGCACCAATGCGACGCGCTCCCGCGGGTCTTCCCCCGAGCCGTCGATCAGCCGGCCGGCGAGGATCAGGTCAGGTCGCGCGATCATGTGTAACTCCTAACGCAGGCGCTCCAGCGCCTCGGACACCGCTATCCAGACCGGTCGCGGCAGCTCCTCATCCAGCATCGCCTCCAGGCGCGGGCGCACCGAGCGGTCTCCCTGCGCGGCGAGCGACTCGGCCGCCGCCGCCCG
>JGI10216J12902_108865189_pt1 | contig 18351 bp, 13 predicted proteins | sample KanNatreferecore_FD_12902 | JGI IMG/M metagenome (IMG submission 12902)
CGTCCGACGATAAAAGGAAAACGGCGGGCCACCACGACGGCGCCCGCCTGTCTGCCGGACAAAATGCTGATTTGGACCATCAAAGAATCCGCGACGGAACATTTATTGAGTCGCCAGGGTAAACGGGCAGGTCAAGTTTTTTGGGATTCTTCCGCGCCTTGTCGCAGTTAATGGTTTCCATCTTGCCGTTGGCCCGAATGAGTTGCACTTTCGTCCGCCTTGAAAAAGGCGTGAAGTCTCCGGCCGCCTGGATGGCTCGGAGCACAGTCATCTCACCGCTGTAGAGGAACCGGTTGGGAGTTTTCACTTCGCCACCGACGTAAAACCAACGCTCTTCCGTCGCGACAGTAATGGTGAGGCTCCTGAAAAGGGCCGGAACATACAGGCCGTGAAGCTCTTCCTGAAGTTCGCCGACCGTTTTGTCAGACGCCTTGACGGGTCGACTCAGCAGCGGCGGACTGATGTAACCATCCTCGCGCACTTTGTCCTCGTGCTTTCTCTCCGGCGCGTTCGGATTTCCAGAATACGTGATTGTGATCTTGTCCCCCGGCTGGAGCCGGTCCGGGGAAGGCCCTGTCGGTTTATCCGTCCCGGCCCGGGCATTCACCGGGGAGGCCGTGGAAAGGGCGGTCGCGCTATTGGTGGAACCGCCGGGCGGGACTTCCGAAAAAGCGTATGGAGAAGTCTGGCAACCGGTGAGAACGGCTGCGACCGATGCGGCGGCCAGGCAAGCGAGATAACGAAGTTTTGTAACTGACGAATTCATGGGAAAAGAAGCTTGCTGCGAGTCAACGACGACGACAAATCAGTATTTCCCCTTCAAGTCCAACCGCGCGTGTTCGCTGGCCGCCGGCTTCTTGTCCCCGTTTTTCTTGACGGATGACTCGGAGTCATCCCGTTTGGAGTAGTAGTCGTAGTAGTACCCGCTGTAGTAGTAATAGTACGAATCCTGCGAAATGTTGATATTGTTGAGCACGACGCCGAGCAGCGTTCCTCCGACCTTTTCCACCATCTGCTTCGCGCGAATCGTCATCGCCTGCGGATACTTGCGGTACTGGATGACGAGCAAAGCCAGGTCCACTTCACTCGCCAGCACCGAAGCATCACTGACACCCATGATGGGCGGCGAATCGAAAAAGACGAAATCGTAGCGGCGCTTTGCCTCCAGGATGAACTCCTTCATCTGGGTGGAGTTGAGGATGCCCAGCGAACTGCTCGGGAGCTTGCCGCTGGCGAGAAAATCCAACGTCGGAATCCCGGTCGTCTGGATGACCTGTTCGAGGCTGTTCTGGCGCAAAAGATAATTCGTCAAGCCGACGGAATTGGAGACATTCAGCAGCTTGTGCAGACTCGGACGGCGCAGATCCGAATCCACCAGCAGCACGCGCTGTCCGTTCTGGGCAAACACGGTGGCCAGGTTGAAGATGGTCGTGGACTTGCCTTCGCCGGCTCCGCCGCTGACCACGGTGATCGAGTTCGCCTCCTCCCGCTTGCGCGAAAACAGGACGTTCGTACGGAGCACGCGGTAGGCCTCGGCGTGCGGACTCTCGGGTCCTTCCTGAAGCAGCGACCCGACATTCTGGGGAATGACGCCCAGCACCGGCGCCTGGAGCGCGCGCTCAACGTCGTCGATTGTCTTCACGCTGGTGTCGAGGTATTCGATGAAGAAGGCCAATCCGACGCCGACGATCAGGCCGACGACGATACCCAGGGTGATGTTCAACGGAATGTTCGGACGAACGGGCCTCGCACCGGGTTCGGCCTGGTCGAGGATTTCCACAATACCGCTTTTGGGGAGCGAAGCGTCCACCGTCTCCTGCAAAATCCTCAAGATGACCGCGTCGCGAACCTTCTGCAGATTGTCCAGTTCGCGCTTCTCACGAAAATACGGGCGATACTGAGCGGTCATCTCCGCGTCCTGTCCCTTGGCGTCACTCACGGATTTCGCCAGGCTGTCCAGTTGCGCCTTGGAGGCGGCGACCTTCAGTTGGAGTCCGGAAAGAATCCCTTCAATGCGCTCATTCACTTTGCTGTTCAGGTCCGCCTGCATGGCGGCCACCGACTTGAATTCAGGGTGTTCGAGGCCTATCGTCTGCCGCTTGCTGGCAAGGGTCACTTCCGTGCTCCAAAGATCTTCCATCAGTTTTGCCAATTGAGCGTCCATCGTTGCCGTCAGGGCAGCCCGCCTCAGTTCGCTTCCTCCCTGGTCCTTCAGTCCGTTCAATTTGTTCAATAATTCTGCGAGGCCTGCGTAGGTTGCCTGCGCCGTGATCCGCTCGGCTTCCAGTCGGCGAACGGTCTCGGGTTCGAGGGTGGACGCAAACCCCCCTTCACCGATGTCGGATATCTTCAGTTGCTGGCGGAGTTCATCCACCTGCACCTGCGCCTTTTTGACTGCCTCATTGTGCTCCTCAAGCCTCTTTTCCAATGCCTGAATTCCGCTCTTGGACATCGCCTGTTTCAACTCCAGGCGCGTGTCGCGATAAACCTCGGCGATCTTGTTCGCAATGGTCGCAGCCTCCTCGGCCGGCTTTTCCTTCGCGTTGCTGTACACCCGGATTTCTATCAGAGTCGTGTTTCTCGTCTGCCGGACATCCATCGACCGGCTCAGGATGCCGAAGGACTCGGTGGTCTTCAGCGGAACGCTGTTGTTGATGCGATCGCCCCACACCTTGTTGAGGTTCAATTCCTCAATGACCCTGTAGAGCACCTTCTTGGATCGAATCTTCTCAAACTCGGTCTGAATGAAATAGGGATCGTACTGGCTGGAGTTCGGCAGTCCCATCAAAGGCATGATGTCCGAGGTATCCTTCTCCACCGAGATGCGAACCGTGCTGGAGTAGGATTCCGGCAGGATAAAGGTGACCGCCGTGGTCGTCAGCACCACGAGGAGGAAAACGGCGAGAATGATGGTTTTGCGGATGCGAATGATGCGCCAGTAGTCCAGGAAGTGGAGTCTGGTCTCCGATGCGTTGTTAGTTTTCGGCGATTCCATGAGTGGTAAAAAAAAAGAGGCTAGAGTTCGATTCCAGCCTCCCTACTTGGTCTGGTTATTACAAAATCCGTCAAATTAGTAAGTCGCGCGCACTCCGATGTACACCCGGTTCCGCGTAAAACTACGACCCGCCAGGTCCGAATCAAGCCTGTCGTAGTTGTACCCGGCCTCCGTCGAAAGGAAGGCGTTGATCTGGTACGATAGATTAAGCCCCGCCATGAAAAGATTGTCGGAGAGCCCGTCGGCTGTGCCGCCGTTGAACGTTGAATGCTGGAAATGACCCAGGGCACTGCCCGTCAGCTTGGGAGTGATTCGATGATTGATCGAGGCGTAAGCGGCGGTGCTCAGTTGATCCTGCGTAGGCTGCGCACCACCCACGAAGGCCACATCCGTCGCGTTCCGGTCTACTCGCAGACCCAATCGCAGGTAGCTGCCCGGATTGTACGTCCAGGTTGCCATGCCATCCACGTAGGGAGACGTGGAATTGTCCTCCATTCCCGCCACCGCATCCGGATAGTCCGTAAACTCAACGCCGAGGCGCAATGACGCATCCAACTTCGACGTAAAAATCTGATCGGCTCCAACATAAAGCGTGTGGGACGTGGAATCGCGGGTAGCAGGATCGGTATTTGTGCCGGGGACGTAGGGAGCATTTTCGGCCACCGAATCGTTACTCGTATACCCGACAGCTCCGTACATGTACCCAAACAGTGCCGCCGTGTTTTGCGCCGCCTGCCACCGGCCATTGATATTTCCAAGGTGCTCCATGCGGTCGAGAAGGGCCGACCGGCTGCCAGGGCCCGTATCGTCGTAGTCGTAAATCGAGTTCTGATACGAAACGTCCAGGCCGATGACCGGTGTTATTTCGGCGTTCAATCCCACGCGGGCTATATTGCGCAGGTTATTGCCGTCGTTTCGCAGCGGCGTGGTAACGGCGCCCGAAGGATCGATCACCTGCGGCTCCTGAGCCACCACAAAGTCGTCCTTGACCTCGATCTTGAACCGCTCGTTGAAAGCATGGTTCAACTTGAACCTCGCCTGATGGGAGTGGTCCGCCGAGTTCTGGCTGCGGTCCTCATACCAGCGCAGTGAGTACTGGTAGCTGAAGCCGATCAGGGTTTGATCGAGAGCAAGATTCAATGCCAGCGAAGGGCTCAGCTCGATCCCAAAACTGTCGCGCTCGTTCGCCTTGCTCTGGGTCAGGTAATTGTCATCATAGAATCCGCGCAACGAAGCCGAAATCGTCCACGGTTTCGATTTCTCCACAGGTGACAGACCAGGCGCATAAGCGGCTTGCAGACTGACAGCACCGAGCGCGGCTACACCGGCAGAAGCGATGATTTTTTTCATAATTAAGCTTTCCGTTCAAACACAGGTTTGGCCCTCGAACAGCATTTCTTGAAAAGTGAGCCTCTTTTACGTTCTGCCCAAGTGCTTGTCAAACATAAATCTTTCACAAATAAACGATTTCGCAGGGTCATTCGGCCCGCGCTTTCCACCGCGGGCGGTCGGTCAGAAACAATTGGTCATTCGGCAAGTAACCCGGACCGGCGTGCTTTAACGGGAAACCGGAAGGGAGATTTGTCCTCGCCAGACCGTTCAATATGAACCGCTCCCACGACCATTCCTCCGCAGACAGAATCGGCGGCGGAAAATCCGCGAATGAAATAAATTTTTCCTCAGTCGTCAGTTGAGTGAGATATAACCCCTGGATCGGCTTTTGGAAATCATTGATCGCATAAAAATCGTCGCGATGTTTTTCATCCTGGACCCGTAGACACGTCCAGACGGATTGCCGATTCCCGTACCAGGCCACGGCCCATGGCATGTCACTCATCACCAGTTCGCCCTCGTGCATCCAGCCCGCGAACCTCCCAATCAGGGGCGGATAATACGGAGGGAACGCCACCGGGTGACCGCGCGGGGGCAGCAACATGAGGATCATCGGGGCGCACACCAGAAGGAGAAACGCTCCCGTCACCAGACGCCGAAGCTGAGGGAAAGGCAGATTCAACTGGTCCAACAGCGTGAAATACAAACCCACTCCGTAAATGAAGAGCAGCGGCGCCAGCAGCACCATCATATTCTCCGAGTTGATGTCGGGCGATTCATTGGACAGGCGCGTACGTCCCAGGGCGCTCACGATCGCCCATACTCCCAGCGACAGGAGAAGAAACACGCGCAATCGTCCCAGCGCCGGACGCACAAACGGAACCAGCAGCCCCACCAGGAAAAACCCCGAAACCCAACTACCGCCCAGCCTCGGTAACTCGCTTTGAAATATCGCTCCGGCATTCACTACCAGCTTGCGCAAATAGTCCTCGAAGACGACGGCGCTCAAGTCCGGCTTGAGCGACCGCTCCAGCCGGTCGCCGCCAAACTCCGCGGTCTCCTGAACGAGCGCGTAACCGGCTGTTCCAAAGAGCGCGCCCGACCACTGGCTGTTCCGAACCAGCCACGGCGCGACCACCGCAGAGAAAGCCAGGAGCGCCGACACACACAGCCCGGCCCGTCGGCGCCCGAAATAGATCGCCCAGAACGCCAGAGTCGGCAAAATCAGCCAGCCGAATGCGTAGCGGGTGAGCGCACCGACGCCGATCAAAACTCCGCTGATGGCGGCCATCAGCGGAAACCAAACGGCGCCGCGCCGGCTCTCCCGGTGGGCGTCCTCCATGAACACCAGGCACCACACCAGCGCGAGGAGAATAACCACCAGCAGCATCGTTGAGAGTCCGGAGACACTGAAACGCCAGAACAACTCCGCGCCCGCGAAAACGATCGTCGATACCCACGCCACCGAGGCGTCGAATAATCGGCGCGCCAGGCGAAAAACCATCACCAAGGCGAGAAAAAACAACCCCTGGTTGAGGAAGCTGATGAGCACTTCCGGCTGATAACTCCGAAAGATCACTCCCTGAGGGATGTTGTAATCGAATGGCAAGACCTTCATCGCCCCGGCCAGCACGACCGGATAAACGGGAGGATTCGCCAGGTCCGGATGGCCGGATTTAATCATGGAAAGATCGTTGGTCCGCCGCCCGCGTTCCGCCTGGTGTTTCTCGACGAGATACAGACTGAAAGGCCGAATGAAATCGGTCGAATAACCCCTTCCGCGCGCGATGTTCCGGGCCAGTTGCGCCGCATCCATCGCCTCCTGCGTCGAAAAGTTTTTGTATTCGCGCAAATCGTAAACCGCGGCGATCGCGAGGAAACCAAGGACCGCGAGTGAGAGTCGGATCCACTTCGTGCCCTCCCCCACTTCGAACTTATGAATCCATTCCTGTAAACGCATCATGAAAAGATTCTCCAACCGGGACTCCACCGGCAATGAAGTCGCTTTGGGCAGGCAAAGGTTCTCTGCATGAGCTTCAAAAGTCCTCCAACTGATAGGTGTGAAGTTTGCGGTGCAAGGTGCGGCGGCTGATCCCGATCTTCCTGGCCGCCTGGGTGCGATTTCCGTTGGCCTCCTTCAACGCGCGGATGATGAGCTGTTTCTCGGCTTCCTGCACGGTGAGATTGTCCTGGGTCAGCAATGGCTGGGCGCCCGCCTCGGCCAAACCGGCCGCGCCACCGCGCATCGAGGCGGGCAGATCGCGCAACGTGATGCGCTCGGTCCGGCTCAACACCACCGCATGCTCGATCGCCGTCCGCAACTCGCGCACATTGCCCGGCCAGCGGTATTTCATCAGCGCTTCGAGCGAATCCGCGGTGAAATCGTTCACTCTTTTTCCGTTCTCTTCCGCGAACTCCCGCAAGAATGCCTGTGCCAGCAACGGAACGTCCCCGGTCCGCTCCCGCAACGCCGGCATCCGGATGTCGACCACCTTCAATCGAAAGAAAAGATCTTCCCGGAAGGTTCCCGCCTTCACCATTTCGTCCAGGTTCTTGTTCGTCGCCGTCACCAGCCGCACGTCGCTCGTCAGGGTCTTGTTGGATCCCACCCGCTCAAACGTGCGTTCGCCAAGAAAGCGCAGCAGCTTGATCTGGATCGTGGCGTCAATCTCTCCAATCTCATCCAGAAACAACGTTCCGCCTTGCGCCTGCTCCACTCGTCCGATCCGGCGCTCGTGCGCGCCGGTAAAGGCCCCTTTCTCATGGCCGAACAGTTCGCTCTCGATCAATTCCCTCGGCAGCCCGGCGCAGTGGACCGTCACCAGCGGCTGCCGCGCCCGCGGGCTGAGCTGATGAATCGCCCGCGCGATCAGTTCCTTCCCGGTCCCGCTCTCCCCTTGAATCAACACCGTCGCCTTCGACGGCGCGACCTGCCGGACCGTTTCCAGCACCTCCTGCATGACCGGCGATTCGCCGATGATGTTTTCCATCCCGAATTTCTTGTCGAGTTGCTGCCGCAGCGACTCGTTCTCGGCCTCCAGGGATTGATGTCGAAGCGCGCGGCCGATCCGCATTTCCAGCTCGTCAATCTGCATCCGCCCCTTGGCGATGTAATCGTCCGCGCCGCGCCTCATCGCTTCCACCGCCACCTCTTCGGAACCGTAGGCTGTCATCAGGATGCACACCGGCGGTCGGGACAGCGACTTGGCCCGCGCAATCAACTTCATGCCGTCTTCACTGGGCAGCCGAAAATCGGTGAGCAATATATCGAAACGCTCCTTCTCCAGAAGTCCCATGGCCGTCGCGGCGTCCTCGGCGAGATAGACGTCATACTTGTCCTCCAGAGCCGACCGCAAGCCCTCGCGCGTCGGTTTCTCGTCATCCACGATGAGTACCATCGGCTTAATCATGCAGCCTCGCCTCCAGCAACCGCGGTTGTCGTTCGTGCAACGGCAGCCAGATGCGAAAGGTCGTCCCTTTCCCGATGTTGCTCTCCAATTTGATCAGCCCGCCGTGTTCGCGGACGATCCGTTGCACGATCATCAGGCCCAGCCCGGACCCCTTCTTCTTGGTGGTGTAAAACGGCTCGAAAATGCGGTTCAACTGTTCCTGAGGAATCCCGCAACCGGTGTCCGAGATGCTGACCCAGACGCCGTCGGCGGCGGCACCGGTTTGGACCGTCAAAACGCCTCGTTTGGTCATCGCCTGCATCGCGTTCTTGATGAGGTTGACCAGCACCTGCTTGATCTGCGCCGCGTCCAAGGGAGTGCTCGGCAACTGCCGGCCCGGCTTTTCCTCTATCACCAGTCCGCGGTTTTCGATCTCCGGGCGAAGCAGTTCGAGCGTCTCCCGCACGATCTCGTTCAGGGATGACATCTTCTTCTGCGGCGGGGTGGGACGGATCGCCTGCAGGAACTGGGTGACAATGTAATCCAGCCGCGCGATCTCGCCCTTGGCCACGGTCAGGTAGGTTTCCAGTTTCTGCGCGATCTCTCCGGCATCATTGGCCGCGTGCTGCGCCTGGGAACGAGCCCGCCGGACGGGCGAGCCGCGATCGGCAACGCCCGTCGCCTGTTTCAGCTTTTTGAGTTCGCGCTCCATCAGTTGGAGGTGGATGTGCAGCGCATTGAGCGGGTTGCCGATCTCGTGCGCCACGCTGGCAGCCAACAGCGTCAGCGCCTGAATCCGTTCGCTCTCGATCGCCTCAAATGCTTTCTGACGCGCTTCGGTGGCGTCATGCAGGATCAGCGCAACCCCGGAACTGCCCGCGGCTTCGCCGTCCAGCGGCGCGGCGTACAAGCGCAGAAAACGGTGGCGCGGGTAGGAAACTTCAAACTCGTGCCGCACCACTTGCTGTCCCCCGGCACGGTCGCGCGATACCAGATCGGCCCAGTCCAACTCAGGGAGAATGCGCGTGATCTGCTGGCCCTCGGCGTTCGGTTGCTGCCAACCCAGCAACCGAGTGACGGCCTGATTGAAATAAACCACCCGCCCGGACTCATCCACCACCAGCACGCCGTCTTCGATGGTGTTGAAAAGGGTTTCGAGAAAACTCCGCTCGCGCGCCAGCCGCTGGACGACCGTTTGCAGACCCTCCGGATCGAGCCGGTTGATCCGGCCCAGGACCTTGTCGAGAAAACTGGACTTGGTGGAGGGCATCTGCCTGTTCGAAGGTCGGGGTGGACGATACCGCGGCGCTAGAACCACTTCTTCCTCTTGAAATACCAGTAGGTCAGGAGCGTGGAAACGGCCGTAACGGCCGTCGCAATGGCGTAACCGTGTTTCCAGTGGAGTTCGGGAAAATTGTGCTCGAAGTTCATCCCGTACCACGTGCCCACCAACGTCGCCGGCATCGTGATGACGGTGATCATCGTCAACAGTTTCACCACTTCGCCGGTCTGGTTCGACGACATGTTCAAATAAACCTGGAGGATGCCGGTGAGTGAATCGGTGTAGCCTTGCGTCAGCTCGGAGATGTGAAACAAGCCGTCGTAAACGTTGCGGTAATACGGCACCAGATGGGCGCGGATCAGCTTGAATTCGCCGCGGGCAAACCGCGCCAGCACCTCGCGTTGCGGCCCGATGATCTGGCGGAGGTGCAGCACTTCCTTCTTCACCTGCAGAATCTTGTTGAGCGTTTCCTTGCCCGGATTCTGCAACGCCTGCTGCTCCAGTTCGGCGATTTCCAGCGACAACTCCTCCAGGGCCGGCTTGTAGTTCTCCACGATCGAATCCAGCAGCGTGTGCGCGACGCGGTCAGGCGCCCGGGCGATGTGCACGGTACCCTTCATGCACCGTTCCTCCACGGAGTTGATGCTCCTCAGCGGCGCTTCATGATAGGTCACCAGAAAGTTCTTCCCCAAAAAGAAATTCAGCTCGCTCGTCGCGAAGACGCCATCTTTGCGGCTGTAGTCCACCGCGTGAATCACCATGAACAGGTAAGACGCGAACTTGTCCTCCTCTTTGGGCGTGTATTCCTCCACCTTTGGCGATGGGCTCACCATCACGCAGTCCTCAATGGACAGCGGGTGAAAGTGGAATAAGTCCTCGAGCACAAACTTGGTTTCCTCCGGAGTCGGATTCTCCAGGTCCACCCACAGAAACAGGTTCGTGTCCGCCAGAAGTGTCGGCATCAAGAACATCTCGATGTTCTTGCTGTGCAACCTTCCCTGCGTTGTAAAGGCAAACGATCTGATCATCCGGATTGACCTTCCGTCACCGCCTCAACCGCGTCAAGTTGGCCCGCATTCTAGGGAGAACACCTCTCAAGGCAAGCCCGATTCAGTGACAAAGTGGCAAATCGGAAGACGCCCAAAATGCATTTTTGTGCCACAGCTGTAACAGCTTGTTTGGCAAGTCCGCGGCGATTCCGAAAGTTATTCGATGACGGGTGGACCCGGCTTTTCCCGGGCGGGGACTGCCGCCAGCAACTCCCCAAACATCCCGCCGTTTTTCGGCAGGATAGTGATCCGCGCTTCGCCTTCGATGATCTTTTGCGCTTCCAGAATCTCGAACATCGCCGACGCCACCTCTCCATCCTCGGAGAGCCGCTGCAAAGCCTCTCCCACCACTGCCGGCCGGATTGCCGCCGCTTTGGCCAGTTCCACTGCGGCCTGCCGTTCCGCCGTGCTCGTGATGATGCTGACCTGATTGGCGCCGTCCTGCTTGATCGCCGACGTGACCTGGCGCAATCGATTCACCACCTTGCTTTCGATCTGCTTGATCATGCCTGTGTCCCGAAAATGCACCTTCCGGATATAGACCGACCCTAGCTTATAGCCCCATTCGTGAGACTTCGGCGATACTTCGGCACGCACCGTCTGGCTCATCGCGTGACGGTTCGTCAGCATGTCCGCCAGCGGGAGGTTGTTCAGGCAACGGACGGTCGAGTTGCTGACGTTGGCCGCGAGCGAACCGCGCGGATCGGCGTTCTTGAACAAGTACGCCACCGGATCGCTGATATACATCTCATACCAGATGCCGATGCCCATCGGCGCGCCCTCTTCGGAGTTGACCGGCGCGCTGCGGAGGTATTCCTGGTCGCGCCGCATGTCGAGCACATGGCAGCGGCCAATCAGGTTTGCGATCGGCGCGCGCCAGCCAAGTTTCGTCAGCAGGAAGTGCAATCCCGGCTCTTCAAGCACGGCGATCACACTGCCAAACAGGACGTAAACCCGGCACTGGCCCTCGCTCACGATCGTGTAAAGTCCGACCAACCGCGCAAGGCCGAGCAGGGCCGGGACGAGAATGAAACAGGCGACGAACGTCACACCGGCAGCGATCAGGGTATTCATTGTTTGTCCTCCAGAAAAACCTGTTGAGCCTGGTTGAACAAGGCGAGCCGCACGTTGCGCACGTAGGCCGACAGCACGCCCGCGCCGCGCTTCTTCAATTCCTTCAACTCCGCAGCCAGCGAACTGAGCGGTTCAACCTCGGCACGCGCCTTGAGCGTCTCAATCTCGACGGCGCGCCTGGACTGCACGATCTTCTGATCGGCCCCCGCCTGCGCCAGACTGATGTCCGACGACACATGGTTGTGTGCCGTGTTGATGGCGGCCAATGCCGATTCCACCTCCACGGGCGGATCGATGCCGGTGATCAATGAGGCGTCGAGAACAATCCCATAACGCGCCGCTGACGACAGGCATTCGCGGTCCATGTGCTCGTTCAGATCGCGGAGGTTTTTTCGCAGATCGTTGATGGAGACGCCCTGCACGGAGGCGCTCTCGGAGACGGGCGGATCGGCCCCGCTCCTGGCGGGCGCCTCGAAGTTGGCGATGCGTTCGCGCAGCACCGAGATGAAATAACCCATCACGTGCGCAATCGGATGTTTCACGGCAAACACGTAGCCGTAGAGATTTCGCTCGGACACGCGGTATCGGATTTGACCCGTCAGACCGGTGTTCAACTGATCCTTCGTCACCGCTTCGAGGATGGTGCCACCGCTGTTCGCGCTCGGGTTCTCGGGATCGAACGCCATGTTGAGCGTCTGCGTGGCTACGGAGACTTTGTGGACTTTTTCCCAGGGCCATTTCCAATACGGACCGCCGGGCGGAATCACGCGGACCTGTGGGTAGCAGTAACGCTCCTTCTCTTCGGGCCGGAGATGCTCGGCGATGGGATCGTCGAGAATGGTGGCGTTCTCGACGCGCTCCGCCCGACCGAAACTGGTTTTCACCGCCCGCTCGTTCTGATCCACCGTGTAAAATCCGGCGATCAGGTAACGAACGACAAACCAGGCGCAAAGACCGATGAAACAGCCGATGACGATTTGCATAACGTTGGGTCTGGGTTTCTGATTTTCACCGCGCGGCCAGTTAATCCCGATCACCCGCGGGCGGCCATTACAAAAGCCCCCGGAGATTCCAGATCGAGCCGGTTGTCGCGACAATCGTTGCAAGGCGAACTGTGAATCCTCACGACTTGCCACACGGGCGCAGATCGCGTATCGTCAAATCGTTCACGAGCCAAAGGATTGAGGAAATATGAAGCGCCTGGCTGCGTCCCCATTATTGGCTTTGCTTTTGGCTGTTCCGCTTTTCGATAGCCGCGCTCAACCCGTAATCCCCGTCATCACCGACGCGCGAGTCGTAGGCGACACGTTCCGGATCGAATTCACCGGTTCGAGCAGTCCGCCGTGTGTTGTGCAGGCTGCGGACAATTTCTCCGGCCCTTGGATGGATCTTCCCACGCCCGGCCAGGGCAGTCCGGCGCTGGTGTTGATCGACTGCCCGCAACGCTTCTTTCGCATCCGCTGGGACGTAATCTATTCGGCCAATGCCGCCGGTTACGTGCACCATGCCCAGGAAGTCAAGTTGATTGCCTGTCCGTTCCTTCAGGGGAACAACACCGTCGCCGAACTCTTCAGGGGTCAGGTTTTGCCTCAGGGTGCGGCTGTTTATAAGTTCGACGGCTCAATTCAGCGCTATTCCGGCATCACCCAGTTCCTGTTCGATTCCTGGAGCCATCCGGACGAAACGCTGGCTCCCGGCGAGGGTGCGGTCTTTAATTCTCGGCAAAAAATAACACTCGGAGGTATCGTTCCGGGGCCGCCCGCGAATTTCCCGACTTTGAAAGGCGGATGGAACTTGGTCAGCTTCCCGAGTCCAATCGCGAACACGCTTCCTCCGACAAACGATGGCGACCTGGTCATACGCTGGGATCGACAGGCGGGCTACCTCACCTACACCTATTCGGGAGGCTGGATGCCGGAGGCACCACCGATTCGCGTCGGTGAGGCGTTTTGGTACTTCCGAAACTCGCCCAACCCGGATGCAATGCCGCCGGAAGCATCGCTCTACTTCAACAACTTCGCAGTTTTCGGAGATTCAGCTGTCAATGCACCGTCCTATGATCTCGTCGGTTGCCCTTTCGAAGGCACGAACTTCATCGGTCAGCTTTGGGCGAGCCCGGCCGGTTCCAATGGAGTCAGCCTTCAACCGGTCGGAGCGCCACTGCCTTTCCGGACAGGCGTGAATGCCGGCTACCTCGATACGCGGGGGGACGCGATCCGGCATCTTCTTTTCATCACTCCGGGATCCAATGCCTTGATCGAAATCCGTGTATGGGATCGGAGAAAAGGAACGACTTGGAATGAAGCCTTGGCTAACAACGGATATCAGGGAAAGTCGGAAGCCTTCGAAACGACGACCGGCGGCGGCTCCGTTCCCCCTCCACCGCCAGCCATCCTGACCGGCCTCCGCAGTTTTTCAGGAGTCGCGTCGCTCATCTCTTCCCTGACGGCACGTCCAACCGTGTTCGCCAACGATACTGCGTCGTTCAAGGTATCGACTCTGTATTCCGGACCGAAACCCGTGACGTACCAATGGCAAAAATCCGCCGACAAGACAAATTGGATGAACCTGGCGGGCGGCGGGACAACCGAGCTTCGGATTAACTCGACCACGACCAATGACAATGGATGGTACCGCGTCTTCGTCGATGTCGGCTGCTCGTCGCAGTTTAGCAACCCGCTTTCGCTCACGGTCCTCCCACCACCGACTTTCATCGAGCTGCGCTACATACTCCCGCCAAACGGCGGATTTATGTTTACCCTCAAAGCGGAACCGGCCCACGGCTACCGCGTGGATAGGTCCGAAGACCTGACCAATTGGGTGACGCTGGCGACGCTCGACAACTTCGACGGCGAAGAGTTGATTGCCGATTTTGGGGCGCCCGGTTTCAACCACCGCTTCTATCGGGTCACCCCCACCGCTCCTTGAGCTGGCCATCCATGGCGAATCCGCTTCATCGGAGAGAACGTCGCACCTCAAAGTTCCCGCACGTAAACATTCGCAAACTGAATCGGGTCGCCGTGGTGCTGCAAGGCGATCGGACCACGCGCGGGAACGCCCGGAAGTTGCGCATTTTCGATCACTGTCTTCTCGTTCAACACAACGGTTAAGCGATCCCCTTTCATCGTGATCTTGAACCGATTCCATTCACCGGGCGGTTTGTCGGCTTTCACTTTGGGCGTCACGCCCGCGCGCACCGCGGCGGACATCTCCTTGTCTTCGCGATAACCGTACACTTCGCCCGATCCAACCGGCCAGCACCAGATGTTGACCTGGCTCTTGGAATTGCCCCGCAAGTAAATCCCGCTGTCGCCGGCGTCGGGGACTTCCACCATCTTCCGACTGCCGTCGTCATTCGTCGCGTAGTCACCGCTCGGCAGGATCACCGGCGCCGGCTTTATCTCGGGCTTCCGCGTGAAACGCCAGTCCACGATCAATTCGAAATCCCCGTATTCCTTCTCCGTCCACAAATCCTTTTCCTGCGCTTCACTCTTGCCGTCGTAGTCGAGAGTCCAGTCTTTCGCCTTCCAGTGCCCTTCGCTCCCCCGATCCACTTTCCATCCGCGAAAGTCCAGGCCGGTATAGAGCGACTTGAAGCCCTGATCTGTTTCCGCGACTTCGTTCGCAGGCGGATTCGACGATGGCAATTCCTTGATGCGGATGTTGCGGAAGTGCGCCTCGGAACCTTCCGACTCCAGACAGATGTAACCTTTGCGCGGCACGCACTTCGTTCCACCCGAGACCACCTTGCCATTCACGGCGAGCGTGAGTTTGCCGTCGCGGCTCTCGACCCGATAATGGTTCCATTCGCCCGCCGGCTTTGCACGGAGTTCGCTGGGCAAGCAGCGCGTCCAGCCCTTCGGATGCGGCCGGTCCGGCACGAACGTCGCGCCGTGAATGGAAAACACGTCGCCATGTCCGGTCCACAAGCCATTCGGATCGTTGCCATCGATGATCTGCACCTCGATGGAGCGCGTGAACGGCACACCGGGCGCGGTGATGGCATCGCTATAGGCGAACAATCCGGCGTTCCCCCCTTTGTGCAGATGCTTCCATTCCAGTTCGAGAATGAAGTTCTCATACATCCGGTCGGTGCGCATGACCCCGGTCGGTTTGCCGGTGCTGACGATCATCCCGTCGCGCGCGGTGAACGTTTCCGGCGCACAATTCACGTTCACCCAGCCGGAGAGGTCGCGCCCGTTGAACAGCGGAGCGAATCCCTCCTCCGCCGCAACCAGAACGGGTGCGCCCGCAAGAAGGATCATGGCAAAAATAGGGATGCTGGCTTTCATGAAATGTCTTTTAACCTGAACTCACGGAATGAACAGAACATTTAACCGCACTTCAGCCAACAATTCGGTCAGCCCGCGAAACACGCGAAAGGACGCGAAAAGCAGATCAACGTTCCAATCTCATCCGCCACGACGAGCGTTGCGCATCATCAGCGGTTCCGACCTTTTTCATTTTATGAGTCTTTCGCGCTTTTTCGCGTGTTTCGCGGGCCTCTTTCGGTTGCCGCAAAATGCGCCGGAACGTTGTCTCGCGCCCGCATTTATGCAACGATGCGGAATGTTCATAGAACTCGCGCGCCTGCTTGAAATCCATAAGACGTTCTACGCCGCCGCGCACAATGAATCGACCTGAACGCGCCGAATAATCGTGGCAAAGCGACCCGCCAAACATTCACACAGGCCCAAGGCCCCGCCGCGCGACGATCATCCGGCCGTGCCGAGCTATTGGGTCGTGAGGGGACTGGTTGCCGTGGCCATGGCCGTGTCGCTCTACCTGTTGTCCGTCTCCTGGTCGGGCGGTGCGCTCGCCGGCTGCGGTCCCGAATCCTCATGCCACAAGGTGTTAACCAGTCGCTGGGCGTATTGGTTCGGCGTTCCAGTGAGCCTTGCGGCGCTCCTGGCCTACGGAGGTATTCTGCTCGGGACGTTTGGCGTGACGACGAATGCCCCCGTTGCGCGAAGAAAGGCAGCGCGGGCGCTTCTTTCCGTGCTCGCAATAACTGTCGGCGGCAGCGCGTTGTGGTTCGTCGGACTGCAATTCTTCGTGTTGCGCAGTGTTTGTCCCTATTGCATGGCCGCGCACGGCTGCGGCCTGGTCGCCGCCGCGATCCTGTTGTTCCAAACTCCCGACCCGCTGCCCTCGAAGAAACTCCGGCCATCCGAGCGCCCACGCCAGGCACAGATCTGGCGCCACTTTGCCATGGGTCTCGGCTGTGTCGTCGTCCTGATCGGCGGGCAGATCATGCACAAGCCGAAAACGGGCGCGATCGCGCAATTGTCCAATCGAGGCGTCACAACCACAACCGGTTTGCCGACGAATGGCAGCAAAACGGTCGCTTCGCCGACGACACCCCGAACGATCTCGCTTCACGATGGGCAGATCGAACTGAACCTCGACGAGCTTCCCGTGATCGGTTCGTCGCACGCACCGCACGCGATGGTCAGCCTGTTCGATTACACCTGCCATCATTGCCGGGAGATGCATAAAATGTTGCTGCAGGCTCACGCCGCGTTCAGCAATCAACTGGCCATCGTCTGTCTGCCGATGCCACTGGACGCCAACTGCAATCCCGCGATAAAGCGCACGGTCGACGCGCACCTGAACGCCTGCGAATATGCGCGCCTGGGGCTTGCGGTCTGGCGCGCAGACCGGACCGCCTTCACACGCTTCGATTCCTGGTTGTTCGACCATCCTTCCGTTCCGTCGCTGCTCCAGACACGGCAGTATGCGGAGCAGTTGGTTGGCCGCGAACCGTTGCAGCGCGCGCTGGCGGATGACTGGGTGAACCGGCAAATCGAACGAGATGTCGCCCTCTACCAAATGAATCACCAGAAGACTCGCAACAGCATCATGCCACAAATCCTCGTCGGATCCCGAATCGGTTTCGGGTCGCTCTCCAGCGTCGAGGATTTGTTCCAGCTGCTGGAAACCGAGTTCCGACTGAAGCGTGGCGGCTAGTGCTTCATCAAAGCCCCAGAAGTTTGGGCGTGATGAAAAACTTCAACGACGCCGTTCCGCGATCTTCCGTCTCCAGACAAACCAATGCCCCTTTGGACAGCTTCAGCAGGTGTCCGCGGTCGACACCGAGCAGATGGCAAACCCGCTCGTCCATCGTGGGCGCGTGGCCGACGAGGAGCGCATGGCCCGCTTCCGGCAAACCCTTGAGCCATTGATCGAACCGGGCCTGCGAGGTTTCGTTCAACAGGCCATCCGCGATCTGCAGTTTGCGCGGCGGCAGCGTATCCAGCGTCTTCAACACAAGGTCGGCCGTCTGGCGCGCGCGCACCAATGGACTGCTGTACGCGGCGTCGAACTCGATGCCCGCTTTTCTCAGAAAGCGTCCCATCTTTCGCGATTGCTTTCGGCCGAGCGGCGACAGCGGACGCGCGGCATCATCCGCTCCAGGCAGGGCATCGGCATGACGCAGGAAATAAAGTCTCATATCAGTCGCAGTTTACGCGCTCTCCATTCTCTTAACCACCTTTCTCTAAGCGTGCGTTGGAACATCTGCCAGCACGCCTGCTCGGGCTCGGGCCATGCTTGGGTGCCCGATTGAAGACGAACGCGCTGCGACTGTCCGAGCGGCTCCTTTCCCCTCACCCCGGCCCTCTCCCTTGGGGAGAGGGAGGACCTTTCGCCGCTTTGCTCTCGAATCGGATCGCCTTGAATAACCTCGCAGCCGAACCAGAATTTAACGTTTTTGCATCCACCGCTCCCGTGGTAAACAGATTTCAAAACATGAGGACCGTCAACGAACACAACCGGCGCGCGTGGGACCAGCGGGCGCGCGAACGCCAACGCCACACGGAGAGCGCCTCGGACAAGGACTTCGCCGATCCAGTCGGTGCGGTTGATCCCTACGGCTGGCTGCCACGACCGGTTTCGGGCCGGCGCGTGCTCTGCCTCGCGAGCGGAGGCGGTCGGCAAGGCCCGTTGCTCGCCGCGGCGGGCGCGAAGGTCACGGTCGTGGACCTTAGTCCCGAAATGCTGAAGCTCGACCATGAAGTGGCTGCGCGCCGGGGTCTCGATCTGAAAACGGTCGAAGCCTCAATGGACGACTTGTCCGTTCTTGCCGACGCCAGTTTCGACATCGTCCTGCAACCGGTCAGCACCTGCTATGTGTCCGATATCCTGAAGGTCTATGCTGAAGCGGCGCGCGTCCTTGTTGGCGGCGGTCTTTACCTCAGCAAACACAAACAGCCGGTCAGTTTGCAGGCG
>JGI10216J12902_103684347_pt1 | contig 18304 bp, 28 predicted proteins | sample KanNatreferecore_FD_12902 | JGI IMG/M metagenome (IMG submission 12902)
ACGCGGATTTTCTCGCCGACTTCGTCGAGGTCGTGGAAGTCTGCCGCGCTTTTGCGGTTCTCGGCGTGGGCTGTGCGCTGGCGCTCTCTGGCTTCGCCTTTTGCGCCTTCGCTCATGAATTGGGAATACTCGCGGTTGATGTCTTGCATCGTAGCAGTATCGCCGCCCGCGTCGGGGTGGTGTTGTTTCACCAACTCGCGGTATTTGGCTTTCGCTTCGGCTTGGGTTTTGCAGTCGTTGAAATAGGTATTCATTGGTGGATTCTCCTATTACCAGTCTTGATAAACGTCCACATATTCGGGGCGTTCTTCGATTGCCATTTTCCAATCTAAAGGCAGGGCAAGCGGGGCGGATTTGCGGAGGGCGTAGGTATACAATCCGGCGCGGTGTCCGGTGTAAACATAGCCTGACAATTCGAGGCGCTTTACTTCGGTGGTGTAATCTATGCACTCGGTTTTCCCTGTGGCTTCGTTGTGCGCCTGCCAGCATTCACCCATATGATCATCGCAGTATGTGCGGGAAAGGGTTACAGTTTGCGCCATGGTTACACCCCGAATATTGGGAACAATTGCAACTCGCGCACTTTCGCGGCGGGTAGCAGTAGGAATTTATAAGGCTTGCGGGACGCTGGGCGCAAGCAGAATAAACCGTTGACCTTGTAATTTAGCTCTACTTGGTAGAGCTCGGTGCCGACCTTCGCGTATAACGATTTGATGATACTGGGCGGCGGTGGCGCGGGCTGGTAGGTGGTGCGAGTTGTGGTGGATTCTTGTAGCATTTGGACTCCTGTAAATTGACTGCGAGAACGCCTCGCAGATAAATACTAAATAAATGACATTTGTTTTTCGGTTGGCTCTGGAAGATAACCCCAGCCCCAACACTGGAAACCATGAAACCATGCAATGCACCATTTGCCGCGACTGCCTGCAATGGGCGCGGGGGCTTGCTCTGAAAATGCAAAGATGGGCTGGCGGGTTTTGGCGAACTCACGAGCGACAGCAAGCGAGCCGGGGCCGGGCATAAAAAACACTGCGGCTTCACAACCCTGAAAAGCGGCGATGGAGCGCAAGAGATAACGCGCAGGGATGGGGGCGGATGAGCCGCCAGCGGAGAACACGACGCGCGGGCAAGCCAAAACATGCAACGGGGCGGACTGCTGGGGCGCGACTGCGAAAACAACGAGGGACGAAGCAGGGCAAACGCTGATAACTTGGGCATCAGCGCCAAGCTGACAACCAACATGCACGACCTGACCGGATGCGACCACGGCCGCGACAACTGCGGGAACCTGCGGGTGAGATTGAGAACGAGAGCCACCAAAATAAATTGCCATTTGAACCTGCCTTTGAACTGCTGGAAAGGATGACTGCCACCAAGGGGCAGAATGAAACTGGAGCGAAGCGCCTGAAACTGGCGGAGAACTGAACTGCTGGCATGACTGGCTTGCGGGGCAAGGGGGCACGAGACCGCCGCAAAGCGCATGGTTCTTAGCCCGCAGGGACTGAACGGAACCCGAAGGGCGGCCAGCGTAGCTGAGTCCGAGGGCGTAGCCCTTGAAGTGATGGAGCGGAGGGCTATTATGCGCGGCATTTGCGGCGGTGCCAACTTGCCTGTATTTCGCAAGCCATGCCACGCGGTGAAAGCCGTCCAGTGGGCGCGGTAGCGGATTTGGTTTTTGCATTTCGAGCGACAAGCGAGTGACTGAGCGATAGCGAGACTTTGAGATTTTGCGAGCTTTACGCGAGCATTGCTTGGCGAGCGGGTGGAACGCGAGCGAAGCAACCAGATATGCTCTGCGTGCTGGTTTTGGCTTGGGGTTGTGAGTGTTCGATGAACGAACAACCCGATGCCATGCACGCCTAAAAAAGATTTGTGCTCGTTCTTCCAATTGGCGCGATAGCGCCTACCTTCAGCGGCGTGTTCTTCACCTTCCTGCACAGGGTTTGAGGCGCTGCCAGCGCCGACAGCGAGCGGTGAACTTCCGCTCGGTGGCAAACGAAAAGCTCCACCCCTAAGAGCGACTTAGGCACACCGCGCTAGACCTGGAATGCCCCCGAGTTCACGAGGGGAGCATGACAGGGCTAAGGGGTTGGGGTATGCCCTAGCGGCAGGGGAGGGGCGGCTGTGCGGGAATGTGTCGCCGCATATCTGAGCTAGAGCGGTGTTCGTCCGCATCTTGCGAAGAGTCTGCTTGTGGTATTATGTGCGAAAAGGAGAATCTGCCATGAACGTACAAGAGCTTGTTTCTATCCCTGCTGGTGATCGTCTGGATTTACTTCTGAGCGATGTGTTTTATTCTGAGGTTGCAAGGGTTGAATATAGGGTTGAATATGGTGATTTTTCTCCATCAAGGTCTTTGAGTGACTGTCACAATTTGATTCTAGTAATGAGAAAAAAATTCTGGTGTCCTTTTATTGAGGGCGCTCCGCTTGGTATGTGGCGTGTTAAATTTGTTCATGTCACAACGGGTTTCGAATCTGATTGGGTTTTGGATGATTCCTTTCTTCTTGCGGTTTGTCATTCTGTTTTGGTTGCTTTGAACTCTAGTTCTTAGCAGGGTGCAGGGGTGCAACCCCGCTTATAACCTGCGGGCTGGAACCCGCAGGCCTGCCGACGTCCCGTTTCCGCTTGTGGTATTATCCGCTAAAAGGAGTCCACCATGAAGCTTGAAGAACGAAATGGTCCCGTTGTCCGCGCTAAATTGTTTTTGAATGGCTCGGTTGCTGTTGTTCGATATTCGTTTGAAGGAAGTCTGAAGAAGGAATATCTCTCTCCTTCTGGTGAGTGGGTCGAGATGCCGGAAGGCTCGCGCCCTGGCTTGATTCTAGAAGTTCAACGAGAAACGAGGGACCTCATAATGGGTGAGTAGTCTAATGTGTTATCATCCGCGCCGCGCTCATGCTTTCGCCGTCGCATGGGTGTAATGGACAACCCCGCCAGCTGGCGGGGTCTTTTATTTGAACTTTACGAGCCTGAGAACTTGATTGATCTCCTGCATAAACTCGTCATTGAGTCTGCGGTGGTGCAGGATGCTGGTCACGGCTTCGAGTAACATCCTGCGGAGTTTGATATTCTCCTGCTCTAGCTCTTGTATGCGGTAGTATGGTTTGCCCGCTTGGACTCTTTCGCGTATCTCGGCAAGCTGGCAAAGTTCCTGGGCTGTGAAGTTGGCGAGATTGATTTTCATGCTACAATTGGTTCATGAACTTCACGCCATACGTATCGCAAGACGGTCCAAACCGGAAACCCTTCAAATGGGAGTGTGCGCCTGGATTGCGGTTAGATGCCCGTTACTGGCTGAAGATGTAAAAAAGACCACGGCTCGAGCGTGGTCTTTTTTGTTACCCGATTAGTAGCTTTGCAAGTAGCTTTGCCATCAAACGCTCATACTTTGCCATGTCTCGAATTGCCGCGATAACCTGCGCATTGGTGGGATTGGTCGCATTCTCGATTTGCAAGAGCCTGGCTTTTGCCGCTTCGTATTCGTCCTTGAACTGCACGAGTGCGGCTTGCTGTTCTGCTCTGCGAATGGGTCGGGTTGGGTCGAGTAGGTCATAATAGATTTCGCTCTCGTTATCTGAGAGCGAGCGCGTGAAAGTGAATGAACTATCAGGGAGTAATTCAACGGGTAAGCCTGCGGCTTGAAGGTCAGTAAATAAACTCATTTCAAATACCCTGCTTCACGAACTACGATGCGGGTGGGTGTGCCTGTCCATGCTAATGAAACCACATTGCCGGTTATCTTTTGCAGGGTTAATCCACCTGCTAAGATGTTGGTCACTTGGGATAGGAACGAATATAACTTCGATGCCGCATAAGTCTCGAATGGGTGCATGTGTACTTCTTGGTTTGCGGTGGCGTTGAGTAGGTATAGATTTACGAACATGGAAGTTTTACCGGTTGGTCCCGATGTGATTTCCAAGTCAACCCATGAGTAGCCTCCGCCTGATACTGTCTGGCTTGCGATAGTGAGTGAGTCGCCGTTCGCCCATGTGCCTGGTGCGTTGGCTGTGAGTGTAATAACGTTGGTGCCGGTGTTGTAGTTGGATATCAGCGCGGAGTTTCCGCGCGTGAGATTATAGAGTCTCATCTTGGCAAGCTGGCTGGTGGAAGTAGGCACGAGTACAGCTTCTGTGCCTGTGACTGGTGCACTTACGGTCACTGCAGCGCCCGAAGGTGCGCCGTTGATCGTGCCGGTCCATAGTGATGGTCCGCCCGGACTATCCACGCGGAAGATGTCATTCGCGTTTGTCTCTGCAGCTGGAAGTCCTGATAGGGATGAGAAGGCGTGTACGTTAGTGGTGTCTGCGATGTGCGCATCGATGGCGGCTTGAACTGCATCGAGTTCAGCTTGTGTGACTTCGGGTTCGTGCTCGTGGTCGTCGAGTTTCTCCATCGCGGCTTGAATGTTGTTGTCATTCTCGTCGAGAATGCCATCGAACATACTTACATTTAGTGGTGTGTATGGTGCGGCGGCTTCGATAGTTCCTGGCAGTGCGCCGCCCTCTGTGCCTTGCGCCCAATCAAAACTGCTGATGTTGATTCGCCATGCCAACTCTGCAAAATCAATATCGAACTCCTCTTCGACTCGCATGTATGGAGTAGTGATGCTTCCGCCGTCCATGTTTGGATAGTTGGCTATAGTAAAAGTAAAGCGGTCAAACGTGAGGTATTTCAGGTGTGGCGCAATGGGTTTTATGGAAAACGAATAAGATTGAAAATTACTTGGTGGGCTTGCTGTGCTTTCAAGGTATCCTAGATTCCATAGTGGGGCTTCTGTCAGATCGCCGCTGTAGTGAACTGTGTTTGCTTCATCCCGGTACACAAAGCGTCGTGCATTGATCGATCCCAGTCTGTCTTTTATCAAACCCAGCGCCAAGGTGTGGTTTATTGTTACAGTACTTTCGGTGCCGATTGCCGAAAACATGATTTTGTCATCGCCCGCGTCGCAAGCTTCAATTAGAAATTTTTGTCGCAGTATTTTTATGATGTCGCTGGCGCGGTTGAGTTGTAGCGTTTTGTTGTCTGGAAAGAATTGATAGGATTGCCATGCTGATCCTATGTTTTTCATTACTGTTATTTTGTCGTAAGAGTCTAGCAACTCGACGAGAACATCTTGATATGTGTTGTTGGTCAAGACTCTGGTGTATTTGGTGCTTGGTAACATGCAGGCTTCGATTTCCATAAATATCCCGTCCCATTTTCCGCCCGTTCCAAAATACCATGATGAGTCGATAGTGTAGTTTACTCCTGCGACTGTTACGCCTCTTGTTAGTTTGAATTCAATTTCGTGAAAATACGTTACTGACGAAAAGATGGAAGCGTCTTGCTTTTCCCACTTCGCTTTCATGTTTATGCCTGATAACTTGAACGCCACCGGAATAGCCGATTCTATTTCCGTTGCCCCTCTTCTGGCTACGATTCTGGCGTACATTTGGAACGCGCCGCTGTCCATCGCCGCGCTTAGTGTGGCATTGAGTGTGCGCGGCATGGCTTATGGGTCCCAGCCGTGATATTGGTCATTCCATGCACGTTGATCTGGTTCGCCGACCGGTGCGCGTTTGCGTTTTATTTCCTGCATGAGTCTGTTTCCGAATGCGGTGGCGTACGCTCCGGCAATTTCGCGGTAGTTGTCGCTTTGGTCTTTGGAGAGATTGATCGTTTCCACGCGGGACGTGGCGCGGATCATGATCGAGAAGAATGCCGCGCCGTTGACAATGGCTTGGTCAAGGCGGGTAGGTAGTGTGGATTCCACGGCGGAGTCTAGTCCGCTGATGGTGTGATATATGGTGTATCGAACAATGAGCGTGTCGCTGGTGGTCACTGGCGCACGCAAGCGGAAGAATATTCGCTCATCTTCGTTGTAGTCATCGAAGGTAATCGATATATCTTGCTCGTTGTTGTTGGGTCCGCGTCGTAAGACATCGAGTATGACAACGGAAGCAGAGTCCTCGTCTGATAGTTCGTATTCGTATTGATCATTTACCCCTGTGATGGTTGTTGCCGCGTGAATAGGTGCGCGGATATTCCACTCATCCAAGGTCTGACGAATGGCAGCAGTGACTGTGGCGTCTGTAAAGATCGTGCCATCGTCGCCAAGAAGTGCTTGTACTTTGTCAATGAGTTGAGCGAGGGTGTCTGACATTAGTTACTTCCATAACTGGATGGTGGTACCCATCCGTCATTTGTTGAGTCGTTCAGCCATGCGCTGATGGCTGAAACCATATCGGGGTATGAACCAACGACATTTAGACCATCAACACTTGTGTACATGGAGTCGTTTACGGTCATCGGTATTCCTGTGATGGCAACTGCGCTGTATCCGAGCGCGCCGCCTTGTGTTCCTGCGACTGATAGGAAAATCGAGCCTGTAGCCTCTATTGCAATCTCGCCTCCTGCGGCGAGAGTGAAATCCGTTCCCGCAAATATCGTGGGCGCTGCCCATCCAACTGCCGCCGCCAAAGGAATACCTAGTAGTAGTTTTTCCGCATCTGTTAGCTCTCTTACTCCGCCGATCATATTGGGGTCGATGAGCCAGATGTAGCCGCCTTCGCCAGGCATCCAATTACTCCAATCGAAAGTATCTTCTGTTGTGAGCCATGTGCCGCCTGGTGCGAGTGGAGGGTTTTGCGTGGTGTTGGGTAGACTCTCATACCAGTCTGAATAATCAGGCAGTCCGCTGATGTAGTTCCCAGCGTAACCATTGCCGCCGTTGCCGGTGTAGGCGCTTCCATCGCTGGTACTGCCTCCGCCACTGCTACCGCCTCCACTCGGTGGACGTGGCGGTCGCGGTGGTCTGTTTCCGCCTCCGCCGTAGTTACTGCGTCCGCCTCCACCCATGCGGGCAAAGGCGGCTCTGCGTTGTTCGTCTGATGAGAATGGCATTAGATGATCAAAGAGAGCGTGACGAACGCGAGACCTGCGTTTTGAAAGTTCACATCAGGCACGAGTGCGGCAACGCGCGGGAGTGCTCCGATCGCAAAGAGAATGACTGCGATAATGAGACAAATTCTATTCATGGTGTTTTTGCCTTTCTACGGGCTTTGTTCGTGCAGGGCGGATATTTGCCCGCCCTGCACGATTTGATTTATTTACGGGCTTGTTACTCGCGGTAACAAAGGCGTCTAAATCAGACCGCGAACCTGTGCGCGGGCTGTCACGATTACGCCGAGCAAAGCGAGGAGTCCATTGAGCAGAAAGCTGACTTGATCTTCGGTGAATGGAAGTCCTGGCACGAAGAACTTCAGCAGTCCGTAAATGAACGTGACCACGAGCGCGAATACTGCGGCGGGTAAGGGAATGGCTGATAGTCTGTTCATCAGTTCGCCTTTTTGGATGGCTTCGCTTGCGCGACCGGCTTGGGCTTCGCTGGCGCAAACGTGAGTTTGCGTCCGCTGGTGCCATCGACGAGAACCATCGTCCCATCATCGAGCAAGTTCCACGACATGAGATTTGGTTCGCCTTTGAGTCCCTGCTCTTTGTAGTAGGCATCGAGTAAGGCTTGGGCTTGAGGCTTGGTATTGGGGTCATCTTTCATGGCTTATGCCCTGAAAGTGTAATTGACCTGTGCGCCAAGGAACTCGAGCACGGTTCCGGCGGCGCAGATGCAAGCCAATTCTACAAACCAGTAATCATCATCATCGATGTATTCTGGCGTGGTGATGGATACGGTCAGACGGTGTTGATCCACGTCTGCAGCATCGGTCGCGGCGGTCAGGTTCTGCGTAGCTGTTACTTGTGTCGCCACTGCTACGGCTCCGTCTGCCCCTGCGGCAATCTTCCAAACTGTGGCCGTGATGCTGGTCGCGGCACTGGTCAGGATTTCGTAATCAATATCCACGGAATTGATCATCGAACCCTTTCCATCGTTCCCGCCTCCGTTTTCATTGCCTGGCACAATGAGCGGGATGGTCACTGTGGATGTTTCCGCATTGGCGGCTTTTTGTAGCACGATGGTATGCGCGACATTGCCAGCGGCGTGAGTCCATGTGCCGGTCACAAAGTGAAAGGCAGTAGGCGGAACGAATTTCTGCATGTGTGTATCGTGAACGTAACCCATGATGTTTACTCCTTTTTCACTGGCTTGGGTTTGTCAGTGGGACTAATTCTCTCCCGCCCGAAGGCGGGAGAGTCTATACCTAATCGAAGATTAGGTGACGTTTGATTTGTGGAGCGGGATGTAATCAGCCACACCCACGGCTAAGAACTGGCGAACTTTGATGCGGCTCTCGTCATTGGCAAACATGGCGGGGTCGATCTCGCTGGATGCGCTGAAGATCTGAGGCTCTACGCCGAAGATTTCGCCGATCATGACACCTGCTACAAACTCGGGGTCGATTGCAGCTGCCCAATCGTTGGCGTCTGTCCATTCGGGGACCGTGAGAACTTCTACACGTCCGCCCCATGATGGAGAGACAGCTGAAACGTTCTGCGCCTGGGCTTCCCAGCGCGGAACGAACAAGGCTTCGGCTTGGTTCTTCAAAGCACGAGGCACGAGCACGAATGACGGATCAATAGCCATTTTCTTACCAGTGCCATAGTTCCCGCTCGAGTTCTTTACGAGCATCGGCTGATTGTAGACTGCCGCCGCGACTGCATTCCATGCGGTGTAATCTGTGCCAAGTGCGGTGGTCAAGAGGTTGGCATGTCCGCCCGCTGTGGTTACTGCGGTGCTGTTGAATAAAGCGCCGGTGTCTGCCAGTGTTGGACCTGCTCCGCTTGCGGTCGTGAATATCTCGGCGATTTGCTCTGAGATGTTGCGCATTCCTGCCATTGCCAACTCGCGGGGCATGTTGCGGAAGGCGCGAATATCATCACGCAAAACCGCCTCGATGGTCAGCGGGATGTATCCGCCGAACTTCTCCCATGAGTCGGTCTCTTTGTTGTCGCCGATGGGTAATTCGGTGTACTCTCCGCGCTCTGCAACGGTGGGTAAACTGGAAATCGTACCAGTGCGGATCCACGCCACATCGTTGAGGTTGGTGAAGTGGTCAATGGTGGCGATTTTCTTCCACCAGCCATAGGACTCGTTCATCTTCTTGCTATTCCAGTGTTTGAGCAAGATTTTGTTTTGGATGTTGGCAACCACGGCGGGGAAGTTCGCCGTCACGAGTGCAACGTCGCGGTAGTAGCCACCCATAAAGGATGTGTCACCGGTTGCCATAAGATAGGCTTCACGGATGCCGGAGAGCGGGCGGACACGCAGATTTTTATTCGTGTCGTCACGCTCCGCGCCCAACAGGTCGGATAACGCGGCTTCAAATTCTTCCTTACCGGTCATCATCGAACCGACGGAGAGTCGCGCTGGTCCCTGAATGTTGCTCCCTGCGTTGATCTCTGAGAGTTCTTCGCGTTTCTCTTTGATGGCTTCCTGCAACTCAAGCGCCGTGAACGGCGTCTCGGCTTTGAGCAGGGCTTCAAAGGGTTTGCGAATTGCCTTCTGTGAGGCGGCGGGTAATTTCGACGCCATCAAAGAAGTATCTAACAGGCTTTGACACTGAGCAAGCAACATAGTGTTAGCCTGTTTCTGCTTGCTCTGCAATTCTGCAATCGCAACATTCGCGCCTTGCAGTTCGAGCGCGGCGGCTTGAGTCTTGGTCAATTCCGCTTGCTCTGTGTTGAGTTCTTCGGTCATTTCGTTTTCTCCTTTTTGACCTTGATACACGCTTAGGAATTTGCCGCCGCGTGCTGGATCTATAACCACGTCAACGGACTTGACGCGGACGATCTTTGTAACATTGCCTTTGCTGTCGAGCTTCACATTCACAACACACGAAAAGCCAACTGCCTTCATGATCGCGGGATTGCTTTTTGCATCATCGCGCACATCCATAAGAACTTGCTTGGCTGGTCCCGATGGTATGAGATTGGCTTGGATGCCCTGCTCGAGTTGGTTCCATGTGGGAGTCTGTAATGTCCCTGCCAGATTGCGGACTGAGGGCGCGTTCATTAAACCGGCATGGTCAATGAATACAGGGAGGGCGTCGTACATCGGTACGGCTTCGAGTAATACTTCCTGCCCAAAGGTGATACCGTGTCCCTTGGCTTCTCCGGCATTGATTGCGAGAATTTCAAACCCTGCATCGGTGGGCTTGGCTGCGAGTTGCATCGTGATGTCGGTCATGGTTCTGCTCCTTGTTCTCCGGCCGCGCGGTTGTTGCGCGGCGCTCATAGGGGGACTTACCTTGCTTGACAAGTTTTATTTTTCACGCGCGAGCTAGCGCGTCTGACTGTATGCTCGTTCTTCCGCTTTGGTGCAGTTGATAAACTCTACGACTCTCACCATCTGCGGCGGTCCGACTCCGGATGCTCCGCCGCCTTGGAACGGTGCGCGGAATGTTCCTAGTCCGCCGCCTGGCATTACGCGGGTGATGAACTTGGGCGGTCGCTCACCTTCCGGCTTCTCCACGGGTCGAAAGTCCACGTACTCCACGCATGTAAACGGATGGCTGGAAACAAAACGGAATAAGTCCAGCCTGCCGATGTAGACAACGTGCTTGCGTGCGGCTCGTCCGCCTGGCGTGATTGGCATTTAGGCTCTCGCTTTCGGGGTGCGGGGGCAGCGCCCCGCGAATGACGACGCGCGTACTCGCGCGGAGGGAGCCGGCATCATTACTCTTGCTCCTTGGTATCGCTCTCATCGGTCTTGGTATCTTCGATGGCTGGTTGTTGCTCGGTTGGTTTGACAAGTGGCTTGCGTTTGATCTTTGGAGTCTTTTTGCCTGACCATATCTCCGCAAACATCTTGTACACGAGGCGGAGGAATTCTTTATCGTCGATACCTTCACGGTCAAGCAGGTCCGCCAAGTGTGGATAGGCTCTGCCCAATGCGAGCGCAAGCGAGGCGTTATCGCGTTCGGTGATGTCTGGTCCCTCGATCCAGATTGTTTCATTCTCTCCGAGGGTATGCCCTGCCACTTCCGCCGCGACGGTTGCCATCTCGATTAGAGTCTCGAATAAATCATTTTGCATTTCTTCGAGCGTCCGAAAGGTTGGCGTTCCCGCCGCTTCAGCGGTGGTAGAGATTGCACTTTCGCCTTCGGCGTGCCAGTGCATGGGATGTCCGATGCCGTCCATGATCATCTTCTTGAGATTTGCGCCGTCTACGCTGGCGTCGAAGGCGTCAAGGTTGGCGGAGAGAATGCCCCATTGCTCGCCGCTGTTGGAGTTGGTGACAAGTACACTGCCTGGCTTGGGTGGATTGGCTTGTAACTCGATCTCGCGTTTCTTGCGGTCTGTCTCATTGGCGTATGCGCCCTGCACAACGTACATAAATGCGGTTCTAAATTGGTTGAGGCGTGCGCGGTTCTCGAGCCACGATGAGAAGCGTCCTATCCATACGAGTAAAGGCGATAGGTCCGCTTCACCCCATGGACTGCCGACAGGCTGATTGCTGGCAAAGTGGAGCATGAATGTCTTTTGGTTTGCGCCTGGCTGGTAGGCTTCGTACTTCTCGGTATGCGTTTCGTCCTTCCAGTAACCGATCTCCTGCTCGATGTCATTCTCTGCGGTTTCGATGTCGTCGATTTGCTCGGCGGGAACCATGCGGATGATGGTCATGCCGTCTGGTTGAACATTGAACAAAGCAAACAGATTACCAGTGCGGGTATCTTCGTCCTTCCAGCGTTTGATATTGCGCTTGAATTTATTCAGGCGGTGTGTCGCCCACTGTTTCAGGAACTTCTCGATTTCTTTGTTGTCGCTCTTGAACTCAAGACCTTTGCCAACGGCAAAGGATGTTTGCAGGCGTACGATGCGCCGCGCAATGGGATTGACGCGCCACGCGCGGAGGGATTCTGCGAATACCTTTTTCCGGTCCCATGAACTGCGCCCCTCGTAGAGTCCTGAGAGTCCACCTGTGAAAAAGTTGTTATCACGTTCTGGCGATAGACTGAGCGCGGCTTCGAGTGCATCGTTGGCGATATCGAGTGAACGTTGTAAGGATTTGATTGTTGGTTTCTTAGTAGGCATTGTCCATTTCCTTCAAAACGTCTTGAGCTTCGATCACAACGGTTTCGGATGGTACATACCATTCGAGTTTGTCCAGTTCGGTGCAGAGTGAATCGGTCAGGATGCAGTCGTCGTGGATAAGCTGACCGTCCGCGCCACGTGTGCCGTCCTTCACGCCCCAGCGCATGGTCTTTAGCGGTCCTATCAGAATTTCGCTGGTGCAGTTGACATATTGCTCGCTTACCGCTTCCGTGTGGCAATGGTCGCGGAATCGTCCGGTGTCGATCATGCCAAGAAAGGCGTAGCCGATCTCGCTTTTGGTTTGCTGTGTGAACTTCACAGGTATTGTTTTGGTTGGGTATTTCTTGGCTAACATTCCCCATAGACCCTCGCCGACTCCGGTGGCGTCTTCCACGATGTATAAGATATTCCACGCATCCACGATGGCACAAGCCGCCCCGAAGATATTGACATGATTTACGCCCTGCCATTCGAGGCGCTTGATCACATGGTAGGTTGGTTGCTGAAGTAGCTCGAGCGTGGACAGGTCCACATCTACGATATCGAATTGCACGTAGTCTCTGCCTGGGTTGGAGAGTCCGTCTAGCTCGAGCATGGCTTCGTCTTGTCCGCCTACGTCAATAAGTAAGCAGTAGATGTGTCCAGCTTCCGGCTGTGGGACCTCAATGCGTGGTGCTTGCATGAGGGCAAGCCTGCCCGCATTGAACATATTTGCTACTGCGTCGATCTCTTCGCAGAAGTATTGCGTTTTGACGAGGGGATGCTGTCGCCCGAGTTTGGAGATTTCACCATCGACAAAGTTTCCATACGCTGGTACACGGAGTCTTACATCATCGGCGGTGTATACGAACACGCGGCGGATACCGTCTTTCTTTTGCAGTTCGAGCGCGGTTCGCATCTCGCGGGCTAATAGAGTCTTACTGGTCCATGTGGTGCCACAAAAAACGCGGGTAGCGTTTGTGGATGCGACCATGGGCGCAAAGCGTTTGTCATAGATGCTCGGCTCAATGTCCTGAGCTTCGTTCACCACGAGCGCAAGCGAGGCGACTGCGCCGACGACGTTAGCGGCGGCGTCACCGGATAGGAAAGAGACAATACAATTGCCGATCATGCGCATGAAGTCGGAGCGCTTCTTCCAGAACATACGAGTTAGCAAATTGCTGGCCAGTCGCTTTTCGAATCGCAGTATGGCGTTTATCGTCTGTGGTTTATAGGTGGGATTGACGACCACGATACCCATGTCTCGATGGGCATACAGATTGCAGAGGAACGCGAGCAGGTTGGACACAAGCTCATCTTTTCCACTTTGGCGCGGGAAGATGATCACGAATGATAGACCTTTGCGTTTGATGATTGAATCGATGATTGCATTGGCGGCGTTGAGTTGATACTTCCGCATGTGGATCCCGCCCCCATTGCTGGTGAAGTTCTCGAACTTCTTGGTAATGCGCTTGATGGTTTGTTTGAGTGTGCTCATAGTCCTAATTCCAAGCGTACTTCTTCCAAGGCTTCCAGTATGCCTTTCTCGATCGTGCCGCCTTTGCCCTTGGTGAGGTAGTGCGTGCGTATCATGGTTGACTTGGATTGCATCATGATTGACAAAGTGTTGAGCGCCTTTAGATGATCTTCGAGTTCTGTTTTTGTAATTTGTTCTGGTATGAACTTGGCGAGCCGGTCCATCATCACATTGACCAATTCGATCTCGCTCTCCACGCTCATCAGGTCAATGTCTTTGAGTTGCGCGGTTTCTGCTTTCGTAAATCGCTGGCTATAAAAGCCATGTTTCTCGGCGTTCTTGTTGTTGGGCTGAGCGCCTGGCTTCTTCTTTGCGCCCTTGGCTTTGGTCATGGCTTCCGTAAAATCCAGTTTGCTATTTCTACGATCACGATTCCAACGGTTGGCGTGATGGCTACCCATCGCCACTTGGTGCGCTCTGCTTCCGCTTTTTCTTCCTTCATGGTTTGCGTTTTCATAAAGTTCGTGAAAGCCTTGTCGAGTTCTTTTACTTTATCGGTGTCGATTGCGATTTCCCCGATCACTTGTAGCGCGTCGCGCATAACTGCCGTCATGAACTTTAGACCGATGCGCGTTGTGAAATCATCGTTCTCTAATAGTTGATCTAGTTTGGCAATGACATTATCGGTTTTGCTCATGGGATTATTTATCGACGGCGAACAGTAGTGCGCCCCTTTGTCGGGACGCAAAACGGCGAACGATATTTCTACCGCTCGCCGTCAATGTCTGCATCTTATGCCTGAAAAGTTGTTACTGTCAAGGGAAAAATAAAAAACCCATGACGTTTGTCATGGGTTTTGAATGTTGGTTGCGGTCTTTATAACTTTTGCGCCCACGCTTTCGCCTCGTCCAGTGCTTTCTTTGTTGGGCGGGCTACGCTGATCTTTCCGAATTCCTCAGTGTCATTGACATATAACATGTTTGCAAATAAGACTCGTTCTTCGATGCGCTCGAATTGCCGTTTGCATTTTTCGCCTTGCGAGTTGGTCCATGATATTTTGAACATGTTACACCAGCCTCATCTGCTCGGCAACTGCTCGCCGCGTTGGCAGTTCGGCGCGCAGCGCCATCCGTCCGTCGCTTCCGGTGCATTGCGTTGGTGCAATGTCACCCACGAAGTACGGGAAATAATTCAGGCACGTTTTCCATTCGCTGATGGATGGATAAACGTTGTCGCGGCTGATCTCGAAGGTCACGCCTTCACTGTGGGATGTAATCGTCAAATGTAAGTTGTTTTTGAGTTTCCGCTTCTGCGGTACTTTGTCCCGCATGAATGCGTCCTGGTACATCTGACTGAGCATTTGCTTTAGCATTGACATGATATTCTCCTTGCTCTTGGTATGTTTTTAGTTTGCGTTTTTCGATTGTGCCGCCATAACCTGTACAACCTGCGACATTGCAAAACCAACCATGATGTAGGATTTCGTGATTCACTCCGTACATTGGATAAAGTTGCATTGGTCCATGTGTGGGGTCGTCGGGGCATAGTGGGGTTTTATGGTCTATTTTCGAGTTCATAGATATACCCTGCGTGTTCTGCTTGAATGATCTTGTCCCTTGTGCTCTTAGGTAATTCGCGCCACCATCGAACATGCTCCGGTATGATCACATCGCGCTTTTCGGCGATGACAGCTCGCGCCTTCCGCTTCCTGGCTGGCAGGAACATCGCTTTTCTTACCGCCCGCAATTTCTCGGTGGTGTCGTTGGGTTCGATGCCCTTCACGATCAGATTGTATAGGTATCGAACATTGATCCCGCGCTGTTCTGCAAGGATGTGGATTTTGAACCCCTCCCCGCGTGCGTTCCTTGCGAAGTGGTACGCGGCCGCGAGGCGGCGCGGGCAATTGGGATGAATGTATGGTTTGTTCACTTCTTTCTCCTTGATGCCGCTGGGTAGCATATCCAGCACCACCATTTTTTACCAATCTTTTCCCAACTGTGGCTGTGTAGTTCTGCGATGAATTGCCTTTGACTGTACAAGTGTGCTATGTGACTCATTCCGCATTGTCCTGCGCATGTTACAGTGTATTCGGTTGCTCCGGTTCTAATTTTTCCTTCGGTGTTTACAGGTCCGTATTTCATTTCGTGCTCCATAACTCAAGTTGCTGTGGCTTGATTTCTTCGTGCTCAGGTTTGGGGTGCCATTCAGCGCGTATCTCTGCGAGTGCGAGAGCTTCTTCCCACGTTTTACCCCATCCAAGTAAGTATGGCATGTCGGGTCTCTCTTGATCTTTGAGCATGATATCGAGTAACCCGTTTTTAGCGTGCTTGACATACGCTCGTGAGCCAAACAATTCCTTTGCTCGCGCTTCGGCTTCTTCGTCTGTCATTCGCACCCCGTTTCCTGTAGGTAGTCCGCCTTGGCGTAACCAGTGCCGAAGGGTGTTTCTACCCTCCACCACTCCCCGACTCTGCCGATCACAACGACCATGTTGCCGTTGAGCAGTTCGGTGATGATGATGGCTTTCTCGCTCGGCTCGGTCCGCAGGTTGAGCGCCTTGCTGGCGGTCACGATGGCGCAGGTCTGCGGCGTGGCTTCCCATGCGGTAGGCTCGAATACTTCTCCGCTTTCGATTTCCTGAAGTATCGCTGTTTGTGTTGGTGCTCCAGGTGTTTGTATGTCCGCGACCATGGCGGTTTGCAGGCACGCGAGCGACGCGAGCGAGAGAATGAGGATAAAAGTTACGATAGGTTTCATGGTTTCACTCCGTGAATATGATCTGCTTGTACTCTGTGACTGCGAGCGTGCGGTTTATGGTCTTACCGTACCTGTCGCGCATGATCGCGGCTTTCTTTCCAAGCTGACCAACGATTAGGCTATTGCCTTCGTGTATGAGGCTGGCGGTTGCGAGTTCGCTCTCGAACTTTTTCCACCAGTCCATACCTTGGAATATTTTGGTTAGCGAATTAAGAATAGATTCTTTCTTAATTAATTCGGGTGTCATTTTGTCACCCGAAGGAATGTCACCCGAAGGAATGTCACCCGAAGGAATGTCACCCCCTTCGGGTGTTATTTTGTCACCCCTGTCTAGGGGTGTTATTTTGTCACCCCCTCGGTCGAGTGGCATTTTCCATTTGTTGGTTCCGTGGGGACCTTGACCATCTTCAACCAGTGCGCCCATTTCTTCGAGTTCGCGGGTGAGTCTTTGTACACTGCGCTTGTCGTAGCCGGTTTTCTTTGCGATGGTTTCGATGGCTGGGTAAATATTCTTGCCCCAATGATCGGCATGATCTGCGTATGCGAGTAGAACGAACTTATGCCCTGGCTTGAATTCCATACCGTTGTATATTGCTGGGCATTCCATGTCCCACACTGCGCCGTTCATCTTGTCGCTCATGGTGTTAGCCTTGGCATAGTCTCCGCTGGTGTCCAGATAAAATCACCTACTTGGTAGACTCTGCCCTGGGTGTTCATCTTGCGTAGTGCGGTGAGCACAACTTCGTGCGTCTGTCCGCGTGGGATCTGATACAAGAGTTTGAAGTTCTTTACATCGGGGTGCGCGTGTTGGAGTTCTTCACGGCTCTTATACTCAACGAAAATAATAGACATGGTGGGTTCTCCTTAGTAAATCTCCCGCCCGAACGGGACCTCGGGCGGGAGTGTGATTGTCAATTTGTCCGCATACGTGCGCGGTCAAATCGTTTGCGGTGTGCATCGGTTTTATATATCTTGCGTGGGTCGGTGGTGGTGAATGTTTGCTGGCATCCACAGGGACACGCCCGCTTTATTTTGGGTCGCCTTGCTCCTGAGAAATTATTCAGGACGAAAGGAGTCGCCCAATTTGGGCTGCTCCACGTTGGACTCTTTGACTACCCATTCGGTTTGTTTTGTGGGTGTCGCAAAGAAGGATTTGTTTTGAGAGTTCCGCGCATGTTCGGCGATTTCGATCTGTGCCTGACGTGCGATGTCCGCTCGACCTTCTGGAGCCTTTAGGTATTCAAGCTTCACATCTTCGATGATCGTTCGGCGGGTCTGCTCATACTCGCGTTGTTTCTGTTTGTTCCTGGCTTCGGGGTCCGTGAGGAAGATGGTCCCCCAGGCGAAGATCACATAGATGATTGAGACAACGGAGAAGGGTTCGTATAAAACCGCCCACTCGGGGGCGGCATAGCCTGTGACCTGCGCGAGCAGGTTCACAAAGGATACGATGGTATTCACGCCGATGAAAAGCATCTCCGCGTAGTAGAGCCACGTTGTGATTTGGCGGTGTGTCTTTTCGATTGCCCAATTGTGCAGGGCGATGGGGAAGGCGAGCATAGACGCGCCAACTGCCAAGCCTGCGCCGGTCATGATAACTCGGCTGAAATAGGCATCTTCCGGAAAGGCGGTCAATACGAAAGTGATAAACAACATCGTCGCGGCAATCACGCCGCCGACGTAGACGGAGCCGCCGAAGCTGCGGGCGGTCTGTCTGCTTTTTTCAAATTCTCTATCTTCGGTGTTCATGTGGTGGGTTCTCCTTATGTGGTGGATTTACGCAATCATGACGAGTTCGATATTGAGCATGTTTTCTTTCTGCTCTGCGCTCGTCACCTTCGCGACGTTGATTGTCTCTCCGGCGCGGTCTGTGATTTCTACGATCACACCCGGGCGCACGATGGCGCGGGTGGTCATGGTGGACTTTTCCCCGATGGCTTTGGGGCTTCCTGAAGGTCGAACAAATCTAAGCATGGGTGGATTCTCCTTATAAAATGGTGTAGAATATTTTTGTCCGTCGTCTGTGCGTGGTTTCGTGGTGGATTCTTCTCACAGGCGACGGTATGTCTTTCTGCTCTCGACGTGTCCCGACGTTTAGAGCAATGCACACGCCTGGCTAGA
>JGI10216J12902_100441776_pt1 | contig 18302 bp, 13 predicted proteins | sample KanNatreferecore_FD_12902 | JGI IMG/M metagenome (IMG submission 12902)
CGCCGCGCCGCGGCGCAGCGGCAGCCAGCAGTAGGCCGGGTTCGAGCCGCGGCGTACGGGGGCGAGGCGGGGCAGCAGGTTCAGGACACCAGTTTTTGTAATCGGACGCCCATCCATCAGGACCATCCCTGCAACTGCGTCAGCCCCTCCCTCCACGGGACGGGAAAGCTGCGCCGTACGGGTCTCTTCGACCGCACCCGGCCCGCTACTGGTTGTCCCACGAGTTGTTGGGGTGACCGTAGGGCCAGCCCTTGGGGTTCTGCGCGGTCACGTTCAGGAACTGCGAGATGTTGGCCCACTTCGCGTGGCCGTCGCAGTAGACGATGTTGGCGCCCTTGTTGTGGCGGGCGATGGGGCGCCGGCACGAGTTGCAGGAGCTGTCCGGGGCGGCCAGGTACTTGGCGGCGTTGTTGTTGTTCCAATTGCCGGGAGGCACGATCTGCCAGTCGGACCGCCGGTCCTCGAACTGGGGCCAGACCTCGGGGTTCAGGTTCTGGGGCGAGCCGGGAGTCGCGGCGGGGACGGTGATGGAGCTCCCCTCAGCCACCGCGAAGGTTCCGGCGGGCGTGGTGATCTCCGCGAGCGACTTCGAGGGCGGCGCCTGGTTCGGGTTGGCGATGTTGCCCCAGCCCATCAGGTTGACGTTACAGCCGTAGCCGCGGCTGTCGTTCGGGTCCCTGGGGTAGCGGGGACGGCTCGGGCAAAGGAAGAGGCCGGCCACGCCGCGGCCGTCCGCACGCATGCCGTTCTTCACATACGGCATGATCAGCTTGTCCCAGCGGTTCGGCGTGTTCGACGGACGCCCGTCCCCACCGATGGGAAGCACCTCGTCATTGTCCTGCGTGTACATCGAGATCCCCAGCCCGATCTGCTTGGCATTGGACAGGCACGCGATCGCCCGCGCCTTCTCGCGGGCCTGGGCGAAGACAGGGAAGAGTATGGCTGCAAGGATCGCTATGATGGCGATCACGACGAGCAGCTCAATCAGCGTGAAACCCCGCCGGCGCATTTCTCCGCTCCTTCCGAGGCGCGATCCGCTCCGCCGCCTGTTGCAGGTGCGTGGGTCGGCCTCTCTAGGAGAATTGCGGAACGATGCGGCGTACCCGCTCACCGCCGTGACGAGCATCACAACCTTGTCGAATCTTGTCGAAAAGCTAACCCTTCCTTAACCCGGGCATGCACGTTTCCCGAAACTTAACCGTTTCTTCATTAACAGTTACCGGGCGTCGAACGCTGTCAGCCTCAAAGTACCCCGGGGAGCAGCCGGAGGCGACGGCATGGTAAGACGCGATGCACATCCTGCTCGTTGATGATGAGGAACTCCTTCGTGCCAGTCTGGGCTACGCGCTCAGCAATGCCGGGTTCGAAGTGACCGCGGCGGCCGACGGCCTTTCGGCCCTCCGCCTCCACCGCGAGCACCCCGCGGACGTCACGGTCCGCGGAATTGGCTACCGATTCGATCCGGACGCGAGAACAGGGACCTCCGATGCGGATCAGGAGTAAGCTCCTGGCCACCTACATGGTGGTGAGCACGCTCGGAATCGTCGGCCTCGGGATCTACGATCTCGCATCGTTCGACTCCTACTTCCGGGCCTCCGCCGAGGCGGACCTCCGAGGGCGCTCAACCGCGCTGGTTGGCCGCGTCGCCGAGGCACTGGCCGCGGGGGACCACCGACAAGCGCAGCTATTGGCACAAGTGAACGGGGCGCAGGACGGCATCAGCGTGCGCGTCATCGCTCCGGAGGGCGGCCTCATCGCCAGCTCGGATCTGGAGCGGGACAACCGGCTCGGCGACTGGTCCCACGTACCGGGAGTGGCGGCAGCGCTCCACGGAGGGCCCACCTCCGGCGTATCGGAGGGCGTGTTCGCGCGGGGGGAGCGTCTATATTACGCGCGCGCGATCCGTACCCGCGGCAGGCCGTTAGGAGTGCTGCGGATGTCGGTAAGCCTCGAAGAGTTTCAGAGCCAGCTACGGAACCGCTGGCGGACGCTCATGAGCTCCGTCGCAGTGACGTTTGGCCTCTGTGTGGCGGCGAGCTTCCTCCTCGCCCGCGGCTTCGCCTCTCCTATCCAGGCGATGCGTGACTTCGCCGTGCAGATCGGAAGCGGCCGGTTCCCGGAGACCCTGCAATTGCAGCGCTCCGATGAGCTCGGCGAACTGGGAGCGGAGCTCGCCGCGATGGGACGGCGGCTCGCTTCGATCGACGCCGAGCGCCGCACCTTTCTTGCCAGCGTTGCCCACGAATTGCGGACACCCGTCACGAACGTCCTCGTCACGCTCGACGCGCCCCTGGGAGGCGCCGGAGAGGACGCGGCGCTCCGCACCCGTCTCTGCCAGTCCACCCGCGACGAGATGATCCGATTGAACAAGCTGATCGAGGACCTGCTCGAGTTGGGGCGGCTGGAGGCGGGCGTGGTGAGCCTCCGCCTGGAAACGGTGAGCCTTTCCCACCTGGCGGGACGGGCCGTGCGCGCCCTGGCCTGCCGCAGCGATGCGAACCGGGTGCAGGTGCGCTGTGACGTCGACGGGCATCTCGTGCGCGTCGATCCGGAGAGGATCTCTCAGGTGCTGCTGAATGTGATCGACAACGCCGTGAAGTACTCCGGGCCTGAGACCGTCGTCTCCATCCGGTCACAGCGGCAGGGCGGCGCCGTGGTCGTCGAAGTGAGCGACCAGGGCCCGGGCATCGCCCTCGAACACCTTCCGCGGATCTTCGACCGGTTCTACGTCGCGGACCCGTCTCGCCGGGGCGCCGGCACGGGCCTGGGGCTCGCCATTGCGCGGCGGATCGTCGAAGCTCACGGAGGCGGCATCACCGCGATGAGTGAGCAGGGTCGAGGAACGACGATCGCGATACGGCTGCCGCTCGAGACAGAGACCGCAATTCGGCCAGCGTCCCAGGCTGGTGACCCTCCCGTGGAGGGGGCCGGCGGCGCTAGCCTCGGGCCCCGCGAGGATGCGTCGAGCCAGAGCGCCAGCCGGGCGGCCTTCCATGGCTAAACGGGAAGAAAACCTCACGTGGTGCTCGATCTGTCACCGCGTGTACCCGGCCATCGAGTGGTGGGCGCGGGAGTGGAACTGTCCGGGCGGATGTGCGAGCTCGTGTATTGACGCGATTCCCTGGCGGGACGTGCGGGTGGAACATCCGGAGCTGCCGGAAGCCCCGCAGCCGACCGCCGTCTTCAACGTAACGCTATCAAGGCGACGAAGATGTTGATTGTGATCCGAATCACGCCTGCTTGCGGCCAGGACGGAAGGATTCCGAACCCCCGTAGCCGATCGTTAGCCGCGACCGCGCCCCGGCGACCTTCGCAGGCACATCTGCTCAAGGGGGCGGCCCTTCATCGCTCGCCTTGGCACTCCTGGCGCTCAGGACCTTCTCGACGTGCCGAACAACATCCATCGTCGCGTACGGCTTGGTGAAGAAGCCTGCCACATTGAACTCTCGTGCCTGGTCGAAGTCTTCCCGCCCGCTCTTCGCCGTGAAGATAATTACGGGCACCTGCTTGAGGTCCGGCTGGGCGGAGAGCCACCGGCAGATCTCCCAACCGTTAACGCCGGGGAGCATCACGTCCAGCAGCAACAGGTCCGGAGCCTTCTCCTGAAGCGCTTGGAGGGCCTTCTGCCCATCCCACACCTGGGTCACCTCGTATCCCGCCCGGGTCAGGTTGTAATGAAGAATATCGTTGAGCTCCTCTTCGTCCTCCACGAGGATGATGTGTGCCGGCATTGGTAGCCCCTCTTTCAATGATGGTGCAATTGCGTGTCCTGCGGGCCGCCCTCGCCCCCGCCAGGTCCCAGGAGAGGTAACCGTACGGTGAAGCTGGTTCCGGTGCCGACCTCACTCGCCACGTCGATGGTTCCGCCGTGGGCGTCAACGATTTGTCGGACGATCGAGAGGCCCAGGCCGGTACCGCCGCCGCGCGCGGAGCGGGCCTCCTCCACGCGGTGGAAGCGGTCGAAGACGAGCGGTAGGTGCGCCGGCGGGATGCCGCAGCCATCATCGCGCACCATTACCACCAGGTTGGGTCCATCGGCCCGGCCGGAGACGCGCACCGCGCCACCTGCGGGGGTGTAACGGACGGCGTTGTCGATCAGGTTCACGAAGACCTGCACCAGGCGGTCGCGGTCTCCGGACAATTCGGGGAGGCCGGCTTCGATCTCCGTTTCCAGCTCGACCCCCTTCGCCGCCGCCGAAGCCGAGCACACCTGGAGCGCGTCGTCTACGACGTCCTGCAGCGATACCGGTGCGACGGCGCCCAGCAGGTTGCCGCTTTCGATCTGGGCGAGATCCAAGAGCTGAGACGCCAAGCGCGCAAGGCGCTCGGTCTGCCCGATGATCCGGGGCAGGTACCTGGTCGCCAGGTCAGGGTCGTTGGCCCCGTGCGCCAGGATCGTCTCGGCCATCCCGCGAATCGAGGCGAGCGGCGTCCGCAGCTCGTGAGATACGTTGGACACGTACTGCCTGCGGACGCCCTCGAGCTGTTCGAGGCGGCCCGTCATCTGGTTCAGGGTCTCCCCCAGGTGCTCGATCTCCTCGGTCCCGCTTATATGCACCCGGTGCGTAAGGTCCCCCCCGGCAATGATCTGCGCGCTCCGGTTCAGTTCCTCGACCGGCCGCACGATACTCGTGGCCAGGATGAAAGTCAGCACGATGATGAGTAGACCGTACCCGGCGAAGCCCGCTATGAGGGTCGCTCGGATCCGGCTGATACTCTCCTGGATCTGAGTGAGCGAATGCGCAACCCGGGCCGCCCCAACGATGCGGTGCTCTACCGTCACCGGCACGTTGACGTACATGCTGTCTTCGTAGCCGTAGTCGGGGTTCTTCCAGACGGTGGAGTTGGCCTGGCCCTGAAGAGCCCGGAGCATCCCCGGCCGGTTGTGATCAGAGATGCGGCTTCCGACATCCGTCCCCGCCGTCGCCGCCCGGATCACTCCGCCGTGGTCGGCGACGGTCACGCGAATGTTTTCGTAGTTCGTCCAGCGGTGCATGACCCGGGCGAGCTCGGCCGGGTTGTCCGGCGTGAGGGGGTCAAGAACGCCGGCAACACTCTCCGCGACGTGCGCGGCTTTCGACCTGAGTTCGCCTTCCGTCTGGCGCAGGTAAAAGGCCCAGAGTTGGGAGCCGAGAAAGAAGACGAGGACGATCAGCGGGAGGCCGATCGCCAGCAGGCTGCTAGCGATGAGCCTCCAGCGGATCGTGCGGAAAGGAAGGGTCATCGTCGTTACCTCACTTTACTCCGCGGACCCTGAGGGTAGCGGCGACTAACCATTCTCCGGATGCTCAACCCCCGCTCTGACGAGCTTCTCGTCGATCTGCTGCATCATCGGTTGAAGCTGCTCCTCGTCCACCAGTCCTTCGCGCTCCGCCTCTTGGAGCGCCGTCTTTTCCGCAAGCAGCGCCAGGCGCCGGGCCTCGCGTAGCTGCTGCTCCAGCAGGTCGCGGCTGGAAAGGTGCAGCTCCGCGACCTGCTCCTCGATCTGCCCCATGCGCGTCCGGTAATCCCCGGCGACGGTCTCACAGATAGCGCGCGGTAGGACGCCCTTTTTCGCCAGGCGCTCCATTTCATCCAGTCCGGCCCGGCACGCCAGAGTCTCGCTTGCCAGCCGCTGCTGGTCGGATACCGCCGTCTTCTTCTCGGTCAGGCCGAGCCGCCTCAGAAGCGGCCCGATCGTGAGTCCCTGGCCCAGCAGCGAGAAGAGAACGACTCCGAAGGTGAGCACCACCAGGGTGTCTCGATGTGGGAACTGCTGCGGGAGCCCCAGAGCCAGCGCCACGGACAGCGCGCCCCGCAGCCCTCCCCAGACGAGGACGTGTCGCCAGGCATGGGGAACGTCGCCCTTCGCTCGGCTCACGAGGGGCGAGAGACCATAGATCGCGGCGGCCCGCGCCCCGAGCACGATGAGGATTGCCGCGAGCAGCGGGCCGATGTTCGCCCACAGGTTAACGACGGTCACCTCGATGCCCAGGAGAAGGAACACGAACGAGTTGACCACGAAGGCCGCGTACTCCCAGAAGGACATCACCGCTAGACGCGTCGTCGGGGACATGCCCGTCTGCATTCCCCAGTTTCCGATCACGAGGCTGGCTGCTACCACGGCGATCACGCCGGAAACGTGGACTGCCTCGGCGCAAAGATAGGAGCCGAAGGCGACCACCGTGGTGAGCATGATCTCCAGCAAGTGGTCGTCGAACTCGCGGGTGAGCCTGGATGCCAACGCGCCGATGCCCACGCCTACGGCGGCGCCGCCGACCACCACGCTCAGGAACTGCTGAATAGCGGTGGCGGCCGTGATGGTGCCGCCCATGGCGACGCCGACCAGCACTCCAAACAGCACCACCGCCGCTCCCTCGTTGAAGAGGCTTTCGGCTTCCACGATGAGTGAGAGCCTTCGCCCCACACCGAGCCGCTTGAACACCGCGACGACCGAGATCGGGTCGGTGGAGGAGATCAGCGCGCCGAAGACCAGCGCGACCGAGAGCGGGATCGCGAGTGCCCAGGCCGCCAGGTAGCCCACGATGAAGGTGGACAGCACGGTGCCCCCGACCGCATAAACGGCGATCGCGACCCAGTTTTTGCGCAGCGCGTCGAGCCGGATATGGATGGCCGACTCGAACAGCAGCGGCGGCAGGAACACGGTGAACAGCGTATGCGGCTCCAGGTGAGCCTGCGGAAGCAGATGGGGCGCGCCAATCAGGAGCCCCGTGATCACGAGCGCGAGGGCGTAGGGGATCTTGACTCGCCTTCCGAGCATCGCGACGACGGTGGCGATGAGCAGAAGCCAGAAGAACTGACCGGCGTCGAGTCCCGGCTGCGGCGCAGCTGCGTGTCCGTTCATTATGTGTCCTCTGATTCGGGGCGTGGGCCTCGTCTCCGCGCCGGCGCTGCACGCCGCTCGTGCCCCGTTTCCTCAAGTCCGAAGAACAGTGAGGCGACCCGATCCGGCTCATCCGTGTCGCCTTCCTCCGATTCAGCCGCCTGTTCCGCCCGAGGCGCCCGAGCCAGGAGTAGTTTCAGGACCGGCGGTGCCAGCACGGAAGTCAGCAGCGACATGGCGATGATCAGAGCGTAGGTGTCGCTCGCGAAGACGCCGGCTTGCTGTCCCAGACTGGCGACGATGATCCCGACCTCCCCGCGCGGCACCATTCCGACGCCAATCACGAGGGCTGATCGGAGACCCAGGGAGCGTGCCGCGAGGCCGCAGCCGACAAGCTTCCCCACACAGGCAAGCGCGGTGACCAGCAGGAGCGTGCCTAACGCGGAGAGCGAGTCAAGCTGGCCGAGCTCAATCCGGGCTCCGGTCACCACGAAGAAGAAGGGCACCAGGAAGCTCATGATGACCTGGGTCTGGCGTTCCATGCTGTGGCGCTGCCGGGACTCCGCCGCAACCATCCCGGCGAGGAATGCCCCGATGATCGCCGCCAACCCGAGGTGCGCGGCCAGAGCGGCCAGTCCCAGGCAGAGGGCCAGGCAAAGAGTGAGTGGCGAGAGCGGGTTGATCGGGGCGTCCAGGAGCGGCGAGCCTTTCCGCATCACCTGGGTTCCCACCGTTGCAATGAGGGCGATGAACCCCACTGCCGTTGCCAGGACGAAACCCAGACCGCCGACGTTGACCGTGCCTCCGCCCTGGATGGCGGTAACGGCCCCCAGAAGCAGCATCGCCAGGATGTCGTCGATCACCGCCGCGCCCAGAATGACGCGAGCTTCCCTCGTCCCCATCACGCCCAGGTCATGAAGCACCCTCGCGGTGATCCCGGCGGAGGTGGCCACAAAAGCCGAGGCGACGAACATCGCTCGCGGGGTATCGAACCCGGCGAGATTCGCCCATGCCGCGCCGAGGATGAAGGGCAGGATAACTCCCGCCGCTCCCACCGCGCCGGCAGTCCGGCCCACGCGTTTCAGGTCTTCCACGCGGGTCTCGAGGCCGACGGAGAACAGCAGGAGCACTGCGCCGATCTCTGCCAGAACCTCGAGAGGCTCGTTGATTGTCACCCACCCCAGCACGGCCGGCCCGACCACGCAGCCGGCGGCGATCTCTCCGACCACCGCCGGCAAAGTCAGGCGCTGCGCGATCTCCGCGCCGACCTGAGCGGCCACAAACACGATGAAGAGGCCCAACAGGACCTCGCTAGTGTGATGCAAGGGAACCCCCTTCTCTTACCGAGCAAGCTGTCCAGCGCGGCTGTGCCGCGCCGGAAGGGGACGGCTCAGATAGAGAGGGGCGGGTCGTGCGGCGAGAAAGGAGCGCCGCCCATCCGGCGTCCCGGTGCCGAGAAGGCGGGCGAAGTTTGGTTCAGCCACCAGCCCCGGCTGGGCCGCGCCGCGGAGAGATCCGAGGCCAGATAGGCGGGCCCGCTAGTTGTGGGTGGCGCGAAGTGCACAGTGGTGCCCTGATTCCCACTCGGGGGAGTGGGACCGGGATTACCATACCATGCGAGCGCATCCCACGGGCATGGGATCGAGCAACCCGCGTCCACCTCCCGCGCTTGCCCCAGCGAAGCCAGCGTCGCCGGCAGCGCCTCCACCCGGTCCAGCCCCGCCAGGCTCCATCTTCAGGTGTATGTTGGGGCGCGCCGCGTCGCCGATAATTCTACCGCCAACACAAGCCGCGGGGGGCTTCTCATGGAATCAGACGGATCACCAACGTACGACCGCGCCCACGCCGTCGCAGCCAGGATCCTCGCCGCCATCCACGACCTCGACCAGGACTCCTTCTCCGCCCTCCTGCGCGACGAGTTCCGGCAGGTCGCCCACGACGAGCGGCGAGCCTGCGCGGACGAGATCGGCCGCCGCACCGACCATGAGCACACCGAACCGCCCGCCCGTGCCGAGAAACCGGCATGCGGTTGGGCATCCCGCAGAGAGCGCCGCGGTGCGTCCCCTCGTCGGAACCGCAGAATTGAAGACGCGGCGGTATGCAAACCTACGGCCATTCATCATAGAGAATGGCCGAGTTATTGGCCGTTCACGATCAGCGCCGCTAAACCGTAGGGACAAACATCTGCTTCGTGCGGCCAGGGTCATTCCGGTAAGAGTCCCTGCATGCACATCCATCGACACAAATGCGTTTACAAATCTCCACATCGAGGCCGCCCTCAGTGAGGGCCAAACGCAGGGCGCCGTAGGCCATGCTGTAGTAATCGATCCCCGAGCCCGGCAGTTTCAAACTTGGGTCATCCAAAACCACTTCCTTTAGATGACCAGCAAACGGGAGTTCTCCACCGCTATGCCGGAAGACAATCATCTGGTCGAATCGACCCTTCACGAAGTTCTCCTTCAGATCTTCGCCTGACGTGAACCAGCGCTGCTCGTGCGAGCGGCCGCTCCATTTGGTCGGATTGCGTTTGGTCACCCAAACTTTCCCGGTATACGTCTTCCGGATTATTTCGGTGTCGAAGACGAGCAAGACTGGCCCGTAGAGGTTGGCGCGGTTGGCTCGCGAGTGAATATCGACAGAATCCGCGAAGATATCGAACCAAACGCCGTAGCTCTTGTCCACTCTGTCGGATGTTTGCGGCGTCTGATACATCCGGCGCCGGTAGATTGTGCCTCTAGATAGGAGCGAGCCAGAACGAAGAAACTGACATGCGGTGATAACACTATTCGCATGGTAGATCGTTTCCACGCCTTTCTGCTGAAGAATCTCGTGAACGCTTCTAGATAAGATCTCCATCGTGCGCTCCAGTGCTAACAGTTCCTGTTCCGGCACTGATCTTGGGACCGTCTAGGCGACTACTGCGCGGCCCGTTCCCATATTCTCAGTGCTGCAAATGGTGGTTGAGGGTGCGTCTGTCGGTTCACGCTCCGCTCTTTTGCAGTTGTTCCAGCAACCAATCTAGTTCCCGACGCGCTGAACTGATCAGCTTGCTATAGGAGACGAACTTTAGACCCGGTTGCTGATTAGGGTCGGTCATGGCGGCGTCGACTTTACCCCCCACGATTAGCACGTCGATAAGTGTCCCCAGAATCGGCCTCAGATCGTCCCGGTACTCTTTCGCTTGCGCTTCGGCCTTCCGCCCCACCGTTTCGCTTGGGCGCTTGAACTCGATCAACAGATACTTCTCGTCCATCGTCTGCGCCAGCAGGAGATCCGGACGTGTCCGTGAACGCCTACTTTTCTCTACAGATTGCGAGCACCGAGTCGCCACGGCCCCAAGCGTTTGGTTACTGGCATAGTGCGCGTATTCCACACCAAACACCCATAGATTGCTTGCCAAGGCGGTGTGGATCGTGCCTTCCAGAGTCGCCGCGTTGGCGATCAACCCATCGAGTTCCGTCAAGAACTCCAGCCGGCGCGTGATCTGCCCCGCCATCACCGCCATGTCAAGAAGCCCGAAATCTCCTAGGGCCTCCGCAAACGAAACGACGTCGCCGCTCCTCGATTGACTGATATGCCAGCACACAAGCCAGTACTCATCATGTTCCAGCGCATCGAGGACCACCGACACTATCGCATCAACTCTGTCCTGTGGCTCGTTGTAGAACTGCTTGACAATACGCTCGATTTGCTGCGTGGCGAACCGCCGCCGATTCTCCGGCAACTTTGCTAGACGTCTCTCATTCGCTTGAGTCTGGCGTCCCCGGGCGAGTGCGATATCACGCGAGAACGTTTCGTCAACGACTCTGGACAACTCGCCCCGGCTCCACTCAACCACTTCCTGATACGCCATGCTGTTCTCAATCAAGCCGCCCCAGTCCGGCGTGACCGCCTCAGTTAGTCCATCAGCCTCGATCTCGCCAACGATACGGCGTCGGAGGGCCCCCGGGAGGTCATCACGGTCCTCAAGCCCTAGCATAGTAGGACGACCTACAATCTTGCCGTCCACCCGCGTTACCATCCCGGTTTGTCTGGCGGCTGCCGGCCCGTCGAGTACCGTAACGGAAATCCGCACCCGACCGGCGTTCGGAAGTATCGCCTCCTTCGTGAAGCGCCTGCCCGGAATGTCATCGAACTCCAGCGGCTCATCGTTGACGAGAATTCGAAAACCCTCCTGTCGAGAGTACTCAAGCGCGAGGAGCTCTTTGAGGACTTCCGGCATAGGCACGCTGTAGCGCTGGTTAAGCTTCGAGAGAACAATCTCGGTACCATGGTCGTCCGCGGAGGCGGCCTCGCTCTCGAGCGGCAAGCCGACGCTCTCCAGATCTCCTTCCGACTCCAGCAGATGACGTTTCACGATTTGGAGCCGCGAGCACACACCCCCGCGTAGGGTTCTGATGTCCATAACGTCTGCGGCCGTGAATCCCGCGAATTTGCCGATGCCCTTGCGGCCTTTCACCAAACGCCCATGAATGGGTGTGCGGTCTCCCTTACGAACTCGTCTGTCGCTGGCGATCTTGAGATACTCAGTTCGGATCTCCGACTCCGTCATGCCGCACCCGTCATCACGAACGCTGATAGTGTCGGTGGTGAAAGCGTCCGGTAACGTAATCCATACGTGCGCGGCGTCAGCGTCCCACGCGTTGTCGATCAACTCCTTGATAGCCTGTTCCGTCGACCGGTAGTTCTCTCCCAGAATGCTCGCCAGGCGCGGATCGACGCCGAATGTTGCTTCTCTTGCCATCCCTAGCCTCCTTCGTGCTCGATCGGCCGCGCCGCGAGATCGAGTCCTTTCCATGCGGCGCTCCCGCCGGGGCGTGCCGAGGAGTACTAACTGGTCACGCTGTCAATTGCCGCGGCGATGCGAGTTTGGCGGTCCGCCAAGAAACTGTCGAAATCATCCGTCCACACGGGAGACTCCGGTCCTTCCGGGATGAAGTGCGAGGTGAGAATCTGATCGAGCGTCCCCTCCCCAAGTGCATCGCGAATGTCCGTCAAGTAATCTGAGGGCGCGCGCTTCCCAATCTGGAGGTTGGTCTGCCTCCCGATCAGGGTGCGGTTCAACACGCTGTCCCGTAGCGTGGGGAGCACGTCGGGGCGGGCACCCGCAAGATACGCGGCCGGGAAAAAGTGATGATCGTCGATTTTGGCCGACTCCATTAAGCTGGCAGTGATCGTTTGGCCGGTGTGGAAATCGCGAGCGCCGTTCCGCTGGGTGAGGGCAATGATACCTCGATAGACGGCGCGCTGCCGGAACGTAGTGTCTCTGAGTACACTAGGATCGAACGAGAAGCTCGCCACCGAGTCGGGCGGAGCCCCGCCGGCGAACCACTGTCGCAACTGGCCAAAATCCTTCATCGATTGTGCATTTGGGGCGTTCTCGTAGGTCTGCCCGAACACCGAGCACCAGAACCAGCGTTCGAACTTTGCTCGCACGGCGCCAACCGTAGGACCACTCACGTTGGCCGCCGTCGCCAGAGCGGCGGCACCGGGAACAAGCATCGTGTTGTACGGCAGCCACTGAGGGACGCGAACGCCGCACTGGTGCTGCAGGATCTCCACGGCGCGCGCAAGCCCTCCCACGGCGGAATCCCATTCTGCCTCGACCGCCTCTACCTTCATCTGTAACACATCCCCGCGTTTACAGGAGGGCGCTCGTGGCGATGCCAACAACGCCACGATCTGCAGCGCATAGTAGGGGTCGACATCCCACACCCCGAGGGAAGGATGAGCGATCCATGCGGCTTTCCACCGGTCCCGAAGCCTCACGTCCTTCGGCCAGAAGCGTGCTGCGAGAAGGTCGAAGACGGACAGCTTCACTCCCGTTCTGTTTAGTGTCTCGAAGATGGTGCACACCGCCTCGGCAGACGTGTTCGCCGAAAGCGTAACCATCGGGAACTGGTACTCCTGAACGTTTTGCAGCCACGTCTTCTGAAGCGTCCGTAGGTCTTGCTTCAGCGCCCTACGGTCGCCCCCGTGCTCGGGACGCTCGTCGAGCACGTTATCGAGCCAATCCTCGAACCCGCCGCTGCTTCCGAAGAGAAGGTCTAGAGGAAAGACCAGGGCCTCCGCCTGCTGCTTAAGCGTTCCATAGCGCTTCTTGCCCTCGTTCTGGCGCAGGTAGAAGACACAGTCCTCCAAGTCCTTCTGGTCCAGCAGCCCCTGTAGATCGACGTAGTATCGATGCGCGCCAGCCCCGTAGAAGGCCTGGTACAGAGAGGTGAGCCGCTGCTGACCGTCCAGGATGAGGTAGGCCGGTTTGTGGCCGTTGAGCGCGGGCGCTCCCGCAAACTCCCGCGGGACGAAGTAAAACCCCCCCGTATTACGTATCCGAAGGAGGCTGCCGGCAGGGAAGTTCCGGCATATGCTCTCGATCAATTCCTCAGTCGCACGCGGCTCCCAAACGAAATCCCGTTGGAAATCCGGCAGTGCCACCTCGCGATTCGCGATGCTCGCGAGAAGGTACTTCAACTCCTCGGGAGTCGTATCAAATGTCTTTGCCACGGGGTTCTCCTTAAGTCATCCGTCGAGCACGCGGCCTCCCGAGGAGCGATCAAACCGCAAACCGCCCCGCCTCCACCTCCCGCGCCTGCCCCAGCGAAGCCAGCGTCGCCAGCAGCGCTTCCACCCGGTCCAGCCGCGCTCCCTTGAAGCTCCGCGCCAGCTCCTCGGCGCTCACCACGCTCGACTGCGAAGCCAGCGCCGCCCGCACCGCCTTCGCCTGGTCCGCCAGCGCCTTGGGCCACGGCAGCTTCTCCTTCGGGCCGGTCGGAACCACCGCCGCCGCCTCCTCCCCCGTGTCCAGCGCCGTCTGCCCCGCGGCCTGCGGGTTCTGGAATTCCGGTCGCAGCCAGCGGACGATCCCCCGTCGCTCCTCCGCCGCCCGCTCCGCGTTCAGCGCCACCAGCCGCTCCAGGATCTCCTCGTCCGTCAGCGTCGCCGGCCAGCCGTAAGCGTCGAACACCGCGGCGTCCAGCTCGTCGTGGATCTGCTTCAGCACGGAGACCAGCCCCTGCTCGTGGATGGTCTTCTCCTTCTCCGTCAGCGCCTCGCCGGACCGCAGCTTCTCCAGTGCATTGTACATGTCCGTGATGGTCAGCTTCGAGTGGAGGGCCTGCTGCCGCTTGCGGTGGGCGTCCAGCGTCTCTCCTAAACCCCCGATCCGTATCTTCTGCTCCTCGCTTGATTCGGGAAAAGGGAAAGGCTCGAAACAGCGCGTCTTGTTGTAGCGCGGATCGTTACCAACTCCGAGCCGACCTCCCGCGGCAAGTGCCCACGTGACGTGGATACGAGAGGAAAGCACCGCGAGGTCGTTTCCTTCGTCAAGGGCGATGTTCGTTAGCATGTTGTCAGGCAGTATGCTGGCGTCAAGGAACACAAACACCCGGTGCTTGGCCGTCTCAGGTGTCGCGATAAACCGCTTCAGACCCGCGACAGCGTTGCGCCACAACGGGCGCTCCCATCCGAATCGCCACCAAACCTCTCGGATCGACTCTCGCCGGTTATGCTCACGTTCTGGCTTCACGCGGTCCAGCACCCGTTGGAACAACTCTGGGTAGAGTGTGCTTGCTTGTTCTCGGCTCAGGCCGAAGAAGTCAATGACGCGGGCACCGCGGGAGTTCCCCATCAGGTCACGGCCGTTGAGGTAGGGACGCAAGACGCCATCGTTCATGGGGTTGGAGAGCGATGGGAGTTCGTCGGCCGAGATTATGAAGCCGGCCCCGTACAACTGCACTCCCGGCGAGCATAAGCCCCTGTTCGCCGCCAGGGGATACCCGGCGTCAAGGTTCACGCCAGGCCGGAGAGCCGCGTTCAGCGAGTCCACCCTCATAACCTCGAGCGTCACTTCATCCTCGTCACCACTTTGGCTGTGGGCCATTCCCAAGTGGGATGCTCCGCCTGCCTCATCGCGTTGGCCCACCGTCATTGCAACTCTAACGTCTGCCGCTGTTTCGCTGTCGACCCACGGATGGTCCGCGATCGCAAATCGCAGGCGGAGAGGTGCCTGGGGCGCACCCAGGTGCTTCGCCAGAACGCGGCGCTGGAAGATTTGGGTGACACTATTTGTCGTAATGAAACCGAACCTTGAAAGCTCGCCCGCGCGCACTAGCTCAGCTGCCCGGTCCCACCAGTACATCACGTAGTCGGCCTTCTCCGGGATGTCCGGGTACTGCGCCCACAGAGCGGAAACGTAACCGTCCCCAAGCGCTTGGCGCATCTTCCAACCGCCGATAAAGGGCGGATTGCCGACCACGTAATCGGCCTCCGGCCACTCGGCCTTCCGCGGGTTCAGGTATCGGAGCACCGGCACCCGCGCCGTGTCGTCCGGCACGTCCTTCCCCGTCACCGGGTGCTTCTTGTAGGTGCGCCCGTCCCACCGCGTCACCGGGTTTCCGTCGGCGTCCAGTAGCGGCTCCGTCCCGTCGTAGGCCAGCACCGCGTCCCGGCATTCGATGTTTCGGAACTTCCGGATCACCGGCTCCTGCGGCAGGGCGTCTCCGCGAGTACGGAAGTGCCACTGCAGGTAGCCGATCCACAGCACCAGGTCCGTGATCGCCGCCGCCCGCGGGTTCACCTCGATCCCCAGGAGCTGGTGCGGGTCCACCGCCAGGCCGGACCGGTCGTAGTCCAGGGAGAGCTGCCCCAGGGCGTCGAGCGCGTTCAGCACCTCGCCTTCCAGCCGTTTCAGGTGCTCCAGCGTCACGTAGAGGAAGTTGCCGCTCCCACAGGCGGGGTCCAGCACCCGCACGCTGCACAGGTCGCGGTGGAACTTCTTCAGGATCTCCGCCGCGCCGGCGCGGTTGCCTTCGCGGTCGGCGGTCAGGGCGGCGGCCTGCACCGTCGCCCATTCCTCCCGCAGCGGCTCGATCACCGTGGGCATCACCAGCCGCTCCACATAGGCGCGCGGCGTGTAGTGCGCCCCCAACTTGTGGCGCTCGATGGGGTCCAGGGCGCGCTCCAGCAGGGTCCCGAAGATCGCCGGCTCCACGTCCCGCCAGTCGGAGACGCTCGCCAGCATCAGCAGGTCGAGCTGGTCGCGGGTCAGCGGGAGCGCGTGCGTCTGTTCGAAGAGGCCGCCGTTGAACTGGAGCACTTTGCTGCGCAGCACGGGAGAGATGCCGCCGGTGTCCATCGTTCGCCATAGGGACTGCACCAGCTCCGGGAATAGCTCCACGCCGTCCCGCCGCACGTGCTGCAGCAGCTCCGTGAACGCGCCGGCGGGCAGCAGCCGCACGTCCTCCGCGAACATCGTGAAGATGCAGCGCATCAGGAACTGCGCGGTCTCCTCCGGCGCGTGGCCGCTCTCCTCCAGGCTCCTGGCAAGCACCGCCAGGTGGTTGGCCACCTCGCGCGTCACCCGGGCGCTGCGGCGTGCCGGGTCCAGGGCGAGCGGGTCCGTCCAGATCTGCCGCAGCCGCTCCCGGACCGCCTCCTCCTCCAGCGCCGGCAGCAGGATGCGGTGGCTGCGCGGGTCCGGGAAGGGGATGTACGTCTTGCCCGACCGGGAGAAGTCGGAGTACAGCTCCATCGAATGGCCCACGTCCACCACGATCACGAACGGCGGCCAGCCTTCGGAAGAGGGGAGGGCCTTGGCGTACTGCTCCGCTTGCCCGCGGGCGGCCAGCATCGCGTCGTCCCACCCCGCCGTCCCGCGCACCGCGGTGCCTCGCCGCCGCCGTCCCCGCCCCATTTGCAATTTGACATTTGCAATTTGAAATTCCGGATCGCTCCCCTGCTTCGCCTCCAGCACGAAGCACGCCCGCCGGTACAGGTCGATCCTCCCGGGGCTGTTGCTCCCGTCCGGGTTCTGGAACGTCACCGCCCTCTCGAAGACGTAGGCGTTCTCCTCGTCGTCCGGCCGCGTCGGCTCCGGCCGCGCCACCCCCAGCACGTCGCACAACTCGGAGAGGAACAACTGGTAGTTGGCCCGCTCCGCGGCTCCGGAGCTCTGCCAGCGCTGGATGAAGCTGCCTGTCTGGTCTTGGGGAGGGGCGGCCATACGAAACGCGGCGGGAATGACATTCGGCGCGAACCCGTCACAGTTCTGCGCCCCGCCCCGCCGCACCCTGCCTCCGCCCATCTCCCTTGCAGCGGCGCGACGGTTTCCTCCGTAATCTCACCGGAAGGCCATCGTGTGCGGGTTCACCAGGCCGCCGCTCCCGGCGGTTACGAAGGTGCCGATGAAAGCCCCCGACTTCCGGTTGTAGCGCAGCACGGCGGAGGTGTCGAAGCTGGTCACGTAGAGCTTCTTGTCGCGGGCGAACGCCAGGTTGGCCGCAATCCCCAGGCCGCCGCTGCCCGCCGGGACGAACGCGTTCCGGAAGGCGCCGGTCCGGCGGTCGTACCGGAGCACGCTCGCGCCGAAGAAGCTGGTGACGTAGAGGTTCTTGTCCGGTCCGAAGACCAGGGAGGCCGGGCCGCTCAAGCCGTTGCCCGGCGCCACGAAGACGTTCATGAACGCGCCCGTACTGCCGTTGTAGCGCAGCACCTGGTTCGTTCCGAAACTGGTGACGTACAGGTTCCGGTCCGGCCCGAACGTCAGCCCGGCCGGGGTGTCGAGCCCGCCGCTCCCCGGCGCGACGAACACGTCGACAAAGGCGCCGGTCGCCCGGTTGTAGCGCCGCACGCTGTGGTTGCCGATGTCCGTGACGTACAGCCTGCCGTCACGCGCGAAGAGGAGAGCTTCCGGCGTGTTGAGCCCGCCGGCTCCCGCCTCGATGAAGACGTCCCGGAACGCGCCGCTCGCGCCGTCGTAGCGCAGCACCTGCCCGGTGCCGGAGCTGGCTGCGTAGAGGTGGCCGTCCGGACCGAAGGCGATGCCGCGCGCCGTCGACAGCCCGCCGCTGCCCGCCGGGACGAACGCCGAATCGAAGGCCCCCGTCTTCGCGTTGTAGCGCAGCACGCTGCCGGCGTTGTAGTCGCTCACGTAGAGGAACTTCGGCGCCGCCGGGGCGGGCGCGCACGCCACCAGCAGCAGCAGCGCCGCCAGGATTAGGGGCCGGGCGCCCTTGCAAAGGGTCATCTTGGGGCTCCGTAGGGCGGAATGGCCGGGCTGTTGATTTCAAGCGCACTTTAGGAAGGCCCGGCCCGGTTGTAAGCCTCCCGAGAACCCTTTCGCCCGGATGCCCGCCTCACTCCTTCGGGTTGTCCCGTTCGCCCGCCGCGCACCAGAAACGCGCGCGAATCAAACCGCCACAAATTGCCAGAATCGTTTGACCTCGACGCAAAGGCTCCTGTAAAATCCCTCCCGAGAGAAGTGCGCCTTCCCGGCAGTCCGGGAGGGCGCTTCTGTTTTCTGCCCCGCTCCGGCCCGTTCCGCCTGCCCGTCCCTCGGTCAGCATCGTGGCCCGGACTCCAGATGATCATTCGCCGTCGGGCAGCATGGTATGCTCATCATGCTAAAACGGGCGTTTGCTGATCGGGCTGCTGGAACCGTCCGCAGGACGTTCGGCCGAAGGCCCCCCAGCCGGGTTCTTCC
>JGI10216J12902_100197272_pt1 | contig 18287 bp, 17 predicted proteins | sample KanNatreferecore_FD_12902 | JGI IMG/M metagenome (IMG submission 12902)
TATCGCGGTCAATGGCAGGAAGCGCTCGAACGCCTGTTCAAGACGAACAACTTTCCTGAATTCACCGGGCGCGTCTGTCCGGCGCCGTGCGAAGGGTCGTGCGTGCTCGGCATCATTGAGCCACCAGTCACGATTAAAAACATCGAGTGTGCCATCATCGACAGGGGTTGGGATGAAGGCTGGGTCACGCCCTTCACGCCGGTCACGCGCACGGGGAAGAAAGTGGCCGTGATTGGCTCCGGCCCCGCAGGACTCAGCGCCGCCGAGCAGCTCAACACGGTCGGCCACGAAGTTACCGTCTATGAGCGCGCCGACCGCATTGGCGGCCTGCTCATGTACGGCATCCCGAACATGAAACTCGACAAGGAGAAGGTCGTGCAACGGCGCGTGGACCTGATGGCCGCCGCCGGAATCAAGTTCGTGACCAACACCGAAGTCGGCAAAGACATTCCGGCCGACAAGCTGATGAAGGACTTCAACGCCACGGTGATTTGCACCGGCGCGACCAAGCCGCGTGACCTGCCCATCGAAGGTTGTCAACTTAAGGGCGTTCACTTCGCGATGGAATTCCTCACCGCGAACACCAAGGCGCTGCTCGACCGGCACAAGAACGGCAACTTCATCGACGCGACCGGCAAGGACGTCGTCGTCATCGGCGGCGGTGACACGGGCACGGATTGCGTCGGCACCTCGATGCGCCACGGCTGCAAGAGCCTTACGCAACTGGAAATTCTGCCGAAGCCGCCGCTGCACCGCGCGCCCGACAATCCGTGGCCGCAGTGGCCCAAGACCTACAAGCTGGACTACGGCCAGGAAGAAGCCGCCGCAAAATTCGGCGCGGACCCGCGCGTCTATCTCGTGACCGCAAAGAAGTTCATTGCTGACAATCACGGCCACGTCAGCGGCGTCGAGATTGTGGACGTGCAATGGGAGCGCAACGACAAAGGCCAATTCATTCCGAAGCAAATGGCCGGCACCGAGCGCATCATCCCCGCGCAACTCGTTCTCCTTGCCATGGGCTTTCTCGGACCCGAGGACGCCATCGCGCAACAACTCAACGTCACGCGCGACGAACGTTCGAACTACAAAGCCGACTACGGCAAGTACGCGACGAACATTCCCGGCGTCTTCAGCGCCGGCGATTGCCGCCGCGGCCAGAGCCTCGTCGTCTGGGCCATCAATGAAGGCCGCCAGGCGGCGCGTGAGTGCGATCGCTATTTGATGGGCGCGACAACGCTGCCATAGCTGTTTAGTCACATTTTCAAATTTAAGCAGCAGCACTCCGCTCGTAGCGGCTCGCCCTCTTCTTGGCTTTTCAAAGTGAAATGCCAGTGGTGAGATGGCTCCGAAATCAAATCTCGCCGTTACCGGAGGGACGAATGAGGAATCATTGGCTCTTGCAATGGATTGGGGCGCTATTCGTCGCAGGCAGCTTTGCTGGCGATCTGCCATCCCCTTCGCTCCGCCGTCAGGAAAACATCCTTCGCAATTTTGATGTTCGTCGAAGTAAGGCATCGACAGAAAAGCGAGACTCAGCGCGATCTACCCTGCCCCAGCTAAGGTCGCGCCCGCGTGATGCCAGTATGTTGGTGGACTTCGATGAGGTGACAATTGCGCCCAAATTCGTTCGCGACGTTGATGGGTTACTTAGCATTCCCTCCGATGAGCCGGGAGAGGGCGCTGAAGCCGCGCCGAATACTGATCCACTTTCAATCGTTAAACATTATCTCGACTCACATTCGGATGAGTTCGGTCATGGTGGCGAAGTATTGAGGTCTGCGCGCGTCGTCAGAGATCACACCTCGCCGGCGAGCGGTCTGCGCATCATTGCCTGGCAGCAATACCTGAGTGGGATAGCGGTGTTCGAAGGAATGCTCTCAGCGTCTATCACGGAAGCAGGCGCGCTCGTTAGTTTGAGCAGCCAGTTTCTACCTAATACGGTCCGCGCGGCCGCGACCGGGCCGGAGAAACGGCGAACGATTGATGTCATCCCGCGCATCAATGCACAGGAAGCCGCTTCGGCGGCATTCAGATCGCTCGGTGAAACTTTTGAGGCACGCGAGCTCATCGCGAGCCGCCCACAAAGGAATGACTGGGCAGCCAAACAAAAGCTCGGGCGAGCTGGTTCAGCAGAAACCATTTCTGCGGAATTGTTTTGGCTTCCAGTCGCACGGGACCGCATGCGGCTTTGCTGGCGGCTGGTTCTCAACGACAAAGCAGGCAATGTATTTCAGATCCTTGTGGACGGAGAAACCGGCGAACCGCAAGTGCGACATTCATGGTCGCAGGGCGCGGAATCCGCGGTTTTTCGCGTCTTCGCGAGCGACAGCCCGTCACCATTTTCTCCCGGTCATTCACAGGCGACTTCCATGAACCAACCTCTGGATATTTCTACTCCTCTTCCAGAGTTCACCAATCAGGTGGACCTCACAGCAACGACGAATGGCGCCTCGCCAAACGGCTGGGTCAATGACAGCGTAGCATTCAATTTTCCATTCACTACGATCGGCAACAATGTTGATGCTCATCTCGACATATTGGATCTCGGTCCCGGGTACGATCAGCCAATCAACGGGTCGGTCGATGCGCGGCCACCTGGCATCTTGACGAATGGCGCGGTGCACTTCCTGTTCTCTGCCGATCTCGGCCAGCCGCCTTTCACAACTACGAACGTTCCTGCGACGACCAATCAAATGGCCGCCGTCGTGAATGCGTTCTATTGGTGCAACTGGATGCACGACCGCTTGTGGGAACTCGGCTTCACCGAAGCCGCCGGCAATTTCCAGTTCGACAATTTTGGTCGCGGCGGGTTGGGCGGCGATCCCGTTCTGATAGATGTGCAGAATCGAGTCGGGTTGGGCAGCCACAATGTCGGTTTTTTTTCTGCCTCTCCGCTCGACGGCAGCTCGGCTCGGATTTCCGTCGGCGTCTGGGACGGGCCATCACCGCATCGCGAAGGAGCTTTCGATGCGGAAATTCTTTTGCACGAGTATGTCCACCTACTCACCACGCGGCGCGTTGGGCATGGTGTTGGCCTGAGCAGCGAACAGGCGTTGGGCATTGCCGAAGGATGGTCCGATTTTCTCGCGTTGTGCTTGTTGAGCCAACCGGGCGACGACCTTGGAGGAGCGTTCGCCTATGGCGCATTTTCGAGCTACCGCTGGGTGTTCAACGGCGTTCTCCTGACACAGAACTATCACTATGGGATACGACGATACCCTTACTCGACAAACATATTGAGAAACCCACTGACGTTCAATGACCTCGATTGGGAAGATGCCACAGGACACATCGCTGTGGCGGTCAGTCCGATCTTCGCTCCGTATCAACCTTTCGGCATGGCCACGGAAGCTCACAACATGGGCGAGGTGTGGGGCGTCACGTTATGGGATTTCTTTGCAAACGCAGTGCAGAAATATGGTTTCGCTTCCGGCAAAGAGATCGTTTTGAAAATAGTCGTCGATGGCATGTCGTTATGCCCTGCCAATCCAACATTCCTGCAAGCCCGGGATGCGTTGCTCCTCGCTGATCGAGCTCTTACCGGCGGTGCGAACTGGAACGAAATCTGGCGGGCATTCGCCAGACGCGGAATGGGCTGGAGTACCCCGGAACCAACCTTTGCAGGAATAGTACGAGTGACACCCGCTTTTGACATGCCTCCAACCGGACAGGTGCTGCCCGGTTGGCCTTTCGTTGCGAAGAATGCAATTTACTCATCTGCGGCCGTGACAACGAATGCCATCTACTTTGGCTCCAATGACGGCCGGCTCTATTCACTCTCACCCAACGGAACAACCAACTGGAGCTTCATCCCTGCGCGTCCAGCAGCGGCATTCATTTCATCCCCAGTCGTCGCGCCGGATGGAACAGTGTATGCCAAGCGCAAAAACGGCTGGCTCTACGCGCTCCACCCCAATGGAACACTAAAATGGTCGAATCGGATAGACACCGCGTCCTATGCGTCACCGGCCATCGGGAGCGATGGAACTGTTTATGTCGTGGGCAACCGAGATTTGCTCGCGTTGCATCCTGATGGAACGCAGAAGTGGAAATTTATGGCCTCCAGGACGATCAATTCATCTCCATCCATCGGTGCTGATGGCACTCTCTATTTCGGAAGCACAGACGGACGGCTGTATGCAGTCGAACCGGTGTCAGGCACATTGCGGTCGGGTTGGCCGTTCAACGCTGGAACGTCGATCCTTTCTTCGCCTGCAATCTCGTCCAATGGAACGATATACTTTGGATGCGCGAACAAAAAAGTTTATGCTTTGAATGGCGCGACCGGAACAAAGCTGTGGGAGTACACTACCGGCGGCGCTGTTGAGTCTTCTCCATCTCTTGATGCAAACGGAACCGTTTACGTCGCTTCGCGAGATCGCCGCGTTTATGCTCTGCGGGCCAGCGACGGCCAACTGAAATGGACCTTTCGAACCGGGGCAATCGCGAGATCGTCACCGGCAGCAGCGGCGGACGGCACGATTTACGTCGGATCAAACGATGGAAATCTCTACGCCCTGACCGCCATATCAGGCCAGGTGGTTTATTCTTATCGGCTTGGTGGCGTCATTTACTCCTCACCCGTTATCTCACCGGAAGGCAATGTGTACGTTGGCTCGTCGAACGGAAAAATCATCGGCCTCCGCGGATTCGCAGGACCTGCCAAGGGCGGCTGGCCCATGTTCCGTCGTGATCCGCGTCGCCTGGCCAACGTTGGACTCCAGTAAACAGCAATCCGAGCTGGAGGTGCGATTCCAGGCACACAAGATCATACGCCGGCCGTCACGGAATCGTGAATTGAACATTGAACTTCCCTGCCCTCGCGCCTACTTATTGGCGCAACGACCAATGTCGAAAGTTGAACCCGAAAAGTGAAACCGACTGATCTCCGCGGCATCCTTCAGTACATCCCGCGCTTTCGCGAAAAGATTTTCGTGCTCAGCCTCGATGGCGCAATCGTCACGGAAGAGAATTTTTCCAATTTCCTGCTCGATGTCGCGGTGCTGCGCTCGCTGAACATCCGCGTGGTGATTTGCCACGGCGCGTCGGCGCAGATTCGCACGCTGGCCAATCAGCAGGGCGTGAAACCTTCCGACCTCGATGGCGCGGGCATCACGGACGCCGAAACATTAAAGCTGGCCCTCACTGCGGCGAACCGGCTGACACACGAAATTTTGGAGGGTCTTTCCGCCAACGACCTGCGCGCGGCGAGCACGAACGCGATTGTCGCACACCCGATGGGCATCATCGGCGGCGTCGATCATCTGTTCACCGGCAAGGTCGAGCGCGTGGATACGGAGATGTTGCTGACCTTGCTCAACCAGGGAGTGATCCCGGTGGTGCCGCCGCTCGGCTTCGATGGCGAAGGCAAAACGTATCGCGTCAATTCCGATCACATGGCCGTCTCTATCGCGGACGCCCTGAAAGCGACGAAGGTGATCTTTATCACGACGTACGATGGGCTTGTCTATCGCGGCCAACTCATTCGCCAGATGCTCGCGAGCGATTTGGAAAAAGTGCTCGCGGACAAAAAGAATGACCTTACGCCGGAAATGCTCTCGAAAGCTTCGCACGCTGCCGTCGGGTGCAAAGCCGGCATTCAACGCGTCCACATCATCAATGGCCGCGTGGATGAAGGTTTGCTCGCCGAGGTCTTTTCCAACGAAGGGATCGGCACGCTCATTTACGCGAATGAGTACCAGCAGATTCGCCGCGCGTTGCGGAAAGACATTCGCAGTATCCAGCAATTGACGAAGCAAGGCGTCGAGACCGACGAATTGGTGAAACGCACGCGCGCGACGATCGAGAAGCAGTTGCAGGACTATTACATTTTCGAGATCGACAAGCACCCGGTCGCGTGTGTCGCGCTGCACGTTTACCCGGAACAGAAGAAAGGCGAACTGGCTTGCCTTTACGTCAGCTCATCGCATGAGAACCAGGGCATCGGCCGCAAGCTGATCCAATTCGTCGAGAGCAAGGCGAGAGAGATGGGCTTGAATGAGCTGCTGACACTCTCCACGCAGGCGTTCACTTACTTTCAATCCAAAGCCGGCTTCAGCGAAGGCTCGCCGGATGATTTGCCGCAGAGCCGTCGCGACAAATACGACGCCGGTGGCCGCAATTCGAAAGTGCTCGTGAAAAAGCTGACGGCGGAAACAACGCCGGGCGCTCCCCCGACAAGGCCGGTGATGGCGACGCTGCCGGTCGCTTAGTCGCTATTGAAGAAGGGGTATCCGGCGGCCTGTAATCGCTGCACGAGCCGGGCGAGCGCCGCTTCCACGTCTTCCCCGAGAGCATTTGCTGTTTGCGTTTCAGTCTGCAAAAAGGAGCGCGTCAGCGTGTTCTCGGCCAGGCGATACTCTCCACCATCGGAATCAACGCGCTGTGCTGAGCCGCGGAGGACACGGGGATAAGTGATTTGTCGCGTATCGGAAACCTGCAGCGTCGAGTTCAATCCTTTCGCCAGAAGTGCATCTACTTTTACCATTTGCACTTTATTCGTCTCAGTGCTTCCGTGCGCAATGACTTTATACTGCCGGCCATTCGCGCCTGGCACGGTCGTGGAAAAGACCGGCAGGGCGCTGCGATTCACTTCATAAAATTTCCTTCCCCGGATCGTGATGGTCCTGATGGCCGCGCTGTTTGTGCCGTCAAGGTCCCGAATCACAAAACCACTAAAGTTCAGTGTCCGTTCAATGTTCTGCCCGGTCAGGCGAATTTTCTCGATCGATCGCTCTATAAGAATCTCGGCGAACGTGATCGGGACAAATACAAAAAAGAAAATGACGAGGATTGTGCGTTTCATGAAGCGACCTTAAGGAAAGCTCGACAGCCGGCCAATCTGAAGTTTTGGAATTCCAGCGACCTTTCACCTGAGGGCAAACCCGACTTGCAGACGTGCCCACTTCGTGGCTCATTGGCGTGAATTCGGTTCCCGATGAACGCAGCAAGGCAATACCGCCTCGCATTTCGCGCGCACGCCGCTGCGCTGAGTCTTTTGATTTGTCTTTCGTGGCCCGCCACGGGCGCGGAGTGGCCGCAGTACCGCGGCGGGAACCATGACGGCATTTCCACCGACCGTCTGAACAAACAATGGACCGGCACTGTGACCAACCCCGTCTGGCGTGTGCCACTGACTAATTGCCTCGGCAGCCTCACCGTGAGCGGCGGACGTGTATTCACGCAAACGCGGCGGTTTACCAATGCCCTTGATCAGGAACTGTGCGTCGCACTCAACGCCACCAACGGCGCGGTGTTGTGGATGACGCCAGTGGATCGGGCCGGTTACCCAGAGGCCGGCGTGGGCTACGATGACGGCCCGCGCACCACGCCGGTCGTGAGCGGCGATTCCGTTTTCGTGTTGTCTTCGTCCAACAGGCTCTTCCGGCTCAACCTGACCAACGGCGCGGTTATTTGGGAAAGGAACCTCGTGAGTCTTTACGGCGGCGTAGTCATTCCCTGGCAAAACGCCGCGTCACCAGTCGTGGAGAACGGGTTGGTTTTCGTGAATGCCAATTCTCCAACACAAACGTTGATGGCCCTGCGCGTCAGTGATGGCGGCCCAGCGTGGCGCTCGCAAAACGACGGAATGACGCACGCCACGCCGACGCTGGCGACGATTCACGGGGCGCGGCAGATCATTTTCGCGACGCAAAGTGGGCTGGTCTCCCTGAATCCCACGAACGGCAATTTGCTTTGGCGCGCGAGTTATCCATTCAACTACGGCACCTCGATTGGCGTTTCGCCAGTTGTTTATCAGGACATGGTATTTGTGAGCGGAGCGCATTCCTACGGAATGGGTTCGACATGCGTGCGGGTGAATCTTTCCAATACGACCTGGAGCGCCACGCGTCTATGGGCGACGAACAATCCGGCGAGCCATTGGATGACGCCTGTCGTGCACGACGGCTTCCTCTACGGCCAGTTCGGAATTCAAAGCTTCGACAGCGCGAACGGACAACTTACGTGCATCGAGATGCGCACGGGTACGGTGAAGTGGCGAACCGCCGGCTTCGGCCGCGGCGCGACGGTCCTCGTGGACGATCATTTGGTTTCACTCACGGAACGTGGCGATCTCGTGCTGGTGAAGCCAAACACCAATGCCTACACGGAACTGGCACGGTTCCGGGCCATCCCGAATTACCATGACTTCACGAACAAATGCTGGAACCAACCAGCCGTGTGCGACGGACGGCTGTTTATCCGCAGCACCGCGTTCGTGGCGTCTTTTGATTTGTCGATACCCGCCTTGAAAATGGACGGGCTGACGTTCGGTGGACCAGGGACGTTCGATTTGTTCATTCGCACGATGAACGGCGCGCCCGTGGCATCCAATCGGCTGACGAACATAGAGGTTCGGGCCACAGCCGACATTGGTTTGGCTTTCACGCAATGGAACCGGTTGACGAACAGTCTTGTGCTGACGGGCGGCGTGGCGCGAATGCAGAACATCAGTACCGGAAACGAAACGCAGCGGTTTTTTATGGTGAGTGAGCCGAAGTGAGAAGGGAGCATGAACACTGAATTACCGGCCTGGCGGCAGCTTCGCGCGTTTACCTTGATTGAACTCCTTGTCGTGGTTGCGATCATCGCCATTCTCGCGGCACTGCTGCTGCCCGCGCTGGCCGGCGCGAAGGAACAGGGCCGCCGCGCGAGCTGCAAAAACAGCATCCGGCAATTGACCTTCGCGATCATGATGTACGCGGACGATAACGACCAGAAGCTCCCGAGTGGCGATTCGAACATCGCCAACGATGATCATCTGCCGGTCATCAGCACGGCCACCAGCAACGCCATCGTCGAATACAGCAGCGGCACCGACAAAATGGCGTATTGTCCTAGCTTCGGAGATTATTTTGTCCGCAGACACATCACCGCTCAGTTTGATGAACTCGGCTACGGCTACGTGGTGGGCTACAACTATCACGGGGGGCACAAAAACACGCCATGGCCGGCGCTTGCCGGCACTTACGGCACGAACGAATGGATTTCGCCCCAGCGGCTGACTGAAGATCCGCAACTGGTGCTAATTTCGGAAATGAACGACTGGTCGGTGGGGGAAGGGTTGACGTTCGCGCCACATGGCAAAGGCGGTCCCATCTTTGAAGGATCGGATCCGGGCAACCCAGGTGCCGGTGGCAAAAGGCCGGACGAGATTGGGGCTGCGGGTGGAAACATCGGCTTATTGGATGGTTCCGTATCCTGGCGGCCCATTTCCCAAATGCTCATTTATCGTGGCTCGCAAATGACCGCTTGGGGCGAAAACGGCTGCATAGCAATGTGGTGAGCGTGAGTTCCCGCCTGCGCCTGAATCCTTACACTACAACGCCGACCGGCTTCCGGCGTGGGCAATTGATTTTCGAACGTTGCCATCCTCAAGCGCGAGTTGCCCTTCAGTGTTCAGTCCGGTCGTTTGCGGCAATGGTTTTCTGGCGGCACGCTGTCGAACAAGAGCAAGTGCTGAAGCGAGTCGTTGCGCGGTCGCGTTGCGCATCGTGAGCCAATATTTGTCGGTGAGGCAGGGAATCTTCAGTGGATCGCGCGTGATCATTTCCAGGTTGAACTGAATCTTCGGATTCGCCTTCAACAAAACAGCAATCATCTTCGGCAAATCCAGGAAACCTTCGCCGAGCGGAACTTCAGAGAGCAAAAATCCGTCTTCATATTCCTGCACAGCCATATCCTTGATGTGTGTTGAGGCGGCGAACGGAGCGTAGGCTTCCACGACCTCCATCGCGTCCTCCAGCAACGCGATGCTGTTGCCGAAATCGACGCACACGCCGATCCATTCGCTGCTTATTCTGCGCAGCCACTCCAATAATTCCGGCACGAGCCAGTCTTTGTGGTTCTCCACGGCGAGGCGAAGGCGATGGCGTTTCAAAATTGGCTCCGCGAGTGTAAGCGATTGCCAGGACTGCTCGCGAAACCTTTGAAACGCTTCGGCGGAATCGAACGTCTCATAGCGACGGCCACTCAGCAGTGCCGTGCGCATCACTTCGGCGCCAGCTTCCTTCGCGAGACGCACATCGGTTTCGAACTGCGCGACATCCGCGGGTTCTTTTGGCAAAGTGGATTGGGCCTCAAAATACATGCCGGAACTCTCTGCCTCATTGCGCAATCGCGCCGCGTAAGCCGAGTCTTTCGCGCCGATAGTGACCTGTACTCCCCCCGCGCCGATCTGTTTCGCGTATCGCAGAAATTCCAGCGCGTCGGAGAATTTCGCCCCGGCAGATTTGTCCCTGGCCGCCCGCCAATGGAATCCATAGGAGTGCATCCCGATGCCGAGCCGCTTGCGCGGAGGTAAGTCTGCCGCCAAGGCGACCGATGGCGCAAACACGGCTGGCACAGAGGCCGCCAGCATTCGGAGCGCATTGCGCCGGCTTATCAAATCAAGTCCCACGGCTTCCTTGCCTTTCGTCCGAGCAACTTCGAAGCGTCCGCATCGCCGATGATTTGTTCCTTGCTCGCGTCCCAACGAATCTTTCGTCCCGTGCGATAGGCGATGTTTCCCAGATGCGCGACGATGCTGGCACGATGTCCCATCTCGACCGTGGCGACTGGCTGCTTTCGCGAACGCACGCACTCGATGAAATTCTTCACGTGCAATGCCGTCGCATCCTCGCCCGACATCGCCTTGCGCTCCATGCGAAAGCCAGGCGGACGTTCACTTCTTCCCACCGCACCGGGACCAGAAGGAGCTTTCAGTTCCGGCAGGATTTCAAATCCAAGCCGGTTCGACATCAACGTGCCGTTCGTTCCGTAAAACGCCTCTCCGTGCGGATGATCAAAGTCACCCCGGGCTCCGTAGTACGGCTGGCCCGGTGTGCGTGCAGCAGTTCCGAGTGAATTGAGGTTGGTCGCTTCGTAACTCAGCACAAAGTTCGGATACTCGTGAGTGACCTGCACCACGTCGGGCGTTTCAGCACCGTCGTTCAATTCGTAGCGCCGGCCAGTCGCGCTCACCGTCACTGGCGCCTCCGCTCCCGTGACCTGATGCATCGTATCGAAACGATGAATGCCGAAGTCCGTGACCATTCCGCCGCCGTAATCCCAGAACCATCGATACGTGTTCACGAACCGGTTCTTGTTGAACGGCACCTTGGGCGCAGGCCCGAGGTACATGTCCCAATCCACGTCCGGCGGCGCCTCAGAATCCGCGACACGGCCAATTCCGTTCGGGAACATGTTCGTGAAATTCCAGATGCGGATGAAATGCACGGGACCAATGGCTCCGCTCTGCACGATGCGCGCCGCTTCAGCGTAATGTGGAGCCGAGCGCTGCTGCGTGCCGACCTGAACGATCCGATTGCTGCGCTTCGCCGTAGTGACGACCGTCCGTTCTTCCCGAATATTGTGCCCGAGCGGTTTCTCAACATAGACATCCTTCTCCGCCTGACATGCCAGCACCGTCGGAATCGCGTGCCAATGGTCCGGCGTCGCAATCAGCACGGCATCGACCTCTTTCAATTCGAGAACTTTTCTAAAATCGCGGAAAGACTTTGCGTGATTGCCCGCCCACTCACGCGCCGTGGCAGCGCGCGGATCATAAACATCACACACCGCCACAAAATCCACGCCCGGCACGGCACGCATCAACTTCGCGACTGCCAGCCCGCGTCCGCCGCAACCGATGAGCGCCACATTCACGCGCTCGTTGGCGCCCAGAACACGTTGCGCGGAAAATGCCGTGCTGGCTGACACTGCCGCCGCAGTCTGAACCACTCGCTTGATGAATTGTCGTCGCTTCATGTGATTCATTTCTTCACCGGCGGAGATGCCGATGACTTCTCGCACTTCCACACCGATAAGGTGCGCCGGTCACCCGGTTTGCTCGTGAAATCCGTCGGACGTTCAGCGCCTGCCGCGCCGAAACAGGACTTGAACCTGTCTCCGTCCAGTTCGTAAATCCCGAGCTGTTTCTTCCCCTTCGTGAATCCTTCGGTCATCTCGTAATCGATGGTCTTTGGCTTCTTCGATGGATCGATAGTGATCTTCGCCTTCATGAAGACCTGTCCCGCCATCGTCGTGGTGCTTTCGTCTCCTTTGCAGACGCGCTTCATCTGCTTCAGCATTTCCTCCGGCATCGATTGACCGTCCGCGGATCCGGACACCATCGACCATTCGCCCTGCAACCGGGCCAAATCTTTTTTGACGGCCTCGTTGTCTTCAGCCCGGGCGACTGAAATCGCCGCCGTGGCCAATCCGATGAGCAAGGCAAATCGTGTTTTCATGGATGTGAGTGGTAAGATTCGCGAGGTAAGTGAAGCTGCTCAACGGTCTCGGTGGTTGAACTGGGAGTCATATGAGTGTTGTGTTTTATCTCCGCGATGGAGTCAAGCATGTCGGCGGCTGGTTTTTTTTTCACGGAGCACGAGTGAACCTTTTCTCGATGCCGCTGTCTCACTCTCATGCGCGTTCCAAAACGGTTGCAGCGGGCCGCCAGATATTTGTGGCGGGAATGGATTAAACCTCTCGGGCTGGTGGCCATCATCGTCTTCCCCCTGAAATCCGCCGTCGCGGACTGGAACTGGGTACCGAGCGGTTCCATGAAGCCAACGATTCTCGAAGGTGACCTGGTGTTTGTGAACAAACTCGCTTACGACCTCAAAGTGCCGTTCACGCTCCAACGCCTCGCTGATTGGGACAACCCGGCCCGCGGCGACATCGTTGTTTTCTTTTCACCGCACGACGGCCTTCGGCTCGTGAAGCGAGTGGTTGCGGTCCCCGGCGACACGATTGAGTTGCGCAACAATGTGCTGCTGCTGAATGGAAAGGCGATGGCTTATGTGTCAGTGAACGTGCAGCCATACGCGAAGGAGATTTACGAGGACGCGCGCGCCGTCATTGCGAAGGAACATGGGGCCGGGCGGTCGCATCTCGTGATGGAACTCCCGTCGCACCGCGGTCCGCGGACATTCGATTCCATTACCGTGCCGCCCGGAAAGTATTTCATGATGGGCGACTCGCGGGACAACAGTTTCGATTCACGCTTCTATGGCTTCGTGGAGCGGAAGCAAATCGTTGGAAAGGCCAATCGCGTGCTGCTCTCGTTCGACAAGAACCATCACTACGTGCCTCGACTCGGGAGAACGTTTTCTCCACTTGACTGACGCGCCATCGGAGTGGTGGCTTAACGGATCGGGCGGCGAATTGTTACCGCTTTCGCCTTCCTGGGAAGACGCGGGCGTGGAGAAGAACGCCGCAGCGAGCACGTCCTGGAGTCGGATCATCGCCACAGTTGTTTTTCCAATCGTCGTGTCTTGGTCTCGCCCCCGTGATCGCAGCGGCTTCCAGTCACATTCGGGTAGATAAGTCTGGAGTGGCGTGGATCGATGACACGAACGTCAAAGGTGTTGAAGTCATGCTCAACCATCTCGCGTACGGACACAGTCCTGAGGAAATTCATCTCCAGCATCCGCATCTCTCGCTGGCTCAAGTCCACGCTGCGTTCGCGTACTAGTTCGAGCATCAGGCAGAAATGGACGCCGAGATTGAGCGCCGACATTCCGGATCGAAGCATTGAAGGCCAAAGCAAGCCCTCAACTCTCTCGCAAGAAACTTATGGCTCGACTGCAAAAGCGGTGAGCGTTCGTCTCTCCACCGAACTTGGCAAGGAGCAATCCTCTTTGGCGCGCGTTCAGCGTCCCCGCCGCGAAGGATTCTTGCGTTGACGTTCAAGAATTGCGTCTTCGCCCATCGGTCTGCGGTTTTTGACGCGCAGGCTTATTGCCCACTCCCGCGCGAAATCTCGCTGCAGGCGAAGGTTGATCATCGCCGTCACAAGCATTGCGAGCAGAGCACCGAGACCCGCAAGCGCCATGTCTTTATGGGCGTCCCAGATGTCTCCTTGCGTTCCGAGGTAGGCCACGCCGAGATCGCCGCCCAGCAGTTCAGCCGCGATCCACTCGATAAGTTCGAACAGCGCGGACGAGGAAAGCGTGAGGTCGAGCGGGAGGAAGTATCCCCAGAAACCGCGCACGTTCGCGACGCGCAAAAAAATTTCGCGAATCGGATAGGCGAGCAGGAATCCATACATGAAATGGACGACGCGATCGAAATTGTTCCGTTCCCATCCCAGCACACTGTTCAAGGTCTTGCCGGTCAACGCTTCCCACCACGCGTTGTACGGCACCTGGGCGTAAGTGTAATGAGCGCCGACCTGGTGCAGACAGAGGAAAAGGAAGATTAACGTGTACGACAGCCGCGAGAAAAACAGCCAGCGGCGAAACACCGCAAGCAGCACGACAAACAGAACGACGAGCGCATTCTCAACGGCCCAGTCCGAGCGATACCAGGGATGAATGGCGAGGCTGACCCAGAGCATCGCGAACAGCCCGGCAAGAACCGCGAGGTACTTTCGATGAGAAATGGCGCTGCGCATTTCGTGAAGAGTTTGACGCCAGGCTCACTGTATGTCTGCCAGCTTTTTTAAGTTCGATCAGATCGGCCGGCCCAAGAATCCGCCTTGGAGCGAAACCTTGGGTCACCGCCGCTCATGCCAACAAATACACGCTCTTCGCCAACGGACGCAACGAATGCGCGAAGGTCGTTTTGGCGTTTGCGAATTCACCGGCAAGGTCATTCCGCACCAGCGCCTCGAAGCGATTCCCTGGGCACGCTACACCGTGGAAGCGCAAGCTGAAATGGAAGGTAACGGCGACGCACCGCGTGCCCACCTGAACAAACTCGACTCCCTTGACCCTCAACGATTGGAGTCACAGCACGTCGTCGATGCTAATGTCGCCAAACCAACGAACGTATTGAGGCGTTGTCGCGATGCTCCGGGAATGTTCTTCAAGCGTGCTCGTGCTCATGAAGGCAACCTGTCACCGAGAGAAGAAGCGGACTACACGTCCATTGGCATTGGTTGCACAGTTCTTGATCGGACACCGAGGACGGCGTTTTGCTGATAAAGAGAACGTTGACCCGACCACCACGCGTTCGTAGCAGCTAAGCCGCTTTGAGCCGATGCAGCAGGCGCGGAGGTCTTCGTAACACGTTCCGTCGACGTGTGTGAACGAGAGGGTCGAGGCCGCTTAGCTTGCGGATTTCCGCGAGACTCGTCGTGCCATCCACAACTTTCGCAAAGGCGTCACGCAACAGCGTGTCCTGCGATTTCGCGGCGAAACTTTGACGCAATGCGTGTTCATCGGCGTGCTCAAGAAGTAAATGGTAATCGCTCTCATCAAGGCGCCACAGTTCGAACACACCGGTTCGCCCGCGATAGCCGAGGTTCTGGCACTCCTTGCAGCCAGTCGCGTTCCACAACGTCACGCGCGTGGGGAGATTCATGGCGGCCAGCCATTTCAAATCGCTCGCACTCGATTTCACTTTGCGCCGGCAATGCGGGCACAGTTTCCGCACGAGACGCTGCGCTACTACAACCACGAGCGCTTCAGCAATTTCATGATCCGGCAAACCCCAGTTGCGCAGCGCTGTGATTGCGCCCACCGCATCGCGGGAATGCACGGTGCTCAACAATACGCGACCACTGATGGCCGCGTTCACCGCGCTGTGTGCTGAGGCCGCATCGCGAATTTCACCGAGCATGAGGAAGTCGGGGTCGAGCCGCAGAACTGATTTCACCGCTTCGGCAAAATCGACGTGGTGCAATTCATCCACCTTGATCTGCGTAATGCCATCGATCTGGTATTCGACCGGATCTTCGATCGAAACGATGGCGCAGTCGGCAAACTTCAACTCGTGCAGAAGCGCGTAATTCGTCGTTGTTTTGCCCGACCCGGTTGGTCCAGCGCACAGGAACATGCCGGTTACGTTTTCCAGCCACTGCTCAATTTGCTCCAGAGTTCGGCCTGAAAGCCCCAGTTCCTCGACAGATCGTTCCAACCGTTTTGGATCGAGAAGCCGCACGACCAACGCCTCGCCGTGATGGCAGGGCGCCAGCGCCAGGCGAATGTCTAACGCTGCGCCATCGAGTTCGACCGTTGCGCGCGTATCCTTCGCCGTAAATCGTGTTACCGGGTCGAGGTCGCTGATGGCTTTGAACTGGTTCACCACGATTCGCGCCTGATCGCCCGGAAGTTCCGCGACATCGGAAAGGGCGCCGTCGATACGAAACCGCAGGCGCATCCCGGAAGTGCGCGGCTCGAAATGAATGTCGGAGACTCGCGCCCGTTGGGCATCGCGCAACAGCGCCAGGGAAATCTCCGATGAGTCGGCGTGACCTCGCGAGGCGAGGCTTTTCAATTCGCGGAGAAACTCCGGCGCGAGATCGTTGCGAAGAGTGTGTGATGATTCACTCATACGCGACGCACTTTGGATTGAAGCCGTTCCCGGATGACCAAGACAGGACATGGCGCGTGACGCACCACGTGTTCAGCCGAGCTTCCCATCAACGTACGACGAATCGGACCCGCGCCGTGGCTACCAATCACGATCAGATTCGTTTTCCGCTTTCGCGCGAGTTGGCAAATTTCGTACTCGGCGCCATAGCCGGATCGCACTTCCGTCGTCACTGCGGCTCGTGTAGGAACAGACTGCAGAAGCTTCTTTAATTGCGCTTCGGCTGCCTTGCGCAACTTGTCTTCTCGCAACGCAAGGAACACGTAGCCCCATTGCGGCATAGTTGGAGGCTCGATCACGTAAATCACATGCAACCGGGCAGCGAAATGCTGCGCCTACTGACCCGCGACAATCAACGCCTGCTTCGACGCAGCCGAAAAATCCACTGGCACGAGGATTTCTCGGATGCGGACGTGAGATGTACCTCGGGCTTTCCTGGTCCGCCCACTGTTTCGAGTGCCGCGATTGTTTGGCGGTGTCTTCATAACTTTAGTGAACCGACGCCACGAGCTCTCCGCGCACCACTTTGTGGCAATCGACGCAACTTATGGTCATGCGAACGTAGGCCAGCGTGGCAGCATCAAGGTCCTTCTTTTTCGCCGCCTTCACCAGTGAATCGACGTGTTGCCTGAATGCTTTACTTTGCGCGTCGTAATTGGGGTTTTCGAACACGCGCCAATCCGCCTCCTGCGTCATGGCGCTGAGCTTCGTGCCTTTGGCGATAACCAGGTCCCAATCCTCAGTAGCAACGCCCTCGAGAACCTTTTGCGACAGTTCCAACTTGTCGCGCATGAATTCTTTTGCGACGCGGCTGCGCCTGGACTGCGCCAGGCTTAGAGTCAGGCCAATCCCCAGCATACCGATCACCATGACGGTCAACCTTGTTTTCATGATGCTGGTACTGGGGTTAACGAGGTCGCGGTTCTTCGAACGGACTTCGCTCCGTCGTCCATGGCCGGCACGTCAACAAACTCGTGTTCGCGTTCTCGCACCGTCAGGACCGGACAGCGTGCGTAACGGGTAATGTGCTCGGCGACGCTGCCAAAGAACACTCGACCCAATCCCGTTCGTCCATGCGTTGAAAGAAGGATGAGATCAACATCAAGTTCCTCAGCCGCCTTGACGATTTCCTGCGCGGGATGGCCTACGCGAAGCAGCGTTTTAATCTTCACACCGTCGGTGATACTGAGACGCAGCTTTTCCAACTCGCTCTTCCCGCTCTCCCGCATCTGCGCGAGGAGCGCTGTGGTATCGACCGCACCCATTTCAGGCACAGGGATGTAAGGCTGCACGACATAAGCAATCACGATCTCTGCGCCGAATTGCTTGGCGAATGGCACAGCGTAGGCCAGCGCTTTTTTCGAGCAGGTCGAGAAATCGACTGGCACGAGAACTCGATTCAGTTTGAAGAGTGTTTCGGAAGGAATCTGTGTCTCGTTCGGCCCAAGTTCCAGCAGCACGCCACGGCGTTTATTTGCAGGTTTAATTTTCATATCTTCTTGGTGTTGAGCGTTTTGATGAAGAGCGACCCTGCCTCAGAATCGATCCTTGTCGATGCTCTTCGTTTCACTTTCATGCAAGTAACATTGGGAGTATTTGGGAAGGCTTCTTCCCGCGAGTTGGCAATGGCTGGTCATTTCTTGCCCGGGGTGACTTCAAGCTGTAGTGCCCAACGCCCGACAAAGAGCTGCGTCATCCGATGCGGCGTGGTGTCGGCGAGAGCGGTCACGCGCGAGGCTGACGCTTTGCACGTCAACTCCGGTTGATGACTACGTGATTTGAGGGACACCAAATCCAGAACAAAACGGACGATGTAGAGTCGGAATGAAATCCAGAACACTTCGCCACACATTTTTAGCCTTCTGCCCAGGCAGCGCCGCGCATTGGCGAGGTCCAATGAATGGCTCGCGGTGATCTGGATTGTCGGGTGACGCAAAAACTGGTGGGCCTGCTCGGACTTGAACCGAGAACCCCGGCATTATGAG
>JGI10216J12902_101775278_pt1 | contig 18287 bp, 16 predicted proteins | sample KanNatreferecore_FD_12902 | JGI IMG/M metagenome (IMG submission 12902)
AATTTTAAAGGTAACGTCAACGCCTGAGATTGAATACTTCAACGTCAACAAGGTTCTGTACAACCTGCACATAAAACGAAACAAGGAAGGTATCCAAGTTTCACCACCGTCCATACGCGTTTCTTATATCTGCGGTCTTCGACAGTTCAATGAATGGATTTGTCTTGAACATCCAGGTATTATGGGCAAGAGAGCACGCGACTGGTGGCGTAATCGAGTCAATGAAGATCCACCGCTAACGACCTACGAAGCCTTAAAACGTCAATCCAGGCTAAAAATTCCCAAACGCATTCGAGTCATAATGAACGTTGAATACCCACAGGTGGACGGCTATGAATACTGATGAGTTTGACGAACAACAATTACAGCTTGCAGCAGCCCAGAAGGCGCGCGAAGAAAGAGACGCTGCGATAACGAAGCATCAACACATACTTTTAAAAGCTGCCTTATGGCGCAGCTGTTTGAACTGTATGAACTGGAAAGACAAAACCGAAGTAACAAACGAAAAGTTCAACGGTCAAACGAAGACGTACAAGCATTGCGGATTGTATCAGCAGGTTCCGCCGCCTGACGTTATCGTCAACGGTTGCCGCGATTGGGAAGACGACATACCATTTTAGCGTATGGGCGAATACGCTGATGAAGCAGTAGAACGCGAGATAAACCGGCGTCCGTATCGGTCGTCGCTATGGTGGAGCAATACGAACATGACCGCGATAGACAACAACGTTCCAGTTCCAGAAGAATCAACAACGAAAAAGATAACGAAGCGCGCACGCAAGCCGAAGAGCGAAGCGAAAAACACCAGCACGGCGGGCCTGATACAAGCACTTCAGTTCGTCAGTCACGCACAAAAGCCGATAGGGCCGCTGTACGAAACTCATTGCATCGTTAACAACGGCTGGGTTGTGGGCTTTGACGGCGTGTTGACTATCGGTTGCAAGGTCGAAGAAAACATTTCAGCTTGCCCGAAAACGACAACGTTGCTTACCGCGCTCCAAAAGTGTACCGACGCTTTGTCTATTACTCAGCTCAACGAACACTACATAGCGGTCAAGTCGGCGAAGTACCGCGCTACCATTCCTTGCGTACCGTTTGAAGACATACCGCTATCCGCTCCAGACGAACCGATAGCCGTCATTAACGACGAAGTAAAAAAGGCGTTTGCGATACTCGCACCATTCGCAACGGAAGGCGACCTCAACGCTTACAGGGCCGGCATATTGCTCCAAGCCTATTCAGCGGTCGCAATGGATTCTAGTTTGATGCTAGAATATGCACACGGTATAGACTTGCCGCCGGGCCTTCTGATTCCAAAAGCGTCAGCGGTGGCCATAGCCAAAGCACCAAAACCGTTAGCTCGCTTCGGTTTCTCTCAAGGTTCGGCAACGTTCTATTTCGACGACGGCTCGTTTATAAAGACGCAGTTGTTCAAGGACGGCTACCCCACCTATCAAAACGTCTTCGCAAGGTTCAACCTAGGGAACCTGACAACTCCGCCGCCAGAACTGTTCACAGCAATCGAAGCCGTTCTTCCGTTATCTGAAAGCGGCTTTGTATATCTCAGAGGCGACAAGGTACAATCGCATTCTAGCGAAGACGTAGGCGCCGTTTACAACGTCGGCGGAATTCCGCAAGGCATGTGCTTTAAAGGCGAAAAGCTGTTAAAGGTAAAAGAGCACTTTGGGCAAGCTGTTTTTGATGAAGCCGTCAAAGGCGTTTACTTTCAACAAAGAAACGTTATTAGAGGCGTTTTAATGGGCGCGAACGAATGACGCGAGAGTTCACAGACCAAGAACTAGCAGCGTTGCCATTGGGCTCCACATTTGTTTATGACGTGGAAATATACCCGAACTATTTCCTTGTAACGTTCATGGATATTGTAACAGACCGATATGTTACGTTCGAACAGTCACCGGATCGAGAATTGGAACTCGACAAGTTACGCTGGCTTATCTGGCGTTACTGCATCGTCGGCTTCAATTCAATTAACTATGACTTGCCAATGGTGCTACTAGCGTTAAACGGCTTCAACACAGCCCAGCTAAAGGAAGCTAGCAACGCGGTTATTTTCGAAGGCTTGCGCGGTCGCGAACTGCAAGAACGTTACAAATTTATTCTTCCTCCCATCAACCATATTGATTTAATGGAAGTAGCCCCATTGCGCGGCTCACTGAAAATTTACGGCGGTCGCCTTCATTGCCCAACGATTCGAGAGTTGCCATATCCCCACAATACGTGGCTGACCCGTGAAGAAGCCGCTAACGTTCGCGAATACAACATTAACGATCTTGACGTTACGAAGCTGTTGTTAGTCGAACTGTTCCCGCATATTGAATTACGTGTAGGTCTAGGCAAAGAGTACGGCCGCGATTTCCGGAGCCTGTCAGACGCACAAGTAGCCGAAGCGATTATATCGAATCGGATCTACCGTAAGACGGGCCACTGGCCAAAAAAGAACAAGGCGCCGCCGAAACATTGCTACTACTATCCACCGTCCTATATGCAATTCCAAACGGCTCCGCTTCAAAGAGCGTTAGAAGCTGTTACTAGCTCACAATTCGAAATTGGCAGCAACGGCTCAGCGATCATACCGGAGAAGGTTACGAAGCTAGCGTTACAAATTGGGCACACTAGCTATAAGATGGGAATCGGCGGACTGCACTCACAAGAAAAAAGCATAGCATACAAAGCCGGCAACGGCGTCTTGCTGATTGATCGCGACGTCAATAGTTACTATCCCGCGATTATATTGAACCTAGGATTGTTCCCTCAGCATTTAGGTCCGATATTCCTGGAAATATACAAATGGATCGTTGATACACGTCTAAGGGCAAAGAAAGAAGGTAACAAAAAGACGGCAGAAGGTTTGAAAATCGCGTCTAACGGAACGTTCGGCAAGCTGGGGAATCTTTACTCCGTGCTGTACGCTCCAGACCTGCTATTGCAAGTAACGTTAACGGGTCAGCTCTCGTTGCTGCTGTTAATCGAAATGCTGGAGCTAGCAGGGCTTGAAGTCGTATCCGGCAACACTGACGGTATTGTTGTTAGACTACAGGAGTCACGCTACAATGAATTCTTGGGCATCGTTCAGATTTGGGAAAAGCGCACGGGCTTCACAACAGAAGAAACCAGATACAGCGCAATCTACAGCCGAGACGTTAACAACTACTTCGCCGTTAAAGACCTCACGCAAGAAACGGTCAGCGATGCGGAGAAGCGCAATAAATCGCGATTCCTTGACGAACGATTAGGCATCAAGGTAAAAGGCAGCTACTGCGAACGCGGGAGCGCACAAAACAGCGTCTTGTCGAAGAACCCTGAAAATCTGGTGTGTAGTGACGCCGTCATACGTTTAATACGCGACGGCGTTCCGGTAGAAGATACAATTCGGGCTTGCCCAGATATTAGACGATTCGTCACCGTCCGAAACGTGAAGACCGGCGGGAGCAAGGACGACGAACATTTAGGCAAAGTCGTGCGCTGGTACTACGCTCGCGCCACTGTAGGCGCGATCCGCTACAACGGGTCCGGGAACAAGGTCCCGGAGTCGGACGGCGCCAAGCCGCTCATGGTGCTTCCTGACACGCTTCCTTCGGACCTGGACTACGGTCGCTATATCTCCGAGGCGAAGAAGATTCTAACCGAAATCGGCTACACTCCGAAACCCCGCATCGTCACCTTCTTCTAAGGCGAGCCAAGTAGCATCGGATCGATTCGTATAGTCTTCGTACCGCTACTTGGGAACTCTAGCGCACTTGAAATGGACCAACTGAAGCGCCATGTTCCGCTGACGGTCGCTGCTGAATGCAAGTAATTGCCAAAGCCAACGCCAACAACATTATAGAAACTTGGCTCAGCACCGTCCGGAACATCTACTTCAACGTTAAAAGTTGTAGCTCCTGTCGTCAAGTTGTAAGACGTGTAAACGCCGATTAAACGCTGTTCTGCCGCGACGTAGTAACCACCAGTAACGATTGACCCGCTTAAGTTGTAAAAACCTCTAATGCGATTGCCGCCAATCGTCATTTCACTGCAATTGACTGTTATTAGCGGGTCCCATCCATACAGAAGCGGAGACGTTCCGATAGCAACACGCATATTAGTCGGCGCTTGTTCTCCCGTGTCTACACCTGGATACCAAACGTCAATCCACCAGATTTCGCTATACATGTTGTTGCTATATTTAACGCCGGTTTCGCCTTCGTAAAATATAACGTCTTCACTAAACCAGTTGCCCTCCTGATCTACGCCCTCAGTCAAGAAACGGAAGTAAGCTACCGGCACAGGGTCGCTAATCGTGAAGACCAACGTACAAGGACCGTCATCTAACGTCAGCATACTTGGCCATGGTTCATATACGTCGCTATCGAAATACAAAATTGTGTTCCAACCGGGCGAGAGCCCGTAAGTCATATCGTATATTTCCCATTCACCGTCGTCCGGATACGGTGTACTCCAGATACGCGCGTAATTTAGATACTTCCAATAGAACAACTGCTCAAGCGGTCGCGTTACTTCCGGCTCTGGCGCGAATTCGTCGCCGTCACCCGGAGTAAAGCCACCACCTCTACCGTAGCCTTCTTCGCCAATCAGATCATTTATATAGTCCGTATCGTTTGCATAATAACGCGCGTCGTAATTGATCGCAGTAACGCTAGACACCATATGACCGTTAGGCGTTCGCTCCGCTGTCAAAAACGCCGTAAGCTTTGCATCGGTACTGCCCACAATAACGAACGTCGTCCGCGCGAACTTGTCGGCGTCGTAAACCAGCGGCAACGTTGGAGCCGCGCCAAGAACAACTTGATTTGCTGCCGGGCCAGCCGTCACGCTGATTGACTCCGTCGTCCCGTCGTACAGCTGCAAGAAGATTTGATTAGATGGGCTACCCGTTAAATCAACCTTTTGCGAGAGCGTCAAAAGCGTTCCGTCAACGTCGATAACTTCCCCTTCTTGTGTGGGCTGTCTTGTGCCGTCGCTAACGAGAATACGGTCGTTCGTTACTAGCAAGTCAGCTTCGTGAGTCGCGTCAAACTCTACAATAGCATTGTGATACCGAATACGGTTCCAGACTCGCCAGATATGAAAGTAAGCTTGCAAATGATTTCGAATGCCAACGCTTTCGACCTTCTTCGGGTTAAGCGACGCGTATCCTGGGGGCAAGTACACGGTATTGATTGAATCGTCAACCGGGTCAACGTAACTATACTGAACGCCGTCGTTATCGTTGTTCTTGCCGAAGGATATCGTTCGCTTCTCCGTTCCAGGAAGCTTGTTACGATGGTTGAATATCAACGTACTGTCGTCAGTCAACCGTTCAAAGGACAACTTAATAACGTTGCCGCGACGATAAGCAACGCAAAACATTGAACTGGCAATAGTTGAAAGTATTTCTTCAAACGACAAATTGTCTTTGTCGAACGTGTAGCAGAACTGCCTAACGGAGCTATGCCCGAAATAAGTTTCAACCTCCGCCGCCGTTGCAAAGAAGTTGACCGCATCGAACTCCAGCAAGGAACGCCCGCCTATGTATCGATCCCGACAAACCGCTGCCATAATGCGCGCAGTATCGTTAGAAGGTGTCAGTTCATCGGTAAAGACGCCGTCGACATAGTCCGGAACTTTCCTTTGAACGATCATGTTCAATTTGCGTTCTTTTACTGCCAGTGCACTAGCAGTTGCAAACGTTATTGCCATTGCGGTAGTGATGTTTCCGAAGTTGGTTTCGTCAACACCACTAACGCTGTACAAATCGCGCCAGCGAACCTCATCTACTACAGTACCTTCAAAGTCTTCATCAGTTTCAGTAACGCGACGTGCTCTAACCTGACAGCGACCAAAGAAGCTAAGACGGGCTTGAAGCGTCATAGCTACCGTTTCTTTGAGAGCATCAGACCCGATCATAGTAACCCGATGGAATTCAGGGTCGTCAATCGGTTCGTCCAGCAGGTTTACAGCTGTAACTTCTAGCTCAATCTCCACTACAACTGCTTCTTGTCCGTCTACCATGCCGTTATCTTTGTATAGGCCGTTTGGCGCTACAAAGTTCGCAAAGACCGAAATCATTTCATGATCTTCAAGAACAAACGGCCCGACCCATTTCATACCACTCGCAATGATAGTAGGCGACATGTACGGCGACGCTCCGCCATGATCGGGCAACAGCTCCCAATCGGCAGAGACGGCAGAAGGATTGCTTACAACAATCTGTCTTGACGTTACCGAAACAATTGTATAGGTTCCGTTAACGTCAAAGTCGTATGACTCTCCAGCGTCATTTTCAACACGAAAAGCCAACCTTGGCGCGTAATGCAGTTCTGGGCGCCAGTTCAAGCCGTCTTTCGTTCCCCAATCGGGATTAATCAAAGCCGGACTTGATAGCCTGACAATCAGCAACGTCGGAACAGCATAACGCACTTCTGTCTCATTTAATGGGCCGTCAATGCTGACGCTCGCCACGTTGAACGTTCCGCTTAGATCAAGGCCGTCAGGATCTGGCCCAATCCAAGTATCGAACAGCTGAGTCAGCGTAACGCTACTACCAGGAATAAACAAAGCTGTTGCGTTCGCTCCAGGGTTATTTCCGAATTCGTCGGTATAGTACGGAATCAGCAAGGAACCACCACCAGTAGGCGGACCCATATCCCCGGTGTCATAGGTATGCCGCGAGCTGTTGCGCGGATACTTCTGAATCACGTCATGCATTGTAACTTGCGGATAAAGGATCTGATTAAGAACATCACCAGCTTCCATAGAAGCGCCGGTGATGGTTATTTCATCGCCTTCGCTGAACGTCTGCGTGAAATCTTCCGGCGAATTCGGCGGAAGTTCAATAACGTTAGGATACCGAAAGCGAATGTTACCTTGACCGGTAAAACTGCTAACGTTCGACGGCCGAAGTACTTGACCGTTAATCGAATTGGAACGTTTTGTATTGAGGACAGGAACTTGCCGAAACGTTCCTACCGTCAATTGCGGAACTCCGCTACCCGTTACTAAAGGATCGTACATATTCGGGCCATTGTAAGGTCCGTAGACCATTACAGACGTTCCTGGAATGTTAACGCAAAGCGTCTCACCGTCACGAACGTTGGAAACTTCGTAAGAGCCGCGACCGATACACATATAAGCGTATTCAACTTCGCGGTTGTTCTCGAAAATCTTATAAGGAGCCGCTATAAGATCTGGTGTAGAGCGAACCGTTCCGTAAATATCTGGGATACGACCATTAATTCTGGCTTGATTCGTTCGCTGGGAAAGCTCGTTGTTCGGAGAAGGTGCGTTCTGATTGCGCCCTAACGCTGACGGCGGCGGAGGTGCCACCATAGGCGCCATGGTAATCACAACAGCAGCAGCAATCAGCAAGAAAGCGGCAACGACCCAGGTAACCGGATCACCTGGAAACACGACAACGTAAAACGGGCCTTCCATCTTACCCAACGCTTCAACTTCGTCTTCAGTGACTGGAGTAACGTCAGTCAGCTGCGATACGGCTTTATGATAAATCCTTGCCGTATCCGGAAACTTCGCAAACTGCGTCATTAGAAAGTCGCGAACGTCTTCCACCTCGTGACGTGTCCACGATTCCGGGTCGAGATGGTCAAGTGCGAGCGTAACGTGCTTCAGCATTTGAAGAACCTGACTTTTGAATAGCCCACACTAACGACTTCCAATGGTACGAATTGAGGGCCTTTGTAACGATCAATGTGGAGCACGCGACCCCGCAAATAAACGCCAACGTGCGCGGCTCGCTTCGGCGTGTGCATCAACACTACGCAAGGGTCTTCGGGCTTTTCCAGCACGACAACGCCGCGAACGTCTCCTAGCCTAACACGGCGGTCATTCTTCGCACATAGAAAGCCGCGCATGATTTGCCCCATCTCTGACCCATATAGATCGGTCCACACTTCAGCAACCAAATGAGCGCAGTTATACGTCTTCGGATGATAGACGCGAGTTAAATACTTATCGATGCTCACAGCAAGCCGCGAAGCATCGGAAAGCGCGGAAGGTTATAGGTTTCGCCAGTCTTGTTAACGTTCAACGAAGGCGCTTTAGCTTCGAACACTGAACCTTCGCGCGTCATGGCGAATCGCTTTACCTCCAGTATAAGCGGACCCATTAAGACGCTAGTCAAAACATCAGAGGCGTAGACTCGATAGACAACCTTCGGCAGTTCTTCAAAGTTGTCATCAGCGCGAACAGCGTCCAGCTCTTGAGGAATCGTTTCACCCAGGTCACCGAACTCTACCTTCAGTATCTGCTCTAGGTCGTCGCGCGGACCTGTTAACGACAGTCGCATAGGAAGATACTGGTACGCGTGAACGCTTGCGTCTTCATGAGTCACGGTAACGCCGTTAACGTGATTTCGCACCAGCCGATATGTTTGACTGAAAGAACTATGCGAAATCTCTAACAACTCCAGCATGACGACGCTAGAATTCTTATTAAGGAAAAATTCAGTGTAAGCGCTCACGGTGGCGTGTAATCGTGGTCTTCGTTGTAAGCCGCTATAATTGCGTCGTCTGCGGTATCTTGCGCCGGGTTCACAATAGCGTGAACTTCCAGATTTGCGCCAACAACATACAGCGAACCGCTATGTTGTACCAGCCGCACCGTTCCCGGTATAAAGTGAACAGTTCGTTCGGTTAGGTCTTCGCCGTCTACAATAAGATCAATAGTAAAAGGCAAAGAAGCGTTACGCGTCTGACGACGGTAGAACGCCATAAAGTAATCGTAATCATTCTGGTTCAACTGCCATTGACAGCCGACGACGCTAGAACTGTGGGCAATGTCTTTGCGATATCGGCCAGCTCCACCGTCAAGCTGTTGCCTAACGGTTTCTTGCCCGAAGTCTACGCTGTAGCTGGCCTTATCTGGAGGCCGAATAAGTTTCATTGCTTAACGCCTCCGGTGAACGTCAGTGCTTTTGCCCATTGCCTTAGAAATTCTAGAATTTGGGTTTTGCATTTCAGACGCTACGACTTTCGGCGTTTTGTCTACTATTTCTTTGCTAGCTTCGTCCCTAGCAATAATCCGAATATCGCTTTCACTCAGCTGTTGAACTTCAAACGCTTTCGGGGTTCCGTAATTGTTAATGCTAACGTTCAAGCTAGTTTGACCGTTCGGTCCAGATCTAGCCGACGACTTAGAAGCAACCGCATTTCGGTTTACGTCAGCGGCACCAGATCGCATACGCTCCAGGTTGCCGATGCCGATACGCTTGACCGCTGGAGCGTCAAAGACAAATTCTTGACCATGAACTACGCCGGCAACCTGATTCACCGGAGCGTTACCAGTATACCCGCCTTTCTGAAGGCCAGCCGCTGAAACTGTTGCCAACGCTTCGGCTAAAGTTGTTGCTGTAGTCAATGCTAATGCCGCTGGACCAACATTGCCACCTAATGTAGCCAAAGACACCATTGCTGCAGCGGGTGCCCAGGCTGCGGCCGTAGCGGCTCCAGCTGCAACACTCATAGCAGTGCTAGTAGCCAAGCTAGCCGACTGAATCGACTTCCCCAGCGCCGCATTAATCAGCCATTGAATACCCAGCTTCACTAACGACGAAATGAGTTCAGCAACGCCTTGACGTGCTACATCTTGAAACGACGATTTCAGATCTTCGCCGTACACGATGGCACGACCGACACTGTTCGCAAAGCCGTCTGTCAGCTGGCCGAAGAAGTTAGCTGACATTTGCGACATTGAAGTCATAGCGTTTTGAAAATCGCTAACGACTTCTCCTAACGCTGAGCGAAACACGTCAAGCCAGGACGCGTCACCAAATTGCAACTTCAAGTTCGCTTGCTCTACGCCAATATCTGTCAACGCTCGCTTGTAGGCTTGCGCACTAATCCATCCGCGATCATGTGCAATAGCTAACGCATCTGTCTGGTTTGCAAGTTCAGCATGTCGACCGGCTGTTTCCGAGTAAACGTTATTAACAGCTTGGCTAAGCGCCATTAATTCACTTTGCTGTTGAAACTCCTTTTTCATCTGTTCAATTTGAGCCCCAGTCAATTCGATGTTCTTAGCTTTTGCGGCGTTAACTAGCTGTTGAACCTGCTGCTCAGCATACAAGTATTGCGGTAACGTCAACAACAACTTGTTCTGTTCTTTAATTTCATTGTTGACCTGTCGCAACGGATCGAGCTGATTTAGATAAGCTTCGGTAGCTCCGAAGACAGCGCGCTTAGCCGCTTCTTCAAACTGGGTACCTTGCGCACGAAGTTTAGCAGCCGCCGCTAACGTATCATTGTAATCACGTAAAGGACCAATTGAAGCTTCGGCAATTTCATCAAACTTACTTTGAACGTTAGAAGCTTGCTGAATAACGCTAATTCGTTCACGCATGCGATTAGTTTCAGCTTCCGTAAGCTGACCATGCTTTGACGCGAATTGAATCTGTATCTGATCTAACCTTGCTTGTGCTTCTCGCGCGTCTTTCAACATGAACATTCGCGCTAGCTCAGCGTCTAACGTATCGTTGATCTTCTCTAACGCACGTTGACGCGACAGCTCTTCCTTGGACGGCGGCGGAGGTCCAACGGTAGGCCGTCCAGATCCGCGCAAACCACCGCGCGTACTTGGACCGCTGGAACCGCTCGCCGCCGGGTTCATAAAGTTAAGCGCGTCAGCAAAGAAGTTGCCTTGCGACTTAAAACCCTTCTCTAAAGCTTCTGCCCACAATTCGCCAGCGGTTCTAAATTCCGTCTTTCCTTCGGCCTTCAAACCGCTGAAGTCTACCGGCTTCCATTTCTCCAAGCCGACTTTTTCACGTAACGCGTTCGAACCTTCAATAGCTAGGTTGATCGTGTCTTCAATGAAGCCGACGACCTTGTTAAACGCAGCCATGATGCCGCTAGCGACGGCGCTACCCAGTTCGTTAATCGCGGTCGTCTTGAAGATTATCAATGCACGAATATAACCTAGCAACTTATCCAGCCAGCCTCCGAAAACAATTAACGCTTGCTTCGCTTTCAACGTGCTGTCTTCCAACGTTAGGAACCAAGTGACAGCAACGGATAAAGCAACCGCCAATAAGCCAATGGGATTGGCAGCAAGAGCAGCAGTAAACGCTAAAACGGCTACACGTGCTCTAGCAAACATTGCTACCAGCGTCGGGCCGTAGTAGACCGCCATCAATCCGCCAGTAGTGACAGCGGCAATACCGAGAATGTCAAGGTTGTTAGCTAGCCCAAGAATCAGACCAGACAGCGCGGCGGTTATTCCTAACGCTTTGTCGAATTCGCCGATAGCCTGCGTGAAGTTGTTCTTCAGAACAACCATTGATTGTCCGAGTGTGGGAACCGTATTGGCAAACTTCGAATCGGCAAAAGCGTTCAACGACATGAACGCCTTAAAGAGCACGTCGCCGGTTATCTTGCCTTCGCTGGCCAGCTTCTTCAGCGCGCTTTCATTGACGTTAAGAACGTCAGCTATTGCCGTTCGTACTTGCTTCGGCATATTCTCCGCCAAACTGCGGAATTCTTCGCCCTGGAGCACGTTAGAGTTGAAAGCCTGACTGAGCTGTATCAGCGCGGCGGATTGCTCCGACGCTGTTGCGCCTCCGACAACGAACAACTTGTTGACGGTTTCTTGCAACCGTAACGTATCTTCCTGACTCTTACCCAAACTAATTAACGCATTGTCGAAGCGAGCGAACGACGTAGCTGTAGCTTCAATGCCGGTACGCGTTTTGTTTGCAATGTCGAACAGCCGGGTTGTCAGTTCAACAACCTGTTCTTCGCTATCGGCAATGACACGCAACTTGTTTTGCAACGTCGTATACGCGTCGGCTTGTGACAAGACCGCACCGGCGCCCAATCCAACGCCCGCCAGTGCGGCGGCATTACGTAGATATACTAATAGGGCTTGTCCTGCGTTTTGCGTCGCGTTGGCCGCTCTTTGTTGGGCTTGCTGAAGTCTTAGCGCCGCGAGAGCCGCGCGATCCGAAGCCGCCGCCGCGTTCGCCGCTTCCTTCGCTGTACGCGCTTGCTCGGTCGCTAGGCGGGCCGCTGCGGTCTGACCCTGGGTCTGCGCCGCCGCCGCGCGCTGGGTCGCCCCTGCGAGCTGTTGCTGAGCCGTAGCGGTCTGTACCGTGACGGTCTGAAGCCGCTGTGTCGCCGTCGCGGTCGCCGCTTGCGCTGCTGCAGTTCGTTGCTGTTCAGTCGCTAGCTTCTGCGCTGCCGTTGCCGAATTGGCTTGCGCCGCTTGTAGGTTCGTTTGCGCTACAGCCGCTTGTGCCGTCGCGGCAGCGGTCTTCTGCTGAGCCGCTGCTAACTGCTGACCAACAACCGCTGCCTTCGTTTCGACAACAACCGCTTGTGATAACGCAGCCTCCGACTTTAAATAAGCCGCGTTCGTCCGATTGACTTCGGTAGCAAGCTTTTGTTGCTCAATTTGCAAGCGCTTCGAAGACTCCGCCGACGCGTCCAGCATTCGACGACGTGTAGCCTCAGTTCGCTCTTGTTCGGTTGCAAGTCGTTGCGAAGCTGTTGCAGCCCTAGCCAAACCTTCAGCGGTTCGCTGTTGCTCCGTCACTAAACGTTGTGACGCCATTTGGCTATTTGCCGTAGCCTCTTGCAAACGAACTTGCGCTGTCGCAGCTGTAGCCGCAGCTGTCGCCGTCTGTTGAATCGACTTTGATAGTTGTTGCGATTGAACGGCCGCTTTGGATTCAGCTACGACAGCGCGAGTAAGCGCCGCTTCGGAATTTAACCAAGCTGTGTTAGTTTTGTGAACTTCGGCTTGAAGACGCTGCTGCTCCGCCGCCAGTCGATTAGACGCAAGCGTTTGCTGTTGTATCGCTTGTTCAAGCCTGGAGCTGGAATTGACTAGCTGATTTAAGCCACGGCTTTCAATTTGCCGCAAACCGCGCTTCAGCAATTCAAGAGCATCGTAACCTTCGCGCGCTTTTCGAGCTATGCCGTCAAGCTTATGTTCAATGCTGACTTCAACGTCGTCCTTGACTTGTATTGAAATCTTTTCGTCAGACATTGCGCATACCCTTAGCTTCAATAACTCTACGACCGATTAAAACGGCACGTTCAACAAAGCCAGCGGGTTCTTGCATACTGCTACCGTCATTCAAAGCGCGAATGTACGGCGCATTATTTGTTATATAAATCGGCATGCCCGGCTTTTTAAGTCGCAGCTGATGTTCACCTTGAAACAACGCTTCACTAGCGCTGGCTTCCTGCGTAGATCCCGCGAAGCCTTCGCGATAGGCGTCAAGATACAAGTCAAAAGGCTCTTCTACCGTCAAGACCCAATTGGACAATGCCTTAGACGTATCGACCGGCGTAACGTTGACTAGATTACGCTGAATAGCGCGAGCAACGTCAGCCGCTAGGTTGCTCGCTTTCAAAGGAATGCGACGCTGTAGCGACTCCATACGATTAGCTAGGTCTAGAAGCGTCTTCATTTCGTTTGTGACTTAGCCTGTAGCCGTTCCAAGTGCGCGCTATCCATTTTCCGAACAAAAAAGAAAAGGTCTGACGTTTGTTCACCGTCTAATTTCAGATATTCGGCATACTCCTTAATCGCACTCCAGGGTATCGGCGCCGGGCCGAAGCCGCTTTGACGCTCGCTATCCAAATGCAAAAAAGCGTCAAGATACAGTTGCAAACCTATTTGCAGTTCTGGTGCATTTACTATGCGATCCGGAATAGGATTCCCGAACCGCATAGCTTGAACTATTATCGCCTGTTCAACCTTGCCCATTTCGAGCAAGTACAACAGAACCGCTACGAGTTTTTTGCTTCTTCCTCCCGCGCTTCGGCCTTAAACGTTTCAATGTCGTTCGCGCGCTGAGTCAGTTCCTGATACAGACGCGGTAACGTTTCCATCAATCCGCGCGCATGACCTTCGCTGTACGGAACTACTTCGCCTTTCTTGTTCTGGACATTCTCCCAGCCTTTCAAGACTGTCTTTATGAAAATGTCCTTGTAAATCTTTTCGGCCAGCTTCGGCGGAATGCTGCCCATATTTCGACGGTACGGCTTTGTCGCCTTCTCCAGTTCCTTCGCGTAGGCTTCGTTGCTGTTGTTCGCGGCGGCAATGTAAAACGTCGGAACGGAGCCGTCACGATTCGGAGCGAAGCGCACGGGGGCACCTCTTACTTCTAACGCTTCGTCCGTTTCAAACTGTTCGAAGATGCCGTATCCAGCTTCTTCAACGCCAGTATCTACATTATTTTCTGCGGTAGACATTCTTATAACTCCAGTTGAAAGATGGGAGCGGCTGTTACACCGCTCCCAGATCATATCGAAGTTACGCAGCTTGCGACATAGCTACGTCGGGAAGGTAGTGAAACTCGTTATGAAGCAACGTATAACCCAGCGCGCACATTGCCGCCTGCGGCTCCAGCGGTACTTTAATAGGTTGATCCTTTTCGACATTCAAACGACCGCCACCAAGGCCAAGCAACGGAATATCGTAAACGAAGCCTTCGTTCTCCGCCGTGACGATCATGTTGAAGTTCACGTCAGCGTTCTGACGAACGGCGCGGACTGCCGCAATTGTCTGAAAGTAAGCGTCAATGCTACCGCTGACCACGAAGTTACCGGCCGACGTGTCGAACGCTCCGAGAACGCCGATTGCCTTATTCGGCGTGACGCCGTTGTTAATCGAAAGTGTTGCTTCGGTCACATAACCGAACAGACCGGAAGGCGTTGAAGTTGTCGGGTCCAAAATGTTCATTTTGAGCCGATAGACGTTCGACGTACTGTTAGCAGCGTCGGCGCCGATGGCGGCAACAACGGTAGCGCCAGCCAGTGACGACTTGATTTCGTCGTCAACGTCGCCACTACGGTGACTGTTGTCCGTCGCCACGAAAGTCAAGTCAGCGGTAATCTTCTCCGCCTGCGGAATGTTTAACGCAAATTCGTTCGATACGGCACCTTCCAAGTATTCAGCCTGCGTGCCGTTTTCACCTTCGCCTAACGTACGTTCCAGCTGATAAGAACGACGCTTGATAAGTTCGCGCGTGTTTTCGTTCTTCAACACGTCGCCGAACCAAATACGAATTTCTTTACCCGTGCTGGTTTCGGCGACTGGTTCCGACCATGTAACGTCGTCGAACACCAGCGCGCCCGCCGAAACGGTCAAGATGCGAGCGAACCCGACGTTGTTGGCAAAACGATTATCAGCCAGCGTATCTCCGCCGATGAAGATCCATTCACCGGGAATCAAGCCCAACGATGCCAGCACGTTCGCTCCCGACGTCAGACGAACGACATTACCGGTAACGGTAATTGCGAAGTCGGCAGTTGCAGCTTCATAACCGACAACTTGCAACTTCGCAGTAGCCGGCGGCGCACCTTCGTCAACAAGACCATTACCCACAGTAACGCCGGCACCGTCAGCGCTAACGACCCGGTGGACGGTGTTGTTGGCAGCTTGACCGAAGCCGCTGGCCTTGACCAGCAAGCCGGCAAGGTTAAACGCTACCGCTGTAGCCGATGTAGCGAAAACATCCGTCGCTGCCGTCGCGCTGGTAACGTTGATCTTCGCCGCGTTCATTGGAATCGTTGTGGGCTTCTGCCGAATGTCAGCGAAGAAGAAGCCTTGGAGGAGCCGCGAAAAGTTCGGATCTTTGACATAGTCGTGATTGAAGCCGCCGGACGCGTCAAGATCCGTAACGACACCTTTCTTGTTCTGACGCGACGGATCAATCGGAGCACGAGCAACCGTGGAAACTTCGCCGCCGAAATCGCTGTAGCTGTTCGGCTCCAAGTTGTACCAAGTCGGCTCAAAGCCGTCATCTACCGTGTTCGGCAACTGGCCTAAGCAAACTTCTTCGGCGAAGCTGAGGCCGGTAATGTTGCTGTCAATCTTTGCAATAGGGCAAACCATGTTTTTAACTCCTATCCGATTTCGTTGAACTCAAATTCCGCTACAACATTCAGCCTAAAAAATGATTCTTCGGGCTTTAGCTCGTTGACGCGAGCATTTCTAAACCAGATTCCACCGTCAGCAGTCTTGCCTCTAAACGCTAACTTCGCTACATGCGCCAGCAAATCATTTTTAGTTGTACCTTCGGAAGTCGCGGGCGCAAACATTTGAACAAAGACCAAGCCGGCGGCGGTATACCGGCGGCGCCCTATATCGGCAACGCAAGTAGAAAGTGTGTCCTGCTCTTCGGTAACTAGTTGCGTTGAAATGCGACACCAGTGCTTCTCCTTTGGCGGCGTTGCCGGCAAACCTGGAGTTAATACGCCCGCGTAACGTATTTCAGGGATATACGCTAAACCAGATGCCGCCACAGCGTTCGCTGTAAAATAGGTTGTAAACAACCTGTAAATTTCGGCTTTGGCTTCAGGGTAAGTCGTGCTCACGCTTCGAACTCGATTGTATATAGAACAATCTGACCGTTAGGCGCTAAAACGTCGAACTCTTTAACCTTAAGCTGCGTTCCAGCTCGATTAACGAAATCGTTTTGCTTCGGTGTGAAAGTAACGGCGCCCATCAATCCGGCTAGCCGACTAACGGTTATTTCAGTTCCCTTCAAAAGCGCTATCAGCTTCCGCCATTCATTGTCACGGGGAGAAACGAAACAAATTGAAACCGGATGGTTGACGGGATCACCAGCTACCTTATTCCACGGCTCCAACGGGTTCGGCGTGGTTTCCGTTACCGACTGCCATACAACGCGCTGGCCATACTTGGCAATTAGCCGTTGCGCTAGAGCTATTGCGTTGTCGAATTGTGCCATTATGCGCGCGTCACTGTTAACGTTTGAACGCCGAAGAACGGTTGCAACAATTGCATGACGGCGGGATAGTCGCCTAACGGAGATACCACAACTTGTCTATATACTGTCTCTTCTTCAATCGGGCCTACCTTCTCTCGTTTGCTGGCAACGTTGTCTATAACCGGGTCGTCAGACAAGCTTTGTTCCGCATCTCGCTTACGCAACTGACGAAGCGCCAATTCGGCTATTGCCTTCTTGAAGTTCAAAGGAATGCCGGTGTACCACGCGCCATAACGCGGCAAGACGGTAGTCTGTGTCACTTCCAGGACCCTACCTGCATACGTAGCGCGATTGTCGGCCCAATCGCTAGCAACGACAATAGCCGCGTCTATTTCGGCATCCGACCATTCATTGTCAACGCCTCTATCAGCGAAGTACGACTTGAAGAACGCGTTCGTAATGTAACCGTTCGCGTTCGCCACCGTCCCTAAATCGTTCTGGACTATAAGCGCCATGTTAGTTCCGAATTAAGTTTTCTTGAATTGTTGCCGTTCCATACATTAGCGTAGCGCGCTTACCGGCTACGTTAACTAGCCGCATTTCGTGATAGTAATCGCCGGCCTTCAATGCTTCGGTGTCAGCGGCAGCAAGATGAACTGTCACCATACCTTCAAGCGCGTTTGTAATTTCGACGCCAGCGTTTTCTAGCGTCTTAGTTACTAACGCCAAACTAGCCTTGGCTCGCTTACCAAGAGCCCATACAAGAGCTTGCGCTCCGGTCAAATTCAACGGTTCGTTCGTCGCTTCGTCGATGACGACAACTTTAAGGTCAATATCATTACCGCTGAACTCGCTAAAGTCAGATTGAGTCGCCATTATTCGTCACCTTGCGACGCTTGCAATTCTATGAAGTCTTTGTACGACGCTTGCAACGCTACAGGAGCGGGCCATTTAGCTTGAAGTGCTACGGAGGCACGATAGCTGGCTCGCAACGAAACGCGGATAACTTCGGTAGGCGGATAGTAAGCGGAGAATAGCACGGCGTCGGGCGCCTCAGTCACAGCCATAAACCCCGATACCAGCGCTTGTCCGGTCGCCTGGAACGCGTCGGACGTTTCCGTGACATTCACTACAGCCGACAAAAGCACGTCACCAGCGGCGCTAAAACCGTCTCCGGGTTCAACAACCGCCATAGCTCCAGCGATACGCACTTCACCAGCAATGCTAATCGTATCCGGCGCTTCGCTCGCGACCAGCTGACCCGTAATGCGAACCTGCGCATTGATCGTAACGCCGTCTGGTGCTTCTATAGCATTTAGGCTAGCTGCGAGTTCGCGATAAGCGACAATAGCGACCACGTCTGGCGCTTCTATCGCATTCATTGAAATCTGACGTTCGGCGACTCCAGTAGCACTAAAGCTATCTGGCGCTTCCGTCACTGACATAGCGCCAGTGATTAAAACGTTAACATTAGCAGCGACAGTATCTGAAGCTTCTGTGACAGTTAATGCGCCTTCAACAACAACACTGCCCACAATTGCAACTGCGTCGGCCGCTTCCGATGCGGCTAACGCAGCTTCGATTAAAA
>JGI10216J12902_101157616_pt1 | contig 18283 bp, 11 predicted proteins | sample KanNatreferecore_FD_12902 | JGI IMG/M metagenome (IMG submission 12902)
GTCCGCGGCCAGCACTACGACATCGTGGTCAACGGCGTGGAACTCGGCGGCGGCTCGATTCGTATCCACCAGCCGGACGTGCAAAAAACGATCTTCGAGGAACTGCTCCAGATTCCGCCCGACGAAACGAAACTTCGCTTCGGCTACATGCTCGAAGCCTTCCGTTACGGTGCGCCCCCGCATGGCGGCATTGCGCTCGGCTTCGACCGCCTCTGTGCGATCCTCTGCAACACGCCCAGCATCCGCGATGTGATTGCTTTTCCGAAGACCGCGAAGGGTGTGGACTTAATGACCGACACGCCCACGCCGGTTTCGAAGATTCAACTTCGCGATCTTTACATTGATGTGAAGGTGAAGAAGGAGTGAATCAATTCGGCGCGACTTCAAGGTTAAAGAAGAATCGGGCCGCCGGCATCAAGAAAGCCCAATGGGAAAAACTGCGTTTGAGCCAAGAGAGAAAACGGAGCCAGCACCGCGACGATGGAAGAAAGGCGTTTCATGATTCCCCGGAGTCGGATCAGTTCAAGGTTGCAATCGTGCGCGGTAAAACCGTTTCGGCTGCGTTCCCGCATCTGGATCAGACAGGCTGAACGTGCTTCCCGTGAGCACCACCGTCGTCAAGTCCTGCCACTGGACCATGTCCGCGGAAAACTCCACCACGATGCGGCTGCCGACCGTTCCATTCACCGAGAATTGGAACCGGCCATCCGGCAAACGCGCGCCCGCGATGAGTCGGGACGGACCGGGTTGATTCACGCTTAACGTTGCCGACGCGCTAACGGTTCCTGCTGTGTTACTTACCGTGACCGAATAACTTCCCGCCTGACCGGGACTCACATTGTTCAAAGTGAGAACAGCGCTGGTCTCGCCGGCCAGGGGCGTGCCATTGAAGCGCCATTGATACTGCAACGGCTCACCACCGCTCGCCACCACAGCGAACGTTACAGCCGAACCGACAGTCACGGACTGGTTCTGCGGCGCCAGCACAATCGCCGGCACCTCGCTTGGTTCGGCGGTGATTCGGTAATTGTCGAACACCATCGCGTTATCGCCGGGAGAAAATGTGTTGGACAGAAGCCACACGGCATCGATGTCGCCGAGGTTCGAGGGAACACCCGTCGTCGTAATTGGCAACTCACTCGCCACCACATCGCCATCCAGCGTGGCGCTCCAGCGGTTGCGCGCGTAGTCCATCGAGATGACCAGTTCGTAAATCTGGCCGTTCGCGAAGGAAGCGCCGGTCAGATGAAAACCGCTGGCGTCGTTCAGCCGGTAATAAATGTTCAGATCGTTGTTGTCGAAATTGAGCGTGAACAGACGCTGTCCGGCGATGTTGAAGGCCTGCCAGTCGAAATTGTCGTATTCGAAATTGGTGGAATCGACGATGGCCATCAGCACGGAAAACCGGATGACCGGACGGGAATTGGTCTGGGGAGTGAAGTTCGCCGCGTGCCACACGAACAAAGAATCGTCGCCAAAAAGCGGCGGTGTCGCGCCAATGTAAGCCTGCTGGCCCAGACCCAAAAAGAGTTCGCTCACGATTCCATTGCCGCCGGAACCCGATTGCTGCCAGCCGTCCTGGCCCGTGAGCGGGAAAGCGGTGCTGAAACCTTGCGTCGTTTCAAAACTCGTTGCGTAGATGATTTGTGGGCCGAGCGTCGGCAGCAGTTTAAGAACGAAGCTTCCGCTGTCCCCGCCGAAACCATCCACGGCGATATGATAGGTCGCTCCGCCCGTCGCTGCGAACGTCACCCGGCTGCTGCGATCGGCGCGCGCGTCGTCATTGCTGGCGATCGGCGTCAGAGCGTTGACGGCGCTACCGGTGTAAACCGCAACCATCGTGTCGAAGCTGCTGCCCGCCGTATCGAGCGCCCAAATGCCGCTGCTCGGCGCGGTCCAGCGATACCAGAGCGAGCGCCCGCCGGGATCGCCGGCATGATCTGGTTCTCCCGTTTCCCTGGTCGCGCTCACGTTTTGCGCCGTGACGATGGCCGCGCTGCCCGTGAGCAACTGTGCGCTCGCGAACTGGTCATTGGCCAGTCCAACTGTGACGGTGAAGGCCTGCGTGCTCACGGCCGTGCCGTTGGGCGTCGAGACGCTGACAGGCCCAGAGTTCGCGCCCAGCGGCACGGCGAAAGTGATCTGCGTGGGCGAATCCACCGTGAACGTGGCGGCCAGCACGCCGTTCAGTCGCACCGCCGTGGCGCCGTTCAAATTCACGCCCGTGAGAACGACAGTACTGCCGGCATTGCCGCTCGGCGGGGCAAAGGAAGTGATCAACGGCGGATTCGGCGTGAACGCCCAATTCAAAACCGTATTCCCGCTGTCGCCATTGCGGCCATCAATCGCGATCCGATAAGCCGTGCTTGCAATCGCGTTGAACGCCACGCGGCTGATGGTGCCGGGAGCCGAATCGTCGTTGCTGGCCACTGGCGTCAACACGCTCACGCTGCCCCCGGTGTAAACGGCCAGCAACGTGTCGAAGCTGCTGCCCACGGTGTCGAACGTCCACGGCCCGCTCGCGGGCGCCGTCCAGGAATACCAGATCGAACGTCCGCCCGCGTTGCCCGCGTGATCCGGTTCGCCGACTTGCTTCGACGCATCTGCGTTTCGCCCTGTGACGCTGCCGGAATTTCCCGCGAGGTTCTGTGCGCCGCCGAACTGATTGTTAGCCGGCGGATTGACGACTGCGAAGCTGGCAGCGCTCACGGCCGAACCACTGGGAGTGATTATCTCGATGGGTCCCGTGGTCGCATTCGCCGGAACTGTGGCCGTGATTTGAATGGCGGAATTGACGTTGAAAGTTGCTGTGAGGCCGTTGAAACGGACCGCAGTTGCGCCGGTGAAGTTCGCACCGTTGATGATCACGCTTGCGCCCGGCGCACCACTGGGCGGCGAAAAGCTGCTGATGGTCGGCAGCGTGCTCTGCGTCCAGTTCAGCACCACGCTGCCTGAACGCGCGCTGGCCGGATTCGCGCTTTCAGTGCGCGTGCCGTCCACGGCGATGTGAAAAACCGTGCCCGCTGCCGCCACGAACGTCAGCCGGCTGTTCGTTCCGCCAGCAGTATCGTCGCCGCTCGCAATCAGTGTCAGCGCGCCGACGCTCGCGCCCGTATAAACAGCGAGCACTGTATCGAAGCTGCTGCCAACGGTGGCGAATTGCCACACGCCCGCGGCCGGCGCAGTCCAGCGATACCAGACAGACTTGCCGCCCGGGTCCCCGGCGTGGTTTGGCTCGTTGACTTCCTTCGTCGCGGCGGCGCTGTTGCCAGCGATGGTTCCCGAATTGCCGGCGATCGCTTGTGCATTCGCAAAGTTGTCATTCGACGGCGGCGCAAGAATTGTGAACGTCGCGGCGCTCGTCGCAGTGCCGCCCGGAGTCGTGACGGACAATGTTCCTGTGGCCGCGCCGGCGGGAACGGTCGCAGTGATTTGGGCCGCGGAGTTGACGGTGAAAATCGCCGACACGCCGTTGAAACGCACAGCGGTAGCGCCAGTGAAGTTCGCTCCGTTGATCGCGACGGATGCGCCCACGGGCCCGCTCGATGGCGTGATTCCACTGATGCCGGGCGTGGGAACAACAGTGAAACTCGTCGCGCTCGTCGCCGTGCCGTTCGGTGTTACTACGCTGATTGGCCCGGTGGAAGCGCTCGCGGGAACTGTTGCTGTGATGCGAATCGCGGAGTCCACCGTGAACGCCGTCGCGTTGACGCCATTGAAACGCACGGCAGTTGCGCCGGTGAGGTTCGCGCCGTTGATGATCACACTGGTCCCGACACCGCCCGTGCCGGGCGTGAAACTGGCGATGCTCGGCTGAACCGTCACATTGAAAACATCGGGGCTCGTCGCCGTGCCGGCGGGCGTCGTCACCGTGATGCGTCCGCTCGTGGCCCCGGCGGGCACGGTCACAGTAATTTGCGTTCCTGAATTGACCGTGAACGCGGGGGCGTTCACTCCATTGAATCTCACCGCCGTCGCCCCGTTCAGGTTCGCGCCGGTCAGAACAACAGCCGAAGCGACCGCGCCACTCGCCGGCGTGAAACTTGTAATGGCCGGCGTGGCCTGCACTGTGAAGTCGGTCGCGCTCGTCGCCGTGCCCGCCGGTGTGGTGACTGTGATCCGCCCCGTCGTGGCCGTGGCGGGCACCGTCGCGGAAATCTGCGTGGCCGAATCGACCGTGAACGTCGCTGCGATATTGTTGAACCTCACCTGCGTGGCTCCATTGAATTTAGTTCCCGTGATTGTGACGTTCGCGCCGACGCCGCCGCTCCCGGGACTGAACGAAGTGATCGTCGGTTGCTCTGGTCCCGGTGCGGCTTGCAATGCTTGAAAGGCCATCACGATGCCGACGCCTGAATCGCGATCGGCTCCCGCCGCCTCGATGTCCAGCGCCGTGTTCAGGAGAATCGCGCGAATCTGGCTGGCGGTCAGCGCGGGATTGTAAGATTTGATCAGCGCCGCGACTGCGCCGGCGTGAGGCGCTGCCGCAGAAGTGCCGAAGAACGGATTCAGTCCGCTGTTTGCTGGCAACGTCGTCACGACTCCGTCCGCCGCCGCGATGTCGGGCTTCTGCAAGACCGTTCCGCCAGTGGAGGAAAAATTCCCCGGCGTGATCGGCGTGCCGTCGGGATTGAAGAAGATGCGCCGCAGGCCATCGGAACTGAACGTCTCGACGGGATTCCTCGTGTTGCCCGTGAACGCATTGGGAAAGGAAGTCTTCGCATCGACGGCGGCCACGGTGAACGCGTCGCGCGCCGCGTTGTGCCCGCGCGTGCTGCCGGAAGTGCTGATCGTGAGCCGGCCCCGCCCCGCCGCCACGTGTAGAAAGCGCGCCGCGCCGCTGAACTTCACCACGAGAATACGTTCACCGTCATTCAGTTTTTGAATGTTCTCGTATGGATCCTGCGAACCATTTTGCGTCGCGTTGCCGGCCGCGACGACGTTGTTGCCCGCCGCGTCCGTTACGTAAACGTCGTAGTCATTCGCGGCCGCGCCGAGAGGGTCGGCCCAGTACAAATCGACGCGGCCTCCCTTGATAGCCGTGTTGTGAGTCGCGGCGCCGAAGTTGTGCAACTGGCCTTGGGCCTGGCCGCCGATGGAAAATGTTCCGCCGTCCACGAAATCTCCTTCCCACGTGGCAGACGTGTTGTCGTTCTTGTTTCCCGAATTCGCTGCGGAGGAAAAGAAGAGCGCGCCGTCCGCGGTCACCGTGTTCACTGCCTGTGCAATGACGCCATCTTGAAAAGGCGACTCGTTGAAGTAGGTGACGTCGTCAATGATGATGTCGCACCTGCTCACGAATCGCAGGTCGCGGATGTTCTTGGCGAATGAAGCTGGCCCGCCAAACCCGGTGGCGTAAAACAACTCGGCTCCTGGCGCCACGTCGTGAACGATTTCCAGCATGGCTGTTCCCTCGCCGCTCGCAGGAACGCCGCTTTGGCCGCTCAAAGTTGTGACAGTGCCCAAATCGCCTGAGCCTTGAGCAGTGGCGAGGTGATCCACGCTGTCCGATAACACGGCGACCTTCACACCCGCGCCCGTCACGCTGAATTGAGTGCGCGCGCTGTTGGCGCGATGCGCTACGTCTCCTTCGGAAGTGACGCTGCCGACGTTCGTAACCGCTTTGACCGCCGGGCGGATGAACTTCACATCGTCGCGCGCTGCCAGCGTCTCGACTTGAGAAAGAGGGACCCGCGCGCGGATGGCATTGAACTCCTCGAAATGGCTGACAACTTTGCCGCCGAGGGCGGTGATGCGTTGCAACAACTCGGCGCTCACCTTGGCGTCGATGTCCGTCAGCACCCGGCCTTCGTCATCCTTGTCCAGGTCCACGCGCAACGTGGTGATTCCTTCCGCGACCGGTTCGCCGCGCCGCATCTTCTCGGCGTCGATCAATTGCGAGTCCATTTTCCGTTGCGCGGGAGTGCGGTTCAACTTCGCGGTCTGCAACGCCTGGATTTGTTTCAGAACATTCGGACTGAGCGACCCGGTGCCGGCGGCGTTTGTCACCGTCTGCGTAGTGGCGATTGAAGCGGCGCTCGAGGGTATCGCGGAACCAGAAAGGGCAACGTGAGAATCCGGATTCTGACCGATAACCCGCGAGGCGGGCAGCGTAGATGCAGGCTGGCGCGTCGTGCCGGACGCTGGTTCTGCTGCTGCTCGCTCGTTGTTCCCGCCAGCGTCCCGCGCCAACCAATGGTGCATCGACCAGACGAGCAAAAGGAGAAGGCCACTCAGAAGGGCGAGCTTGCGCATAAGACCTGGATTAAGGGTTTCGCGGCCGAACTGAACGCCGGGCAGACTTCCAAGCTCATCGCAGAAACGCAAGCGGATTGAAGACCAAGATTTTGCGGGGCTGTATGCCTCAGGGAACCTCTGATATAGATGGGTTGTGCCTCCGCTCGAACAAAGCCGATGGCGGCGAGGTCTGCGAATGTTTTTGACGCTTCTCATTCTCTACGTCGTGTTCGCGTTGGCAGTGATGTTTCTTCAGCGACGCATGATTTATTTCCCGACAACGCTTGCGTCGGGCGTCGCCGACGCCATGGCGATGCAGCACGGTTTTCAACCCTGGCGAAACAAGGATGGAGAACTGATCGGCTGGCGCCTGCCCCCCAGGCCATTCGCGACGGGAGCCGTTCTTGTTGTCCACGGAAACGCAGGGTGCGCTTTCAACCGTAGCTATCTCGCGCAGCCGATTCACGCGGCGGGCGCCCTGGATGTGTACGTTCTTGAGTATCCCGGCTACGGTTGTCGTTCCGGTTCCCCCAGCCAGCGCACGATCCTAGCCGCCGCAGATGAAGCGTTCGAAGCGCTTTCCGATCGAAGTCCGCTCTATATTGTGAGCGAATCTCTGGGCGCGGGCGCTGCCGCGCATCTTGCGGGGAAGCATCCGACCAAAGTTGCGGGGCTGGCGCTCTTCGCGCCATTCGACAAGCTGACTTCTGTCGGCCAACAACAAATGCCTTTTCTCCCCGTCGGCTTGCTGATGTGGGACCGGTTCAACCCGTCCGATTCGCTGAAGGATTATCGCGGCCCAATCAAAGTCGTGCTCGCGGAGGCGGACACGATCATTCCGTCAAAGTTCGGACAAAGGCTTTATGACGGTTATCACGGGCCAAAATCGGTTGAAGTGATTCGTGACGCCGGTCACAACGATATTGCGGAGCAAACGCCGGAGTGGTGGAAACAGGTGTTCTCCTTCTGGGAAAAGAACTCGAAGTAACGGAATGTCTTCGGCCGCCGCATTTCTCAACTGACAACTGACCGCGGACAACAAACAATCACCCCGCATGTTTTCACACGTTGTGATTTTTTGGACGGACCCGAAGAAACCCAGTGCCGCGGACGAACTGCTCGCCGGCGCGAAGAAATATCTCGCGGGCATTCCCGGCATCCTGCACTTCCACATTGGTAAAATGGCGGCGAGCCATCGTTCAGTCGTGGACCAGTCGTATCAAGTCGCGCTCAACATCACGTTCAAAGACAAGCAAACGCAGGACGCCTATCAGGAACATCCGCTGCACTTGGAGTTCGTGGAGAAAGCCTTCAAGCCGAACTGCGTGAAGGTGGTGGTGTACGATTTCGAGTAGCCGAACTCACTCCCGCCCCGCCCCTTTGGGATTGTTCGACGGCCGCGCCGCATCCGGCTTTGGACTTTGGACCTTGGGCTTTGGACTCTTCTCACCGCCCTTGTCCTTGAACGCGGAGCGCAACAGCCAATGACGTTTGAGTCCTTGCACCATGTCATCCGTGTCAACGATCAGCCGCGTAATGGACGTCACCATATTGTTGTTGCGTTCCACTTGCGCGTGGAGGTTGCTCGTTATGCCGGCAAGATGTGCGAGCGCGTCATTCACGTTCGCGAACACCGTGACCAGGTTCGTGTTCGCATTGGTCACCGTGCTGTTCACATTACCCACGGTGAAGTTCGCGTTCGTGAGCAATGACGTGAGTTGATAATTCATTGCGACCGGGATGACCCATTCGCCCAGCGAGCCGCGCGGCTCTTTCAAATTCTCGGTGATTTGCGTGACGTTCCTCACGAGGGGCTTCGCTTCGCGCAACAGGTCGTTCAGATTTTCCGTCGCCTCCGCGGCGTTTGTGAGCGTCTTCGTCAGCGCGTTCGTGAGTTGAAGGATGTTTGTGAGCGAAACTTTCAACATCGCGACGGTCTGATCGAGTTGCGAGGAAAGTTCCGGCGGCTCGACGACGGGCAGCCAGTACGGGCCACTTCCGTGCCAATTGGTGAATTCCAGCGTCTCGCGTGACCAGGCGGCGACGAGTCGCTTGCCCTCTGCTTTGAAAGTCGCGTGAAGATTCGTCAATCCGCTCGTTCCGCCTTTGGTCACTTCGAGGTAGCGCGCGCCGAGCAGGCCGGCCGAGCGCACGATGACGTGTGAATCGTCCCAGATGTATCCGTAGTAAGGCTCAAAGATCTGGAACTCGACGTAAACGTTTTCGCCGGACTCGGGTGCCTCGGCATCGACGCGCGTGATTTCGCCCGCCTCGAATCCCATCAGCCGCACCTTATCGCCCGGCTTCACACCCATGCCGGTCTTGAGGTAGGCGAAGTAGGGCGCCTTGGTTTTGAACCAGCCTTTGCCCTCCGCCAGTTTGTAAACGTACAACGCGAGGCCCGCAAAAAGCAGTATGGTGGCGATGGTCACGAACCAGCCGACGACTTTCTCCAGCCGGCTGAGCCGCGTGCGCAACTGTGGTGTTAAGTCCTGGACTGCCATTCAAATCCCTTCAGCGATTGGGCGCGGCGTTCTCACCGCGCCGTAAAAGCTCTTCCGTGTCACTCGGCTCGGCGGCGGCCACAACACGCGCCATCCGCACATCGTCCTCCGGCGCGACGTCGCCCATCACCTCGAACTTCTGCTCGTGCAAAGTCGCGAACTGCGCGCCCGAAGTCCGCCATGGACGAAACTCGTCCGTCGAAGCCACGACGGTCACCGGCTTGCCGCGCAACAAATCGTGACCGCGCCAAAGTCTTTGCAGAAAACTGATCCACCACACGGTGTGCCGCGCGTCCAGCCCACGCAACGGATTTTCGAGGAACAGCACTTCGGGCCGCAACGCCAAAGCTCGCGCCAGCGCTGCGCGGCGGCGCCAGTGTCGGCCGATCATGCCCGGTGTGTTGCCCGCGAACTCAACGATGTCGGTTGCTTTCAGCAGTGCCGCCGTCCATGCATCCGCTTCCTCGGCGTGCAAGTTGTGATGATAGCGCGCCGGCAACGAGACGTTTTCCGCAACCGTGAGGTGGTTCAGCAGGCGTGCATCGTCAAACACCATTCCGACCCGCAACCGATTGGGCAGAAATTCATCACCGAAGTGTTCTCCCATGTTCTGCCCAAGCAGCGTGTAAGATCCGGCCAACGGCTTCGTCAGCCCTGCAAGCATGAACATCAAATCGCTTTTGCCCGCGCCCTGAAGGCCGCCGATGACCCAGAATTCGCCGGCACGCGCGGACCAATTCACGCCCGCAATGGTCGCGGTCTCGGAGTCGCGCCGCGAAGGCACGGTCACATCGCGCAATTCGAAAATGACTTCGGCGCTCATACGACGAGATAGAGCACGATGAACACTGCGTCGAGCAACACGCAGAGAATCACGCTTTGTCCGACGGCACGAATCGTTGCGCCCGAAACCTCGTCGATTCGCAACGGTTGGGCGAGTCCGTGGTAGCACGTGACGGTGGCAATGATGGCGCCGAAGAGAGAGGACTTGAGCGCCAGCGTCACAAAGTCCAGCACGCGCAACGAGCCGGCCAGTTGCGCGACGTAATCGCCTGGCCGCAACGGCACGTCCTGAAGAAACGCCCACAAGTAGCCGCTCAGCAGCGCGCCGAGGATCAAATAAACCGTGAGCGAAAAAATCCCCAGCGCCATGCCGATGACGCGCGGCACAACGAGATAATGGACGGGATCGATGCCCAGCGCTTCGAGCGCTTCTACTTCGCCCAGCGCGCGCGCCGTGCCGAGTTCAATCACGTTCGCCGTCCCCGTTCGTGAGAGAACGATGAGCGCCGTGAGCAGCGGCCCGAGTTCGCGCACGACGACGGTGACTATCACCATGCCGAGGAATTGGGTGGCGTTGACGCGCGACGACAACGAGACCGTTTGGCCAATCACAACCAGGCCGAGCGCAAAGGACACGAACAGGGTCATGGGCAGCAGCCGCACGCCGGAACGCGACAGGTGCGCGCGCACTAGCGGATGAATCACGCGCGAGGCCGCGCCGAACTTAGTAACCATCACGCCGAGCGTGATGAGCGCGAACGCACCGAGTCCCTGCACCGTGAGGATGAAACGCAGCAGCTTGCGCCCGACGAAATTGACATAGGACGGCGGCAGCGGCGCGCGCAACAGCATCCCGCGAAGGCGAGACCGGTGCGAAAGCTCCGGCAGGCTGGCAGTCCCTTGTTCCACGGCGCGAACGTAGGACGGGAAAAATGGAGGGTCAAACTTTTCAACCGCATCCTTGGCAAAACTGCCGAGTGAACAGTTGATTTTCTGACGCGAGGAAAGTACCCGTTCGCACGATGAAAGCTCTCGTTGCACTCGGCCTGGCGTGCTCGAGTGCGTTTTGTGTGGCTGCTTCCGATCCACCGATCTGGCGTGGGCCAATCAGCGGCGGCGTCACCGACAACTCCGCGTGGGTCAAAGCCAAGCTGCGTTACAAAGGCGCGAGCGCACGGTTGCTTGTCAGCACCAATGTCGATCTCGCGGGACCCAAATGGTTCGGCCCGATGACCGCGCTCACCGAGCAGGGCAACATGGTGGAATTCCACGCGACGAACCTTCAGGCGAACACGCAATACTTTTACGCGCTCGAAGTGAATGGTTCTGTGCTGATGGACAAACGCGGCGCATTCAAAACATTCCCGTCCACGGACCAGGCGGCGTCGTTCAATTTCGCGTTTGGCTCCTGCGCGCGCACGGGCTCGGACAATCCGGTCTTTGATACCATCCGCCAGTTGCGTCCGCTCTTTTATTTGAACAGCGGCGATTTTCATTACGAGAACATCAGCAGCAACGCGCTGGTGAAATTCCGCATGGCCTATGACCGCGTGCTCATCTCGCCGCGCCAGAGTTTGCTCTATCGCTCGCTGCCGCTGATTTACATCTGGGACGATCACGATTTCGCGGGCAACAACAGCGACCGCCGCGCGCCGTCGCACTACGCCGCGCGATTCGTCTATGAGGAATACATCCCGCATTACGACATGGCCGGCGGCGGGGGTGACGTGCCGATTTACCAGTCGTTCACCGCAGGGCGCGTGAAGTTCATCCTGACCGATCTTCGTTCCGAGCGGGACCCGGTGAAGACGCCGGACGGCCCGCACAAGTCGATGCTCGGTGCGAAACAAAAAGCGTGGTTCAAGAACGAACTGCTCGCGGCGAAGGAAAAGCACCCGCTGATCTTCTGGGTCAGCTCCGTGCCGTGGATTGGGAACGCGGGCGTGACTTACTATCCCATCGCCGACCGCGTCACTGGTTTCATCCATCATGCGAACCGCTGGCAGTTCGAGCAGGACCCGGCCACGGCGGAGGAGAACCGCGAGGTGAAGAACAATGACGACTTCTGGGGCGCGTTCGCTTACGAGCGCCGCGAAATCGCCAACTTCATTCGCGACAATAAAATCACTGGCTTGTGCATCCTTCATGGCGACGCGCACATGCTCGCAGCGGACGACGGGAGCCACAGTGACTACGCGAGCGGCGGCGGCGCGCGTTTCCCGGTGCTCTGCGGCGGGCCGCTCGATCAGAACGCATCCATCAAAGGCGGCCCGTACAGCCAAGGCGTTTACAAGTGCCGCAAAGGCGAAGGCGCTTTTGGCTACGTGCAGGTGAGAGACTCAGGAACGAGAATCGACGTCCAGTACAGCGGACGGAATTATCTGAATGAAGAGAAGATTGGTTTGAGGTTTTTGGTGCCGAGTCCGTGACCTGGTATCAAGCAACATCAACCGTCAAAGGCACCCGTTTTTTAGCCACATCATCATAACAGTCCGACGAGGATAAAAACGCCGAACGTGAGGACGAGTAACCCGAGAGGCAATAGCAACCATCGCTTCGCTTGAACGGCGACAACAGAAAGACCAAGCAAGAGTCCTGTGCCCAGCGACCACCAGATACCGAGATTCTCAAGAACACCGGCAAGCGATGCGACTGGCCGAAACCGAGACCAGAACACGCCCCTGTAAGCCGGATCGTTCCAGGCCAACCAATGAGCGAACCAATAAACTGCTGCGCCAGAGAACACGAATGCGCTCACGATGAGCAGCCGCATCATCAAATGTTGGTATCGATGAGTAATCACGTGTCAGGCGGCTAGTAATTAGGCCGCTGTCGTTTCAATGCATTGGCAGCGCACGAAGCGCTAACTACTGGCTCGGCTCCGCCAGAATCTTCGCGCGCGCACTGTGATACTCCGCGGGCGTGATTTCATTGCGCGTGTATTTCTCCGTCAGTTCCGCGAGCCGCTGGATTTTGGATTTGGGAAATCTTGATTCGATGCCGGGCATTTGCGGCTGAACCGGCGGCGCTGGTTTGCCTTTCGTCACGGCCGGCGGATTGGATCCCGGCTGCACGGCTGGTTTCGTGGGCGGCTCCGTCCATTGCACTGGCGGCGGGGTAGCGGGCGTTGTCGCTCCGGCAATTTCCGCCTGCTCGATTTTTCTCCGCAACGCTTCGCGGGCGGCGAGATCATCAGTGCGCGACAATGTCGGCGCGGGAGCAGCGGCTGCTCTGCTTTCAATCGCGGGCGTCGTGGTCGCGGGAGTTGCAGTCGTGAGCGGGACCGCTGCTTGCGCGGCCCTTGCTTCCGCAGCTTTCGTTTCTGCCGCGCGTCTTTCGGCGTCCATCCGGGCTTTCTCGCGGGCTTCGGTTTCAGCGCGGCGTTTGGCTTCTTCTTCATTGGCCCTGGCCAGCGCGGCTTTCCTTTCCTCTTCGACGCGGCGTTCTTCGGCCCTGGCTTTAGCTTCCGCATTGGCCCTGGCCTCGGCGTCCTTGCGGGCCTGCTCTTGCGCAGCGCGATCCACTGTGGGAGTCGTTGTTCTCGATTCCGCAGGAGGTGGTGTTGTCGTCGGCACCGTGGGCGCCGTGGCGGCCGGCGGCATTTCGAGCGCGCGACGAAGCGCGGCGCGCGCGGCCGCATCGTCACTCGGCGGCAAAGGTTGTGTCGTGGCTGGAGTGGGAAGCGCCGGCGTGGTTCGCACGGTTGGGATTTGAACGGAAGGCGTCGTCACAGGCGGCGCGGGACGTGTCTCGGTGACAGTGCGTGGAACTTCGACCGGTTTGCGCACCGTTTCCTGGACCGGCCGCTCCGGTGTCACCGTTTCGGGAGTCGCGGGAGTTGTCGGCGCTTGTTCGAGGGCACGACGCAGGGCTGCGCGCGCGGCGTCTTGATCGCCGGGTGGAGGTTGTGCCACAGGGGAAGCCGGCGGGGCCGGGCGCGTTGTCGCGGGCGGCGCGGGCGTTTGCACCGGCGGGGCTTGAACAACAGGCGCCACTGGCGGCGCAGGACGAGGTTCGGCTGGTGGAGGAACGACCGGCCTTTGCACATTTTCAACGGGGGCCGGAGCCGTCGGCCCTTGTTCCAGCGCGCGCCGCAGGGCCGCACGCGCGGCGTCCTGATCGGTTGGTGAAGGTTGAGCCGCAACCGAAGCCGGTTGCGCAGTCGGAGCGATCTGGGCGGCGGGCGAGGCCGGTTGTGCGACGTTGGCCGGACGTTGTTCCGTGGCCAAACGCTTCGCCTCGGCTTCGGCTTTCGCCTTCATGTCCTGTTGCGCGCGCAACTCCGCCTCGCGTTTCGCCCGCGCATCCGCGGCAGATTTGGCTTTTTCTTCGGCCTGGCGTTTCACCTCGAATTGTTTCTTCTGCTCCAGCGCGCGCTTCTCTTCTTCCGCGAGGCGTTTCTTCTCCGCCTCCGCTTTGGCTTTCGCGTCGGCCTTGGCCTTCGCTTCGGCTTCCTTCGTCGGCTTCTCGGCCGCCCTGGGGATGGTTACGGACGGAATGGCTGGAGATGGAATGGTCTCGGCGGGAGGCGGAACGGGTCTCCTTTCGGCCGGGGCCGGGGCAGGTGCCGCTGCGGGACCTTGTTCAAGTGCTTTGCGCAGTGCTTCGCTGGCTTGTTTCTGCTGCTCGGGCGTGAGCGCCTGTTGCGCGTGCAACGGGCCGGCGCCAATCGCGACGGCACAAACCCACAGGCACGGATGGAGAAATTTCATACGCCAATATTTAACTGGACTGGGACAGGCTAGGCAACTGGATTAAAGGCGAAAGCCGGGTCAGACCGCAAGCCCGCGCCAAACATCTGATAAGCCCAAACGTGTTTGAAATCCGGGGACGAGCCGCCGGCATTCGGAATTCCAAACGCGACGAGTCAACTGACGGTTCAAGCCTTGAGGCTTGTTGATGTTTAAAGGTTGGTTTTTGGAGTTTGGTTGTTCGCATTTACGAAGAGCATTTCCCATCGGGTTTGAAAAGGGTATCTCAGCACAGTTGCCAGAATGATTCGCTTCACTTCTTCGCGACTCACTTTCACGCGGCGCTCCTCATCGAGAGGGTTCTCCCGGCGCAACTTCGCCAGCGTCTTTACACCGATCAGCACGGGCCATGCGCACGCGAGCCGGACGCGGATTGCGGAACGCGGCAGGGAATTCGTGTAGCGCCAGCCAGCGGCCAGATGCGCTTCCGCAGTGTCGAGCAACTCGTCATAGACCGGACGCAAGCGCGGCGCGACACCGGCATCCAATAATTCACGCGGCGAGAGGCGTGTGCGCGCGAGCCGCTCCAAAGACAGGTAACAGCGCCCTTGCCGCAGGTCGCGCGGCAAGTCGCGCAGAATGTTCACGAGCTGCAACCCTTTTCCGAAACGAACGCCGTCGCGGAGCAGCGCCTCGTCATCGAGCCGCGCCCGCGGAAAGACATGCGCGCGGCACATCTTCGTCCAGAACTCACCGACGCAGCCGGCCACGCGATAAGTGTAGTCATCGAGTTCCGCGTCCGTGCAGAGGACGCGAAGGTTCTCTTTGCTCGCATCACCGAAGCGTTGCAGATCGAGTTCCTGCCCGCTCGTGATCGTCGAGAGCACTTCACGAATGAGTTGCTGGTCGCCAGCGGAGAAGCTCTGCATCAACGCGATGATTTCTTCAGCGCGTTTCAGCAACAGGCGCTCGGCGTTCGTCCCGCCGCCAGCTTGTTCCGGTTGCGCGGCCGCGAGCGAGCCGAACGAAACAGGTTCTCTTCGCTCGCCGAGAATTCGCGCGCGATATTCGTCCAGCGCGGCGAGGCGCCCCATCACCGGCACGAGTTCCGTGTCAGCAATTGTGTCCGTCGTGCGCGCGAGCAGATACGCGAGACCGATTTGCGGACGCACGCTCGCCGGCAGCACGCGTAGCGTGAGATAGAACGAGCGCGACACTGCTTCGAGCAGTTCGGTCAGGAGCGGCGTCGCGCTGTTTTGCACCCGCAGAGGCAAACACGAACCGCTGCGACTGTCAGGGATGAACTCACGTCACCGCGCGGCACAGTTGATGCGACCATCGCCTCGAAGCGCATGAAACCGGAGAATTTCAGCTCTGCCCGCGCTCTCCACACGCAAGTGTGTGTGAACTTCACGCCCGCCAGGTCGCGGGCCGGCCCAGGAGGACTTAATGAGCCCTGACTTGAACGATCCCCAATCCTCGTCCTCGAATCCCGAACTACCCATTGCGCCTGCAACCCGACCATTTGATTGGCGCTGTTGGGCGCGCCGGCTCCTGGTGTGCAATCCGTTCTTCTTGTGCAGCGCCGCGCTGCTGCTCTTCGGCGTGAACCGTCTCTCCATCGATCCGAACTTCCTCGGCGAAGAAAAATCCAATCTGCTGTTCAACTACTTCGCCCTGCAAATTTATGAACTACTCGTGGTCGCTACGGCCGTCGTGCTGGCCCGGCGAAAAATCTGGTACGATTCCGCGCTGCTCGTGGTGGTGGAACACGGTCTCCTGCTCGTGCCGTTCATGCTCATCAGCCAGGGCACGCTGCTCAATCCTTCACTCGGCATCAAGCTGGCGATCGGCGCTTTCGCATTTGCCGTCGTTCGCGCTGTCATGGTGCGCCGCGGCTATCCGCAATTCAATCTGCCGCCGCGCGCGCTCGGACTCGGCACTGCCCTCCTGCTGCTGAATGCGACGTTGCCCGCGATCTTTCCGTCGGTCGTGGAGAAGGACACGGACAATTGGATCACACCCAATCTGGTCCTCTGGTACTTTGTCCTGCCGTTGCTCACGGCCGGCGCGAATTTGCTCCCCCGCCCCGTTCGCTACGGTGGACTCAACCCCGAACGCCATTGGCTGCCTCTCTTCCTTTACGCCCTGTGGATCGCGGGAACCGGCGCGCACATCTGGTCCCTCGGCTACATCTGCAAACAGGAATTTCACGCGCACCTTCTCGGCCCGACCGTCGTCGTCGCCGCATGGACTTTGTGGCGCCGCATCAGCGACTGCGTGCCGAATCCTGTCCCGCGGTGGGAAATGGCGATGTTGTGCCTGACCTTCCTCTCGCCATTCGCCACCTTGGCCGAAGCAAAATTGTTTGAACTGCTGGTGGCACTGAATTTTACCGTCTACGCGGTCCTCTTCTTCAAGCACAGCGGTGTGCGGCAAAAACTTTTGCGCGAACTGATATTCGCTTCGACTGCGATGTTCATGCTCGGCTTGCCGGAAGAACTGGGGCGGATCGTACTGCCTGCTTTCGCGCGGGCTCATGCCGTGATTCTCGCGCTCGCCACGCTTGTCTGCATATCAGCATTGCGCTGGTTCCGCGTTCGTCTGGGCTTCGCCGGGGCCTGCGCCGCAGCAGTGATTGTTGTTACGCTCTGGCCCGGCGCGCCGATTGATGTCTATGTTCAAACGGCCGTCATCTTTTTGCTCGCGCACAGTCTGGGATGGAGGAACCAGAGCGCCGGTGCATTTCTCTTGCGCGGATTGGCCGGCGGAATTTGGATCGCCGATGCCGCGGTTTGGGTGCATCACGCGCGCTGGCAAACGGGCGCCACGATTACATCCCTCGCCATCGCACTCCTGATCGCGTGGTTCCTCATGTGGTGGATCACCAAACGCCGAGCCGACTGGATGATTTTCGTGGCGGCAACAGCGGTGACCTTGGTGGCGCCCTTCGACTGGCTGATTCTTCAAGGTTCTCAAGGTCTGCTGGCGCTGGCCGCAAGCCTCGCTCTCTTTGCCATCGGATTCGCGGTGGCGTGGACCCGGCATCGGTGGGAACCCACGAGCAGCACTCGACTTTGAACTTCATCTCTCCGTCGCGGCTTTGAATTGGACGTGTGCATGGGCGGTTGTTAGCGTGCGCGCCATCTCAAACACAACGCACACAAAACTATGAGTCCATTCGTGGCCGAAATCATCGGGACCATGCTGCTCATCATTCTGGGCGATGGCGTGGTCGCAAACGTTCTGCTCAAACAATCCAAAGGCAATGGCGCTGGCTGGATTGTCATCACGGCGGGCTGGGGTTTTGCCGTGATGGTCGGAGCCTACGCGGTCGGCTGGATCAGCGGCGCGCACTTGAATCCCGCGATAACGATCGCGTTTGCCGCGGCGGGCGTGCAGAACGCGGACGGAATTCCATTCCCATGGGCCAACGTTCCAACTTACGTCGCGGGACAAATGATCGGCGCGTTCATCGGCGCAATCGTGGTTTGGCTTGCTTACCTGCCGCACTGGGGAATCACCGAAGACAAGGCCGCAGTGCGCGGCGTCTTCTGCACTGCTCCGGCTGTGCGCAAGCCCATCCCGAATTTGATTACGGAAATCATCGGAACGTTTGTGCTGCTCGTCGGCGTGCTCGCGATTCCTTCCGTGAAGAACCTGGACCCGAAGCTGGGCTTCAGCAGCGGTCTCGGTCCGTTGCTCGTTGGCTTTCTCGTCTGGTCCATCGGACTCTCGCTCGGCGGCCCGACTGGCTACGCGATTAATCCCGCGCGCGATCTGGGCCCCCGCATTGCACATGCGCTTCTGCCGATTCCCGGCAAGGCGGATTCGGATTGGGGTTACGCCTGGATTCCAGTCATCGGCCCAATCATCGGCGGCGTGGCCGGGGCGTTGTTCTACAAATTCTGCTGGCCGGCATGATGAGTTGGGCGTCGAGAGTTGAGTGTCGAGAGAAATTCTTCTCGGCTCTCCAACTCTCAACTCTCAACATTCAACTCTCAACTTGATGAAATACATTCTCGCACTCGACCAGGGCACGACCAGTTCGCGCGCCATCGTCTTCGA
>JGI10216J12902_100964902_pt1 | contig 18230 bp, 13 predicted proteins | sample KanNatreferecore_FD_12902 | JGI IMG/M metagenome (IMG submission 12902)
CTCCGGCGCGTCCGCTGTGGCGGCCGCGCCACGGACCCAGACCTCCACACGATAATTGGGGTTTGCCTTCGACGGCGTCCAAACGAATGAATTCGTGGGCGACCAGCTGGCGCCAACGATCCAGTTCGCGCCGTCGAAGATACGCCACTTGTATTGATGCGGCGCCACGCCGCCCGCTGCACTGGCAGTCCATGTGATCGGCGTCATCGGCGGCTGGGCTGCGGTCTTATTCGCGGTCAAGGCGACGCTTGTCGTCGCGCTCGCCGCCGTGCTGGGCCCGATTGCGAATGGGATCTTAGCGGCAGCTTCGAGAACGTCGGCGGCGTTACCGGCGCTGCGCACCCAAACGGTGATTTGGTAACCAGTGCTCTCGGCAGTCGGCGTCCACGTGAAGCGGTTGCTCGTATTCCAATTCGCCGCGATTGTGGTCGAGGTGCCGTTCGAGACAATCCACTTGTACTGATATGGCGCGACGCCCCCGGTCGGCTCGGCTGTGAAGGTGACCGGCGTGCCAACGGCTTGAGGAGCCGTCTTGTCTGCAGTCAGCGTGACCATGTTGACTGCGGCCGGCGGCAGCGACGCTGCGGCCGGGGTTGCATTGACATGAAACGCGTGAATGAGCGGGCGATGGGCATACCCATCTTGGTCGCCGCCAAGTTGCGATACATAGAGAAGTTGGCGCTGCGAATCGTAGCCGACGCTGCCGAGGCGCACTGTCAATTCCGGGGTCGGCAGGCTGAGCGGCCACACGCCGTATGGCATCACATCCCACGGCTGCTTCGTCCCGGCCTTGACGGCGGCGAAGTCGTTCAGATCGTACGCCCACACCTGGTAGCGATACGGGTAGGCGTGCGGCGCTTTGGCGGCGTTCGTCGGGTCGTAGCAGTACGGCTCACCACCTTCGGCAGGCGTCTTGCCCGCGAGGCTCAGGTCACCGGTTCCGGGGCCATAGCAGTTCTGGCCCATGCCGTTGCGTCCGAAGTACAGCACCGTGCGTGTCCCCGCGATCACCGCGACGCCCAGGATTTGCGTGGTGGATCCGTAGGTCGGGTTCGAACCACTCCACGGGCCGAGCGTCGGGTGGTCGCTCGGGTAATAGAGCAGTGGCGTGCCCGGCAGCGTTGCTTGCCCGACCTGGGTGGGATTGAACGCGAACGCGGCGGGCCCGAACGAGGTGCGTGTGACGATGGGGATGCAGCACTGGCCGGTGATGGCCGGACCACCAAGCTTCGCCTGCCACTCGCTCGGCACGGCGGCCATCATGCCCCCGACGAAACCGCTCTTCCCGGTTTCCCACACCTGCGACCAGCCCGAAAAGCTCGGCTGAGTGAGTTGGCGTGAGCGCGAGAAATGCGACACGCGCTGCAGGTTGCTCGCGTCGTAGTAGATGTAAGCCGTGCCGTACAGGCGACTGCCATACACCATAAGGTTGTCCATCTTGACGTCGCCCGGGTAAACGTCGGCCAGGTGTCCCTCCGTCGGATCGACAAACGGCTGCAGCAATCGCGCGAATGGCATGTCGACGGCGTTGGCGCTGTTCACGGGCGAGGGAATCGAGACTTCGGCGACGCCGTTCTGGTTGCTGACAAACAGCGAGTTAGTCGACGGATCGTAGGCGACCGCCTGCCCCCCGTATGAGAAGTCCATACCGCTGTCGCCGGGCGGCAGGCGGAAGCCACCGAGATATTCCAAGCTCCCTTGCGACAGCAGGGGCAACGCTGACGGATCACTTGACTGTGCGGTCACGGTGCCCGCTTGCATCAATGCACCAGCGATGACCGGCAAGCAAACGAGACCAGACTTCACCAGGGAAACCAAGGTGTTGCGCATAGACAAAAAATCGCTCCGGAAAAATCTGTTGAACTGGGACGACGCCATCGGCGGCGTAATTGCCGGAAGTTGAGTCGGGTGGAATTCCAGGTTGCGAATGACGCTTTCAGGTGCCCGTGAGGGCGGGTACGACAAGGAAGTGCTGTTGGTGCGATCGTTCACGCGCCGAACAAGGGCAAGCTGCAGTCCAGCTTGCGGCGGGTTCGTCAGCGGGTGTAGGAGAGCGGGAAAACTGGCGGGAAATCCGAGGGCTTGCCTCGCATTGCACACTTGTGCAACGCGTCAACAAATCGCGCTTGTATTAACGAACGCGATACGGGCATTACAGTTCTGGTTGATAATCCGCCTGCCACGACAAGCGCGTAACTCGCGAGGTTCCTGCTCGAACCCGCGTCATCGTCAGTGCGTTTATTGAAATCGATCTACGAATTCGTCGTTGACGTCGACGACGCCAACGCGTTTTCGAACAAGTGCGCGAGCGGACGCAGCGTGTGCTTCCATTGCAGCGTCTCGAGATCGGCGAGCGCGGCGCGTTCGCGACGACGAGCAGCTGACAATGACAGGAGCGATAAGACGTGTCCGGCAAACGCTTCCCGGTCCGCCGCAACCAACGACGCTGCAGCGACTTCCGGCGGCAGACCTTCGGCGACCGCGGGCGTAATCACGATCGGCAGCCCGGCGGCGATCGCCTCGAGCGCCTTGTTCTGCACACCGCGAGCGACCTGCAGCGGCGCAATGCCGACCGCCGATTCCCACAGCCATGGGCGGACGTCAGGCACCCGCCCGGTGAGCTCAATCCGGGGGTCGCTCGCGCAGAGCATCTTCAGGGATGACGTCGGATCGGCGCCGACGACGGCCAGGGTCGCTTCCGGCCGGCGTCCCTTCACGATCGGCCAGACTTCATTGATGAACCAGCGGATACCCTGCTCGTTCGGCGCGTAATTCATCACGCCGCAAAAAACTACCCGGGGGCGTTCCGAAGGTGCAGCCACCGGACGCAGTCGATCGAGCTCCACGCCGTTGGCGATTACATGAACCCTGGCAGACGGCGACAACGACCGCGCGATCTCCGCTTCGCGCTCGTTCACCACGAGCGTGGCGGTCGCCGCTGCCACCGCCCGTGACTCGAATGCACCAAGAGTCCGTGCTTCGCGGCGGTAAACCCAGGACAGCGGGGGAGCGGACGCGGCGGACAGGTCACGCCACTTCCTGGAATCCACGTCCACAAGATCCAGCATCAGTGGCAGGCCCGCCAGCGGCGGCGCCAGCGCGAATCTCGCCATCCCGGAGCCAAACGAAAACACGACGTCCGGCCGGCGAGCCGAGACGATACGTGCCAGGGTGGAGGCGAAGCCGGGCGCGTCGAGCAGGGTGTGCGTGAGCGGAGTCGCGGTGGCGAGCGCGGCGACGGCGCGCAGGTGATTGCGAATCGACGTAACGCGCAACGCCGTTACCTCGGAAACGAACGTTCGCACGTCGTCGACGTGCGTGGCCTCTTCATCGTCATGAACCAGCGACACCAGTTCGACTTCGGCGCGGTCGCGCAGCCACTGCAGGATGTGATACGCGCGAAGGCGATCGCCGCGATTGGGGGCGTACGGGAGGCGATGCGTAAGGAAGAGGACGCGCACGTCTACGCCGGCGATCCGCTGCCGCGCTCGCGAAGCACGCGGGCGGGTACGCCGCCGGCGATGACGCGATCGGCGATCGGTTTCGTGACCACCGCGCCGGCGCCGACGACGGTGTCCCGTCCGACATCGGCCATCACCACCGCGGCGCTGCCGATCCAGGCGCCGTCGCCGATGCGAACGGGCGACTTGCTGGCCGGTTGGTCACGCATCGCGACCCCCAGCTCTTCCGTGCCATGAGTGCGCGCGCCGCTGGGAACGTGGACGCCCGCGGCCAGCATGACGTCCTGTCCGATGACCGCCCATCCAAGATGGCAGCGCGGCCCGACATAGGCGCGTTCGCCAATCGATGCTGACGCCGAAGAGAACAACGTGCCGAACTCGATCGTCGCCGATCGGGCGCATGCGCTCAACGAATGGCAGAGGAACGCGCGCCGCAGGTATTGGCCGGGCAATCCGGGGACAAGCGCCCAGAACTGCGTGGACCCTTCGAGTGCGCGGTCCGGGCCCATCACCAGGCTTCGCAGGTGCCAGGACAGGATTGATGGTGAGACGACCACGACGGCGCTCAAGTGCGCGAGCAGTTTGAGCGAGCTACGCACCTTGCATCATCTCCGCGTAGATGCCTTCGATGCGCCGAACGCGATTTTCGAACGACAGCTCGCCCTCAACGCGCAATCGCGCCTGGCGGGCCATCGCCGTCGTGCCTGCAGGATCCTCCAAGGCTCGTGTCACCTCTTTCGTCAGCAGATCGACGCGTCCAATCGGCACGATTCGACCGTCCATTCCGTTGCGGACGATCTCCGCCGTTCCGCCGGCGGCCGTCGCCACGATCGGCACTTCGAATGCCATCGCCTCGAGAACGGCGTTGGGCGTGCCTTCGTAGTCGGACGACTGGACGAGCAGATCGAACGCATGATACGCGGGAACGACGTCGTCGAAGTGGCCGACCAGCCGGCAGCGATCGCGAAGCCTGAGCCTGGTGACCTGGTCGTCAAGGGCCTGGCGCTGGCTGCCGTCGCCGACGATGAACAAGCGGGCACGCGGAAATCGGTCGACGATGGTGACGAAGGCCTCGAGCAGCAGATCGAAGCGCTTCTGAGGTTCCGTCCGTCCTACCGCGCCGATCACGATGTCGCTATCGATGGCGCCGAGCGCCGCGCGGGCATCAGCGACGCGTGCCGGATCGCGGAAAAACTTCCGGTGATCGATGCCGTTCAGGACCGTCGTCACGCGGGCGGGGTTGGCGCCGCAGCGGATCAATTCGCGTTCAATCTCGCCCGACACTGCCACCACGCGGGAAAAGCGCGCGAGCACGCGTTTGTCGGCGGGGTAGTAAATCCAGCGTTCCCTGGGCGAGTGTCCCGTCCAGCCGTGCACGGTCGACAGAGCCTTGACGCCGGCGAATCGACCTAGGAGCAGCGCCAGCAGGTTCGTTTTGTAGTCATGCGAGTGGACGATGTCGATCTCGCGATCGCGGATGACCTGCGTCAGCTGTGGCCAGATACCGACGTCGAATGAATGTTTTTCGCGGATCTCGACATAGTCGACCACTCCGGCCCTGGCGGCGCGATCGTCGATGCCGAAGATGCTGTCACGTTCATCGCGCAGGTAACAGACGGTAACCTGGAACCGCGGATCGCTCATGACCGCGCCGAGCAGGATGGTCTTCTCGGGACCGCCGCCCGTGCCGCGGACGCTGCGCAATTCCAGAATGCGGATGGGTCGGCTCGCTGCGTTCATGATCAGTTGGATCGTCGGGCGCGGTGGCTGCCGCGAGCGAGCAGCGCCAAGGCTTTTGCGAGGTCGAACACCGTGGCGAAGGCCAGGGCCTGCCCCACGTCGTTCAGACTCGGGTTGGGCAGCCGGCGGAGGATAATCGCCGCCCTCACTGCAATGAGTACCAGCACGGCGAGCCAGCACGCCGCCGCCAGCAACGGGTACCCCAGAACCAGCAGCAGTGCGCCCCCGACGAGCGCGACCAGGTCGACGATCGGAATGAGCGCGCTGCGGAGCTCACGAAACGTCTTCGGTCCGCGAAACGTGACCTTGACGTTGTCCCGGCCACGCCACAGTTCGCCATAGAACAGCGCCTTCAACGTCTTCGGATCGCCGTAGTGAATATTTCGCATTCCCGGGTCCGCCACGATGCGATGGCCGGCGAGGCGCAAGCGGTTGCAGAGATCGACGTCTTCGCATGCGGTCAGGTGGGCGTCGAAGCCGCCGATGCTATCGAATACTTTCTTCTTGACGGCGAGGTTACCGCTGCCGAGCCATTGGACCTCCTGACGGCGCTCGAGCGGGCTGCGCAGGGCGTCATATTGTCGCTGCACCCAGTTTGGCGAGGGTTCGGTCTGGCAGGGGGCACCGGTGGCGGCGACATCAGCCGATGAGAGGACGTCAACAGCGGTCTTGATCCACTGGCGATCGATTTCGTGATCCGCATCGACGAATGCCAGGATCGAGCCCCGAGCCCGGCGCGCAGCCTCGTTCCGGAGCTCGGCCACCGACGCCGCCGAACTGCGATAGACCGTTGCGCCCGCGTCGGCCGCGGCCTGTGAGGATCCGTCTCTCGACTCGTTATCGATCACCAGGACTTCCACCTGGTCCCGCGGGTAATCGTTCGCGACGATGCTGGCGACACAGCGCCGCACATAGTCAGCGGCATCCTTGACCGGGATGACGAAACTGACCTTCATTCCTGCGCAATTTCGAGAAAGACCGACATAGAGCTGGTTTCGATCCTAAATCGTCGACGAGGCCGGGCACTGGCGCATTCTTGTGGCGGAGCGTGGATCCATGTGAGACTGGTATTGAGGTGTCAGGCTATAGCTAGTGTAGTTCGTACTACCTGTGTGTGTCGGTAGGTCCCGATTCAGGCCCGGCCCCTCATCGCCATATTTCGGCCGAAATCGTCACGACGGACAGCCCTCCGATCATGTCGGCCATAAGCCGACCCGCGCAATAGCCGATATCTATTCTGAACAAATGACTCGAGCGATTAGGTCCCTTTTTCTTTCTCGATGAGCCAGCCAGCAGTTGTTTTCGATCACGTCTGGAAAAAGTTTCGCCGGGGGGAACGTCACGACAGTCTCCGCGACGCGATCACGGCGTACGTCAAACGGCCGTTTGAGCGACGAGCCCAGCCGGACGAGCTTGCCGAACAGGAGTTCTGGGCACTGAAAGATGTGTCCTTCGAAGTGCAACCTGGCGAGGCGCTGGGCATCATCGGGCCGAACGGCGCCGGCAAGTCGACGGCATTGAAGCTGCTGACCAAGATCCTTCGGCCGACGATGGGATCGTGCAACATTCGCGGCCGCGTCGGCGCCCTAATTGAAGTGGCGGCCGGCTTTCATCCCGACCTGACGGGGCGGGAGAATGTCTTTCTGCAGGGCGCAATCCTCGGCATGAGCCGGCAAGAGGTCGCTGCCAAGCTCGATCAGATTGTCGAATTCTCTGAAATCCGCGACTTCATCGATACCCCGGTGAAGCGGTATTCGTCAGGCATGAACGCCCGCCTGGGCTTTTCGGTTGCCGCGCATGTGGACCCCGCGGTGCTCGTCATCGACGAAGTGCTGGCCGTTGGTGATCAACTGTTTCAGCAGAAATGCCTGAATCGACTCGAAGATTTCAAGCGCTCGGGAGCAACGATTGTCTTTGTCTCGCACAACATGCAAGCCGTCATGACGCTTTGCGACCGCGCGCTGTTGTTGCGTCCGCGACAAGCGCCGCTGCTCGCGAATGTCGAGAATGTGGCCGCGCTCTATGCCAGTGCCGATCACCAAGTCACCGATCCTCGAGTCAGCGTCCATACGTTTGCACTTCGGAACTCCGGCAACCCGTCCGGTGATCAATTGTCCTCGGTGGCGCCCGGTACGGCGCTGACGCTCGAGGTCGAGATCGAGGCAAACACCGCACTCCCTCAATGCGGCTTCTACTTTGAGGTGGTTCGCGCCGACGGGCTGAAGATGTTCAACCACACGCCGACCGCCGACGGGGAGCCACCATTCGATCTCGAGCCCGGCGGGCGTCTCCGGACACGGGTGCACTTCCGGGCCAATGTTCTCCGTGGCAGCTATCGCGTGGTGTTGTACCTCGGCGACCCTCAACGCACCTGGTCGATAGAGCTGTCAGGCCTGGCGTCATTCGTCGTCCATGAGACGAACCGCTTCGGCTGCGCCGAGCTCGCCCCGTCGTACGAAATCGAGGTCGATCGTCCGGCATTGGCCAGGTGACACATGCAAGATGATGTGACGCTCGATGCGACCGTAGCGATCTGCACGTGGAATCGCGAGACCCTGCTCCAGAGCACTCTTGAGAGCCTCGAGCGGATGAACGTGGCGGCCGGGATTAGCTGGGAACTCCTAATCGTCGACAACAACTCGCCCGACGGAACGGCCGAGGTCGTCGCCAACTGGAGTCGGCGCGGGACGCTGCCGCTCCGTTACGTGCACGAACCCAAACTTGGGTTGTCGAATGCGCGCAACCGCGCCATCGCGGAAGCGCGGGCGCGGTGGCTGCTCTTCACCGACGACGATGTCATCGTCGAGCCGGAGTGGCTCAACGCGTTTGTCCATGCCACCAAACGCCATCCTGCTGCAGGCGCCATTGGCGGACGGGTCGATCCGTGGTTCGTGCAGACGCCTGATCCCATTCTCAGCCAGGCCTACCCGGCACTGGCGAAGGGATTCTGCGGTCTCGACCTCGGCGCCGAAGAGCGTCCTGTCCCGGAAGGCAAGGATCTCGTTGGTGCGAACTTCGCGATCCGAATCGATGACTCGAATCGCCGGTTCAACCCGAACCTGGGTCCGATGGGCGCCAACCCGGTCGGTGGCGACGAGTTGGGTTACCTGATGGAGGTACGCCAGGCGGGGCTGCCGATCGTGTGGGTACCGACGATGCGTCTCAAACATTATGTGGATCCGCCACGAATGTCGCTGGCCTATCTCGAGAAGTTCTACACCAACGTCGGACGACACGAAGTATTGCTGCACGGCATACCCCCCGGAACCCGGCTCGCCGGCGCACCGAGATGGCTGCTTGGGCTGTACGCGAGACACTTCGTGAAACGGATCATCAACAAGATCGCCGGAAACAGACTGGAGGAGCACCGTGCGCTCCGTCAGCAATGGCAGATTGGCGGCATGATCGCGCAGAGCCGGGAGCTTTCGGCTCGATCGTAATTTTGGACGACACGTCTCGGGGATGTACTGAAAGGCCGTTCCGCCGGCGAAGTTGCGTGCGCATCAGTCGCCAGCGCGGCAGTCAGCTGGAGTAGCCACGCTATACTAGCCGCGAACCAGTCGTATCTGTCCTGCCGTGTCGGCGCTGATTCTGACTCATGGAGACGCGTTGTGATTCTCGCGGATATAGCCAAGGAGCTGTTGCCCCCGATTCTGATCCGGCCGATGCAGGCGGTGTCTCGCAGATTCGCAAAGACTCCAGTAGATATTTATATTGCAAACGGACGGCGCCCCTGGACGCCTGGATATCTCGAGTACAAACAGCAATACATCGAAACGGCGCTCGCTGATCCTCAACTGATGGCGCGGTTTGCAGAGGGCACCATGCTGCCCGATGCCTACGGAGTCGGTCTCGACGAGCGATGTATCGAGTATCCGTGGCTGCTGAGCCAGTTCGCCTCGCCACCGCTGCGCTTACTCGACGCCGGGTCCACCTTGAACCATGAATTCGTGCTGCGTGATCCGCGTCTTCGCGATGTGACAATTCACATCCTGACGCTGGCGCCGGAGGAAACCTGCCTCTGGAAGTTGCCGGCGTCCTACATCTTTTCGGATCTCCGGGAGATGCCGACGCGCGAGGCCTACTACGACGCGGTCGCGTGCATCTCGACGCTTGAGCACGTCGGCTTCGACAACTCCTTCTACGCCCGCGACAGGCCGCCGGAAGCGGAACGACGGTTCGACTTCCGCGTGGTGATGCGCGAACTGCGACGCGTGCTCGCGCCCGGCGGCACCCTTTTCCTGACGGTGCCGTTTGGGGAGTATCGCAACGGCGGGTGGTATCAGCAGTTCAACAGCGAGCTTCTCCAAGACGCGATCGATTCTTTCGGCGACTGCCAGGTTGCTTCGAAACGCTTCTACAAGTATGAGCGGTCCGGCTGGCAGATTGCCGAGGAAGGGGCCGTCCGCGACTGCCAGTTCGTCGCGTGGAACGATCCGCGGCCTGGCGTTCCGAAGCCGCCGCGAGACGACGACTCACCGACGAGTGACCTGGCGGCGGCGGCTAGGGCGGTGGCCTGCGTCAGGCTGGTCAAGGAATGAGAATCGGTATCCATAAGGAACCGGCAGGTGAAGTAATCGGCGGATCCGAGAACATGGTCGCGATGATGGCCGCCGCGTTGCGTGAAACTCATTCGGTTGAGATCGTGCACCACAATAAAACCCTGACGCTGCAAGCGCTATCGGCGTTCTCCGGGGCAGTACTCGACGATGTCACCATCCGCTATGTCGAGGGGAAACGATCTGTACCCGGTGCCACGCGGCTCCCATGGAGCATGTATGCCGAAGCGAGGGACTTTTTTGCGGAGTTGAGCAGTCCCTATGACGTGTTCATTACGGTGACTCATGGGATTCCCGCATTCTGCCACGCTCCCATCGGCGTGCTGTTCGTGCTGTTCCCTATCGGAAACCGTTTTGAGATGTGGCCCAGGACTTCCGGCGAAGACGCACGGTCACTGCGCCAGCGTTTACGCGAGGCGTATCACGACTGGGAGTGGGACCGTCGTATGGCCACCTTCCAAACCAAGCTCGCGATCTCGGAGTTCACGAATCGCTGGACTCGAGCCTACTGGGGTATAAACTGCGACGTCTTGCATCCACCGGTGGATACGCAATTCGGAGTTGCCGACAAAACTGACACGATCGTCAGCGTCGGAAGATTTGCAAAGATGAAGAAGCACGAGGTTATGCTCGAGGCGTTTGCCGCTCTGGGGGACGCGAGCGGGTGGCGCTATCGTTGCCTCGGCGGCCTGGGATTCTCGCCGGACGAGCAGTCGTACTTCGAGTCGCTGCGCGCGCTGAACGCGAGGTGCGAGGCCGACCTCAAGGAGAACGTTTCTCGGGAGTGCCTGGTGAAGGCCTATCAGGAGGCCAAGATCTTCTGGCACGCAGCGGGATATGGCGAAAACGAAGACCTGCAGCCGATAAAGGCCGAGCACTTCGGGATGGTGACGGTCGAAGCGATGGCGGCGGGCGCCGTGCCGGTGGTCGTGAATCGCGGCGGACAGCCGGAGATTGTCGAGCACGGCGTCGATGGATACCTCTGGGATACACCGGATGAACTCGTCAGTTACACGCGCCGCCTGATGACAGACGATTCGCTTCGCAGCCGGATGTCGGCGGCAGCGCGCCAGCGTGCGAAACAATTCAGCCGGGCGCGATTTGCTGATCAGTTCAGCCGCCTGATCGACGCGCGCATCCGACGTCGGAACGCATGAGCGGCTCGTAGTCCTGAATTATGTCCACTCCTCTCACTTGGGCGAAAATCCTGGTCAAACGTGCGCTGATGTCGCTGCCGATCCACACCAGACAGTCGGTGATGGAATATCTGATCGAACAGTCGGGCACTTACAAGGTGATGCGCGATTTGGCTCGCCGTCACCACATCGAGTCGTTGAAGGCTCGAGGCGAGTACGGTCTGATCGAAGGCGACGTCAGGGACAGCGAAATCTTTCGCAGTTATACGACTCGCGGCGTGTGGACACCTGAGCTCGATCACGAGGTGGCCGGTGTGTTTGGAAGCGGGCCCGGCTCCTTTATCGACGTGGGCGCGAACATCGGCTTGAGTACCATTCCCATTGCGCGTAATCCACGCGTGATCTGTCACTGCTTCGAGCCGGAACCCCGGAATTTCTCGCACCTCCGGTTCAACGTCACTGAGAACTGCCTCGCGGGCAACGTGGTCCTGCACAACGTCGCGCTGTTCGACAAGGCCGCCGAACTGGAGTTCGAGTTGTCGAGCAACAACATGGGCGACCATCGAGTGCGGGTACTGCCCACCTCAAAGGGCGCCTATGCCGAAGATGCGCGCGAAACCATCCGCGTGCGCGCCGCCCGTTTGGACGATGAGGTGCCGGTCGAAACGCTCCCGTTGCCGATTGCCGTCAAAATCGATACGCAAGGGGCGGAACCGCACGTCATCGCTGGCGCTCCCGCCATTCTGCAAAAGGCCACCTTTCTTCACATGGAGTTCTGGCCGTATGGGATGCGGCGGGCCGGAGGGGCGATCCCCGACATGCTCCGTTTCCTGTGCTCGCACTTCGCGCAGGCGAAGCTGACGTTTGCCGACATGGGAGGGGATGCTCCCTGGCTGCCCGCGACGCAGGCCGGTCGCGAACTCGAACAGCTCGAACGGACGGCCGGCGATCACGACTTCTGGAACGTCACCTTCAGAAAGGGCAGCTGATGGAGGCGCCGCTCGTGCAGATGACCTCCGTCTGGAAGAAGTTCCGCAGTGGTGGCCACCACGACAGCCTGCGCGACCTGGTTCCGGCGGTACTGGGCCGCGTCTTCTCCAAACGCGAGGCGCACGAGCTGCAACGAGCCGAGTTCTGGGCCGTACGCGACGTGTCCTTCAAGGTCGGGCTAGCCGATGCGCTTGGGATCATCGGTTCAAATGGCGCGGGGAAGTCGACGATTCTGAAGCTGCTGACGAGGATTCTCCGTCCCACTACCGGCACGTGTGCCGTCAACGGCCGCGTCGGCGCCCTGATCGAAATTGCCGCCGGATTCCATCCGGACTTGACCGGCCGGGAGAACGTGTTCCTGCAGGCGTCGATTATGGGCATGCCTCGCGCCGACACGCTCCGGCGATTCGACGACATTGTCGATTTCGCTGGCGTCGCCGAGTTCATCGACACGCCAATTAAGCGTTACTCCAGCGGCATGAATGCCCGGCTGGGTTTCGCGATCGCCGCGCATCTCGAGCCGACCGTCCTGATCATCGACGAGGTGCTGTCGGTGGGCGACGCGGCTTTTCAGGCGCGCTGCCTCGACCGCATTCGCAGGCTGAAGCGCGATGGCGTCGGGTTGGTGTTCGTGTCGCACAATCTTCCTGCCGTCGAAAGCCTCTGCGACAGGGTGCTGTGGCTGCAGAAGGGGCAGGTGAAATTTATGGGCGAGCCGCGCAGCGCCATCAGCCAGTACCTCGAGTCAACATCTCAGTCGACGGCTGTCAACACGAGCGGAGTGGACATCGCGGGGCGGGAGGTCAGCAGCCCGGTGACATTCGAGTCACTGACGTTCGTCGACGACAACCGGAACCCGGTTCGAGAGGTCCCGACCGGGGCGCGGCTGACACTCGGCTACCGGCTCCGTTGCCACGACGGTGAGCATGAGGTCATCGTCGGCTATGCGGTCTGCAGTCTCGACGGCCGTATGATATTCGGCGAAAACAGCGCTGCAGCCGCCTCACCATTCGAGATGATAGCTGGTGACGGGATCGAGGTGGAGGTGACGGTCGATTCGCTGTCGATCCCGGAAGGCGACTATTACATCTACCTCTCAGCGGAAAACCCGTTGACGGGACGCGTCTACGATCGCTTCGAGAAGACGGCGCACTTCAGCGTCGTGACGCCGAACGACGTCAACCGCATCGGCAGTATCCGCCTGCGAACCGCGTACCGCATCGAGAAGCTGGAAACGAGCCGTGGTCCGCGGCCGCACTAGGTCGTTCCTGCAACGCCCTCAGGGCGCCACGCCGCCGAGCCGTTTGCCCAGCGGTAGTCAGTTTCCACGATCGAGCGCCGCCAGGGCATCGTCGGCGGCCGCCCGCCAGGAATGATGCGTGATGGCCCACTCCCTGACCTCCGACCGCAGGCGCTCGCGTTGCGAGGGCGTCCGCCACAGCGTCACGATCGCGTCCACCCATTCGCGCGGCTCGTTGGCGATGAGGACTGGAGGCGTCGTCCGCAAGCCACTGCAGGCCTTGTCGGTGCAAACGATGGCGCTTCCCATCGCGGCAGCTTCAAGAAGCTTATTCTTGATGCCGCCTCCCGAGACGAGCGGCAGCGCCACCACGGCGCCCTCCGCCGCGGCGGGACGAAGGTCTGTGACATCCGTTCGTAATCGGATGCCGGGCCGCCGTGCCAGCTCGCGGATTTCGTCAGTCGCGCGGAAACCCATGATGGTGAACGTCGCCGACGGCACCTGTCTTATCAACGCGGGCCACACGCGATCGCAAAACCATTGGAGGCCTTGGATGTTGGGCCCGAAATCCAATCGCCCCCAGAACACCACCGAGTTCGGTAGCGGCTCGACGCCACCCGTGGGCGTGAAGTAGTCGAAGTCAACGCCGTTGGGAATGACATCGACGTGTCTGACTCCGGCCAGCATCCGCATGGCGCGCTGCTCGCTTCTGGACACGACCCACGCCCGGTCAATCGATTGCGCGTACGCGCGTTCGTAAAAGCCCTTCACCACGGCCGAGCGCACTTCGCCGTATGTGGAGGGCCGCAACAGATGCACCTGTGACAAGTGGTGCAGCACCCATTCATCCGCTGCGTACCAAATCCGCTGTTGCGAGTGGACACCGGCCAGGTACGGCATGGCGTCGAGGCCGACGGCGACCACGACGGACGCGTCGAATTCGGCGGCGGTCGCAGCAACGGCTTCAATAGTGCCGGACGACACACCCCAATAGGTGCGGAAGCGCTCCTGCCATCGAGGCAACTGGAGGGCGTACCGGCCACCGTCCCCCTCGGCCAAGGAGTACCACGGCACGCCGAGCTGCTGGATGGTCTTGTCACTCGGCCGGTCGACCGTCGCGAGCGCCGCCGGGCAGCCGGCCTGTCGCAGCGCGCGCAAGAGCTCAAAGCCGTGCACGTCATGACCCCCGATGCGGGGGAATGGCAGCGAGCGCTTGACGAACAGCACGCGATGGTCGCGCCTCGACCGACGACGAACCCGAGAATCGGATGCCGCCAGCGCAGCGTTTGGGGCAGAGCGCGCGACGGACAGGGTCTGTTCCAAGCCGCGCAATGCGTCACGGGCCGCGGCTTCCCACGTATGGTGTTCAAGGATCCAGCGACGCGTGGACTGTTCGATCGCGCGCCGCTCGTCGTCGGATGCCCAGAGACGGACCAGCGCCTCGACCCAATCCTGCTCGTCATCGACAACAACAGCAGGAGGCGTGCTGCGCAGCCCGCCGAGGGCTCTTGACGTGCAGACGATCGCCTTGCCCATCGCTGCTGCTTCGAGAAGCTTGTTCTTAATCCCACCGCCGGAGATCATCGGCAGGATGGCGACCTGGTTCTGACCGACGATGGTCCGGATGTCGGGGACGTCGGCGATCAGCGCGATCCCGGGCGCGTTGGTAATGGTGCGCACCCGGTCCCCCAGATTGAACCCCATTACCGTGAGGGTGGCCGTCGGTACTCGCCGACGAACCTCTGGCCAGATCCGCTGGCAGAACCACTCGAGGGCCTGGATATTCGGGCCGAAATCAAGCCGGCCCCAGAACACGGCGGAGTTAGGAGCGGATGCGACTTGAGCAGGGGCGAAAAAATCCGTGTCGACGCCATTGGCTATGACGTCAACGTTCTGTATGCCGGCAAGCCGTTGCATGGGACGCCGTTCCGCCGCGGAGACCACCCACACGCGATCAAGCGCGGACGCGTAAGTGCGTTCGTACAGCCCCATGATTGCCGCGGCTCGCAACTCTTTGAAGGTCTGCGGATCAGACAGCTTGACTTGGGACAGGTGGTGGACGATCCACTCGTCCGCCGCGTACCACACCTTGATGCGCGCGCCTGCATTTGCCAAAAAGGGCAAAATTTCCAGTCCGAGACCGACGACGATATCTGCGTCAAACTGGCCCGCCACCTTGGGCACGGCTCGAATGGAGTCTTGGGTTATCCCCCAGTAGGTTCGGAAACGATTCTGCCAATAGTTGAGTGCGGTCGTCGAATTGTCGCCGGCGCTGTTCGCTTCCGATAACGTAAAGCATGAAATATCAAGGTCTTTGAGTGTCTGCCGTGCCAAAGGCACGACCGTCGCGAGTGCCACCTGATGGCCAAGCCGATGCAGCGCCTTGAGCATCTCGTAGCACCGAATATCGTGACCACTGGCCCTGGGATACGAAAGCGCATGCTTGATAAACAGAAACCGCAGTGCGCCCTCTCGTGACTGTTCCATTTAGACCACCGCGTCGTACAGCTTTGCGGTCTGCTCCGCGGTGAACTCCCAAGAAAAAGCGGCCGCCCGCGATTCGCCTCGTCGCCGCCACTGCTCACGGTCGGCGCTATTTCTGCTGAGTACTTCAACAATCGCTTCGGCCACCTCGCCTGGACTCTCTGGATCAACCATCAACGCCGCGTCGCCCGCAACTTCGGGGCAACTCGTGCGATTGGAACAAATCACGGGTGCCCCGCATTGCATCGCGTCGACGATCGGAATGCCAAACCCCTCATAGAGGGAAAGGAACAGAAATGCGGAACAACCGGCGTAGAGGGCCGCCAGTTCGCGCGTCTTCACGAAGCCCAGAAGCTGAACCTGTTTTGTTGACAGGGACAATCGGGTCATCTCCGCTTCGAGCGTCGACCGCAGGGCCGGGCCGATCCCCGTCAGCACGAGCGAAATGTCCCGGCTGCGCTTTGAGAATTCCGCGAAGGCCCTCAGAATGCCGATCGTGTTCTTGCGTCTTGCAATCGCACCCAATCCCAGAATGAATGGCTGCTTCACACCCAACGTCATCAGAATGTTAGGGACCGTGAGCGGGTCTGGGCGCGTTATGTCTGGGCTGGCACCATTAGGGATGACGAAGACCTTTGACTCCGGCACGCCAAGCACCTGGCAGATGTCCTGCTTCGAGTGCAGTGAAACCGTGGCGATGGCATCGGCTCGCAAGATTGCCTGGCGCTGCGTGTATTGGAAATACGGCAATCGATCGGTGTCGGTGTTCCACTCAAGGAAGGGCATGGCGTCGTGCAGCGTTACAATCCGCGGAATCGGGCAGTGCGGCGGAGTCGTGTTGGCCGGAGAATGCAGCACGTGGCAACCGTTCGTATACGCCCGGAGCGGCAATCCAATTCGCTCCCACAATTGCCAACGATAGCCGCGACTCGGACCGATCTGCTTGGCTCGAATGCCGTCGAGCGGCAACTCACGCGTACCTTCGTCGTGGAACAACAACAGGTCGAGGTCTGTCCGGCGCCGATGCAGCGCCTCCAGGACGTGATAGGCGTACGTACCCATGCCCCGCAGGTCGCCGTTGACGAGGACGCGAGCGTCCCACGCGACTCTCATTCAGCAACGAGCTTCGGCGACATCCCCGGCGGACTCACGAGCGTGCGGGCGATGTCGAGGAACACCGCCGGCGCGCGATCGACGCCCTGCCACGTCGCGAGTTCCGGTACGAACTTGCCGACCACCAGGACCTCGGCGTGATCGGATACTTCCTTGAGTGACTTGCATAACAAGCCGCTGATATGGGGGATCGCATGTTCGATGTACGCCCTGTTGGTACCGACCAGATGACCCAACTGGACGTCGGGATCATAGATCCGGAGGTCGAAGCCTTTGCCAATCAACGTCTCCGACAGCGTGACCAACGGCGATTCGCGCAGGTCGTCGGTTCCTGCCTTGAAGCTCAGACCGACGAGGCCGACGCGCCGATGTCCTGACTGCTGGATGCGCGCGACGGCGCGATCGATCTGGTAGGTGTTGCTCTTGAACACCGAATCCAGCATGGGCATATCGAGATCCGTGTGACGGGCGTGATGCAGCAGCGCACGCAGGTCCTTCGGAAGGCAGGAACCGCCGAACGCAAAGCCGGGACGGAGATACTTGGCGGAAACGTTCAGTTTGGTGTCACGGCAGAACACGTCCATCACCGCGGTGCCGTCGGCTCCAAACTTTTCGGCGAGGCTGCCGATCTCGTTGGCGAACGCCACCTTTACGGCGTGGTAAGCATTGCTGGCGTACTTCACGAGCGACGCGGTGGGGATGTTGGTGCGCAAAATCGGGGCGTCGAGGTTGGCGTAGACCCGCGCCGTGGCATCCCCCGACGCGTCGTTGTGCTGGCCAATAAGCGTGAATGGCGCCTGAAAGAAGTCGTCGACCGCGCTGCCTTCGCGAAGGAATTCCGGGTTGACGCATAACCCGAAGTCGACGCCAGCCTTCTGGCCCTTCGACTCGAGCGCCGGAATGATGGTGTCGGCCACAACGGCCGGCAGCACCGTGCTGCGGATGACGACCGTCTGGAAGGTCTTCGCACCGGCCATGAAGGCCGCAAGTTGCGTGCAGACCGCCTCGAGGGCACTGACATCGACCGCGCCCTGCGCGTTGCTTGGGGTGCCGACGCAGATCATGAATAGCTCGGCGTCCGCCGCCGCGGCCGGATCGCTGGCTGCGGTCAACCGTCCCGCCTTGACATTCGATGCAATCAGCTCATTGAGCCGCGGTTCGAGCACCGGGGCCCTGCCGGCGCGAATGTGCTCACCCTTGTCGGGATTGACATCAATGCCGATCACCGAGTGTCCCAATTCCGACAGACACGCGGCAGAAACCGATCCGACATATCCAAGTCCGAATACTGCTAATCGCATTAAACCTTCCAATATATGAAGCGAAACTGCTCAGATTCTAGCATTCCCAACGACCAGGCCCGATGGCAGTGGTGGCCGGGTGGGTGGGATCACACCATTTCTTTGAGTTGTGCGTGAATCATAACGGCGAGGTTGTGGTAGGTATGACGTTCCGCAAACGCGCGATTCTGTTCTGACAACTGGCGCCGCCTGCCCGCATCGTTGAG
>JGI10216J12902_104027386_pt1 | contig 18227 bp, 12 predicted proteins | sample KanNatreferecore_FD_12902 | JGI IMG/M metagenome (IMG submission 12902)
ATGGCGGACATGATGCAGGAAGTTCTGCTCGCGCGCCGGATGCCGCCGTGGGATGCGGACCCGCACTACGGCAAGTTCTCCAACGACCGTTCGCTCACGCCCGCCGAAAAGCGTTTGTTGCTGCGCTGGGTGGAACAAGGGGCGCCACGCGGAGAAGGTGAAGACCCGCTCGAATCGTTCAAAGCGCCGGCGAATGATTGGCCACTCGGCCAGCCGGACGTGATCGTTGCGTTGCCCACGGCGCAGGAAATTCCGGCCACGGGCGTCGTCGATTATCGCTATGTGGATGTGCCGTCGCCATTCACGAACAATGTGTGGGTCGGCGCTGCGGTCATCAAACCCGGCAATTTGAAAAGCACGCACCACGTCATCGTGCGCGTCAAATATCCGAAAGAGGGCAAGACCGACACGCAAGACGCAGAAGGTCTCGAAGGATGGTCGCCGGGCAAATCGTTCCAGCGCTTTCCCGAAGGCACCGGCAAACGGTTGCGCGCCGGCGCGGTGCTGAACTTTGAATTGCACTACAACACGACCGGCAAGCCGGAGACCGATCTTACCGAGGTGGGTTTGTATCTCCTGAAGGAGAAACCGCCATTGCGTTACGAGAGTCGAATGGCGATTCAGTTGGACTTGAATGTTCCGCCGGGAGAAGGCGACGTGCGCAGCCATGCCGTGAGCGGTTTCAAGCGCGACACGATGCTCTACGCGCTCATCCCACACATGCACACGCGCGGCGCCTGGATGAAATACGAGGCGCTCTATCCCGATGGCCGCCGCGAAACGCTGCTCTCAGTGCCACGCTACGATTTCAACTGGCAGATGGAATATCGTCTCGCCGAACCCAGGCGGATGCCCGCGGGCACATGGATTCTTTGCAGCGGCGGCTTCGATAACTCGACGCGCAACCCGCACAATCCCAATGCCACGAAGCGAGTCCGCTGGGGCGAGCAATCGTTCGACGAAATGTTCGTCGGGTTTATGAACGTGGCGGAATTGCCGGCCGAGAAACGCGCCAAATAGGCGACCGAGCATCTCGCCACGCTCCGTCGGGTTATCTCGCGTCGGGCGTCGTTCTCGAATGGGAATCGGGGCTTGATGCCCTCAGTCGCTGCTCTATTGGGATTTCACGGGTGGACAGCGTTGAGCCAAAAGCATTGAGCCGGCAGACGGTCCTTCACTATGCTCGTGCGCATGAAGCCACTGAGAGTACTTGCGCTCGTTCTCTTTTGTTCGTCATTCCTGCGCGCCGCGGACACCTACACCATCGCCGTCATTCCCAAAGGCTCGACGCACGAGCACTGGAAAACTGTGCACGCCGGCGCAGTGAAGGCGCAGCGGGAGTTGAAGGAACGCGGTGTAAACGTGGAAGTGATGTGGCAGGCGCCGTTGCGCGAGGATGACCGCGATTACCAAATCCGCGTGGTGGAAAATCTTGTGGCGCGCAAGGTCAGCGGCATTTGCATCGCGCCGCTCGACTCGAAGGCGCTTGTGCCGCCGATTAACACGGCCACGCGCGCGAGGATTCCGATCATTGTGTTCGACTCGGCGGTGAAGTCGGACAAACCGATCAGTTACATCGCCACGGACAATTACAAAGGCGGCGTGCTTGGCGCGGAGCACCTGGGCAAGTTGCTGGGCGGGAAAGGGAACATCATCCTGTTGCGCTACGCGATCGGTTCGGCAGCGACGGAGGAACGGGAGGCCGGCTTCCTCGACACGGTCAAAGCGAAATTCCCGGGGTTGAAGCTCATTTCGAGCGATCAGTACGGCGGCGCGACGCGCGAGACGGCTTATCAGGTTTCGCAGAACCTGTTGAACCGCCACGGCAAGAACGTGGACGGCATTTTCTGCGTCAATGAAACGCTGACGGTCGGAATGACGATGGCGTTGCGAAACATCGGTCGCGCTGGCGGGAACGTGAAACTCGTTGGCTTCGACGTGGGCACGGCCGCGGTGGAAGCGATGAAGAAAGGAGATGTTCAAGGACTGGTGGTGCAGAACCCGTTGCGCATGGGCTACGACTGCGTGATGACGATGGTGGCTCATTTGCAGGGCAAGAAAGTGCCGGAAAAGATCGACACGGGAGTGTTCCTTATCACGCCCGACAACATGAACGAGCCGGAGATGCAGAAACTGATTAAGCCGCCATTGGATGAGTATTTGAAGTGAGCGCTGCTACCGTGACATGACTCCCCGCCTTCAAATGTCCGGTGTGCAGAAGTCGTTCGGCGCCACGCGGGCGCTGAAGAACGTCTCATTCGCAGTCGCGCCCGGCGAAGTCCACGCGCTCATCGGCGAAAATGGCGCGGGCAAGAGCACGTTGATGAAGATCCTCAGTGGGGCCTATCGCGCGGACGCAGGGACCATTGAAATCGACGGTCGGCCATTCATTCCCGAAAACCCTCACCACGCGCGGCGTTGCGGTATTGCGATGATTTATCAGGAGCTGACTCTCGCGCCGCACCTGAGCGTGGAGGAGAACATTTTGCTCGGTGCGGAGCCGGCGACACTCGGTTGGTTGAATCGCTCGAAACGACGCGCCATTGCGCGCTGCGCGCTGGATGAACTTCACAGCGGCGACATTTCGCTCACAGCCTTGGTCAGCACGCTCTCCGTCGCCCAAAAGCAAATCGTCGAAATCGCCCGCGCACTCATCAGCGAACCGAAAGTGCTGGTGATGGATGAGCCGACAAGCAGCCTCACGCAAGTCGATACGGAAAATCTATTCGCGGTCATCAAGCGTTTGTGCGAGCGCGGCGTGAGCGTGGTTTACATCAGTCACTTCCTGGAGGAGTGCCAGCGGATTGCGCAGCGTTACACAGTCCTGCGCGATGGCGAGAGCATGGGCGCTGGTGCGATGGAGGAAGTAAAGCTCGGCGACATCATTCGGCTCATGGTTGGCCGTGAAATGAGCGACATCTATCCGCGCACGCCGCATCGCCTCGGCGCTCCGGTGCTCGAAGTGAAATCCTTGGCCGGCTCGCCCAAGCCGCGCGCGGTGAGCTTCAGTTTGCGTGAGGGAGAGATTCTCGGCATCGCCGGACTCGTCGGCGCCGGACGCACGGAGACATTGCGGGCGTTGTTCGGTCTGGATCGAATTCGTGACGGCGTCGTGTTGGTGAGCGGACGTGAGCGCACCCATTCAAGTCCCGCCCGCCGGCTCGATGACGGCATGGGTTTGCTCAGCGAGAATCGTAAAGAGGAGGGTTTAATGCTCAATCGTTCGCTCGCGGACAATCTCACGGCGACGAGTTACTCCCCCGTGGCTACAATCGGTTTCGTCAGCACCCGCCGGCAACGAGAGACCGCGCAAGCCTGGATCGAAAAACTGCAAGTGCGCGCTCGCGACACTGCGCAACCCATTGCCGAACTCTCTGGCGGCAACCAGCAGAAGATCGCCATTGGCCGATTGTTGCACCACGACGCGAAGATTTTCCTGCTCGACGAACCGACGCGCGGCATCGATGTCGGCAGCAAAGCGCAGATTTATCGGCTCATGGGCCAGCTCGCGGCGGAGGGTAAATCGATCGTGTTCGTGAGTTCCTACTTGCCCGAACTGCTGGGCGTTTGCGACACCATTGCCGTCATGCATCGCGGCGTTTTGAGCGAAGCCAGGCCAGCGGAAGAATGGACCGAGCACAGCGTCATGGCTTCGGCGATTGGCCAGATGAACTGAGATGCCATGAACAAAGTCGAAACGCCGCCGGCGCGATTCACCTTCGGAAAAATTCTCACGGTGGTCGGCCCGTTCCTCGGCCTCTTGTTCGTGATTGGAATCTTTTCCATCAAGCCCGAAGTCCGCGAAGTGTTTCTTACCGGCGGCAATTTTAAAATCGTCCTTACGCAAACGGTCATCGTCGCCATCGGAGCGCTGGGCATGACCCTCATCATCGTGAGCGGCGGAATTGATCTGAGCGTCGGCTCGACTGTTGCGCTCGCGAGTGTGGTTGGGGCGAAGCTGCTTTCATTGCCGCAACCGTGGAGCACGCCGGCGGTCATTGCCGCCACGGTTCTCGCCGGCGCCGCCGTTGGAATCGTAAATGGCTCTCTCATTGCCGGGCTGCGCATGATGCCATTCATCGTCACGCTCGGCATGATGGGCGTGGCGCGTGGTGCGGCAAAGTGGCTTGGCGAAAACCAAACCGTGAACTACGACGAGAAGGCGGCGGTGAACACCATCATGGCGCTGGACGAGCCGTACAAGTTTCTCCCGCTACCGACGGGCGTGTGGATTGTTATCGGGCTGGCGGTCGTGATGGCGATTGTGCTGAGGCAGACGGTGTTCGGGCGATACGTGTTCGCCATTGGATCGAATGAAGCCACGGCACGATTGTGCGGCATCCGCGTGCAGTTGCAGAAAGTGATCATCTACACGCTGGCTGGATTGCTCTTCGGCGCGGCGGGATTGATGCAGCTCTCGCGGCTGACACAAGGTGATCCGACGGTCGCCATCGGACTCGAATTGGACATCATCGCGGCGGTTGTCATTGGCGGCGCGAGTTTGAGCGGCGGCACCGGGAGCATTCTCGGTTCGATGATTGGCGCCGTCATCATGGCCGTTTTGCGCAACGGCTCCAACCAGATGGGTTGGCCTACTTACATGCAGGAAATCATCATCGGCGTGGTGATCGTGCTGGCAGTGGCACTGGACAAATTCCGTCAGAGCAAGCAGGCGTAACGTTACCGCCAGCATGGCGCCCTGGGTTATGATTCGCCAGCGGGATGCTGGCGGCACGTTGAGCGGCGTTGACGTGCCATGCCCCGCTTCGTAACTTCCCGCCATGCAAGCCACGCGCGAAGCTCAGCCGCTGCACAGTCTCGATGAATGGGAAGATTCGCTCGTCGAACGTTACCCGACGCCCGCGTCGAAACTCGTCGGCACGAATCCAACCAAGACGAAGGAGCAGTTCCGCAATTACGAGGCGAATGCACGGCCCAGCGTCCGCGAGTTCTACCGTCTTAATCACACGCACCAGACCTACGACTTTGTGCAGGCCAAGAAGAAGGAATTCCTCTCCCGCTCGCGCAAGCAGATGAGCATCTGGGAAGCAATGGAGTTCTTGAACACGCTCGTTGATGACAGCGACCCGGACACGGACATGACGCAGCTTGAGCACTTGCTGCAGACGGCGGAACAAATTCGCAAGGATGGGCATCCGCGCTGGTTCATTCTCACGGGGTTGATTCACGATCTGGGAAAAATCCTCTGCCTCTACGGCGAGCCGCAGTGGGCTGTCGTCGGCGACACGTTCCCGGTCGGTTGCGCTTACGCGGACAGCGTCGTGTTCAAGGATTTCTTCAAAGACAATCCCGACTCACAGAATCCACGCTACCAGACGCGCACGGGCGTTTACGAGGAAGGCTGCGGGCTGGACAATATTCACCTTTCGTGGGGCCACGACGAGTATCTCTACCACGTCACGAAAGACCATTTGCCGGATGAGGCGCTTTACATGGTTCGCTATCACTCCTTCTACCCGGCGCACCGCGAGCGCGATTACGAATACCTGATGAACGAGCGCGACAAAGCGATGTTCGATCAAGTGCGCCTGTTCAATCCCTACGATCTCTACACCAAGAGCCACGAGAAGCCGGATGTAAAAAAGCTCCGCCCGTTCTACGAGGAATTGATCGCCGAATATTTTCCCGCGAAGCTCGCCTGGTAACGTTCCCGACGTGAAAGGGCGAAAGACATCGTGGATGGATGCTGTGTTGTGGAGCTTGCTTGTGGCTGTGCTGGTCACAGGCATTGTCCACGGGCTGGCCGTAGTGCTGCCGGATCAACTCTCCGCAGGCGCCGCGCGGCAGATGTCATCGTTCGAGAAATTCGTCAATCGCTTCTCCGAATATTGGCTGACGAATGTGACGTGGCTGGCCGCGCTCGTGGCCGTGCTGAGCTTCGCGCTCGTGCTGCCTCTGTTGCTGCGCCGTGCTAAATCCGCCAGCCGGCGCGATAGTGGTGCTGCACCAGTTGCTCCGCCTCCGGGCAATTCGTAGCACGCAACGCTTTCGCGTCCCACTCCAGTTTTTTGCCGACTCGATAAGCCACGTTCCCCAGCAGTGCCGCCTCCGTAAGCGGGCCGGAGTATTCGAAAGGACAGGTCGTCTTTCCGCCGGACTTGATCGCCTGCGTCCATTCCTTGTGATGGCCGATGGAATTGGGAATGAACTCCTTCGGGCGCTGGAACTCTTTGAACTTCTCTTCCGGCAGAAGCGCGTGCTTGCCGTAATCAGAAATCAGCATTCCATTCTCGCCGACGAACAGCACGCCACCGCCCCACTTCTTCAGAAACTCTTCCGGCAAAATGTTCTCCGGCTTTCGTCCGCCGTGATACCAGGTGAGCTTCAGCGCCGGGAGCGGCACTTTGATGCTCCCATTCTTTCGTTCAGGGAATTCATATCGAACGATCAGCCACGGTGGAGTTGATTCAGGATGCACTGGCGGTCCGGAAACCGGTTCAACACTCGTCGGATATTTCAAACCCAAAGCCCAGAACGGCAGGTCCATGAAATGACAACCGAAGTCCGCCAACGAGCCGCCGCCGAAATGCCACCAGTTTCGCCATTTGAAGTGGCAGAAATCCGGATGATACGGGTGCTCCTTTACCGGCCCGAGCCACAAATCCCAATCCAGTTCCTTCGGCACAGGCGGGCGTTCTTTCGGCGCGTCGTGTCCACCGTAAACAGCGCCAGCCCATACGTGAACCTCTCGAACGGTTCCGATGGCGCCGCTCTGCACCAATTCCACCACGCGACGGTAATTGTTGCCGGCGTGAATCTGCGTGCCGATTTGGGTAACGAGTCCCGTCTTGCGCGCCAGGTCCGTGATGATGCGTGCTTCCGAAACGGTGTGCGTGAGCGGCTTCTCGCAATAAACGTGGCGTCCGCTGGCCAGCGCCGCAGCCGTCGCCACGGCGTGCGTGTGGTCCGGGGTCGCGACCAGGATCGCGTCGATGTCTTTTTGATCGATGAGGCGGCGAAAGTCCGAGTAGGTCTTCGCCGCTGGAAACTTTTGGGCCGCGCCAGCCAGCCGCGTCGAGTCCACGTCACAAAGCGCGACGATGTTTTCCAGCGCGGCCACTTCTTTCAGGTTCTCTCCGCCGCGCCCCGCAACGCCGATGACGGCGATGTTCAACTTCTCGTTGGCCGCGGCCCGCGTCGGCGAGATAAACGGCCCCGCCAGCGCGGCCCCCGCTCCCGCTAGGCCCGCGGCACGAATGAACTGGCGGCGATTGACCAGAGCGTGGGGCCGTTCCAGCGAAGTTTTGTGATGTGGCATGGAAAGGAATTACCAGAGCACCCGCAGAGTCCGCAATCAAATGCCTCGGCCAAAATAAAAAAGGTGGTGAACGAGTTCACCACCTTTTGCCGGTCGTTAATGAGCGGACGGTTCAATTCCATAACTGAACTCGCGCATCCCGGAAGTCCACGCTCAATCGAACGCGCAGACCATGCACACGATGACGCGATAAAACCGCATTGGCACCCCTGTTGCGGGATCGTTGAACGTCTGCACCGTCCCATTGCCGATAAACGTCGTTAGCGGACTCCAACTTGGCGCACTAAGGTCGTTTTTGAATTGGACAGTGTAAGTCACGCCGTTCTGCGTTTGAATCGCCGCGGAGAAACCACTCACCGGTGAGAAGCTGGGATTGATAATGGGCGCCTGCGTCACAGGCTGGCTGAGTGTAAAGCCGCTCAATATGCCAGTGGCCAGCAGGTTCGTGTCGTGCGCACTAACGCCAAAGCCCACGACCAGGTCCGGCGGAAAACTGACGTTGGTTTGTCCCAGTTGAATCCAGTTTACGCCGTTGGTGCTGCGGTAGCCCGTGAAAATGTCGCCCGCACGGGTGATGCGCATCCACGCGTTCGGCACGCCGGCCGGAATGAAACTCGCGCCGACCGCGACCGTGGCGCCGCCAGTGGTGGGGCGCAGGCCCATTTCGACTTGATTGCGTCCCGGTGGCGGAGGATTCACCGAAATATGGATTCCGCGGCTGTCCGCGTTGCGGCTTTCGCGCGCGACCAGCACTGCTTTGGTAATGGCATTCGAACCGCGCAAATCGTTAACGCGGATGCGCGCGTCGAAGTCACCGGCCGCGGTCCTGGTAATCAAATACGCCTGATCGGCGGCGCCCCACACATCAACGCCGCCGCCCACGACTTCCACGGTGTCCCCGTCGCAACTGAAGTGCGAACCGGCGAATGCCGGACCACCCACATCTCCCGCCGTGAATCCCAGCACCGTCACATTGGTTTGTATTGTGTCCGCGAGGTTGTTGGCCAGGTCCCGCTGGGAAAACGCCGTCAGCAGGAATGAATTGCTGATGGACTCACTCAACACCAGGGTCACCGAACGGCCATCCGGGCGCAGCACGACGCTTTGGATAAAAGCGCCCAGGCCATCGTTAATAGAGTAGTTGGCCGCGTCCGTAACGACGCCCTGCGAGTTGTCCAGTTCCTCGTTAAAACAAATGCCGACTGTTCTGCCGTCGAGACTGGCGACCGATGCGAAGTAAGGCGGCGTGGCGTCCGCGTTCACGGTCAGAGTCGCGACCTGGCTAGTAACGACGCCGCCATAGTTTGTGACCACTACGTAATAGCTGCCCGAGTTCGTCGGTTGCGGGCGGGCGAACGCCAGCGTGCTGCTCGTGGCGCCCGGCACCGGGGTGTCGTTCAAATACCATTGGTACATCAATACGGCTGAACCCGTGGCAGTCGCCGACAACGCAGCGGGCCGGTTCTGTTCCACGATCACACTCTGGGGTTGCGCCGTGATGACCGGCGGCGTGGGAATAGCGGGATAAATATCGACGAATGCGATCTTGTTATTGCGCGCCGCCGGACCGCTGTTGATGGTCAAACGTCCATCACTCACGCCAACGCCAATGGTCATATCGCCCCAGCGCGCGGTCGTCGTGGGCGTGTACGCAGACGTCAGGGCGCCTTCGACATCGAACTGGAAAACGCCATCAAAGTTGTCCGAGTCGCCCGATACGATGCGAACTGAATAAAACCCGTTGGGGATTTCAATCTCCCAGACCGAGCTGAGCGCCGGATTCTGGATGTTTATCCGCATCATGTGCATGAACGTGTCGTAGCGCAGATCGGGCGAGGCAAGATTCTGCCGCCAGCGTCCATCTACGGTAATGTTGGTGCCGCCGATGTTGGTCCAGCCGTAGAAAAAGCCGTTCGTGCGGTCGCCATAAATATCTCCGATGTCTTTGAGGTAACCGGGCGGCACGGGCGCGGTCCCGAGCTGAAAGTTCACGTTCCATCCAATCGCCGGAGTGGTGTTGCTGACGACCGTGGAGAACGGGGAAGCGCCCACTGCGTTGTTTGCCTGCACGCGATAGAAATAAGTGGTGCTCGGAGACAAGCCGCTGTTCGTGTAACTCCTCTGGCTGCCTGTAGTCGTGTCCAGGAACGCAAAATTGACGCCATCGGTGGACTGCTCGATGACGAATCCCGACACGACAGGATCGCTCGTCCATGCCAGACGAATAACCGTGCTGGCCAAAAGAGTAGCCGTGACATTCGGCGCGCCCGGCGCGGCGAACGCAGACACTTCTGCCGACTGTCCACTCGGCCCCGCAGCGCCCAGCGCAGCGGTAACCCGATAATAATAGGTCCTTCCGCTCAGCACTGTTGTGTCCACGTAATTGGTGGCGGTGATTCCACTCGCAACAGTGACGTAAGGCCCGCCGCTCACCGTGGCGCGCGAGACCGTGTAGCTATCGGCGCCCAAGAGGGCAAACCAGTCCAGCGCAATCTGGTTCGTGCCGCCGACCGCGGTCACGCCGGTGACCACAGGATTGGGATGGCCGACCACTTCGGCCGAATTCGTGCCTTCGCCGAGAATGTTCGTGCCGGAAACGACGTAAAAATAGTCCACGGCATTGGCCAGCGGTGAATCCGTAAACGTAGTGCCGGCCACCGTGCCAATGATCGTGTAAGGCCCACCGGAGATCGCCGAGCGTTTGATGTTGTAGCCGGTGGCACTCTGCGCGCTCGCCCACGTCAGAGTCACTTGCGTGTCACCGCTGGTGGCAACGACGTTCGTCGGCGCCGGAGGTGGCGCGGATGGGCCGACGTCCACGATCACGACGCCGTACATGTTTTGTCCGGCGTTATCGGGCTGTTTGAGTTGAAACGTGCCGGCAGGAAATGTTTTCACATAAACCGAGAACCATTGGTTGATGGTACCATCGGCGCCTTCATCAATCGCCACTTCGTCCGGGACGGCCGAATTGGCTGTCCGGTTGATACCGTTGCTCGTTCGTAACCATCCTTCGTCCAGTATCCACTGCATGGCCGAAGGGCCGAACGTCGGTGGATCCGCATTGTTACCGCCTAAGCGATTATCGATCAGCATGTAAACAGCGACTTGCGAAGAAACCGTCACATCCAGTCGATATGCGTTCGAACCACGATTGTCGTTGCCACACATGATGTACTCCTTGCCGGCCAGGTACGGGGGAAGGGCGGCAGGCACGGCATTCGTATATCGGTGATTACGATCCACGAAGGTGGGAGCATAATTGGTAAAGACGCCTACCGTGTACGGCGTGCCGGGCGCCAAGCCTGGCACCGGTTCGTTGTTCGCATGATCCGACCAGGTCTGGCCGGTCCATTTGGCGGTAACAGTGTCGCCGGATTGGTTCTCACCACCCGTTTCAACGACATTGACAATCGTCGCGGCGCCCGCGCGATCAGCCATCGCAGCGAAAATCAACGCGGCCAACAGAAGTACGATGAATTGGATTGGTCGGAATTCGACACAGAAACGTGACGTTTTCATAGCAGTACAGGTTTTGACTACTTGGTTTTTGGGCTTGGCAAGAGTGTATGCCTCACATCCAGGAAAGACAACAAGGATGCTGCGACGGTAGTGGTAACATCGTCTGAGCAAGGTTGGCAGCGGCGGGAGCAGCCTCAATGCGTCGCACGCAATCGTGCATCAGGCCATGCGGAAATCTGTCGCGACGTTTGCTGAAGAAGCGCTTCACGCCGCCGTCGAAATCTCAAAGGACAACCTATGAAAACAACCAACCGCCGCAGTTTCATTCAACAGAGCGCACTCGCGACCGCCGCCGTCACGATCGCCGGCGCGCCATCACTTCACGCCGCGGACGCCAACCGCAAACTCGTGCTGGGCATGATTGGTCCCGGCGGGATGGGCATGAACCACTTGCGCAGCCTCATCACTTACAAGGATGTGGAAATCACTTATGTGTGCGACGCGGATGAGAATCGCGCGAACCAGGCCGCGAGCGCCGAGGAAAAGGGGTTGGGCAAACGCCCGCAAGTCGTGAAAGACATGCGCCGTATTCTCGAGGACAAGACCGTCGATGCTGTCTTTATCGCCACACCCGATCATTGGCACGCGCCGGCGAGCATTCTTGCGGTCGATGCGGGCAAACATGTTTATGTCGAGAAACCGGTTTCCCACAATATCCGCGAGGGCCGGCTGCTCGTGGACGCAGCGCGGCGCAACAAACGCGTCGTGCAGGTCGGCACGCAAAGCCGCAGCGCCGAGCACGTGAAACGCGCGATGGAGTTGCTGCACAACGGCGCCATTGGCGACGTGCTGATTGCGAAGGCGTGGAACAGCCAGTTGCGCGGGAACATCGGCAAAGCAAAACCGTCCACGCCTCCAGAGAACCTCGATTACGATTTGTGGCTCGGCCCTGCGCCCATGTTTCCATACCAACAGAACCTGTTGCACTCCTCGTGGCGCTGGTTTCTCCCCTTCGGCGCCGGAGATGCGGGCAATGACGGCGTGCATGACATTGATCTCGCGCGCTGGGGCCTCGGCGTGAACACGCATCCCAACACGATTGCGGGCCTGGGCGGAAAATATTTCTTCGACGACGATCAGCAATTCCCGGACACGCAATACGTTGTGTTCGAGTACGAGAGCGGCACCAAGAAGAAGCAACTCATCTACGAACACCGCATCTGGTCGCCTTACGTGCAGGAGGGACATGAGAACGGCAACGCCTTCTACGGAACGAAAGGCATGATGATCTTCGGCAAGCACAACGGCTGGCAGCTTTACGGACCGCGCAACAAGCTCATTGAGGAAGCGAAGGGCAAGCTGGATCTGTCACTGCACCATCGCAATTTTTTCGACGCTATCCGCAACGAAAAGCCATCCGCTGCAATCGCAGACGCTGAAACCGGTCACTTGTCCGCCGCGCTCGCACATCTGGCAAACATCGTCACGCGCCTGGGCCGCACGCTGAAGTTCGATCCGGCGAAGGAGCAATTCACCAGCGATGCGGAAGCGAACAAACTTGTAGGCCGCGTTTATCGCGAAGGCCATTGGGCAGTGCCAAAGGGCGTGTGAGTATTCGAAGCCCTCTTAGCGCGTCTTCTGAAGTTCTGACAGAATGATCTTCTCGATGGCGTGATGCGAAATCATGTGGCTGGGCGCCGTCTCGTCGATTTCCAGGCGGAACGAACCGTTGCCGATTTTCTGCAACGCCGCGCGCACGCGGGTTTCGTAAGCTCGCATCGCTTCGGCGTAGGCCATGCCAGATGATTTTGCGTCATGCTGCGCTTCGCCAAAGCAACAGTCGTCGCGGCGCACGAGGATTTGCACTTGTTTCCGACCGCGCCCGTGCGAACCCAAAACATAAAGGTCCGGATAACCGGCGACGCGGTAGAACGTGGCTTCAAATTGCTCGCGATCGCCAACCGAACCGCCTGTTCGCAAATAGAGCGGAATCGTCCCGGCCACAGGAAAGCTGCAACGAATCGTCGGATCAATTGCGGCGTAAATCGTGGTTGTCCATCCGCCGCCAGAAAGACCAATCATGTGAAACGCATCGTACTTCGGAAAACGACCGGTGCGGCTGCGGGTCTTCAGATAGTTCAAACTCACCGCCGTTGGTTCCAGGAAAAATTTAATGGGACTGCCAACTGTGTTCGTTTGAAACATCGCATCGTGGCCGCCCGTGCAATCACCCGGCCGCATGTGTGGCATGAAGACGCCGAGGACGCCGTAGCCTTCGCGCAACAGCGCGTTGATTGTGCGTTGCAAGCCGTAGCCAACATCATTCGGGGATGGATCATCGTCGAGAGTGCAGCCGTGGCCGTGATGCACCACAACCAGTTCGTGATTCGGATGCTGCGGGATGAAATGGTAAGCCAGCCCCTGCAAGCCGGGCGCCATGTCGATGTGGAATTTATCCACGCGCGAGAGATGACTGAGTTGCTTTACGGGATTGGCCACGTTCGTGACGACGTTCGGCAATCGACCGTCGGGAAATCCAGCCCCACCCCAAAGATATTTAATGAGTTCCCGGCGTTTGGCCGCGATCTCCCGCGCTGATTGAACTGTGATGGCGCGGTCGTCCAGAAGTTGGGCCGAGTCAACGCGGACCGGGAGCAAAACACCGAGCAGTAATGGCACGCCGAACCGTGAAAAGTTGCCTGGAGTCATCTCGGCGGAATCTATTGATGGTTCCATCGTTGCGACCACCAAAATGTTGAACGGCGACCCGCATTCCCTGTTATGCGAAGCGCCCGCCTCGTATTATGATTGGCCCATGTCGTTTTCGCGGTGCTGCACCGTTGTCGTTTCGGTCCTGGTTCTTTCGCACGCGCCGCCCATGCGCGCGCAAATCGGCAAAGGACATCGGATTCTGATCGAGCGCGGCCTCCAGATCCAGGGAATGGTTACGCGCGACGACGTTTTCCACCTCAGCACATACTCGAACGCGAATTACACTTCGATCAATTGGCTTTGGCAATCGAGTCCTTCGCAAATGGGCGCCGCGCCCGGTTTCCCGTGGGCGCGCTGGGCCGCCAGCGAAACGAACGTGCCGCCCGCCGGCAGCGAAGGCCCATACATGAGCCAGCTCATCACGCTGCAACTGGGTGACGAATGGAATTTGAACGACAACACGATTCGGACTCGTGCCGTCAACTGGTTCAACACCATCCGCACAAACTTTCCCGACACCATTCTTTACATGAACAATTTTGGCGGCCAGGTCGGCGACGCGCAACTCGGCGATTTCATCAGCCGCGCCCGGCCCGACATGATTTCCTTCGACAGCTATCCGTGGAAATCTGTCTTTGCCACGACCAATCCCATCAGCGGCCCGCCCACGAGCTGGTACGGCGACCTGCGGCGTTATCGCGAGCACGCGCGCGGCGCAAACATTCCGCTCGCCACCTACGTCCAGACCTTCAGCGCGCGCCAGGACTATGACCAAACACATTACCGGCATCCGTCTCCTTCGGAGTTGAGGCTGAACCATTCTGCCGCGCTGGCCTTCAATGCGAAGGTGCTGATCGATTTCACTTACAATACGGGCGCGTCGTCGCTCTTTACTCCTCCCGGCGGCGACAGCAATCCAACGCCGCTCCTCGTTGAGAAGGCCGACGCCGCCCTGCACGCGCGCCATCTTGGCAAAGCGCTCGTCCGGTTGAAACCAATCGCGGACACCGCATCGGCCGACCTGCACACCACCAGCATGATGTTTCTGCGCGGGAAAAACTCCAACGGCACGCTCAATCCAGTTCCAATTGGTTTCGTGCCAGACCCGCAGGACGCCAACTACACCGACTGGGTCTTTCAGCGAAACGATCCTTACCTGACGGGATGGGCCGTGACGAACGTCGGGACAAGAAACAGCGGACAGCGAGGCGACGTGATTATCTCGTGGTTCAAGCCGCTCGACGAAAGTCTCGATGGGCCTGATTACACCAACCAGATTTACATGATGGTCGTGAACGGGCTGAGCGATCCAATCGGCGCCACGGCCGACTGCCGGCAGGAAATCAGGTTGAACTTCGTCAACACCACTTCGTCCACGAGCGTGGTGCTACTCGATCCGGCGACCGGACGGTTGCAGACCAACACGCTGCCAGTTGTGAGCACGCCACGGCAGCTTGTGCTCGACCTGAATGGAGGCGGCGCGGCGCTGTTCAAGTTTTCGAATGGCGCTCCTTTTGTGGGCTGGCCGGCGCCTGCCCGGTTGCATCTGGAAAGGCAACAGCGCCGCTCGGCGATCAGCATCGAAGGAGCGGTCACCACGCGCTACCAGTTGGAAGCGACGGCTGTCCTTCCGACAATAAGCTGGACAGTGTTGACGAACCTGGTGTTGCCGTCATCGCCGTACGTGTTCGTCGAGACCATCTCTTCGAACGCAAACCGTCGGTTTTATCGCGCCGCCGGAATTCCGTAGCTCACCCATCGTCATTCAACCGTCCAGAGCGTCAGCGAATTTGTCCCTGATGGGAATGCGGTTGGCGGCTGCGACCTGATAATGGTACGTCTGGCCACGTCCAGTGCAACATTCGTTTCCGAAACGCGCTTTCAAAACGAACGCGAACCTGCAACGCTCGGCCATGAAATTCTCGCCACGCCGCCCGGACGGCCAATTCCGGACTTTGGTTGCCGCACTTGGTTTCATCGCGTTGCTCGCCTTGCCTGCCACAGGCCAGGTGCCGACGATCATCAGCTATCAGGGACGCGTGCTGATGAACAACACGAACTTCAACGGCACGGGGCAGTTCAAGTTTGCGTTCGTCAACGCCAGCGGCACCGTCCGCTACTGGGTCAATTCCACGGATGGAAACCTGGACGGCCAGCCGGACACCGCCGTGTCGCTCGGCGTTTCCAACGGGTTGGTCATGACGCTATTGGGAGACGTTACGATTCCGAACATGCTCTCCATCCCGGCCACGGTTTTCAACAACAGCGCGGTTTACCTGCGCGTCTGGTTCGATGGTGGCGCCGGCCTTCAGCAACTGGCGCCCGACCAGCGTGTGGTCTCGGTCGGTTACGCGATGATGTCCGCGAACGTGCCGGACAGTTCGCTGGCGGCGAACAAATTGGCGCCGGGCGTTCTGCACCCGACGAACTTTCCGGCGAACTCCGTCACATCCGCGCAAGTCGCTGATGACCTCGACCTGGGCACGACCAACGTGACCGGGCGGCTCGACGTTTACCGCACCAGCGCCAGTACTCCGGCCATCACTCTCCTTGGCAACGCCAGCCAGATCAGCACCTACGGCGCTGATGGATTGGAACAAATCCGTCTGTGGGGCGCCAGCTATGGTGAACTGCTGCTGAACAACAGCCTGGCCAACAACGCCACTGCCGTGAGACTGACCGCGCAGGGCGCGACCGGCGGACAGCTCGAACTACGCAACACCAATGGCTCCAATCGTGCAGTCCTCGAAGGCGAGAACACGGGCGGCCTGCTCGCGCTCTACCAGGGCGACGGCAACGTGGGCGCAGTGCTCTACGGTAACGATTCCGGCTCAGGTGCATTAAGCCTGCGCAACACCAATGGCAGCGCCCGCTTGCGCGCGTTCGGTGGACCCTCCAGCGGCAGCCTGAACCTTTACAACGCTGCCGGCACTCTGGCAGCAGACATCTATTGCTACGGCGATGACGAAGGCACCATCTCGGTTCGCAACACCGCGGGCGCCCAGACGGTTTATCTTTGGGGGCGTGATTCGGACGGTACGGGCGACGGCCAAATCGGCTTGAAGAAAGCTTCCGGCATCGAAACGCTCACCATGCAAGCCGGAGAAGGCACTGGCGGTGCCCAGATGCTGATGCGGAATGCCGCCGGGCAGCAAACAGTTCAGCTCGACTCGGACGCCAGCGGCGTGGCTTGCGGTTACCTCGCGCTCTATCGCAGCAACGGCGTCGCGAACATCATTCTCGATTCCAATGACGGCACGGTGCAGGGCCAGGCCATTGAGATCACCGGCGGCTCAGACTTCTCGGAGAAGTTCGACATCCGTGGTGAGTCTCTCGAACCAGGAATGATCGTCAGCATCGATCCGAAAAATCCCGGCCAGCTCGCTCTCTGCGATTCGGCCCACGACAAGAAAGTCGCGGGCATCGTCAGCGGCGCGGGCGGCGTCAAGCCCGGCATGTTGATGGGCCAGCGCGGTTCCGTGGCGGACGGCAAGCATCCCGTGGCGCTCAGTGGCCGCGTCTATTGCTGGGTCGATGCGGACGCGAACGGCGCGATTGAGCCAGGCGATATGCTCACGACTTCGAAAACGGCCGGCCACGGCATGAAGGTCACGGACCACACGCGTGCGACCGGGGCCATCGTCGGCAAGGCGATGACGAGTTTGAAAAAGGGCAGGGGCCTGGTGCTCGTGCTGGTGAATCTCCAGTAGTTCAACCGCTGCTGATCTCTTGTTATGAAAGCACGAAATTTTCTTCAGTTACTGGTGGCGACGTTTTGTCTGGCCCCTGTTGTCAGCCCGGCGCAAGTTTTCTTCCGCGTCTCAGTGAAGGTTTTTACCGACGCGGGCGGCAACCGGCCGGTCAACCGCAGCAACGCCGAGATTCAGGATGACTATGTTTATTACAACGACTTGCTGACAAAGTACGCACGCGGTTGCCAGTTCAGCCTCACCGAGATCGTCCAGCTTCCGAGCAGCCTTTCGGGCTGGTTCAACGTCACAGCGCGTGACGCGGGCAATCGCGACAAATTGCTGGCCAACGCGACGTCGAACTCGGTCCTTTATGCCTATCGCACCGACCACATCAATCTGTACATCAATAACTCCTCTTCCGGCGTCTGTTGCGGTGCTGGCAATGGACTGATCTTCATTGGCAACGAGGACGACCACATCACGCCCGTTCATGAGATTGGCCACATGCTTGGGCTGGCCCACACTCAGGGTTCCGGTTGCAACAGTTGCTGTCCTGACCCGCTGGGTTGCTGCGATACCCCCGGCGACGATGGCATCGGTGACACGATTCCGGACCTGCCGTGTTGGACCACGAACCAGATTTCCATGAACTGGTATGGCATTTCCTACGCGAGCTTGAACAGTGGTCAGCGCGAAGTGGTGCATGACGTGTGGTACAACATCATGTCCTACCACTATGGCTCCTTCAATAATCAGCTCGAACGCCTTACGCCCGGTCAGATGGATCAGTTGGGCCAGACTGCCAACAACAGCCGGGACGCCGTGACGGGCAATTATTTCCGCTTCGTGGACGGCACGAGCGGCAACGACATATTCAACGGCCTGAGCCTTGGCGTTCCCTTCCGGACGATCGACGGCGCTGTCACCGGTTCTGGCGATGACGATGTGCTGCTGGTGCGCGCCGGCACTTACAACAAGGTGGCTTCCGGCGCGTGGCGGATTACTGCGAACCGCGTGATCTGTTCGCGCAATGGAACCGTGCGGCTGACGAAATCAAATCCTTGAGAGAAAAGGCGGTAGGG
>JGI10216J12902_100571629_pt1 | contig 18226 bp, 11 predicted proteins | sample KanNatreferecore_FD_12902 | JGI IMG/M metagenome (IMG submission 12902)
GCCAGTGGCTCGAAGGTCTGTCCGGCCGCGTCGATGGCTGGCGCGACGCCGTCCTCTCGTTGCCCGATCTGGGTCCCGAAGAAAGGGCCAACATCACCAAAGCGTTCGCCCTCGTGACGCGCCTCATCAGGCACAGCGGCATCGAATCCATCAGCGGCGTCGGGGTCAGCGGAATTGCGCTCGAAAAGGGATTTTATCAGACCAAGTTCGTGGTTGGCCGGAACGCCACCGGCGCGCCCGGGGGTATCTGGACTCTCTTCGGCCGGACTCCGCGGCCGCTGTATGAACTGGACTGGCTCCCGGCCGAAACGATCTGGGCCGGTTTCTCCGACCTCGATGTCGCCGCCCTCTGGAGCGCCGTCATCAAAGAGGTGGACCATTCAGGATTCAACGAAGCGAAGGAAGGACTCGAAAAACTGGACACCCTCGTGCAGCAAGCGACCGGCAGTAAGCTCGATGAATTGCTCGGCTCGCTCGGCGGCGAATGCGGCGCGTTCGTCACGCTCAACGACGCCAACAAGATCGGGATTCCCCTGCCTGGGGGCGGGACCCTCGAGGTCGGAGAACCGGGGCTGGTGATCGTCCTCAAAGTCAAAAACGACACCCTGTTCAACTGGATCGACCGCGCGCTTCAGGAGAATCCACAGGTGATCCGCGCTGACGAGGGCGGCGTGCGGGTGCGCACCATGCCGATCCCGCTGCCGCTCCCCGTGGCGCTCCGGCCCACGATCGCACGGCACGGCGATCACCTGTTCATCGCGTCCAACGACGAGTTGGTGAGAACCATGATGGCTGTGAAGGCCGGCAAATCGCCCGGCCTGAAAACGACCGCCGAGTTCAAGCGGCTCGCGCAGGGAATGGCGCTTGAAGGGAATTCGTTCAGCTTCTTCAGCCAGCGACTGGGTGACACTGCGCAACGGGTTCAGATGGAGATTTTCAACGCGGCCTCAAGTCAGAGCAAAGAAATGCCCGCCGCCTTCCTCCAAAAGATCTATTCGGTGAATCAACCCGTGTCCTCCTTCGTTGTCGGTCGAACCACAGCGGAAGGCTGGTTCACCGTGGGCCGCGGCACACAGCAACCCGCCACCGCCGTCATCCTCCCCCTCGTCGTCGCGCCAACGGCCATCATCGCCGGCATGACCCTGCCGGCTTTCGCCAAGGCCAAAGACAAAGCTCAGTCCATTCGCTGCGTGAACAATCTGAAGCAAATGGGCCTCGCGGCTAGAATCTACGCCACCGACCACAACGACACCTTTCCGCCGGATTTCCTGTCGATGACGAATGAGCTGGTCAGTCCGAAGGTTCTGGTTTGCCCGTTGGACTCAAACCCGGCAGCCGCCGCGGCGTCGGACTGGGCCGGCTTCGACCCGTCGTGGAACAGTTACGAGTACGTGACCAAGGGTTTGACCGAATCGACTCCCGGATTTGAGGCAAAGGTTCTCTTCCGCTGCCGGATTCACGGGCACGAGTGCAAAGGCGACGGCAGCGTCGTGATGAGCAATTCCCGCGGCCAATGAAAGTTTGCCGCCCTGCTCACTTCAGCGCCTGATAATAGCCGGTTGCGAACTGAGCAAAGAAGTTGTGCTCGTTGAACGGGAAGTGTTGGACCATCGCCACCGCCACGATCTTTTCCTCCGGATCGATCTGGCAATAGGTCGTGGCGGCGCCGTACCACCCGAATTGTCCGCTTGAGGACGGAATCGAAAGCCGCCCCAAATCCGTCGTCATTTCCACGCCCAGCCCGAAACCCTTCTGACGCGTTGCCGCTTGATTGTTCGGCAAAGTGATCATGTGATCCGCCGTCATCAGTTCGACGGTTTTGCGGCCCAGAATGCGGTGGGCCTCAAGAGTGCCGCTGTTCAGCAGCAATGGTCAAAAACAAAATAAGTGTTTTCATGGATGAGGGGACCCTAAGTGATTCGCTGACTTCCGTCGCGGAAAAGTGCCGGGGAGCTCCTTGTAAAGGTCTCCCCTTTCACTTCTGTGTGACTTTGCGGACGACGAACCTCACCGGCACGGGGCGCGCCGTGTCTCGCTGAAGGTTGACGAGGTTTTTTTCGATGACGGCCATCTCATTTTGCAAGCCGCGCAGGCGTGGATGAGCCGTCAGGGTTTCGTTCATTCCGCGGCGTGCCAGGGCCAATTCATCGCGCATGTCGGTGAATATCTTCACGGCGTGGGCTTGCGCGTCCCAGGGCCCCCCGGGCTGCCATGGGTCCGCCGTGGCCGACGCGAGGTTGACGCCACGGCCCAACTCGGCTGCCTGCCACGCGCCGAGCAACCGCCCGCCCGCCGTCACTTCATAGCGGCCTTCGGGAAGATCTTTTATCGCGAGGAGATACCGGTTCAACTCGTCGGCGATCGGGATGTAGAAACCGTGTAGCATCCACAAGGGGGCGAGATTGAGCGCCAGCCGTTCGTCCAGCCGCGTGAAGGAGAGCCCGGCTTCGGCGTGTCGAAGCTCCGTCACCTGGCAACCTTCCTTGGCGAGGACTGTGGCGCCACGCGCGTCAATGGTCGCTGAGGAAACCTCCGCCGGAGCGCCGAGGCCTTTCAAAATGGCAAAGGCCATCGCCATCTGGCCGAGGTCGTTCAGATGCACGCCATCCTCGACGTGCATCCTTGCGTGTTTGGCTTTGTCAGGCTGCCTGGCATTCGCCGCCAAAACCCGGCGTTGCACGTCCCGCATGGTCCGTTGCACGTCGATGATGCCCGCTCCACCGGATTTCGCGCGCGCAAGCCCTTCATCGCACATTTTTTGAAGAAAGCCGTTCTCCGCTTTGTCCGGTTCCTCCGATGTGATGGCGGCGGAGCAGATGAAGACGCGCACGCCGCGCTTCTGGCATCGATCCACGATCTCACCGATGGCGTCGAGGTAATCTCTTTTATGCGCGTCATCGGCCTTCATGCCCCAACCGATGTCGTTCACACCGTAGGCAACCGTGACGACCGTCGCCCCCTGAGCGAAGACAGCCTGATCGAGGCGCTCGAGACTGCCCCGGGCCGTCTCGCCTCCTTTTCCCGCATTGATGAATCGCGCCTTGCGCCCCGGAAAACGCAGCAACGTGTAGTTCTCGATGATCTTTCCGTATTGCCGCGCCGCCGTGATGCTGTCGCCGAGGAACACGACCGTGTCGCCATCGCGAATGGCAAAGTCGGCCCGAATAATGGCGGCGCTGGCACAGCAAGCGAATAGCGTGGCGAAGCGATGTAGTTTCATGGGACAGCAAAGGATCGGGCGTTGTCTTGACCGGATTGGGAAGTCGCTCTGCGTGAACGAAGGGTCATTGTCATCCCGTGCTTCGGACGCAGGGTGATGAGCGGGTCGGGTTCCACCACGAACCCGTCTGGAAGACGGAATTGATACTGTCGGTAGAAAAGGATCGTCATAATCATCAACTCCTGAAGCGCGAAATGATTTCCAATGCAACTGCGTGGACCGGAACCGAATGGAAAATAGATCATCGATTCCGGCGGCGGACGGCGCTCCGATGAAAAACGGGATGGATCGAACTTCTGCGGCTCCGGCCAGAATCGTTCGCTCCAATGAAAATGGAAGATGGGCACGACCACATTCATCCCTGCCGGAATCCGATAGCCTCCCAGTTCGTCCTCCTCCGTGCAACCGCGACCGACCGACCAGATCGTGGGATAGACGCGCAGGGACTCTTCAATCACCTGCCGCACGTAGTTGAAAGCGCCTGTGTTCTCCAGCGTCAGCCCGTCTCCCGGCCACTTCGCATCGATCGCCGCGAGCAACCGTTCCTCGACCTCGGGATGTTGTGAGACGAGATAGAGCAACCACGCCATGGCGTTCGCGGTCGTCTCGTGTCCCGCCACGAAGATCGTCATCACCTCATCGCGCAGTTGTTCGTCGGTCATGCCGCGGCCCGTGCCTTCTTCGCAGGCGGTCAACAGCATGTTGAGCAGGTCGTCCTGCGCCTCCGGTCTTCGACGGCGTGCCTGAATGATGCCGTGCACAATCTCGTTGAGTGACTTCAGCGACTGATACTGCGCGTAGGCGAACGGCGTGGGAAATCGTCGCGGCAACAGGAACAGCCACGGGCGGCGCAACATGCGCAGCGCGTACTCGTTGAGCGTCGCGATGTGCCGGCTGACGTCCGCGGCCGCGCCCTGAACATCGGAGCTGAACATCGCGCGCGAAATGATATCGAGCGTGAGCCGGGACAGAAGCGGCGCCATGTCCACGGGTCTCTGCCCGGCTCCCGCGAGAGCCAGCCGTGTCACACAGTCTGTCACCCGTTCCACCATCATGGCGAACAACGCATCGAGTCGCCGGCGATGAAAGGCGGGCTGCGCCAGTTTCCTTTGGCCGCGCCAGAACTCGCCTTCGCTCGTGACGAGGCCGTTGCCCATCAGAATCCGGAGCACCGAGTAGGCCCGGCTCTTTTGCTGGTAGCGCGGGTAGCGATCCACCAACACCTGCCGCGCCAATTCCGGCGACCCGACGATCGTGGCCTGGCCCAGTGGCGACGAGATCATATAGATGTCGCCATATTCCTCGAACCATCGGGGAATCCACCGCAGCGGATCGCGGCGGACATAGTAACTCGGCCCCTGAAGCCAATGGCTCGGCGAAGTGACGCGGGGTGGGAGTGAGGACATCAGGTTGCCGGAAGGGAATCAGTTGCCGTCAACTGCCGCCTGAGCTGAAACAGCGACCGCGAAAGCGAAGTTTTCATGGATGAGGGGGACCTTAACCGACCTGCTGACCTTCGTCGCGAAAATAGTGTTCCCGATTCCAGGGGAAGCACTCATGTTCATTGTCGCACCTGTGCTTTGACACTGAACCGTCCGGGGGCTAGAAAGGTATCGGCATGCCAAAGCTCCTGCGCCATTTTCCGGTCCTCGGTTGCCTTTTCGTGGTCTCGGCGCTGGCCGATGGCACGGACAGCCGTTCCTGCGCGGAGGCTCTTCGCAACTGGACGCAGTGGCGCGGGCCGCTCGCCAACGGCGTGGCGCCTCACGCCAATCCACCGCTCCGCTGGAGCGAAACCAACAACGTCCGCTGGAAAATTCCGTTGCCCGGCAAAGGCCATTCCACGCCCATCGTCTTCGGCGATCGAATCTTCCTCACCGCCGCGGTCCCCATCGGTGACGCGCAGAAGCCTGTGTATGACAACGCCCCCGGCACGCACGACAACGTACCGGTCACGCATCGTCACCAGTTTGTCGTCTTCGCGATCAGCCGCGCAGACGGGAAGATTCTGTGGAAGAAGATTCTGCGCGAAGAATTCCCGCACGAAGGCGGTCACGAAACCGGCAGTCTGGCTTCCAATTCACCTGTCACCGATGGCGAACATCTTTACGTCTTTTTCGGCTCGCGCGGCCTCTATTGCCTCGACCTGAACGGCGAAATGAAATGGAAGAAAGACCTCGGACAGATGCAGACGTTGCACGCACACGGCGAAGGCAGTTCGCCCGTGCTCCATGGCGACACGCTCATCGTCTGCTGGGACCACGAGGGTCAATCCTTCCTTTACACCTTCGACAAACGCACCGGCAAAGAGCGCTTGAAAATCGCCCGCGACGAAAAAACCTCATGGTCAACACCGCTCGTCGTCGAGCATGAAGGCAAACCGCAGATCATTATCAGTGCCACCAAGCGGGTGCGCAGCTACGATCTCGCGACCGGCGCCTTGCTTTGGGAATGCGCCGGCCTTTCGCGCAATGTCGTCTGCTCGCCGGTTGCCGGTCATGGAATGGTTTTCGCCGCCAACAGCTATGATTGGCAGGCCCTGCTCGCCATCCGTCTCGCCGGGGCGAAGGGCGACATTACGGACACCCCCAATCTCGCCTGGAAGCTGAATCGTCTCACCCCCTACGTCTCCTCCCCGCTGCTTTACGACGACACGCTCTATTTCCTTCGGCACAATCAGAACATCCTGTCGCGCTTCGACCCCGTAGCTGGAAAACCTCGCGGCGAACCACTCCGCCTGGATGGCATCCGCGATTTCATCTTCGCCTCGCCGGTTGGCGCCGCAGGCCGCATCTATATCACCGCCCGCGACGGAACGACCGTCGTCCTGCGTCACGATCGCGAGAACGCCTCGCTGGCCGTCAACCATCTCGACGACATCTTCAGCGCCTCCCCCGCCCTGGCGGACAAGCAACTCTACCTCCGCGGCGAGCGATTCCTTTATTGCATCGCGGAAGAGTAGCGTTGGGGCCCGGAGCCGGAATTCATCGCTCACAAGGGGCAGCCTCAACCCTTGATTTGGCATGACAACCTTTTGTTGCATATGCAACAAAAGTTGGGAAACGCAACCCGTTGGGTTGGTGCTGTTCGTGGCCGGTGACTATCAGCGCGCTGCGGTTCATGGCGCCGCGGTCCGGCACGCATGAAAAGCGGTGGAGGGCCACCGCACTCCAAGACACTGGCGCGTTGCCCGACGACTTCCGAAATGCGCGAAGCGTCTTGGAGTGCGCCAGCCCCCTGGCGCTTTTGGCCCCAGCGCGCGGAAAACGGAAGACGATTGAGGAACGTGGAGGCGGCGGTTCATGGAGCCGCGGTCCGGCACGAATGAAGCGGTGCAGGGCCACCGCACTCCAAGACACTGGCGCGTTGCCCGACGACTTTCGAAATGCGCGAAGCGTCTTGGAGTGCGCCAGCCCCCTGGCGCTTTAGCCGCAGCGCCGCGCTCCTCGCGCGCCTTCAGGGTTTCATTGCACCGAAATATTCGTAGAACACGGTGGCCAGCTTATCCCCGTAGTCCTGCCAGTGTTTGGCGGATGGATAATCCTTCAGGCCGGCAATCCAGTTGCAATTGAACTCGTGGACGACGGCGTCGATGCCATAGCGATCCAGCCAGCCGTCGCCCAGCGTTCCGAAATTGCGGAACGACCCCTTCGTGCTCCCTTCGGTAAACCACGTGTGTTTGCGGAGCAATTCCTCCAGGGCCGCCATCCGGTCCAAGTGGCGCTGCAGTTCCGGCACGGGCGGACGGCTGATGTGCAGAAGACCGCCGCCGTCGTTGTGCAGTTCCATTGCGAGATGCGGCTTCTTACCCGCCTTCATCATGTCTTCCAGCCACTTCTCCAGCGCGAAATTCTCCGGTGCAAGCTGCGGATCAGCCGGCTTGTCCCAGTTTCGGTTCAGGTCCTTGCCTCGCAGGTTGAATCGTGTGCGTCCCAGGGCCACGGCGTCCTTGTTCGCCATCGGCAACACATAAACGCAGTAGCGCTCCAAAAACTTATCGGCGTCCGCGTCGCCCTTGAGCAGCCGGTGGACGAGTCCTTCCACGATCCAATTGCCGCCGGGCTCCCAGGCATGCGCCCGGGCGCGGAGGAACACCCGGAACGGCGCCTGAGGATTGCCGACGCAGATCATCTCCAGCTCGCGCTCCTGAACGGTCTTGCCGATGACGCTGATCTGCACGAGATGATTCGTGCGGATGTCCGCCAGAAACCTGTCGAGGTTCGACAGGCGGTAAGGCTCGACGCGGGCGACGTAAAGTCGCGGGCCAGGCATCTCGACGTGCAGCCGCACCCGGTTCTCCGGCAGGCTCTCCAATGGAACCGATTTCCATGCGCGCCCGTCCTCCGAGATGACGACGGCCTTCAGCTCGCGGGCGACTGAACCGCTGACACCGTTCCACACATTATCGAGATTCCTGAATTCGAGCGTCAGTTTGGAAGCCGGCTTCGCGTGAAGTTGAAAGTGTATATGCCCGGCGGCGCGATTCGGGGAGGAACGTTCGTGATCGTAGAGCAGATGGACCAGGACCGTGCCGTCCGGTGCGAATTCGTACCATACCGGCGAGGCATTCTCGAAGCTCGCATCAATGAACTCCAACGGATGGTTGGTGACAGTGACTGGAGATTTCACCGGCTCAGCGGCGACCGCGGCCAGCGCGGTCACAGTGACGGCAACGGCAACGAGTGCGTGCATTCGCGGCATGACGTGGTGATTGTGCGCCGAAGGGGGTCCGTCCTCCAGCCCTGTTTATGCTGACGATTGGCGCCAAGGCGTAACGATGGCGCGGAGGATGCGCGGAGATTGCGCTGCGCGATCTGATCGAAAAGCTTTCCCACCTTCGCCGGCGTCCCACAACTGCGGGATCGTCGCGTTGATGCCGGGTTTGCTGCTCACGGTTTCCTTCGGCGGTTCGCTCGTTTTGTCTTCCGCGTCCTGGCGGGCGCCTCGATAGCCGCGGTCGTAGCCAAGGCATCACGCAAGACGGGAATTGCCAGCCTGTCCTTGGCCCGATTCGCGGCCAGTTTGCTTGCCAGGATGCGTTCGAGGGACAGCACCTTGAGTTTGCGACGGCCCAGCGGAATATCGACGCAGTGCTTGAGTTCGCTGGCGAAAGTTCCGAGGCCATCCATCCGGATAACGACGTCAAAGAGTTCAGCGCCTGCGCCCGCCAGCATGGGTGGATTCAAAATGCCAGGAGGAACGTAGGCCGCGCCGACACTTTGCAAGGCTTGCGAAATCCTGGGGTCGCCCAGCTTCTCAAACCACAGGTCCACATCCTGGGTGACGACGGGGGCACCTTGCATGGTTGCGGCAGAGAGTCCCACGATCATGAACCGTATCCGGGCACGCAAGAGCGCCGTCAGGAGACGGACTTCACTTTCTGCGAAGGGCAGCGGTGCGGCCACGGATGAGGCTCCTTTGCAGGCGTTCGAGCGGAGGTTGTTCCAGCAAGATCAAGGTGTGGCGGACATTGTCTGGATCGGCGTCCGGGTAAGCCGCCAGAACCTGTTCGACGCGGGCCGTCAGTCGAAGCGCCCAGCGTCGAGCTCGCGAAGAACTGGTTGCTGGCTGGCGTTGTCTCATGTTGTCGGCGGCAGGTTACCTTCCCGCGCGGGGATTGTCACTGTCGTTCCCGAACAGCGCATCGACCGGGTATTCGCGGCGGAATTTGAAATCGGCGAAGCGCCGGTCGCGGAGCAGACGCCAGAGGCGCTCTCGGCGTCGGTGGAGTCCTTGCGGAGGTGGCGTGCGAAGTCGCCGGCTTCTGCGGTGCGCGTGCGATGTTTGCCCGGTCGCCCCCTCACCCTGACCCTCTCCCCCGATGGGGGCGAGGGAATTGCGCTGCGTTTGACGTTGTTACTCATCTCGTCGCACGTTGCTTCAAGGTGACACTGTTCCGTCGAACTGCTCCTCATTGAGGCCGGTGCGCTCGCTCAACTTCACCGACAGATTCCTGCCTTGCTCGTCGAAGACGAGATTGAAACGGTAGTAGTTGATTCCGCCGGCGAGGTCCAGTTGGAGCAGGAAGGTGTCATCATTCAGCCATTGCCCCTGCGTGAGGCAGGGCAGATTAACCAGCGTGTTGGTCGAAAAACGCCCCACGCCGTCCAGGCCCACTCGATAGCTCTCGCGATGCCCGTCCCAAAGAAGCTCAGCTTGAGCTTCGGCTGAGCCATCGAACTTCACACTCACCTTTGAAAGGTTAAGTGCGTTGGTAGTCACGTTGAACGTCTTTCCTGAAACGAGTCGCGCGATGGGAGGGAGTTTCGGAACGGGCCGGGCTGCGGGAGGCTCGACAGCCGCCGCGATTCGTCGTCGAAGCTGCGTCAACTCTTGCGTATTGGCAGGCAATTTGTCGTCTGATTTGAGCGACTTGAGAATGAAGGGTGCAAGGTCTCCCGGTTCGAAGCCGCCGCCGGCGAATACCACCACGAGATCTTTCGCCGGCCACACGGTGATTCGCTGCCCACCGCGTCCAACCGCTTCAAACATGCCCGGGTGATCCTTTCCTTTGACCCACCAGAAGTAACCATAGTGGTCGGCATTGCTGGTTCGCTCCACGTGCGCGCGCGTCGCATTGCGAATCCAGGCATCAGAGATGACCGAACGATTTCCCCATCGTCCGCGCTGGAGAAAGAGTTGCCCGAGTTTCGCCATGTCCCGCGGGTGCATCTGGAGGTCGCCCCAGCCATGGTTGTTGCCGCGGGCATCGGCTGGCCACGCGACATCGTGGATGCCAAGCGGCGCGAACAACTCACGGCGCGCGAAGGCCAAAGCGTTGGTGCCGGTCTTTTGCGTGAGAATCGCGGACAGTAGGTGGCAGTTGCCGCTGCAGTATGCCCAGCGCGTGCCGGGCTCGGCGATCATTGGCAGGTCGAGCATGAACTGCGGCCAATCCGTGCTGCGGCGCATCTCGAAAAGCCGCGCCTCCTTCGGCTCGAAGCCGCAGTCCCAGCCGGCTTGCATGGTGAGAAGATGTTCGAGGGTGAGTTTACGTTTTCGCGCGTCGAGATTTGCCGCAACGCGCCCTGGAACCAGGCTCATCACGGGTTGTTTCACGTCGGGCAAAAAGCCCTTATCAGTCGCCAACCCGACGAGCGTTGACGTGATGCTCTTGGTGACCGATGCGACGTCGTGCCGCGTACCCGATGAGTAAGGATAAAAGTAAGCGTCCAGCACCAATCGGCCGTGTCGAACGATTTGCACGCTATGCACGGGAATTCTGCGTTCTCGCACGAAGTCGAACATTTCCGCAAGCGGCGCCGAATCCAATCCGACTTCTTCAGGCGCGCTAGTGGGCCATTCAAAACTTCGATCTCGTTCCGCGCCGTTCGCCGCGCTTATCCGGACGCTCAGAGCAAACGTGAGCGCGGCTAGAGCGGTGAAACGATTGCGGTGTTTCCCTTGCCGCCCCCTCACCCTGATCCTCTCCCCCGGTGGGGGCGAGGGAACTGCGGGCTGGTTTGCGTCGTCGGTCATAGTCACTCAGGATATCGGCGTGGCGGCATCAAGGCGGCACCGCCGGTTTCAAAAGCAACACCCAATCATTGGCATCCGGAGCGGTAAACTTCTGTTGAACACCCGCCGTCATGGCTGGCACCGCCTCGCCAAGCTTGCCTGTGCGGGGATTGAACCAGCGGGCCGCGAACGCGCCCTGTGCCCCGGTCAAGTCCAGCGTCGCCACGCCGCCGTGCGGAAAGAAAACCACATAGACCATCCCCGCTTCGGCCAGCGCAATCGCGTCGCCGGTCACGCCGGTGAAAGGCTGCATCCGCCAGAATGGCAGGACGGCAAAGAAATCGTGCAGGGCGCCGAGTTGGGCGGCGGCGCCTTCGTCTTTCACCATGAAACTGTAGTGATTGGGTGCGTCGATGCGGTTCCACACGTCGCTATGCCCGATGGTCCCGTGGAAGCCGGCGGCAAAATAGCCGCCCGCACAAACGATTCGCCACGCGCTGCGCCGCACCTTGTCGGTGTGATGCACTTGTTTCTTCTCCGTCGGATGACCGCCCAGGTACTCGTAACCGCTCTCGGTATTCAGGACGGGCTTCTTGAAACGCCGGTCGGCGCCGAGACTCGCGACCAGCGTAGCCGAATCCCCGGTCCAGCATTGCAGGTTCTCATCCCAAATAGCGCCGTCGCCGCTGCCTCCGGTCTGTTGCGACAGCACATCCATGGCGTCGTCCTCGCCGAAAAATTCGCCGATGCGCCACGGCGGATCAATCGCAGCGCGCGGGTTTTCGCCAAGGCGGCTGGCCGAGACGACGGGATGCACGGTGACCAGATGGTGGTACGGATCATTTTCTTTGATGAATCGCGCGGTCGCCTTGGCCCAGTCCACGTCGCCGGGAAAATCGAGACGGTATCTCCCGTCCGGATGCGTCTCGTATTCGTTGGCGAGGGTCCAGAGAAAGATGTTATCGAACGCGGCGTAGCGAGCCACCACATAGCGGAGCCAAAGCCGCTCACGCGCCGCCGTCCAGACATTGGTGTCGGTGAATGGCCGGCGGTAGAAGTTCAGCAGAAGCAACTCGATGTTCATCCCGCGGGACCGGAGGTCGCGAACCAGTTCATCCAGCCCGCGAAAAAAAACGGGATTCAACCGGTCCAGGTCCGGCTGAGCTGGTGTCCCGCCCCACGCCCAGTAAGCGGAGTTCGTCGCCGCTCGCGATTCGCTGTGGCCGACACTCATGCGGACAAAGTTGAATCGCTGCGCGCGCCGGGTCTTGAGGTATTCGGCGCGCAACTCCGGCGTGATCGGGCTGTCATCGTAAAGTCCGTAACACGTGTCGCCCATCGGCAAGAACGGCGTTCCGTCGGCGCAGGCAAACGCGTACGGGTTTTCCGGATGGATGCCGATAAAACCGTGTCCGTCCCGCAGTCGCGGGATGCAACGCAGGTGCCCACGCCGAAGCACTTCGACTCCTTCTCCGCGCAACATGTAGCTCCATTCGCCTTCTTCGTCGGGCGTGAAGCGCAACCGCCAGGTGTCGTCGCCGTCGTAGAATCCGTCGATGACATTGGTCTTCTTCGAAGGAGAAATGAACTCACCCACCAACGCCGCGTCGCGGAATGGATTCGCAACCCGGGCTTTCCCCTTCACGGAGAATTCGTGCATTTCCCAGCGAGGCACTTCGACGGTCGGCTGCTCCGTGGCTGGCGGGATGGAGCCGGTTCGCACTTCGTCGAGCGTCGTCAGAAAAGCGCGGGCAAAGGCAGGGCCGGCCCGGCGCGCGTCTTCAACCGTGTAATTCCACCACGGCATCTCCCAACCCCAGACCCGCGTGCCGTATTTCTTCATCGCGTATTGATGGACGTTGGCCTCGGACAAGGGATACCGACCCTGCCAGTTGTATCGCAGCGGGGTGGTTTCGTCCTTCCAACGATGCCCGGCAACCCGCAGCGAAGGAAACAACTGTGTGAACCGGAGCCAGGCGCGCGACGTCGCTTTGCCGTTCTCGCCATCCGTATAGAACACAACGTTCCGGTCGCGGGGCGCAACCCAGTTGTGCCACGCCACGGCGAAATCGGGATGCAGCCGGTCCATCGTCTCGAACGTCAGACGCGCGGTCGCCGTGCCCTGTGGCTGCGGAAAATCGTAGCCGCCGCGATACTCAAATCCCTGCCCCACACCGTCCACATTCGTCATCGGATGGAGAATGATAAGATAACGCCGCCGGAATTCCGCAGCTTCGTCGGACAAAAGGAACTCCACGAGACCTTCCATCGCGAACGATGACCACGTCTCGTACGCATGCTCGCGAGCGTGCCAGAAAACCTTCTGCTTCTTCTCCGCGCCCACAGCCGGGTCGGTGATGGTCAGTCCCCAGTGTTCCCGACCGCCGTCGCTTTTGCCGAGAAGTTTCCTTTCGAGGTGATGATGGTTCGGCAGCGCATTGATGAAACGCAAAAAGTCGCCGTAGGTGTACCACGGGCTGAGTCCAACCTTCGTTTCGCCGGGCTTCGCCGTGAAACTGACGGTGGCGACCCATCCCGTCGTCGATCCATCCACCTGTTGCCAGGGTTGGCCCGGTGGCTGAATGAAAACGAAATCCCGTTTCCGCATGCCTGATTCGGGCCTGGTGTCGTAATCCGTGCGCTGACCGTCGCCTGACAAATCCAAGTGCAACGTGACGCTGGCCGGTTGCGCGCCGGGGTTGCGGCAGACGACGTCCACGCGCGATATCGCGTGCCGCAACGAACTGAGACCGCCCTCCTCGAACGATGCGCGAACGCGAAATTCGTGAGGCCCAACCCGCTCGATTCGGCCGGGGCCACGAGGTGTTCCGCCATCATCAGGAACAGACCAGGAGATTTCCTGTCCGATGGTTTGCCAGACGGAGGAAGCGACCAATCCAGCCACGGCCCACTGCAGTACCCTGGCCCTCGGCGAATCCGCGAGTTGATCGGCAGTACGAATGCCGAATGTTGTGCCGGGAGTTGATTGTTGTTTCATCGCCAGGAGTTGAGGGCCAATAGCACCTCCAAAAGAAAATGATTGCTTTCGGTTTGAGCCAATCACCTGGCAGGGATGAAACGGATTTCGTGGCTGCTTGCGCCGGCTGCTGCGAAGGCGAGCAACCCCGCGCCCTCCTGGGTCAGCGCGGCGGTGTCCTTCCTGGACAGTCGCGCGAAGGGGTGGATGGTCAGGGTGGCGGTGCCGCGTTGGCGCGTGATCTTCCAGTTTCCATTGGTGAACCCGTTTACGAGCACGATGCTGGGCATAGGGCCGTCCATGGTGAAACCTTGCTGATGGTACTTGTCGCTGATGACGCGGGTGCGGTCGAAGTGGGAAAGCAGCAGGTTGTCGTAGTCGTACAGGAAGCGCGGCGGAGCCGGAGTGTCCGGGTCGGGCCGCGGCGCGTCCGAAAGGTCGAACAGTTCGGTTCCGTGCTCGTCGCGAAAGGTGGCGAGGCGTGGCCGAAGCCGTTCGGTCACCTCGCCCAGCCGGGTGAGTCCCGACCACGACTGCATGTCCTTGACGGTGGCGGGACCGAACGCAGCCAGATACCGCAGGATCATCTTCTCCAGCGAAGGGGCGGGATCGAGGGGCCGACCGAGCCAGGCCTCGGCTGAGGTGTGCGCCGCGGGCCCGCTGGAGCCCCAAATGCCCCGCGGTGGCACTTGAACCAGTGACACTCGGGCGCGTATGGCCTGCGCGAGGGAGGCTGCGTCGCGGTCGGGCCATCGCTCTGCCAGCAGCTTGCCGAGCTCGCCAAAGGTGCGAGGGCGCTCCTCCACCAGCGCCCGACCGGCAGCGACGAGCTCATGGATATTCAGTCCTGCGAGGTTCCGCCCGAAGTTGCCGTTCGTGCTGCGCTCGATGACGGACTGCACCAGGGGGCGCAACGTCCGACAGTCGCGCGCGGTGACCAGATGGATGGTCGAACGCATGAGCGCAGTGCGCACCACTTTGCGTTTGTTGAGCAGGTCGGCTACGTGCTCCGGGCGAAAGCCGTCCAGTCGCGTCCACAAGCCAACGTACCATGTGTGAGGCGTTTGGGCCTGCAAGCCAACCAGGTGCTCGATCGCCTTGGACATGGGAAGCGTCGAGCGACGAAGCAGCAACTGTCGCTCGAGGAGGGCTCGGTTGAGCGCCTGCCGGCTAAGCACATCGCCAGAGTTACTCGTGATCTGCCTGGCCATTTTTTGTCGTGCCAGGCGCTGGTTTCATTAGGCGTGTCGCACTCACCCTGACCCGCTCCCCGGTGGGGACGAGGGTATCCGTCGATCTTCGCGGTCTTTCAGTGCGAGTGCGGCGCATTACTCGGACTCTATCACTTCGGATAATCGCGCCACAACCAGCGCATGGTGTCGGGAAAAATTGTTCCGCCGTGGTTGCCATTGTGAGCGCCCTCGCCAAAGACGTATTTGTAGTCGTAGTCCTTTTCTTCCAGCACCGAAACGAGGTTGAGGTTGCCGATCACCCAGTTCCAGCCCGGTCGCCGGCTGCGATTGTCGTTGGCCCCGTCCTGCACGAAGACACGAATCGGCTTCGGTTCGGCGGCACGGATGATATCGGGGTATTTGTTGCCACCGCGGATGTTCGTGAAACTGCCCACGTGGCTGACGACCTTGCGGAATTGATCGGGCCGCTCCCACGCCACGGTCCACGCGCAGATGCCGCCGCTGCTGATGCCGCAGATCGCGTGGCCTTCCGGATCATCCGTGATCTTGTACTGCTTGCGCACTTCCGGGAGGATTTCGGTGAGCAGAAATTCCGAGTACGCCGTGCTGAGCGTGTCATACTCGAAGCTGCGGTTTTCAGGCTCGGGCCGCCACCCGCGCTCACTTGGCGGCAACTCGGCGCGTTTGAACCCGGGATCGATGAACACGCCGATGGTCACTGGCATTTCCTTCGCATGTATCAGGTTATCGAAGACGATGGGCGCGCGAAAATCCCCGTCCTCTTTCAAATAGGTGTGCCCGTCCTGAAACACCATGAGCGCCGCCGGTTTGGCCGGGTCGTACTGCGCCGGGACGTAAATGGAATAATGGCGAATCGTGTTCGTGAACACCTTGCTCTCCTTCCATTGGTAGTCGGTGACCTTCCCGCGTGGGACGCCTTCCTTCCGTTGCGAGTCCGGGCCGTGTTGATACTTCACGTCGGGTTTTGGAAAACGCGACTGGGCGCGTCGCGTGGTGTTCGTCGTCCGCTGTTGAGTGTTCGTCGATTCGGCGCCGTGAGCGCAGGGCAATGAGCCGAGGAGGAATGCGACTGCCGCCCCGCCTGCGAGCAGGGAAGTAGTTTTCGGCGAATGATTTTTCATAAGGGGTCCCGGGCGAGAGTCTTCGCGGATCAGTGCCATTTCGTGGCGGCTACCTTGACCGAAGGTTCGATCGTCAGGAGCAGGGCCATGGCTGACCACGCGGTCCCGCCCGCTGAAATCCATTGATCTTTGCCGTGCGGGAAGTCGCTGTCGAAGTGCGGTTGAAACGGCCACGTACGGCTGCGCACCCACCACGAACCGTCATCGAACTGCGTCCGTAGCAGAAACTCGATACCGCGATAAAACGCGGGATGCGACGTCGGCATGCCGCCGGCCTGATGCAACGCCACGAGGGTCTGCCCGGTCGCCCAGGCGTCGCTCTCGCGGCCAGGAAGTTGCGACCAGCCGCCATCAGGGCGCTGGTCGGAAAGAATCCGTTCAACAAAGGGCTTCGATCGCACGACTTTTTCACCCGCCCAACCGAGGCCGAGGAGCTGGAAGGCGCGCTGGTTTGCGTTCTCTGGTCTGGCTTTCGCGAGCCAGCGGCGCGCCCGCTCCACGCGTCCAGTGAATTCTTTCTCCCGGCCCGGCAAAGGAAAGGATTGCAGCGCGCGCAGCGACAGTGCGACACCAACGATCATACCGTCTTCCATGGGCGGGCGGCGGTCATAGGATGGCCAGGAACCGTCATCGAGCTGGACCGCCGCCAGATACCAGACCATGGCTGCGGTGAGTTCGTCCGGCGGATAGCCGAGAGCGCTTAGCCCCAGCAGTCCGTAGCCGAGGTTCACGGGGGCGTCGGGTTGCGGCTCATCCATCTCATAGGCCCGATCCTGCCGCGCGGACCACGAACGAACCTGCGCGCGGACCTGCCCGCGGAGCTGTGCCTCTTCCACCCGAAAACCCCGTTCCCGCGCCAGCCCGAACGCGACGGCGGGCAGGGTCTGCTGATGGCACGAGACACAGTTCTGTTTCTGAACGAATCCATTGTCGAGGAACGCCGCGGAACTACGCTCCAGGAGAGTCAATGATCTCTGCACGGCATCCGCAATCATCCCCCGCCGGCCGGCCGCCTCCGATGGAATCGGTCGATTCGGCAATTCCTTCTGCTTGACCCGACTGGTGCCTTCATTGCCGCCGCGTTGACGGAGAAAATCGACCAGAGGTGTGTCGCCGCGCTTCATGGCCCATCTGAGTGCGGTTTCACCTGATTCAGCGGGCTCGTTAACATCGACGCCCTTCGCAAGCAGAAGCCGCGCGATCGAATCGTCGCCGGTTTCGTTATAGGCCGACCATACGATCGGTGGCGCTCGATCGCCGATCGGCGACGCGAAGTGCAGATCGGCGCCGCGTTCGATCAACAATCGCGCCACATCTCCGTGATGGGAATACAACGCAAAATTCAGCGCATGGCCGGCGAACCCAACGTCCACATTCGGATTGGCGCCGTGATCCAACAGCCTTCGAGCCAACCTGGCGTCACCCGCAAATGCGGCCGCGGTGAGCGGCGTCAGAGCGTTCGTGATGGTGGGATTGACGTTCGCGCCGTGCTTCAAAAGAAACTCGACCGTCCTGAAGTCACGCGCCTGCGCCGCGATCGCCAGTGTGGACGTGCCGTCTTTCCTGGTCGTTTTCACGTCAGCGTCGCTTTCCACCAGCCGCTTCACGGACGGAAGGGAATGCTCGTAAGCAGCCGCTGCCATGAGCGGCGTATTGCCGGCCATCGACACGATGTTTGGATTCGCGCCATGACCAAGGAGGACAGCGACAATACGCACGTCGCTGACGCCGTAGAACAACGGCGTCGCGCCGGCATGATTGGTTGTGTTCGGATCCGCCCCCGCCTGGAGCAACCGCCGGACAAGATCGGCCTCGCCATTAAGCGCGGCCCAGTGCAAGGCGCTGTTGCCCCGTTCGTCAATCTGCTGGATCGAAGCCTTTCCCTTGATCAACGTCACTGCCCGTTGCGCATCGCCCCGCCGGACGGCGTCAAGGATAGTTGCGGAGGAGCGCTCATTTTCCCCGGCGTGCACGCCCATCGGCACACAACTGGCCAGCGTCGCAAGCACAGGTAGCAGCGAATGGATTTTCATAGAGGAACGATGGCATCGTGGCCAGCGACCATCGTCCTGTCAATGCGGTTCCAAATTGCCGCGTCGGCCGGGGGTCATCTCCGAGTTGACGGTCGTCCGACTGCGCGTGGCGGCAGGCGTCGCGCGTGCCGTAGAGCCGTGGCGTCTCGCCCGGCGAAACTCACGTCGGAAATCCCTCTACGGCAGGCGGGACGCCTGCCGCC
>JGI10216J12902_101064865_pt1 | contig 18191 bp, 13 predicted proteins | sample KanNatreferecore_FD_12902 | JGI IMG/M metagenome (IMG submission 12902)
TTACGAGTGACGACGATATTTCTGTTGCGCAATACAGCAAGTTGTTGCGACGCGTTGGCCTGCTCGACCTCAAAATGTTGGCTGATCTCGTTGACGGTCAACTCACCGTCTCGCAAGGCATCAAGAATGGATATTCTTAACGGGTGAGCCAGAGCTTTGAAAAAGTCTGCTTTAAATTCACTGAGTTGCTGTCTCATTCGACGCCCTGTTCGTCCCAATTGTATGACTCTATTAAACGGCTCGGATATGCACATTTGCACATTCTTGCATATCTTAATGTTCTATTGGCGAGTAGTCAACAAATGCTCTGCCTGATCGGTGCAATCGCATCGCCGGCGGGGCTTCCAAAACAACGGGATGCAGCGGCTTCAATTGGCTATGTGAAGTGGATTGTTGGAGATTGAGTGTAACTCTCCGCGATTATGCCTACGAATTTATGGAGGTTTCGGGTCTTGACCTATAGCGAACTATCTTGGGAAATCGCGCAGCTCAGCTACCGAGACAAGTTTCGCTTGTCGCAGCTGTTGATTCAGCTAGCTCGAAAAGAGGAAGAGGAACGGAATCCGCAGCAGAGGCAGAAACATGGTCCATCAGCCAAGCTCGACCCAGAGCTGGTTCAACATGTCGCTGACAGGCACCGGAGCCTGAAGCCGTCCAAGAAAAAGGCGCTCTTAAACTCGGTCCACACAGCTTATTCCGTGCAAGGGGTGAGCGGCGGAAGGTGGCAGCGTATCCGCGTGCCGCTAGTTTTTCACATTCGTCTGCAGATATTTAATCGGCGCTTCGAGTATTTTGTTGCGGCCGGCGACGAGGCTGCGACCGGAGAAGGACCGAGGTGGATGACCGTGCTGTCAGCGTCTCTCCATTGATGCATCTTAGACCGGCGTCGACTGAGACAACTCCAGAACGTTTCGCTTCGCCTGTGCTCTCGCTATCTGTTCCCAGTCCTCAAGCATCTCCTCCGCCAGCCGCAGTTCGATGTCGGCGACTCGGTCAATCACCGTCTTGTTCAGCTCGACTTCGGCGGCCACGCGGTGCGCCTCGGTCTGGTTCGCAATCTGCTCTTCAGAGTTGACGCGCGCCTTGATGTCGTTTTTTGTCATGACTTCCCGCTCGTGCATTTTCATGTCGTACTGGCCGACGGGAGTTTTTAGTTTTAAGTAGGTGGGGAGGATCTCAATCACCAACAGCGCGAGGAAGATGGCCCACTTCAACACCTGCACCCCCCAGTTGGGCATCAGGAAGAGGGTTGTGAATTTAGTGTCGAAGCCCATCATCGCCGCCAGTTCATCTCTGAAGGTGTCTGACTGAGTTCTGACGGTCTCTTGATCTTTGTCGAGCCTCTCCTGCGTCTTCGAACGCTGCGACGCCTTGTCATCGATCTCCTTCTGCTTGGCCGTTCGCCAGGCCGAGTCTATGCGGCGCGCCTCGTCCCGGTAACCATTAGAAGTCTCTGTTTGCTGATCCACGGCGGCCTTCGCCTCGTTCCTCTCGCGCCGGAGGGCCGCGTATGTCTGGTCGACGATACGCGTCCCTCGAATCGTCCTGGGGAGCCGGTTAAAGTAATTCGCGGCATTCCTCTTCTTGTTCTCGTAGTCAGCCTGTAGCGTCTGGAGCTGCTGCACGGACTCGTCGTAGCTTTGCTTCGCCAACTTGTAGTCAGGCAGCGGGCAGTCGGAGTCGAGTTCCCCGCGAAGGCCCGTGAGCTCAGTCTCTACCGCCTTCAGAGCAGTGCCCGTACCAGCGACGTTGAGGCCACTCGTCAACTCGGCCTGCCGCCGCAGCCAGTCGTTGTGAACATTGACCTTCATCTGCCGCTCGATGGCTTCGGGAAAGACGATGTGATCTAGGGGAATCGACATGAAGAACGCGAGGATCGTCGCGAGGAGCAGTCGGGGAAAGAAGAACGACCAGAACGGCTGTTTCGCGGCATCTGGGTCTTTCTTAATCGAGTTCACCATCGAGCGGTCGATCGCGAAGATCAGCAGCGCCCAGACGGTTGCGAAGCCGAGTACGGCCCACGTGTTCCCATGGGCGAAGGTAAAGCCGGTCACGCAGGCGGTGAAGAACGCGAACACCGTCGTGATGAGAATCATCATGCCGATGTTGGCGTGGCGGTTGTACTCGTTCTCACACTCCTTCAGCACCGAAATCTCGGAGCCGGAGATGACCCAGAAGAAATACTGAACCTTTGAATACTTCATGCGCCTACTTCCTTTCCGCTATTGCCCTGAGTTCCGTAAACAGCCTGGCCCGCAGCGTCCGGAACAGACTGAACTCGCTCAGCGGGATGATCTTCCTGAGCGACGAGAGGAGTTTTGCCGACAGATTCGGGAGCGCGCGCGGGAGTTCGAGGAGGGGACGCTGCCCGATGGCGGGCGCGGGCCGTGAAGGCAAGCGCCCCAACGCCGGCAGCTCGGCGTGACTGATTTCAGGGAGCTGCAGCTTCGGCTGTGGCATACCGCCGAATAATCGCTCGTCGAACTTCGGGTAGGTCAAAACGTCAATAAAGACCTCGGCCACTTTCCTGTCGAGTTGGTTGATGGCCCATACCCTGACGGTCGTCCTTCTGTCGGGCCTGATGTCGTACGAGGTGCGGTTCGTCACGTCGATGCCGCCCGGTTCAAAAAGAATTTGTGTGTGGTTCTTTGCGCGCCAAGTGATGGTGACCGGCAAGTTGGACAGCGTGACCTTTCTGCTCGCTGCCGCCTCGATCTCCACCGGATAGAGCACCTGAATCGTTGCCGTTCGCGACTTACCGCGGAAGCTGAGCTTTCCGATAGGCGTGAGAACGTATCGCGTGTCGGTCGTAGGGCTCACTTCGACCTGCTCGCCAGGATTCGCGATGTGGATGTTGTGCCCGTCCGAGAGCAGTATCTGTTCACAGAAATCGGCGCTGGCTGTAAAGGTCGCTGTCTGCGGGAAGAGGATGACGTTGCCGGGCCGACAGTCGATCCGCCTAATGGATGGCTGCGGGTAGACCAACAACTCGTCGCCCAGCTCCTGTGTCACCGTCGTTCCCGTCAGTCCCGTCACTACCAGCGAGAAGTTGTGCGCGGCGACGGCGACCGTCTTGTTCTCGGCAAAGTAGGTGTACTCCTTCTCGCCGGTCACATCCGCCAGCGACACCCCGTCGCGGAAAATCTCTACCCTACTTTCGTTGCGGTACTCGAGGGAAAAGTGGATCGGCAGTGTGTCTACCGTCTCGGCGACATCTGCCTGGAAAAGGTTGATGAGCGGCGGCTCGAAGACGCGGATGTCTATCTCCTGCCGGGCCTCGCCGCCGTCCTTGCCGATGGCGCAGAGCTCGAACCTCGCGTCCTGCGTTAACGGTTCGGTGGTGAAGAACTCTTCGTGCGTGAGGTCTCGCGTGGGTGCACCGCCGGTCAGGTCGCGGAGAAGAATCTTCTTGGCGTCGCTTGCCCTGAAACGAATCAGGGATTGTTCACCCGTCAGCACACGGTTGCTGTACGTTAGCGCTTGTATCGTCGGCTTGCGCCGGACTCGCAAACTCCGAGGGTGGCTGGAGACCTGGCCAAACAGGTCTACGAGGTTAAGCTCGACCTGCCGCATCAGCCTCGTCGCCTTCAGTGTGACGGCGCCGGAGACTGAGACTTCGCCGTAGTCCGTAATCGACGCGCTCGAGCAATTTTTTGTCTGCCAGCTAATCTTGATCGCCTCACCCTCTAAAACGTCTTCGCTTGAGAGTTTGAAACTCAGCAACTCGATCTTCCAAGCCTCCCTGACCGCTGCGGTGATGTGAGCCTGGAAGGCGCACTGGTCGGTGGGGCAGACACTCCCCAGTGCCACTTGCTCCTGCTCTGCCTGATCCTTTTTCCGCTTACAGAATCGGCAGCGCCGCGGTGAAAATATCTCCCTGAATCGCATCGCAGTGCCCAGTCGCTATTTGCGTTTGACGAGGTCAATCTTCCGTCTCTGTTTCTCGGTGATTTGAACCAGCTTCTTATCCTTCGCGACAATTTTGAGCCGGTTCCTTTTCTCTATCGCCTCTGCGATTTCAGCGGCAAACTCGCAACTGTTCGCGGCGCACGGCTCGCGTTTCGCCGCCTGTTCGGCGATGGCGACGCCTCTCCTTCTTTTACATAGGGTGCATCTGCCCCTTTCTGTTTTTTGATGGATTCCGGTCAAGGTCTAAGAACCACTCTAATAAGGAGCAGGAGGAAGACGAGCGCCGCAAGGGCTAATGTGATGACCTGAAGTTTGGTTTGCCTGCTCAGTTCCTTCGAGTGAAATTGCACCGCCTCCGTCAGCGTGTCGGTCTTATCCGACTGGAGCCCGAGGGATTTGACTCCCGCTTCGATGCGTTCAAGGGGCGAGGTGAGCGAATCCAACACGTCTTGCTCGGTCTGAGCCGGCTCGCCCTTTGGGATCAGCTCCTTAAGGAATTCCACATCCTTCCGGAGTCGGCTGACTTCTTCCGCGAGCAGCCCACCGTTCGTAACCTCCTGCGTGGCTGCTCGTTCGCGCACGAGCAGACCTTCCAGCAGGTCTCTGATAGTAGGGAGCGATGCGTTGATAGCTTTAACCTCGCGCAGAAGTTCGTCGGCCGGCGCGTGGGCGGCTTCCTGCCCCTTCCTTCTGATTTCGATGCTCTGCGCTCGCATCGCCGGCGACCTCTCGTTCTCGTACGGCTGGAAGAGACGCGCCGGTTCGCCGTTGTAGAGGGATAAATCGCCAAAGTCGATAACCTCGCCGTCACGGACCCGGAAGCCTTTCAGCTCCCGGCTGACGATGTCCACGACGATGCCGATTTGGAACGGCATGTAGAAGTTCGTTCTCAAGCAATTTATATCCGTGCTCGAATAGAACGCGCCGAACTTCGGGTGTGTGTGTACCCAGATCAGCATCAGCAGATCTTCGGCGACGCACTGACTGGAGATGAGCGTCAGGCACTGTTCGGACATCTCTACGTGTGAATGCGAGGACTCACCCTCGCCCCCGAAATAGGAAGTCGCCACCGCGAACTCGCCGAACTCGTCCCGGAAGTACTTGCCGACGAAGATGCCCTGCCCTTCGTGCCCCGTGCGGGAATAGATTTCCATGGTGTGATTGAGGAAAGCCTCCCACGCATACTCGTGAACGTAGACAAACCAGACCGGCACATCGCCCCGGTGAAGCGACCTGCGGTCGCTGAAAATCCGGAACTCTTTTCCCTGCGCCTCCTGAATGGGCAGAGCTTTCGGAAATTTTGTCTGAACGATTTGCATGGCGCGTCAGTGAATCTTGACCAGGTAACTCTTACTCAGGTCGTTAAGCGAGTCCACACGGATGAGGTCTTTCTGCTTCACCGCGAAGTCCGCGAGTTTCCGCCCAGTAAACTCGGAGTGTTGCTCGTTAAGGAGGTTCATCTCCCGAATCATGCTCCAGTCGCGGCGGATCGCGATCTGCTCGTATTTGCCAGCCTCGAGACAGAAGGCGCACCACCTCTCCTTGTCGTACACGTCGGCCTTAAACCGCCCGATTGAGAGCTCCTGGCCGCAGCCTTCGCACTCCATCGAGAAGATGAATTCGTCTGGAAGGCGCAGCATGCAATCTTCGCCCGTCATCTCCTTCATCCGTTCCAGCAGGCTACGCACCGTGGCTGTGTTGTCGAGTCCGGCATCAACGAGTGCGAGCTCGCCCTCTTGGTGGACGAGACACTTCTCGCTCTGCGGGACATCGAAGACGCTGGACAGATGGTTCTCTGCCGAGTATTGCAGGATCCTGTTCCCAAGCCGGCTTCTGCCTTGCAGGTGCAGAATCACTTCGGTGGCGACGAACGCCCCCGCAAGGGCCGACGACACCTGAATCGTCGGGATATGCTGCAAGTGAGTGTCGGCCATCTTCAAACTTGAGCAGCTGTGTCGCCTCCCGCTGAACTCGCCGTAGCCGATGACTTCCCTGAGACAGGCATCGCCGGGCTCAGCATTCGGGAAGAAACAGACCTGCACCACGAACTTTTCAAATCCCATCTCCAGGAACGGTTTCTTAAGCCGCACACACCAGTCGTTCAGGTACGCGCGGGCGTTATTCGTATCTACACAGGAGATGACGATGTCGTGATCCAGGAAGATCTGGTTGCCCAAGTCCTGTACCCGCAGTTGATGGGACCTAATCTGCGCCTCTTCGTGCAGCGAGAGTTTACCGAGGACCTCCGCCGCGACTGCCGACTTCGATTGCCCGATGTGCTCCTTCGAGAAGAGCGTCGTGCGTGCGAGGTTGCTCGCCTCTATCAGGTCGAAATCCACGATCGTGAAATGGCCGAAGCCCATGAGCGCGAGGTTCTTCAGGACTTCGTTCCCGCCCGCGCCCGCGCCGACGACGAGCACTCGGGCCTGTCGTATGCGACTGCCCGTCTCGCCATCCAGCACTAGTTCCTGTCGTGCGAAGTAGTCCATAACTTATTGCTTCTTCTTCTGGGTGAACTCGATTGGGGATGACGCGGTCTTCGCTTTGATTTCAAGCCTGCCGGACATCTTGGTGATGGTGATCTGCTGCTGCTGAGGGGCCGTAGGTGGTACCTCGACGCGGGGAGCGGTCGGCGTCATTACGACAATGCCTTCATCTAACAAGTTGAGCGGCCATTTGATGTCTGTGACGGGCAAGCGATTCCTTGCAACCCAATATTTGTACGCTTCTTCGTTTAAATGCCAAGGGTCGTCAGCGGTTACAAACGCGTCTTGGTTGATGGTCGCTCCCAGCGAGATTATGAAGTGCCAGATCCCGTGGTCTCTCGCCACGGCCCAAGCATTTCCAACGCAAATCCAGTCGTCCTTCACGTGGCTGTTGAAGGGTGTGAAGTTGCTGTGAAAAGTTACGTGTGGGGCCTGATAGGAGTGTTTGTTCGTCAGGACTGTGTCCGACAAAAGCATCGTTGCAGTGCCCCGCCAGTCCGGCTGCAGTTGCCCGCGCGAGACGTAGACGGGCATGTGATACACGACGATGTATTTCTCGGGATACCGTGGCCCCGACGGCGGGACGGCGACGGGTTGCACCTTACCTGTTCCTCTGTCCTCGCAAGAAACGCTTACATACTTAGAGAATTCGGCATTCTGTTGCAGCTTGACAATAAGACGGAACTCCTGCTTGAGCAGAATTTCTTCGTAGAAGTTAGTCATCACGTTATCCCTCTGTTAGTTTTAGGACAGACTTCGCCGCGGGGAGGAGCCATGCGGACCGATTACGCGGCCTCTATCTTGGACATCACGGTGGCCGTGTCGCCGTCCCTGAAGCCAAGTTGATCGAGGGTAGCGTGCTGTTCGATCACCTGATTGCCCTTGAGCAGGTTCCAGCCCCTATCCTCGCCCGCCTCCGGCAGGTTGTCGCGCATGTTGTCTACGATTTGCTGCGGAGTGAACTGCGTAAAGTCTATGTCGCTGGTTTCGAACTCCGCGCCGGTCGTCGGAATGCGAATCGTCAGTTTCGCCATTAGATGATCTCCTTCGGAAATGCCTATTGTGTTGTCGCCTGTTTCGGCATGCGCGCGCTCATGTCCGCCATCGCATGTCCGCCTTGTCTGTCATGCGGAATCTGGCGAAACGTTACACACGGACAGAAATCTTTTTAGTCTTGCCGGCGTGTCTTTCTTGGCGGTGGGTTGAAAATAAAGTCACTCTCTGTCGCGTTAATCAGGGTTTCGATCTTGCCTTTGCCTTTAACGGTCGTCTGAAAGATCACGCTGCCGTGCCTACGCTGCTCCCTCACCTTAGACAGGACTTGCGAAACGAAAGAGACGGAGTTATCAGCCGTAGTCTTTTGCGATAAAACGGGGATGGTGCGAACGCGATTATCAAGCGCTGCCTGCGCCGACAGGAACGCGCCAGGAACAGTAGCGCCGTCAAACAACGCGCGGTAGAACGCGCCGGCGAAGTTGCGCGCGTCGATGTCCATAATGATGCTACTAGTGCCAATCGTGTAGTCGAACATGCGGCCGAGGACCACTGCCTGTTCGCGCGTGTGGCAGGCGTTGAGGAAGACGAGGCGGGCGTTGCGCGCCAGCACCTTGAACAAATTGGTCAACTCCTCCCGGCCGGCAGGCCGGCTGGATCGGCGTGGGCCCTCAAACGCGAGGCCCTGCTCCGTGCTGCCGTGGCCGCAGAAATGGACCACATGCGGCTGGAGCCGCGTCAGGGCCGAGGTGAAGTCCTTTATTCTCGCAGCCAACTGCGGCTCAAGTAGTTTAAAAGAGTCGCGGAATTTGCCGCGCAGCAGCTCGTCCTGAATAACGCGAAATTCACTGTCCAGTTCCAGCCGCGTTGTATCGGCGGGATTGGCGGCGAGAAAGAGAATCTTGATCTGGTTGCTCATCGCTTTAACGTTGGCCAGCTGTTGATATCGGGTTGGTGGGTTGCCCGTTGACTTGGGCGTCGCCGTCATCAGACATGGTAGCGACCGCGTCGTGCGGCCTGTGAGCACGCAGGAGTTTGAGGCTCTTTTGCACCTGGGCGATCTCTTCGTCGCCATTCCCGTTGCCAATGAGTTGGATCAGTCGCTCTTCAAGTTTGTACATCAGGTCTAAGCGCCGCAGCGCGTTGGCCAGTTCCGCCGCACGCATTTTTTTCTCTACGTCGGTCGGCTGGCGGCACACGTTAGACACTTTGACAGCGAGCCCCAACTCGTCCCTCGCGTAGTCCGTGACGAGCCGCGCGATCTCGCCCCGCACCTGCTCGGCGGTCGCGCCGTCCATGCTGCCCAAGTCCAGATCGCCACGCGTCTCCATCCCGGCCTTCAATGCGTTGCTCAGTTGTCGCTTGAGCCTATTTACATCCCACGCCGCGGGCCACACTTTATCCCACCCTTCGGACGCGATGTCTTCGATTTGACAGTCGCCGTGGAAGATGAACGCCCCAGCGCTGTTTGGGTCGTGTGAAGCGATTTCGGCCTCGAAGTTGATCGGCTCGCGCCGTAACTCTTTAAACCAGAGGTCAAACTCCGTGTCAGTTAACTCGACAAAGATGGAGATGATTTCGGCGTCGAAGTTCCGCGCCAACACATCCCGCACCTTATGGCTGAGTAGAATCTTCCACGATTCTTCGCCGCTAGCCGGCACGTTGCGCGCATACAGGCGCTCAGGGTGAAGAGTCAGCAGTGTCTGCCGGATCACGTCGAGCGCCTTTTGCTCCATCAGATTTTTCAAGTCGAGGCCACGCTCTAGGTATTGACGTACGCCTTGCAGTTGCGTCAGCACCACCACGGCTTCAAATCGCAGCCCGACGCGGAAGCCCGCGAGTCCCGTCTCGCAGTTCGTCGCGGCGGAGAGGTTGCGGCAGTTTTCGATACTGCCGTTGGCGATGAACGGCTTCTGCTTAATCTCGCAGCCGATGCCAGCCGCCCTGACAATCATCCTGTTCGTGATGTCGCGCGCGATGGGTTCCAGTTCAAGCAGACCTAGCGTCTGCCGGACAACCTGCTCGAAGTTGTCCTTGAGCCACGCGTCGAGCGGCGGCGAGCCACCGGTGAGGTAAGTCGCACGGTCCGTGACGCTAAGCTGAATATCACTGCTGACGATGAACGGCGCCGCGTGCCCGGCAACGTGGTACTCAACCTCCTCCCGCGCTTCGTAAGGCTCGGTCGTCACGCTCCCGTGACTGCCGAGGCTTGGAACGTCCCGTTTGTTTTCAAGATCGAGTGTCTGCACGCTCCGCCCCAACTGGCGGGTCACTTCATCCTCGCTGCATAGTGATATCTCAGCGGTCACTTCGAGACCCATCTCGGCCAGTGCACGCGCCGCGATCCGGGCTTGGAGCTCACCCTTCGCCTGTAAGAACCGACCAATGAACACTTCGGATCTTTTCCCGACGTACTCACTCACCCATCCTCTGATTTTGCTGACGAACACGACTCCGGGGTTCGGGTCGTCGCACAGCGCCTCAGCCACGCGCTCCTCGCGGCCTTCGGCGCAGCTCGCATTGCACTCGACGCTCAGCCCGCCCGCCCGTCCGCCGTCGGTGTCACCGAAAACGACGAAGGTTTGACAGCGCGCGGATGCGGTGGCCGAAACCAGAAAGTATTTCAACGCGGACGCCTGACGAACATGGTCGGCGATGACTGCGGTTCTGGTGATGGCGTTGACGATGACACGCTTCTCGCCGCGACGCTCTGCCTGCGTGACGGCATCAACCTTGCGGATCACCTGGTCCAAACAAGTCGCTTCAGACATATATGCTCCCTCGATGCGCCGTACGACGCGTCACAGCCTGCTCGTCGCGCGGCGGCGCAACGGCTCGAAACGCTTTATTAGCCCGACCACCAAGTCGCGCCGCCACGAGATGCTCTGCCACACCGCACCTCCGTGAGGCTTGCTACTCATTACCGTCAGCAGCCGTTCGCTCTCTTCCCTCCAGTAGGCGGCCAGCGCGGCCTCCTGGATTGGATCTACGCCGCGAGCGATTTCCTCCAGCAGAAAGTTACTCACAGCCGCTGCGTCAAGCTCAGTCGCACCCACGCCGGCGTCGTTGCCGCGCTCCTGCGGGACGACCTCACCTCTGCCCTCCAAGACGTAAAACCAGTTAGTGATGCGTCTGTTGGTCACGGCGATGCTGTACATGCCGGGATGAAACACCAGCCGCACGAGCAGAGCGAGGTTATCGCCCGCCGTCGCCGCGTCAGTGAAGGAGAAGAGAGGGTGTGTGCTCGGCCATACCCCGAAGTTTCGTGCGTCGAAGCGCGAGTTGGTTTCACGAAAGTACTCCCGCATCAACCGTACCGCATGGCTGGCGGGGATGGAGTATTCCTCCAGCGGGCGGCCATCTTTGGGCAGCCACAGTTCAAGATTGCTCAATGCCTGGTAGATGCCGCTTCTGATCCTTTTTAGATAGCCGCGCAGGTAGTCGTAGGTCTGTGCTCGAATCGGCTGGTTGCCCTGATCGAGCAACTGCTTCAGCCATCTGAACTGATCGAACGAAGGGGCGAACTGGAGTCGCCGGACTATCTCCAGCACTGCCCCTCGATGTTTGGCCAACAAAAGCTGTTGCAAAAAACTCTCGGCGACCTCCGCCGCCTGAGGATGTTCGGTTAGGGAACGAATCAACTCGGTAAGACTTTGGTAGAACTGCTTCCGCGCCTTGAGTGCATTCGCCTCGGAGATGAACTGCCAGACAAAAGCCTCACCGGGCTTGGCGTTGGCGAGCGCGGTTTCAAATTCGGTCACGAGTCCAGCAAGCCAGCCACTGCCGTAGTACTCAGGGTAAGCCGCAGCCTTCTCTACGCAGAGTTGCACGGCGCTCTTTGAGACTTGAGTGGACGGGCTGAAGATCAGCCCCAACTTCTGTACATTCCGAAATTTGTTTTCGAGAAAAAAGTTGTACTCGCGTTCAAGATACTCCTTGAGCTGACCGCCCAGCTTTTGATTGCTGAAACTTACGCCGCGAGTCGCGGCGCTTATCGGGATTGTGGTCAGGCTACAGTCTTTCAAAATCTTGTCCGGCACCGTCCACCAGGACTGCAGTTGGTCTTGAGCGTGCGCAGGCTTCGCCCCCGTATCGGCGTTGCCGTGTGCGCCACTCGCCGCGTTGTTACAGAGCAACGGCACGAGGAGGTTGAACTCCGGGGGCGTGAGGTTGGGGAAGTAAGTGGCAACGTACAAGACAGTGGTGGACAGCGGATCTTCCTCCTTGAATAAATCCTCGGCGGGACGCTGCGGTGTCCTGGCGCGCCTTTCAAGCTCCGCGGGAAGTTCGCGGCGCAGCAGATAACTCTTTAGCTCGAAATAGAACGGACTGTCGTTCAAGCTCCACAGCCCGTTCGCACGTTGAGCCGTTATCTGCCGTTCCACCTCGTCTGGCTGCTCAATGTAGCGCGCCAGCAACCGCCGCAGGAAAGGTATCCGCCAGCGGTGGAACTTCAACTCGTCATCCGGCTGCGGCCCGTCGTCCAACAGAGCCGGCTCGACCAGGCAGATCATGTACATGTGGTTGCGTCTGAGGTCGCCCTGAATATTGGTGGATGAAAGCCGGTTCGCTCTGATAATCGGTTCGAGGAACGGCCTCGCCCGCTCGGTCGTCGCATCTACAACCACAACCATCTCGTTCTTGGTCTTGCGCTTGCCGCTCAAGTAGTAGATGCTGAGCGGCAAATCCTCTCCAGCACTCCGGTCAACGTTGAGCAGCCGCCTTTGCTGGCCATGTGGGAGATTCAGTCCATCAATTAACGCGTGCGCGGCCGAATAGGCGACATCTCCGTCAGGACAACTGATCAGCACCAACCGCTCTTCTTTTAACTTGCCTAGATACTTCGGCAACTCCTCGAAGACGAACTCAGGTAGGAGCGAACTCCTGGGGGTCAGCTCCTCCGTAAAATCAATCAGCGTTCGATCGTCATCCTTCGGCCCCGCCGCAGGCAGTGGCGGCTGCGGAAAGAAGAATTGCGCTTTGGAAGCGTTGATAACTTGTTCGGCATACCCACTAACGTTCGTGCTGTAACGTTGGGACGGCAAAGTGTTTTCTTCCGCCACCTCGTAGCCTTCGTCCGTCGGCGCGTCGCCGCCCAATCCTTCGTCGCCCCAGTTATCTTCCGCGTCTTCGAACGAAGAGTCGTCAACACCCGCGTGCTCCGACTCGGCCGCGCTCTCGACGTCGACCCCTGAAAACTCATCAGCGGAGGGCGTGACAACCGCCGGATCAATCTCGGCGTCGTCTGGCTCAGCCGGCATGCCTCCGTGTGTCAAATCCCGCGCAGTCAGATCCTCCGTGTGTGCAAACGGGGCGGCCGTCGCTACCTGCGCACAACGCTCGCACTCAAGTTGCTCGTTCAGTTCGAAATTACACTCGGGACAGTTGTTACTCATCATGCTCACCGTGCGCGGAGTACCCACACGTCTCTCTCGACCTTCATGCGCGAACAGGCGAAACGTTACAGAGGGCGCAGTGGAGTGGCGGTTTGGACTTGCTGTAATGTCTTGGCTTTCGTGACATGAGGAGGTGAAGTTTACTTCTCAACCAGCCACAGAAGGAGGAAAGACGATGGAGACTTTCAAGGATACGACCGAGAATACGGCCACACCCAGAGGATCGGGCGGCGGCTTGCAGAGCAAAGCACTGCCTGACATGGCCCAACCCAAAGGAGCAGGCGGCGTCTTGCAGGGCAAATCAGCTGACTTGGGTGCCGCCGGCGCGCCGCAGCAACCGGAAGTCGAGCGTGGGCCGGAAACATCGGACCAGACGCCGGCGCCACCGGAAAGTTAGCAACCAGCATAGGAGCACAAAACAACTGCGCACCGACAAGGGCGCTTTCATCTTCAATCCCCTCACCCCAACGGAGGTAGTAGCTTGCGGCTATCTCCGTCATCTTTTTGCCACCCCGCCGCTTCCAGCCTGTTCACGTCTATCTGGGAATTGAATGTCTGGCGGTTAAGTACTTATAATGTGCCGCCTTGTTGCGAGCCCAAGCAGGTAAGTTTCCCCTGTCGGCATTAGCCATAGCTTGTACCGGTGGCCAAGCTTAGCTCGACGTGCCTGCCCATCCCACGTCCTTCGCTGTTACCGCGCCGCCGCACTCATGCAGCCGTATGTCATTAACCGGACCTTCTTTCAGCACGTTGATGTCGCGCCTCATACTGCTCGGGACGCTGAGCCTGCTCGCGCTGTGCACCGCATCGGCCGAGACTGCACCAGGCGCGGATTGCTCTCTCGGCCCATGCCCGCTGACGCCGCGTAAGACAATCACTCTCTCGCTGACAAGCGAAGGAACGCAGACGTTCAGCCTTTCGCTACTTCCAAACCAGTACGTCAGCCTGCTCGTTACAAAAGGGGATACGAGCTTGAAACTGCTGGTGCGGACGCCGGACGGTCAACCTTCACGCGAGTTCGTAAGCAGAAGTTACGGTCCCGTGCGTTTCTCTTTCATCGCTACGACGCCGGGCGATCACCTGCTTGAGGCGAAGGCACTCGACAACTGCGCGGCGCGCTGCGAGTTCGTGTTGCAACTTGAAACTGTGCGCGCAGCCACGGAGCGGGATGGCCGAGACGCGGCGGCAGTGCAGGCTTACGCGGAGGCGGACAAGCTGCGCGCTGAGTGGTCCGAGGAGTCTTCCCTCCTCTCGGTCAAACGTTACGCCGAAGCTGCGACCAACTGGCAAGCAGCCGCGCGCCCATCCGCAGCGGCCGGCGCACTGCGTGCCGCAGGCGACACGTTATTCGCGTTAAGCGAGAACAGCGACGCGCTCGCGTTTTACCATCGCGCGCTGCAACTCAGCCGCCGCGTCGGCAACCAGCGCAGCGCTATGCAGGCGCTCAACAGTATTGGCTACATCCACGTCAACACAGACAATAACGAACGCGCGTTGGCCTACTTCCGCCGCGTCTACAATTTCTACCAACGGCTGCGCCCGGCATCACGGACGCCTTCAGACCTGCGGGTCATGGCCGAGGCCCAGAATAATGTCGGCGAAGTCTTTTATTACCGCGGTGATCTAATTAAGGCGGAGGAGTATTACAAACGCGCTCTTGAGCTACACATAAAGGCCGGGGATCGCAGAGGCGTCGCGCTCGCTTATCTCAATTTGGGTTACACCTATTCGGATGCAGGCGATCTGGCCAGCGCCTCGGCGCATCTGGCACGGGCGCTAACACTCTGGAGCGAGGTCAACGATAAGCGTGGCGAAGCACTCACTCACACGGCCCAAGGCACTGTCCTCTCGTTCCGCGGCGAGAAGCAGGGCGCGTTCGACGCTTACCAGCAGGCGCTACAACTGTTCCGCACCATCGGTGATCACCAGGGCGAGGCCGCGTCCCTCAACAGCATCGGCAATGCTTACGAAGACCTGAACGAACCTCAGACCGCGCTGGATCAATACACGCGAGCCCTGGAACTCTTCCAGGCGCGCGGCAATACCGACGCCGCCGCCGTAACCAACTGCTACATCGGCCACGCGCAGAATGCGCTGAAGAGCGAGGCACAGGCGCTCGAATCATACGGCCGCTGCCTGTCATTAAGCAGTTCGCTCGGCAAGGCCCGCATAGAGAACTACGCCAGGAATGAGATCGCGGCCATCTTCGCGGCCAAGGGCCAGAGGCAGCAGGCGCTGGACAATTATCACAGGGTGTTACGTTTCTATCGCGACATGAAGGACAGGCGCGGGCAAGCCCACACGCTCAACCTCATCGGCGATATCTATTTCGCCTCCACCTACTGGCGACAGGCGCTCGGCTATTACCAGCAGGCGTTGAGCCTCAGTCGTATCGCCGAAGACCAACTGGAGGAGGCGTCGACGCTCTATAAGATCGCGCGCACGGAGCGTAACAGCGACGACATACAGCAAGCGCTTACGGACATTAAGGCGGCGCTTCAAATTAGTGAATCGCTGCGCACCAAAGTCGTTAGGGACGATCTGCGATCGACCTACTTCGCTTCCGTGAACGATCAGTACGTGCTTTACATAGACCTCCTGATGCGGCTGCACGCGCGGCAACCGACCGAGCGTTTTGACGTTGAGGCATTAGAGGCCAGCGAAGCGGCGCGCGCTCGCACGCTGGTCGAACTGTTGGCTACCGCTCGCCTCAACACGGAGCGCGGGGTCGCGCCCGAACTGCTGGCGCACGAGCACTCGCTTGAACAGTCATTAGCTGACAAGGCGGAACAACAGGTGCTCGCGCACGGCGAAGGTGGGCACGGTGACGAGACGGCTGCAGCGGCAAACGAGATGCGCCGGCTCACGACCGAATATAATGAGGTAAAAGGCGAAATCAGAGAGCAAAGTTTAAGTCGCGCGGCCTTCGTGCCCGCCACGCTGATGCGGCTCGCAGACATTCAGCGCGAACTGCTCGACGACGACACGTTGCTGCTTGAATATTCGCTCGGCGATGAAAAAAGCTATCTATGGGCAGTGACGAAGAGTTCGCTGAGTAGCCATGAGTTGCCGCCGCGCGCCGAGATCGAGGCTGCGGCCCGCGAAGTCTACAGGCTCTTGTCGGAGTATCCGGCGCAGGCCCAAGCCACGATTCCGAATGGCGCAGATCGCGATGCCAGACTCGCTGAAAGATACTGGGCGAAGGCCGAGGTCATGAGCGGTATCCTGCTCAAACCGGTGGCCGCGCAACTCGGACACAAACGACTGCTGATAGTGGCCGACGGCGCGCTGCAATACATTCCCTTCGAGGCGTTACCCGACCCAATGTCCACGCCGCCATCGGTACCACTCGTCATCGATCATGAGGTCATCAACCTGCCGTCGGTTTCAACGCTCGCGGCACTGAGGAACCGGACCGCGCGGCCGGAGTCACCGCCGGACAGCCTCGTAGTGGTCGTCGCCGATCCCGTGTTCGAGTCGGACGACCCGCGCCTTCAGCCGCCGCTTGGTCCACCTGAAAACAGCCGGCCCGAACCGGTGGACGCCGCGCAACTGCGCTCGGCGCTACGGGGTGTAAGACAGACGAGTAGTGATTCGAGACTCTCGCGCTTACCCTTCACGTTGCAGGAGGCAAAGGCGATCATGGAGGTCGCCCCGACCGGGCAGTCGCGCCTGGTTACAGGGTTCGAGGCCAGCCGCGCGCTGGCAGTCGGCGGCGAACTAAACCACTATCGCGTCGTCCACTTCGCCACGCACGGGGTAATAAATGGCCAGCACCCAGAAATGTCCGGCATCGTCCTGTCCCTGCTCAACGAGCGCGGCGGCCGGGAGAACGGCTTCCTCCAACTCCACGACATTTATAAGCTCAATCTGTCGGCTGACTTAGTCGTGCTCAGCGCGTGCCGCACGGGGTTGGGTGAGGAGATACGCGGCGAGGGCCTGGTCGGACTGACGCAGGGTTTTCTGCACGTCGGGGCTAAGAGCGTCGTTGCCAGCCTGTGGCAAGTGGACGACCGCGCCACCGCTGAGTTGATGCGTAACTTCTACCGGGCGATGTTCGACGAAGGCCTTCCGCCGGCCGCGGCATTGCGCGAGGCTAAAAAGGCCATGTGGCGCGAACCGCGCTGGCGCGAGCCATACTACTGGGCGGCCTTCGTTTTACAGGGTGAATACCGGGAGAGCATTAAACCGGCACGCACGCCCTCGCGCCGGAGTCAGTACGCTTTTGCTATACTCCTACTGTTTGCAACCCTGCTGGCCATAAAAGTGTTGCGCGCGCGCAGAGGCAGCGAACGCGCGGACCGTACGCCTGCGGCATAGCAGGGCGCAATGATCGCCCAAAATGTTCGCTCATCTCTCACCTACATCTCAATGAGCCGACTGTCTGTCTTGAAGCAAGAGGATTTTGATAAGCTGCTGGCTTGGCTGCATCACGATCGGCTACAGGCCGGACAGAAGTACGAAACCATTCGTGAGAGCCTGATAAAAATATTTTCGTGGCGCGGCTACGACGATGCAGAGGACTTGGCCGACGAGGTCGTCAACCGCGTAGCCGCGAAGATGCGATGGCTGGTCGAAAACTACGTCGGCGACCCCGCACTCTATTTCTACGGCGTGGCGAAAAAGATTCTCCTGGAGCTTGAGCGCCGGGAACAACCACTTCCGCTCGATCCGAAAATGAAAGCGCCGGACACGGCGATACAGCCAGATGAAGCCAAGGCGACCGCGTGCCGAGAAGAGTGTCTGCAAAAATGCCTGCGCGAGCTTGACGCCGACGACCGGATGCTGATCCTGGCTTACTACCAGAAAAGTAAGCAGGCCAAGATTGACTACCGCAAGGAACTGGCCCGTCAGTTCGGGCTGGGCACGAACGCCCTGCGCGTCAAAGTCTTCCGAATCCGCGCGAACCTGAAGAAGTGCATACAACAATGTCTGCATAACGAGCCCATAGGGTGAAACGAATTAAAGGTTGATACATCATCGTCAAAACCGAGCGACGGAGCCCGGAGTGCAGTTCAAATGACAGACCTGGATCAAGCGCAGCCAACCATCAGACGATACCTGCTGGGGCGGGAGGATACAGCCGGAAGTGAACAGTTTGAGGAGCGGTTTGTTAGCGACGCGGAATTCAGAGAAGTGGCGCTCATTGTCGAAGAGGAGTTGATTGATGACTACCTGGCCGGGCTGCTGTCGGCCGACGACCGAGCCAGCTTCGATGCGCATTACCTTGCGGGCCCTCGCCAGCGGCAGGGGCTAACGCTGGCGCAAACTATCAGGGAATACGCGCTGGAGAACGCGGCCACCTACCCGATGGTCGTGCCCAAACCAACGTGGCGCGAGCGACTCGCCTTCATTACCCGCCGGGCCGGCGCTCCCGCACTTGCCGGCGCCGGGTTGCTTATCGTCG
>JGI10216J12902_101758306_pt1 | contig 18188 bp, 10 predicted proteins | sample KanNatreferecore_FD_12902 | JGI IMG/M metagenome (IMG submission 12902)
GAGGGAGGTTCATGCGGACGAATGCCTGATCGAGCGGAGGCGCGCCCTGGGCCGGCGCGGCGACGCTGGGCGGAAGAACGCCCACAATCGTCGATTTCAATCCGGTCTCGACAATCGGTTTCCCGATGACGTCTGGATCGCTACCGAACCGATCCGCCCAAATTCCATAGGGCAGCACCACGCCGGATGCTGGCTCTTCGCCGTCCGGGAGCAGTCTGCCCAGCGACGGCTTGAGGCCGAGCATCGGCATCAGGTTCGGTGTGACCCAATTCACGCGAGCCGATGCGGATTTGCCGTTGAATGTGAGGACTCCATCCCACTCCTGGAAAGCCGCGATGCTCTCGAACACCGTGCTCCGCCTCTGCCAGTCGAGCACATTCAATCCTGAACTGCGCGAGTCCGAGAGGCCCAGACTCGGATTGATGGAAGCGATCCGGACTAGGCGATCGGGATCCCGATAGGGCAAGGGTCGCAGAAGCACCGCGTTGACCACGCTGAAGATCGCCGTATTCGCCCCGATGCCGAGCGCGAGCGTGAGCACGGCCACGCCGGTGAAGCCGCGGTACTTGAGCAACTGGCGAAGAGCGAAGCGAATATCTCGCAGAGTTGCTTCGCCAAAGCTGGCGCCTCGGAGGTCACGACACTCCTCGCGCACGCTCTGCACATTGCCAAAGCGCCGCCGAGCGGCCCGTGCCGCTTCCTCCACGGACATGCCGGCCGCGACGTTCTCCGCGGTGCGCAGTTCCAGGTGCAGCCGCAATTCCTCGTCGATCTCCCGCTTCACCGCTCGCGATCGCCCGAGCGAGCGAAGCCAGCGCCAGAAGAAGACGAGTGTTTTCATGCGCGTGTGAATTCGATTTCAGGCCGTTTCCAGCACTAGCGTGATGGCGCGGCTGACGCGTTCCCAAAGCGTCGTTTCCTCCTGTAGTTGTTTGCGGCCTGCGCGCGTGAGCGAATAATACTTCGCGCGCCGATTGTTCTCTGACTTGCCCCACTCCGCCGCAATCCAGCCCTTCTCCTCCATGCGATAGAGCGCCGGATAGAGAGATCCTTCTTCCACCACCAGCACGTCGTCCGAGCGTTGCTGGATGCGCTCCGCGATGGCGTAGCCGTGCATCGCCCCAGCAGCGAGCGTTTTGAGAATGAGCAAGTCGAGCGTCCCCTGAAGCAGTTCAGATTTTGTCGTTGGCATGTCGTCTCCTAGATATTCTAGGGGAAAGATGACGCACCATACCTAGAGTGTCAAGGGGAGAGTTTTTGGTGAAGCGTTTTATTTTATGACGCAAATCATTTACATCGCGTCGCGTAGGGGGGCGCCGCCATTTCCTATTCCATGGCTTCGCTTCCAAACCGCCGTCGGAAATTGGCAACCCGTTACTTCTCCTTCAGCTCCACTTCACCATTCCAGTCCCGCGGCAACTCGTGCGTCCGAATCTCGCTGATGTGCTTGAGATAGAATTGCGTCGAACCGTCGTGCGGTTGGGCTTCGTAAAGGCGCCGGAAGACGGTTTCCGCCGCGCTGAGGTCGCGCTTCTGGAACAGGCGCAACGCGGAATCAAACTCTTCGTGTGAAGGGGCGGCGGCCTCCGTCCCGGCGCCGCGCTTACCCATTAACTCGTGGACCTCCACCGCACGCTCGAATCCTTTGAGTTGAAACTTTCCCAGATAGCGCGTGACGAATTCATCGCCGATTTCCTGCTTCACCGCGCCGGTCATGAGCACGGTCGTGCCGAGATATTTGTTCAGGCCTTCCATGCGCGACGCGAGATTCACGTCCTCACCAATGGCTGTGTAATCAACGCGTGTTTGACTGCCAAAGTTGCCGACGTTCGCCACACCCGTGTGCAGGCCGATGCGCGTGATGAGCTTCTTGCCCCGCACTTCCGCGGCGCTCATCTCGCGGAACCGCAGCGCCGCGTCGCACGCGCGCACCCCGTGATCGGCCTGCGGCTCTGGCGCGTTCCAGAACGCGAAGATGGCATCACCGATATATTTCACCACCGTGCCATCTGCGGGGTGAACACAACCGCCCACCGCGCTTTCAAAATACTCGTTCATCATCAAGGCGAGTTCGTCCGGGTCCATTCCTTCCGAGATGGAGGTGAAGCTGGCAATGTCACTGAACATGATGGTGAGCTTCTGCTTGGTTGCGCCCGGCTTGAGCAGCGACACGTCTTTGTCGCGCGAGAATTTTTTCACCAGCTTGGGCGAGAGATACATGGAGAGGGATTGTTCAAGGAATTGGCGCTCCAGTTTGCCTTGAATCCAATGATAGAGAACGGACCAAGCCCAGGCTGCGGGAATCTGGACAATCACCATCGTCAGCCAGGGAAACCAGAAGTGTAGATGCCAGGCTAAAAAGCAAGCGGCAGCGAACACGACGATGGCGACAACCAGTGCCAGCACCGTGGCAATGATTGGACGAAAGCGTACGAGCAGCAGGCCGATGGCAAGTCCAAAGACCGTCAGAACCAGTCCCTGCATCGGCAATGAACCATTCCACCATTCGGAGCGCACCAGATTGGCCAGAATGGTCGCGTGAACCTCGACGCCCGAGTACAACGTTTGACCCCATTTGTAAGGACTGTTGAACGTGTCGCGGCCCGCGCCGACGTCCTTGATTTCATTCGGAGCACCGACGAGAACAAACTTGCCACTGAAAAAACCGGGCGGTGCGTTGGAAAGCGCATCGAAGAAGGACATGCTTTCGATCGTTGCCGGCGGGCCATAATAATTCACCGAACGAAACCGGTTGCGTTGCCCAGCCAGGCGCGTGAGCGGCGCGCCCGCGAGTTCTGCCGCCTTCCATGTGAAGGCAACTTCTTCACGGCCATCTTCGAGTGTCCGGCCGGAAAACAGCTTTCGCACCGCGTTATCACTGTCGGGATATACTCGTTCAATGCCTGTACCTGCCGCATTGGTTGCGAGAACGGAAATGAGTTTGTTGTTGGAGAGAGTGACCTTGCCGTGGTTGCGAATGGCCGTTGCCAACACGACATCGTCTTCCGCCACGCCAGATTGCTTGTCGAACACTAGATCGACGAGCACCACTCCAGATCCATCGTCCTTCAGCCGTTGCAGAAGTCGGGCGAGAAGCTTTCGGTCCCACGCGGCGTCTGGAGATTGTCCCAGCTTGCCCGCCGACTCCGCGTCCTGGAACACGATGACAAAGTTCTCGGGAGGCGCGCTGCGCTTGGAATTCAAAAGCAGGTCATAGCTGAGATTCGTGAGTCCTTCCCCAAAGAACGGAACGAAGAAAAACCAGCCAAAGAAAACGGCGGCAACGGCGCCAACCCACGCGCCTGAAACACGCTTTTGAATTGGGCGGTTGGACTTCACGAGCGGAGACGCATTGTAGCGCAGATTTTCAATCTGCTGTATCGCGGATTTCCAATCCGCAGCGCCTCGCTTGCTGGAATACCGCACTCCGCCCTTAAGCCTCGCAGGTAAAAAACCTGCGATACGGCAGATTGAAAATCTGCGCTACTCCGGGGTTTGTTTCGCTGTTCTGTTTTGATCCACATCAGAACTTGAAACTGAATCGCGCCACCAATGTGCGTTCGCGCGGCAGTTCGTTGTAAAGCGTCAGCGGCTCCAGGCGGTAATCATCGTCCGTGATGTTCACGATCCCGACGGCAACCTCCGCGCGGCGCCGCGCGAAACGGTAGCCGGTGAAGGCGTTCAATTGCCAGAAATCGTCCGTGGACTCGTCGGCGACAAATCCGTCGTTGCACTGCGCCGTCCAGAGCGCCTGCAACTGCGTGAACCAGCCGCACGGGTGATTGTAAATCGCATAGAGCATCGTCTGGTGCAGCGTTGATTCGGGGCTTTGTTCCCGGCGGAAATTCGACCCGTTATTTCCGGCCCGTGGATCGATTCTCGGAAAGCTGTCTTCCAACTCAGCCTGGCTCACACGATAGCGGACGCCGAACGCCCATCCTTCGCCGACGAGCTGATTGAGCGTCACGGTCAACGAGTGTTCGGTGAAATCCATCCGTTCGCGTATCTGCCCGGACGTCCCGGCCAAAATGCCTTGCCTGAAGTTGATTGTCCCAAGATTTCGCCGCAGAGCTGATTCCAGCAACTCGCCAGACAGGCCCACATAAGTCTCGGTGGGAAATCTGTGCTCGACGGAGAACGCCGCCGTTTCAAACGTCGCGCCCGCATTCGCGCCGGCGATGGACTCGGGAATGATGCTGCGAAAGCTCTGGTTGAATCCAGCGACTTGCGACGGCTCAATCTGATAACTCTGATCCAGGCTGGCGCCGCCCAAAGCCTGTGCGTAGCCGACACGCACAACAGTGTCTTTGTCCACGGTCCAAATCAGTCCGCCCTTTGGAGAAACCTGGGAACGCTTGTCGGTGGTGTCACTGATCGGCGCGAAACGGAAGTTCTCCGGAAAGGTGATGTGATCGTAAGAAACTCCGCCGATGATTTGCAGTGAATCAACGATCTCCCACGTGTGATAGCCGTAGAGCGTCGTGCGGCGAAAATCAGTCGTGAAGTTCTGCCGTGCGTCGTAGGTCAGCGGAAAAATAGAGCCGATGCGCAGATTGTTCTCGAAGACCTCGGTGTCGAATTCACCAAACTGAAATCGTCCGCCCAGAATCGTCGTGTGGCGCGGCACCTGATAAATCTGCTGCAGTTCCCCGGAATAGATCTCGAGTTGGCTCTCATAGTTCTCGTTGATGAAACCCGTTGAGTAGCTGCTCACGATGTTGTTGCTGTTGATGCCGAGCGCCAGGATCGGATGCCGCGAATTGCGAAAGTGAATTGTGTCATCGATGCGCGTCCCAAGGAACAATGTGTGGCTGCCCGGTCCCCATTCGTGGTGATAGCCGGCCACCAGCACTGGTTGCTGCGTCTCACGCGTGCGTGCAAACGGAAGCAGGGACTCTTTTCTGAAATACTGCGTCACATCGCCGGCCTCCGCGCGGTATTCTGTGGCTTGAAGATAAACCGTGTCGCTGGGCGTGATCTGATGTTTGAACTGCACTCCGATCTGGCGCTGCTCGAGATCGTTGTTGAACCGCTGCCCGTGGTCGCTGCGATATAAACCCTCCACGGAATAAGAGCTGTTTCCAAAAGTGCCGTATTGCGCACCCTCCTCGAACCAATTCCCGCCGCTGTTGTATTCCGTGCGTGAACTGACGCCGAGGCGATCGCGCTCGAAAAGTTTGGAATATTCCTGCGCGGACACTGCAGCCGAGAGCGGACCGGCGCCGACGGGCGCGAGCAAATTGGCAATGAGATACTCGGCAAACGCCGGCGTCTCATAACGGAGATTGATCTGCTTCGGGTCGCGCAAGCGCTCGTAGCTGTTGGCGAGGAACAGGTGCGCCGAATAATTCGCGTAGTCCGTACTCACCGCGCGGCCCGCTTCGCGGATGCTCACGTCCGTCATCCCGGCGTCATTGTAAATGCCCGCGAGGTTCGCGCTGCGCACGGCACGGTCCTGGTCGAGCAACATCTGCGAGCGATAGACGGCGCGGTTGTCGTTGAGTTCCTGCGAGCGTTCCAGTTGGCGAATCGCGTCATTGATTCTGTTCTGTTGCTGGCTGTGCAACGCGCCGTAGAGCCAAACGGTTGGATCGTTCGAATCGATTTCACGCGAAAGATTCAGTTCGTGCGTGGCCAGTTGTTTCTTGCCGGCATCGCTGAAAGCTTTCGCAAGGTAGCTGCGCAACACGGCGCGCGTCGGCTCCAACGCTGCGGCGGTGCGCAGGTCTTCGCGTCCGCCTTCGACATCGTTACGCCGGATGCGGCACAGTCCCCGGCCCAGCCACGCATCGGGCAACGCACCGTCCGCGGCGATGGCTTCATCGAATTGCCGGATGGCTTCCGGAATTCTGTTTTGCGCGCTGAGCAGGAAACCCTTCAGCGCCAGCGCACTGGCGTGACGCGGTGACAATGCGAGGGCTTTTTCCAGCGCCGCCATTGCCGCGTCGATGCGGCCAAAGCTGAACTCCAGTTCCGCGACGCGCGCCCAGGTGAAACCGAAACTCGGCGCAGCGTCTGTCGCGGAACGCGCCGCTGCCAGCGCGCCTTCAAGGTCCAATCGCGACTGGCGATAATACGATTCCGCCATCCAGCCCGTCGCGGTCTTCGGCGCGTCGTTGTCCGGCCACAAATCATTTCGGACTGCGGCGATCAATTTGCGCAGCGCCGCGCTGAACTCGTTCGCTTGAGCAACGGAATCCAGAACAGCTTTCGCTTGATCCACTTCGCCGACGACGAGCATCAGCGCCGCGCGATAAATTTTTTCAGTGTCCGTGGCGGGCTGCCGGTTGGCCGGATAAAGATTCAGTGCGCGCACCAAATCGCCACTGCGATAGGCGGTCAGTGAATCACTCAAGGTGTTCTTATCAGCATCGACCCACGTGAGTTCATCCACCGCGAGCACGCCGGGATAGTAGAGCACCCACTGAACAAGATTTGTCGCATTCAGCGCAGGCGATTTCGTCGGCGCCTGGCCAGGCACCGCGACGGCCTGCTCACCGTTTGTGGCCGTCACGCTTCCCTGTGCGTTATTCAAATCGACGATTCCATCGAAGACCGTGATCTCGACGCGGTCGTTGTCATCAATGAACACCGTGAACTCCGTGCCGCGCGCGGCGGCAGACGCGAGACGATTGCGGAAGTCGATGTCCGTCGGCTGGCCGCGCGTGAAGAAATAAAAGAAGCCGCGCACCAGTTCGACGACCGGGCGGTCGCTGCCCGCGCGTGGCGGATTGATCGTCATCAAACTTGATTCCCGCACCGGCATATCGCCCGCGGCAGCGGAACGCAGCATCGCGCGGCTGAACTTGCCCGTGCGCAACTTGTCGCCGACCTGAAGCTTTTGATTCAACTTCGCCGGCGCCCAGTTGTCCGTGCCGGCGGGCGCAACTTCGACCGTTCCTTCAATGAGAATGACGGACACGGAATTGTCGGCGGCACGGGCGTGAATGGAACCAAACAGGGACAGCAGTGCCAACCCCAAGAGGAGTTTCAAAAAACACGATGGCCCATTCATAAACCCGGGAACGAGGGACACGCGTTGATAGCAAAACTGTGCATTCCTTACAAGAAGGCATCTCTCAAGCCACTCAGGAAAGACAAACAAGGTTTGCGTCCGCGGCGAAAACTTGTCATAAACCATTGGCGTCCCGGTTCACTTGTGGCCTTGGTTTTATGCATTTATTCAACTCCGTCATCGTCAGCGTCACTTGGCCTGAGATCGGCTTTCTCACTTACATCTTACATCCATGAAAACGCGTGTTCTTTTGGCGTCAATGCTCGCGTACTGCGCGGCATCGCACGCAGCTATTTTAGTCGGCCCCACCGGCAGCGGCATCATCAACTTTGCGACCAGACCCGCCCCCACGGAGTGGTCCACGGCGTCAGCCGCCGGAGCAGACAACACGGTTGGAACCGCAGCCCAATTGGATGCCCTGGTGCAGGGCGCCTCTGCTACTGGTTTTAACATGCCGGTCGTTGACGCCGGCACGGCCAACCCTCCGGGCCAAAATGCTCTCGCCGTCTGGACGGGGGGCGGTTCGGCCTACCTTCAGACGCGCCCGACCGGGAACGCCGGAACTGCTCTGATGGCCACGCTCCAGAACACCGCGGGTTTTGACGCGAGTTCGCTCACGATTACTTACGTGCTGAATGAGGCTGGAGCGGCCCTCGCGGAAGAGGTTCCCGGACATCAGGTTTACATCAATCTCACGGGCACGCCGAATAACTGGATAAACATTTCCGCGCTCTCTGGCGGCGTGACAGGTTTGAAGAGCAACACGGTGGCTCTGCCCGGTAACTGGGTCAGCGGCGCGATCCTCTACGTGCTCTGGGCGGACGACAATGCCGTCGGCGGCACCGACCGCGGTTATCAAATCGATGATGTCGCATTTGTCGCCGCGACCGCTTCGGTTCCGCTCTCCGTGACGCTGGCGTCGCCCACGGGCAACCCATTGCTCATCGCGCCCGCGAACGTCCCGCTCATCGCCAATGCCAGCGGCACCGTCCCGCCCACGAGCGTTTCGTTTTACGTGAACGACGTGCTGTTCGTAACCGACACGACAGCGCCGTATTCGAACCAACTCGTGAATCTGCCGCCGGGAACCTACGCGATTTACGCCGTCGCTACGAACGCTTCGGAAACAGCCTACTCCGGTACCAACATAGTCCGCGTGCGCGATGAATTCGTTCACTACCTGGGCGGCACGCATTCCGAAAGCTTCGACAGCATGGGGCCGAACGGCCAGGAGACGCCGATTGGCTGGTACGTCGGCACGGGACTTCCCGCGAACCGACTGAACGTCAGCGTCGGCGATGGCAGCGCGGGTGCGAGTACGGCTTCAGGCTGGAACTACGGATCGAATGGTGACACCGACCGCGCGCTGGGCACTGCTCCCACCGGCGCGGATCGCAACATGGTCGTTCGCATCCGCAACGACACGCCAGACAATATGGTTTCTTTCACCATCCTGTACGATGGCGAGGTCTGGCGCAATTACACCAACGCCGTGGATGGATGGCTGACCAACTCCGTCAGTTACGATTTGGGAGCGAACTGGGTTCTGACCGGCTTTGATTTCGGCCAGCCGTCGCCCCGCGTGGAACCGCAGGGAGCGGTCAATGGCAATGATGCGGTCAATCGCATCGCGGGCATCGGCGGCCTCATCACTCCACCGGCACCGATTCCGCCGGGCGGAGTCCTTTACGTCCGCTGGCACGATTTCAATGGCGCCGGTGTCACGGACGGCGGGCTGGCGGTGGACAATTTCAGTTTCAGCGGAACGTTCGCGGCGTTCGAGTCTTTCGTGACGATCACCAGTCCATCGAATGGAGCAACTTTCGTCCAGGGAGTGCCCATTACGATCAATGCGAACGCAGTGATGACCCGGCCCATTACGGACGTGCTCTTCTACGAGAATGGAAATCTCATCGGCAACGACACCAATGCGCCCTATAGCATTGTTTACAGCAACGCCACGCTGGGCAATCACACACTGACGGCGACCGCTTTCGATGATTCGGGCCTCACCGTCAGCACCACGAACCCGGTGACCACCATCGTCAATCCAAACATTCCGCCGACGGTCACATTCACCGCGCCGGCCGCCGGTCAGGAATTCCTGGTGGGCGACAACGTGACCAACCAGGTTGCTGCGTCGGACAGCGATGGCACGGTGGCGCTGGTCGAGTTTTATGTCGGCGGCGTCCTGCGCCACACGGACACGAACGCGCCGTTCCGGTTCGAACTGTGCGACGCGCTGGCCGGCGTCCACGCGATTTCCGCCGTGGCCGTGGACAACGTCGGCGGGCGGGGCAGCAATTCGGTTTCGATTACGGTGACGAACCCGCCGGGCGTTGCCATCCTTGTTGCCAACGGCTCGACGTGGAAATATCTCGACGATGGTTCCGATCAAGGCACGGCCTGGCGGTCACCAAGTTTCGATGACACTGGTTGGAACGGCGGCGTGGCGGAATTGGGCTACGGCGATGTTTCCGAAGATCGCCCCGAACGTACGGCCGTTAGCTTTGGCGCGAACGCCAACCTGAAACACGCGACCACCTATTTTCGCAAGAGTTTCAATGTGGCCAACCCAGCGGCTTACTCGAACCTGATCCTGCGAGTGCTTCGCGATGACACCGCTATCGTCTTCCTGAACGGGAGTCAGGTTTACAGCGATACGACCAATGCGCCACCGATTCTTTTTTCGACTTATGCCGGCCCGCAGGCGGCGGACGATGGAGCAGTCTATCAGCTTGCGAACGTCAGCCCCGCGTTGCTGGCGCAGGGGCAAAACACGCTCGCAGTAGAAGTCCATCAGAGCGCGGCAAATTCCTCGGACATCAGTTTCGACCTGATGCTTTGGGGCGAAAGCGCCGGGCCGAGCGGGCCCGACTTGCGCATCGCTCTGGCTGGCAACAACGTGCGGCTGGATTGGTTTCCGGCGGATTGGACCTTGCAATGCACGACGGAATTTCCCGCAACCGGCAATCCCGCCTGGTCGGACGTGCCTGGAACGTCTCCATTTGTGTTGCCCGGAGTGCAGGGCAAACGTTTCTACCGCACGGTCTCGCCTGATGGGACAAACTGTTCACCGAACGTCGTGGGATACGTCAACCTCTCCGTGCTGCCCGGCAACAATCTGCTGGGCAATCCGCTCAACGGAACAAACAATCATCTGAACACTATTCTTCCGCTGGCCAATGACGGCACGCAGGACGGCGTGACTATTTTCCGTTGGAAGGTGCCGATCCAGAACTTTGGGCAGCCCATTCAATGGTTCAGTGGCATGGGCTGGACTTCGTCTGATCCGTCTGAGAATTACATTCTCAATCCCGGCGAAGGTTTCGCGTTCCAAAATACTCTCCCCACCGCATTCAACGTGACTTTTGTAGGTGACGTTATGCAGGGATCGATGACCAATCAGATTCCGGCCAACAGATCTCTTTTGGCTTCCAAAGTGCCGCAGACTGTTCCGGTGCAAACGCTTCTGTGTTTCGCAATGGATGGAGATATGGTGTCTATCCTCGATCCTGCCACTCAAAACTTCGTGACGTATCAGCACGACGGATTTGGCTGGCAGCCCAATGAGCCAACGATTCCGGTGGGGACGAGCTTCTTCTTTCAAAATGCCGGTGCGCCGCGCACCTGCGCCAGGACCTTCAGTATCAATTGCGGCAGTGGCACGAACACGCCGCCCCAGGTCGTTCAACATCCTCAGAGCCAGACCGTCTTCGTCGGCAGCAGCGTCACGTTTGATGTCGTTGCGTCGGGCACACCGCCGCTCAGTTACCAATGGCATTTCAACGGAGCTATCATTCCCGGCGCGACAGGCCCGTCGCACAACATTCCTTCCGCACAATTGACCCACAGCGGCGGCTATTCCGTGACAGTGGGCAACGCCGCCGGCAGCGTCACCAGCACGACGGCCACGTTGAAAGTTTATGGGCCGGTCGTGATCAACGAATGGATGGCGGTGAACACCGGCTCCGTGATCGATCCCGCGGACGGAAAGCCGGACGACTGGTTCGAACTTTACAACACGAGCGCGTCCGCCATCAACCTGGCCGGCTTCCGCATTTCCAACGATCCGAGCAACCCGGGCACTTTCACGCTCCCAGCGGGCATGGTCATCCCGGCAAACGGATACTTGCTGTTTTGGGCGGACAACCAGCCGGCGCAAGGGCCTAACCATGTGGATTTCCTCCTGCCGGACTCCGGCGGAGCGATCGCTCTTTTCACCGGGAGCGGTTTGCTGATGGACTGCGCGACGTTCGGTGCGCAATCGGCCAACGTGAGTATGGGCCGTTCGCCCGATGGCTCTGCGAGCATCGTTCTGCTTCCTCAGCCAACGCCCCAGGGCGCCAACCCGACCTTCCCCGTTATCAGTCAACAGCCGTCGAGCCAGACCGTGAACTTCGGCGGAACCGCGACGTTTTCTGTCGGCGTCACGAGCGCGCCCCCGTTGAGCTTTCAATGGCACGTCAACTGTCGCGACCTGGCCGGCGAAACAAACTCCACGCTTACGGTCACCAATGTCGGCCTCGATGATGTGGGGCATTACATTGTCACGATTCGCAATGCGTTGGGGCAGACGACCAGCGACGATGCCGCGCTGACGTTGAGCAGTCCCGCGCCCACGTTCCTGCAAGGATCTGTCAGCGGCAGCAACTTCGTCCTGCAATGGCCAAAGCGGAATCCGGATTACACGGTCCAGGAAGTGCCCACTTTGAATCCGGTGCCCATTCTCTGGAAAGACGCGCAGATGGAGATCACTGGCGACAGCTCGAACCGCATCGGAACTCTGCCGCGCAGCGAGCCGCAGCAATTCTTCCGGCTGGCATCGCCGACCCTGCAAATCGTCACCGCGCCGCAAGGAGGCGTCGTGTCTTTGGGCAATGGCACCACGTTGAGCGTCACGGCCACAGGCGCTCCACCGCTCGAGTACCAGTGGTTTCTCAACGGACTTCCCATCGACAACGCGACCAATCAGTCGCTCGATGTTCCGCTCAATGACGTGGGCCGGTTCGGCGCCTATCAGGTCGTGGTGCAGGACGCCAATTCGGCGCTCAAAAGCCGGGCCGCTGTGTTGCGCCCTGACGGTTCCCAGACCTCTCTGTCAGACAGCTTCAGCGGACGGCCGCTTTTAACGACGGACTCGGGCACCATTCATGGCGTGACGTTCGGATCCACGAGTGAACCCGGTGAGCCGCAACACGGCGATGGCCCCGGCGGAAAATCGGTTTGGCTGCGCTGGAATTCCAAGAATCGGGGCATCCTCAGGCTGAACACACGCGGGAGCGGTTTCGACACCATGCTCGCGGCCTACACCGGCACCGCGCTGGGCAACCTCGTGCCGCAGGATGTTGATGACGACCGCGCGAGCAACGCCTGCAGCAGCATCCAATTCAACGTGGCGCCGGATACCGATTACAACATCGCCCTCGACGGCTGGGCCGGCTCCTCCGGATTCTTCGTGCTCAATTGGAACTTCATACCCGGTCCCCCTTCCAATACTTCGTTGCCCGTCATCGACCAACAACCCCAGGACCGCGTGGTGACCTCGACGAACCAGCCCGTGATCTTTTCCGTCACGGCGCACGGCTTGCCGCCACTGATCAACCTCAACTATCAATGGCTCTTCAACGGTGTGCCGCTCCCTCCCAGCGCAAAGCCCAATGGACCGACCCTCATCCTCGCTGAATCACCGACCGCCGCGCCGGTGCTGCCCGGAGAGTATTCTGTCCTGATCCATAATGGCTTTTACGGAGTGGAGAGTCGCGTGGCTGATCTCCAGATTTCATCCGACCCAAGCGTGAAGTTTCTCCGCAAACTGGCGGTGGACAGCATCTGCGGTTCTGATGAAGCGGGAAGTTGTTGTGGACCCGCAGGCGAAGGGGGCGCCAAAAGCGCGAAGGACACCAAGCTCTTCGCCGGAACCGGCGGCTCGGTCACGAGCAGTTTCACCTACCGCGGCACAACCCTGCCAGGGAGCGTTTGCACTGCTCGTGGCAATTGGGCCTGGATTGAAGATAATTTTCCGTGCAGCCGGACTATCTCGCTGACGGGCGAAGTCGCGAACGCCACCGGAGGGTTGGTCGCGACGACACTGGCCGTCTATGATCTGAGTTCCGGCTTCCGGGTGGGCTGTGCGAACGGCGTTGCTGGCGGACGCAGCAGGATTGCCAGCTTCAGCGCCATCGCTGGCACCAGCTATCGGATTGCAGTCGGATACGGCGCCGCCGGCGTAACGACCACCATCACCTACGGTCCGACCTGCCCGTAGCGGAGATTCTCCAGAAATAATTTCCGCGCAGTGAACTTTTTCACTCTGTTCGGACACTTATCTTTCGACGAACAGAACTCAGCGTGGCGAACAACCTTGAACGTGCCTACGAACTGACGCTCGTCGTGCGCAGCCAGATTGGCGACGAAGCGGCGTTCGAGGAGTTGCTGCGGATGTATTCGCCGCGCCTGCGTTTTTACGTCGCCAAAATGCTGCACGAACGGCACGAGAGCGCGGACGACTTGCTCCAGGAAATCTGGCTGAGTGTGTTTCGCGCGCTGCCGAAACTGAGCGACGCGGCTGCCTTTCGCGCATGGCTCTTCCGCATCGCCCGCGACCGCGTATGCCGCGAGTTCCGGCGCGCGCGAGTGAAGTTCGATTCTCTCGAAGGAACTGATGTCGAGGAACTCACGGCTGAATCCGGCAAAGACGAGTCCGTGGATGCAGAAGCCGTTCGGCGCCAGGTCGCAAATCTTTCACCGGAACACTGCGAAGCGCTCGTGCTGCGCTTCATCGAGGACATGAGCTACGAGGAAATAGCGCGCGTGACCGGAAACACGCTCGGCACCGTGCGCTCAAGAATCCATTACGCGAAAGCGGCACTTCGCCGCGCCTACGAGGAAAACAGTTATGAAATCAAACGAGTTGAATCCGACCGATGAACGAATGATGCAAACGCTTCACCGTCAGGCGCGCGGCCTTAAGTGGCTCACGGGCGCCGCCATTGCATTCTGGACGCTCGCCGTGCTCGGAACAGTGGGTGTGCTGGTCTGCTATTCGATCTTCTACGCGCCGAAAGAGAAGCAGATGTTTCGCGATTACAATACGTACGGACACCTGACGCATTACACCAATTCCACTGACCCCACTGCCGGCTCGCTGCCGGCCGGCCCCGCGACTCCCGAACAGGCCCTGGGCGTGCACTTCACGATGAACTACGTTGCGACCAGAGCGATTCTCGTCGTGGCCGTTTCGGTCATCATTCTCTCCGCCGGCACCCTCACGACGCTCCTGCTCGTGATCCTGAATCGCCGCGTGACGCTCAAACAAATCAACTACAGCCTCGCGCAGATTTCAGAGCAATTGAGACAGTTGCAGGCGCGGCACCCGGCAGGATAACGCGCGGGGTTCTGTGGACCGCGATCAAGAATGATGGAGACGCGCCGTTACTCCAGCACCTGCACGCGGTAGATGAATTGATCGCGCGGGCGTGGCGTGTCCCTGACGCAGACCTCACTGCCCGTCCCGATAACTGCCGGGCCGAACCGGTGCCACTTGCCACGCGACTTCGCCGGTTTCCATTGCGCCTGATACGTGATGCCTGGAACTGTTTGCCAACAGAGGTGTCCCTTGCGCACCACCGGCACCGGCACGGGGACGACCGGCGAATTCAACTCCACGACCCCATAAATCGGCGGGATGACGCCAAAGCCGTCATTCGGTACGTCGTTCCAGAATGTCGGGAACACCGTCGGATTTCCAGGATTGTCCTGGATGATGTAAGTGAAGTCCTCTTCGTATCCGCTCCCGCCGGAATTATTCGGCTCGCCGCTCGCCAGGTTCCAATTGGAAAAGGTAAACGGCTCGCCGCTCACCCAATGAAAGTTCCCTTCACTGTCGCGATCGGTCAGGCCAATCCACAACGGACGCACCACTCCGCCGTAACGCGCGAACGTATCCACCACCCACTGGTTTTCCGCCGCGTCATTGATCGTAACGAGATGTCCGCCCAGCGCGACCGCTTCCGCCTCACTGTTCATCCACGTATCTGACGTGAGCAGGTAATAAACGTGCCCGTTGGCCGCGTTCGTAAATGGGCCAGCCTCGATGCCGGCCCGGGCTGAAGTTGTGATGCAAACAAACGTGATGAGCAGTGCGAAGGTTTTCATGTGTTGTGGTTTTCTGATGGGACGGATAGAAACTCAATAATGGCCGCACGGCAAGCTCTGTGTTGTGCGCCCACCGCAACTGCTCCGGGTTTGTATTCTTTGGTGTTTGGTCTTCGTGCCTGGATGTCTATCCTCCGCGTCCGTGCGCATCGTTATTGCCATCACCGGGGCCAGCGGCGTCATTTATACGCAACGGCTTCTCGACGGCATCGATACGGCCCATCACGAGGTGCATCTGGTGCTGAGTAATTACGCGCACCAGGTGATCAAGGATGAATTGCCCGGCGGCCTGCGCACGCCGGCCAATGTGAAAACGCACGGACTCAAAAGCATGAACGTTCCGTTCGTGAGCGGCAGCAATCCGTTCGACGCCATGGTCGTCATCCCCTGCACGATGGGCACCCTGGGGCGAATCGCGCACGGCGTCAGCGACGACGTTCTGCTCCGCGCCGCGGACGTGATGCTGAAAGAGAAGCGCAAGCTTATCCTCGTCCCGCGCGAAATGCCGCTCAACCTCGTTCACGTGAAGAACATGGAGTTGCTGCTCCTCGCTGGCGCCACGATGCTCCCGGCGAACCCGTTCTTCTACACGAATCCGAAAACGATTGAAGAAGTCGTCGATACGGTTGTGGCGCGCGTGCTGGATCACATCGGGCTGCCGCAGAAATTGATTCCGCGATGGCAGGAAGAGCAGGAGTAATTATGAATGAACATCGAACATCGAAAACTGAACATCGAACACTGAATCCTGGAAGTCCGCGGGCAATCTCGACCGCGCGGGCGAAATACGACCTGGAAGAGCGGCTGCTGAACTACGCCGCAGAAATCATCAAGTTCATCGAACAACCCCCAAACACGCGCGCTGGGAATCACGTTGGTACCCAACTGTTACGCTCGGGAACGTTACCGCTGTCGAATCATGGGGAAGCCGAAGCCGCCGAGTCCCACGATGACTTTGTTCACAAGCTAAAAGTTTGCCTGAAGGAATTGCGCGAGTCGCTGCGCTGGGTTCGATTGGTTCGGTGCAGCCAGCCTCTCCCCGAAAAGAAGACTGCTCACCTGGAATCGGAGAGTGACGAGCTGGTTCGCATTTTCGTGGCGAGTATTCGCACTTCAAAGCAACGTGCGCTCGAATGCAGCCGGTCTTCCGACGCGCGTTAAATTCGATGTTCGGTGTTCAGCGTTCCGTGTTCGATGTTCAAAACCTTCACCACCTGGGCTGAGTTCGTTAAACTCTCGCACACGATCTTCGCGCTGCCGTTCGCGCTCGCATCGATGGTCGTGGCCGCGCGCGCGCCTTCCGCTGCCTGTCCGGAATGCAATCGCGGCTGGCCGGGCTGGCGCACGTTTGGGTTGGTCCTCGCGGCGATGGTTTGCGCGCGCACGTGTGCCATGGCGTTCAATCGAATCGTGGATCGGAAATTCGACGCGCTGAATCCACGCACGGCCCAACGGCATCTGCCCGCGGGAAAGATTTCATTGGCGAGCGCATGGCTGCTCTGGGTCGTGAGCGCGGCCGGGTTGATCGCGGCGAGTTTCTTCCTGAACCGAATCTGTTTTTATCTCTCGCCGGTCGCCATCGCCGTCATTTGCTTTTACTCGCTGACGAAACGGTTCACGGATTACACGCACGTATTTCTCGGCATCGCGCTCGCGCTCGCGCCGATTGGCGGTTGGCTGGCGGTCAAAGGAGAATTTGGCTTCGCGTCGCTCGCGGACCTCTTCAATAACAGGATTTCGACGCACGATTATTTTGCCCAGGCGGTGATAGGTCTTCAGCCCATCGTGCTCGCGTTGGTCGTCGTGTTCTGGCTCATCGGGTTTGACATCATTTACGCGCTGCAGGATTACGAGTTCGACCGCAAACACGGCCTCCACTCGCTGGTGGTGGCGTGGGGGCCGGCGAACGCCCTGCGCGCCGCTTTCCTGGCGCACATGATCATGCTCGGACTGCTGCTCGCGTTTGGCTTGCTCTGCAAATTCCGCTACGCCTACGTGCTGGGCTGGATCGTCATCGTCGTCTGCGTCGTCCTCGAACACCTCATCGCGAAACGCCGCAGCCTGAACTGGGTGCAGAACGCGTTCTTTCGATTGAACGCCGTCGTGAGCATGGCCTTCTTCGTGGTCACGGTGGCGGAGGTGGTTTTCTACGGAGGTTTCCGCTTGAAATGACATGGTGGCGACGCGGGCATGGCTATCGGATCGCATTAGTCAAACCACGCACCGCTTTTGAGGGTGCGATCAAAGCGCTGGCAGGAGTCAAGCCGCTTCGGTCCGACCAAGGACAGCAGCTCTGATAGAAACCTATTGCGTCCGCACACACCGAAAGCCGGTGTACAGATCCGCGAAGTTCAGGGATGCGTTCCCGCGCACGTGAGACGCGCATCGCGATGCGCGCCCAAACAGCAAGACAGGCGGACCCTTGCGAGTCCGCCTGTCGTGAATTGCTGTAGCGGCGAGTCCATGACCGCCGCGCGCCCATCTATTCCTTCTCGTCCGGCGTCTGCACTTCGGCCGCGTCGAACGCGTGTTGCAGCGCCACGAGGTCCTCGCCAGGCTTGAGTGAATCGAGGAGCTTCTGTTCTTCGCGAAGCTGTTCTTCGCTGTAGCTCGCGGCTTTGATCGAGAGACCGATACGGCGTTCGCCCTTGTCGATCTTGATGACGCGCGCGGTCACTTCCTGGCCGGGCTTGAGCACGTTCTTGATCTTGTCCACGCGCTCTTCGCTGACCTGCGAGATGTGCACGAGGCCATCGATGTCGTGTTCGAGACCGACGAAAGCGCCGAAACTCGCGAGCTTCGTGACCTTGCCTTTAACCAGGTCGCCGACTTTATAGAACTTGTCGATGTTCGCCCACGGATCTTCGGAGAGCTGCTTCACGCCGAGCGCGATGCGCTGATTCGCCTTGTCCACTTCGAGCACGACGGCCTCGACCTCGTCGCCTTTCTTCAGCACTTCGCTGGGATGATTGATCTTGCGCGTCCAGGAAACGTCCGAGACGTGAATCATGCCGTC
>JGI10216J12902_101848664_pt1 | contig 18177 bp, 14 predicted proteins | sample KanNatreferecore_FD_12902 | JGI IMG/M metagenome (IMG submission 12902)
CCGCGGGCCGGGATGCCGGAACCCCCGAGGACGTTGGGCTTGCGCCAGGTTCCGGACGCGTCGATCACGGCCGATGCGAGCAACTCCGCGCCGTCAGCGAGCCGGATGAGGAACGGTGCGGCCTCGCGGCCCGCGGTCCGGATCCGGTCGAACCCGACACGTGTCACTGCGACGACCTGAGCGTCGTACCGAATCCGGTCGTTGAGCTGCGGGGTCTTGGTGAGTGGTTCGAGATACGCGTCGATCAGGTCACCGCCCGTGGGCAACGTGCCGAGATCCGGCTCGGTCCAGCCGGTCGCCTCGAGCAGCCGGCGCGCCGCGCCGTCGATGTCGTAGCGCCACGGGCTGAACAGCTTCACGTGCCGCCATTCCCCGATCGCCGCCGCGACGGCCGGACCGGATTCCAGTACGACGAAGTCCAGTCCACGCTCGGCCAGGTGCGCCGCCGCGGCCAGTCCGACCGGACCGGCGCCGATGACCACCACCGGAGCTACTTGCTCGCCCACGATTCCACTCCCTGTCTTGAAGTTCATCTAATCAGCAACCCCCACCTTGCCTCCTGATTAGACAGCAGTCAAGATAGAAGTATGTCGAAACAGGAGATCACCCTGACGCCGGTCTCCGGCGCTGCCTGCTGTACGCCGATCTCCGACGCGGCGCTCGATCCGGCCGGGGCGACCGAGGGGGCGGCGGTGTTCAAGGCCCTGGCCGACCCGATCCGCCTGCGGCTGCTGTCGATGATCACCTCGGCGGGTGACGAGATGTGTGTGTGCGACCTGACGCCGCAGTTCGAGGTGAGCGGTCCGACGATCTCGCATCACCTGAAGGTGCTGCGCGAGGCCGGCCTGGTCGACTGTGAGCGCCGCGGGACCTGGGTCTACTACTGGCCCGTCCCCGAGCGGCTGCAGTGGATCGCGTCGCTCCTCGCTGTGCCGGAAGCTGCTCTCACCCGCTGACCATCTTGACCCGATGAGATAGCTCAGCGATCATTGAGTCAATGAACGTTGATCGATTCACCACGGCGGAGCGGGCGCGCATTCATGCGGCGCTCGGCGATCCGGCGCGGCTGGCGATCGTGGACACCCTGGTCGCCGGTGATGCGGCGCCTGGGGAGCTCGGCGCGGCGCTGGAGTTGCCGACCAACCTGGTCGCGCATCACCTGAAGGTCCTCGAGGACGCCGGCCTCGTCGTACGGACGCGGTCGGAGGGGGACAGGCGCCGTACGTATGTGCGGCTGCGGCCTGAGGCGCTGGCCGCGATCACGACGCCGGCGCTCGCCGGCGCGAAGCGGGTGGTGTTCGTCTGTACGCAGAACTCAGCGCGGTCTCAGCTGGCGGCCGCGATCTGGTCTCGTCGCAGTCATGTCCCCGCCGCGTCCGCCGGCACGGAGCCCGCGGAGCGGGTGCATCCCCGGGCCCTGAAGGTTGCCCGGCGCCACGGTCTCGACCCTGCTGGGTGGCATACGTCCCAGCTGAAGGACGTCGTACGACGTGACGACCTGCTGATCGCGGTGTGCGACAACGCCTACGAGGACCTGACTCCCGGGCAGCAGCCACGATTGCACTGGTCCATCCCCGACCCGGCACCGCTCAACACCGACGCAGCCTTCGAGGCCGCCTACACCGAACTCGCCGACCGGATCGACCGGTTGGCTCCTGCCCTGTCACCAGCCCGGCCCGCAGCGCGCAGTCCGCGTACCTAGTCTGGAGTTGCCTTGTGAGTAAGCCTGTTGTCTTGTTCGTCTGCGTGCACAACGCTGGGCGGTCGCAGATGGCGGCCGGGTGGTTGCGGCAGTTGGCCGGGGACAGCGTCGAGGTCCGGTCGGCCGGGTCCGCGCCGGGGGATCAGATCAACCCGGTTGCGGTCGAGGTCATGCGCGAGGTTGGGATCGACATCGCGGGTAACGTACCGCAGTTGCTCGAGTACGACACGGCCAAGAGCAGCGAAGTCATCGTCACTATGGGGTGTGGTGACGCATGCCCGGTGTTTCCGGGGAAGCGGTACGAGGACTGGGAACTCACGGACCCGGCCGGGCAGCCGATCGAGGTCGTCCGGCAGGTTCGCGACGAGATCCGCGGCCGCGTCGAGAAGCTGGTCGCGGAACTCCAGACCTGAACGCCTTGTAGTAAAGGAGATTCAATGAAGCGTTTCTACGCCGTCCGGTAAGCGGTCCAGATCACCTCGGGTCTTCCCAGAGTTCACCTGAAGTTTGAGAATGACGCGGTAACAACTCGTGGTCATCATCCTGAGGGGGGACGAGATGACCAAGATTCTCGTGATCGACGACGAGCCTGATCTGGTCCGATTCGTGCGGCGGGCGCTGGAAGCCGAGGGCTATCAGATGCTGACCGCGACGAACGGGCTGGAGGGCATCAGGTTGGCGTTGGAGCAACAGCCCGCGCTGATCGTTCTGGACCTGGCGATGCCGGGTATGCAGGGTGAGGCGGTGCTGTCCGCCTTGATGGCGCAGGACTCGGCCTACCGGGTGCTGATCCTGTCGGCGACGGCGGACGTCCAGCTCCGGATCGGCTGCCTGGAGCAGGGCGCGGTCGACTTTCTCGCGAAGCCCTTCGCGGTCCGGGAGTTGATCGCCCGGATCCGTGGCCGGCTCGGTGAGGATGTCGCGAACCGCCGGAAGAACCGGCTGCGAGTCGGTGACATCGTGCTCGATCTCGAGGCGCGTCAGCTGCTGATCGACGGCCGCCCGACGGTCTTGTCGAAGCGGGAGTTCCTGCTGCTCCGGCACTTGATGCGCAATCCCGACGTCGTCTGCTCCCGGCAGGAGTTGCTGTCGGAGGTCTGGGGCTACGACTTCGATCCCACCACGAACGTGGTGGACGTCTGCGTCGGCCGGCTGCGGTCGAAGGTCAGGCCCGACTTGATCGTGACGGTTCGCAATGTCGGTTATCAGCTTCAGAGTGCCTAAGGTGCTGACGGCGCGGTCGCGCGCCTGGTCACGCCGGCAGGTCAGCATCCTCGTCGACGTCGTCGTCGGGGTGCTGTCCGTGGCGATGATCGCATTGATGCTGGCTTTCCCCGGCCACGAGTCCGCCCCGTTCCACCTCATGTTCCTCGTCGTGGCGATGGCGTACGGCTTCCGCATCTGGCCGGTGATCCCGACGGTCACCGCGACTGTCGTGATCACCTTCCTCGGCGGGTGGCTGATGATCGCGCATGCCTCGGAAGGCCAGCTCGCCAGGGCCGAGCTCGCCGAGATCCCGCTGATGCCCGCGGTCTTGCTGGCGATGGTGTGGCACGCGCGGCGTCGTATGTCGGCGGTCGAGCAGATGGAGCAGATGACCGCCCGCCAGTTGGCGGCCGTCGACCGTGAGCGCGAGTTCTTCCGGGACGCCTCGCACGCCATCCGGACGCCGGTGACGATCGCGCGCGGGCATCTGGAACTGGTCGCCGCCCGGGATCTGGATGTCGAGATGGCGTCCGATCTGGACATCGCCCTACGGCAGCTCGAGCGGATGTCGATGCTGTCCAACCGCCTGCTCGCCGTGGCGAGGCTCGACGCGCGCACGGACCTCAATAAGCACCCGGTCTACCTCGGCGAACTCGTCCGCGAACTGACCGACAACTGGTTGGTGGCCTTCGACCGGGACTGGCGGATCGAGATCGAGCCGACCGGTGTAATCATGCTCGATCCGGACTGGATCGCCATGGCGGTCGACGCCCTGATCGAGAACGCGCTGCACTTCACCACCGACGGTGCCGTGGTCACCGTGAGCTGCCGGATGTCGGACACCCGGTGCACGGTCGCCGTGGCCGACTCCGGGCCAGGGATCCCGGCCGAGGATCTGCCGCACGTCTTCGACCGGTTCTGGCATCGGATGCCGCCGAACGGTCCGATGGGCAGCGGGCTGGGGTTGTCGATGGCGAAGGCCGCGGCGATCGCCCACGGCGGCAGCCTGTCGGCGCGCAACAGCTCGTCCGGCGGTGCCGTCTTCGAATTGGTGCTGCCGGCAGCACGACAGAGCCTTCGTCTGACCAGTCGATGACGACCGTGTCATCTTTGTTGCTTTCCGGGGCAGCGCTGCGCAGCCTTCAAGGGGGGAACACTCGCTGCGTACGTCGAAAACCTGGATGCCCCCCACAGGCTCCGGGCGTCAGGTAGGTCGTCGGCTCGTCGACATCCCCCCTCGTCGGGAGCCGAGTCCCGACCACCGGGCGCGGCGTACGCAGCCCGTTCTCATCCAGTTGACAGGGCCGCCTACGTCGTTTGCACGATGTCACCCGGCCGCTGCCGATACACGCTGATGTCATGAAGCCGATCGGGGGAGTTTCGGCCGCTCTCGTGCTGTCCGGCGCGCTGCTTGCGTATCCGCTGGTCGCGCGAGGTGCGACGACATTCGTGTACGTCGACAACTCGGTGGCCTGCTCCGATTCGGGGCCTGGGTCGGAGACGACGCCGTACTGCACTGTGGTCAAGGGTGTCAGCAAACTGGCGGCAGGTTTCACGCTGTACATCGGCAACGGAACCTACGCCGAGACGATCAAGCCCGCCGTGTCCGGCACGTCGGCCGCACCGATCACGATCACCGCATGGCCGGGTCGTAACCCTGTGCTGAATCCGGTGAACTTCGGCGCGAACCTCACGTCCCGCAGTTACATCACCGTGTCGGGGCTCACGTTCAGCGGCACGAAGTGGGACGGCGTCTACGTCTCGAACAGTAGCAACATCACGATCTCCGGCAACACCGTGACCGGTGCTGGTCATCAGGTCTCGGGCCAGACCGCACCCGGTATCAGCATCCGTGGGTCGAGCGCATCGGTTGTCGACGGCAACGACGTACACGCCAACAACGGAACCGGCATCTATATCACCTCGGGCTCCACCGGCATCCTGGTCACGGGCAACACGGCCAGCTTCAATGCCGAGGGATTCCGGCGCAACGCGAACGGGATCAACGTGGTCAGCCCCGGCAACACCGTGCTGCGCAACGTCACCCACGACAACGAGGACTCGGGCATCCAGTTCTACACCGGGGGCGACGACAATCTCGCCGCGCTCAACGTGACGTACAACAACGGCGATCACGGCATCGACGACCTCAACGTCACCGGCGGCCGCTTGATCGGGAACACGGTCTATCGCAACTGCACGACCGGGATCAACGTCGAGGGCACGTCCGGCGACTACCAGGTGTTCAACAACGTCGCGGTCGACAACGCGGTGTACCCGGCCTACCAGGGCATCGCCTGCGCGCGCCGGGCCGGCAACATCGGCATCTGGGACTCGGCGCCGTCCAGTACGACGGTCGACCACAACCTGGTCTGGTTGACCAGGAGCGGAAAGATGTACGCGTTCGGTACGACGTACACGTCACTGGCGGCCATGCAGGCCGCGACCCACCAGGAGGCCGACGGCATACAGGCCGATCCCGGGTTCGTCGCGGCGGGTTCGTGGAACCTGCGACTGCTCGCCGGGTCGGCGGCGATCGACCGTGGCCATTCGGGCGTGTCCGGCGCACAGTCGACCGACATCGAGGGTCTGCCGCGCGTCGACGATCCCGCTACCAGCAACGCGTTCGCGGAGGGTCCCCGTCGGTACGACGATCTCGGTGCGTACGAGTTCCAGCCCTGAATCGCGGCGGCCGCGGGACGGGGCCGCAGATGACGCAAAAATGACCGAATCATGACGGATGGCCGGAGGCCTGCCCAACAGCCCGAACAGTGGCCTGTACTGGATCCGTGGTGCCGGAGCCGCTAGTGGAGCGGCTTGTTCGGCGGGGACCTGAGGGGGGCTCCGATGAGCGCTGTCGATTCGTCACGACCGGCCGGCGGCGGGGATCCGTCCGCCGACGGTTTTCAGCAGTTGCTGAGGTTGTGCCATGACCTGCGCCAGTACGTCGCAGCGGGTCTACTGCTGTCCGAGACGTCGCGCGGACAACCCGACGAGGGGGCGATCCTCGGCCGGCTGAGCATGATCCACCAGCAGTTCTCGGCGATCGCCGAGCTGCTGAAGCTGGAGGAGGCCGACCGGCGACGGATCGGTGGGGTCAATCTCACCCAGCTCGCCGGCGAGAGCGCGGACGTTGCCCGGCTCACCCATCGGGTGCCGGTGATCCTCGAGCGCTCGGTGCGCGTCATGGCCCAGGGCGACCAGGCGCTGCTGCGGCGGGCGATCGGAAACCTGCTCGACAATGCGTGCCGAGCGGCCGGTGGGCTGGGCACGGTGAGGGTTCGCGTGTCCGAGGCCGACGGCGACGCCTGCGTCGAGGTGGCCGACGACGGGCCCGGCTTCGGGGACATCACCTCAGGCACAGGGCTCGGTCTGCAAGCCGTCGCGGAGGCCGTCCGAGCCTGTGCCGGCCGGTTCGAGATCAGTAGCGAACCAGGGGTCGGCACGACGATCCGGATCTGCGTTCCGGCGGCGCAACGACCGGTGAGGCCGGCATGAGGCTGGCGATCTGCGACAAGCAATGGCTGTTCGCTTCGGTCATCGCCGCCGCGCTCGCGGAGTGCGGCCACGAGGTGCTCGCCACGACCGACGATCCGGTGCGTCTCCTGGAGTCGGCTGCCGCTCAGCATCCGGACGTGTGTGTTCTGGATGCGATCGATCGGCCGCTGGCCACGGCAGAACTGGGTGCACGTCTCCACGCTCTGCGGCCCGCGCCGTACGTCGTGCTGCTGGCCGACTCGCAGGACGACCGAGCCTGGGAGGCCTACGAGCGCGGGTTCGCCGATGGTTTGGTCAACAAGGCCTGCAGCCTGCAGACGCTGCTGACTGCGGTCGAGTCGGTGGTGGCGGGAGCCCGCACGTCGGAGGGATGGCAGGCGGCGGAGCGACCGCGACGGCGGGAACTCGTCGTTGCACTCACCGGCAGGGAGCTCGAGGTACTTCAGCTGGTCGTGTGCGGATACTCGACGCAGCAGATGGCCGGGCAGCTCGGCGTGAGCCGGCACACCGTACGGACCCATGTTCAGCAGGTCCTCCGGAAGCTTGGCGTGCATGCCCGCGGCAAGGTCGCGCGGGCTGCCGCGAACGCCGGCCTCGTCGACGTGGCCGCACTGAGTGAAAGCAGCCACCGGTGACGGGCCGGGACGACCTCGCCGTTCTGTTGGTCGACGACCATCGGGTCTTCGCCGAGGCGCTCGCGAATCTGCTCGCGATCGAGCCCGGCATCAGCCGCGTCAGCCTGGCCTCGTCGCTCTCGGTCGCCCGGGTCCTGATCAGTTCGGACCATCCCGACCTGATACTGCTCGATCTCGCGCTGGGCGAGGAGTCCGGGTACGAACTGCTCGCGGAGCTCGCGGACACGCCAGGATCTCCGGCCGCGATCGTTCTTTCCGGCAGTGCCGAGCCCCGGCTGATCGTGCAGGCTCTCGAAGCCGGCGCGCGCGGCTGGCTGACCAAGACCACGCGGCTCAACGCCCTGATCGACGCGCTATGGCAGGTCCTCGACGGGCACGTGTACCTTGCCCCGGCGACGCTACAGCCGGTGCTCGCCCATCTCCTGGCAGAAGTACACAAGCAGCGGGCGGCGGCCACGTTCGTCGACCAGCTCACGCCGCGGGAGCTCGACGTCTTGCGATGTCTGGTGTCGGGCCTGACCCGGGCTGAAGCCGCCGAGTACCTGTTCCTGTCCACCAACACGGTACGGACGCACATCCAGAGCCTCCTGCGCCGATCGGGACAGCACTCCGCGCTCGCACTTGTCGCCTTCGCGCGTTCGCACGGCGTGACCGGAATCGACGAGACCGACGGGTCCGTAATGGTCACGCGACCTCAGTCATCCTCTTGACGTAGGCGTTCTCGTCTCGTCGTCGGGCGCGGGCAGCGGTCACAGCTCGTAGCGTCGGGGAAATCAGGGAGCCCTGAGGGGGGCGCTGAGGGGGGCATCGGGATGACAACCCGGATCAACGCTGTGTCGCGCGCCGGCTCGGTCGACGACATCGTCGTACCGTTCGCGGACTGTCACATCACTACCGAGGCGCAGGACGCTGCTCTGCGCGTGCTGCAGTCCGGCTGGGTGACCACCGGCCGCGAGGTGGCCGCGTTTGAGAGCGAGTTCGCCGAGGCGGTCGGCGCCGCGTTCGGGATCGGCGTTTCGTCGTGTACACAGGGGATCGAGCTCGCCCTCCGATCGCTCGGACTCCCGGCCGACTCACTCGTGCTGAGTTCGACGATGACGTTCTGCGGTGCGGTCCAGGCGATCGTTCACGCCGGCCACCGACCGGTCCTGGTCGACGTCGACCCGGCGACCGGGATGCCGACCCCGGGAACTGTGCGCGATGCGGTCCGCGCCTTCGGCCCACCGGCCGCACTGACAGTCGTGCACTGGGCCGGTGACCTCGCGGACGTGCCGGCGCTCGCCGAAGCCGCGGGCGTTCCGCTCGATCGAGTCGTCGTGGACGCCGCCCACGCTATCGGCACCTACGCGGGCACGACGCCGGTCGGCTCCGGGTGTGGTGCGACGTGCTTCAGCTTCTATGCCACGAAGAATCTCCCGCTGGGCGAGGGCGGAATGATCACCACCGATGACCCGGCCCGCGCCGAATGGTTGCGCAAGGCCCGCTTGCACGGCATGACCGCCGACGCCTGGCGCCGGTATCTGCCGGGCGGAAGCTGGCGCTACAACGTCGCCGACGCCGGACTCAAGGCCAACATGACGGACCTTCAGGCGGCCATGGGCCGGGCCCAGCTCGGCCGCCTTCCCACCTGGCAGCGTCGCCGGGCCGAGATCGCCGCCCGGTACGACGAGCACCTGGCGAACGTCCCCGGCATTTGGCGGCCGCACCGGCCGGATCCGATGGACGGCACCCATGCGTGGCACCTGTACCCGATCCGGATCCAGCTCAACGGCAGAGTCGACCGGGACGAGATCATCGCCGGACTCTCCGAGCGTGGCATCGGCACCTCGGTGCATTTCATCCCGGTCCATCGGCTGGCGTACTTCGGCCAGGCAGCGCTGATTCCCGCGCACGGGCTGGCCGGGGCGGATGCGATGTTCGAGCAACTGCTGTCGCTCCCGATCTATCCGCGGCTGACCGACCAGCAGATCGACGCGGTCTGCGCGGCGCTCACCGACCTAGCTCATCAGGCCCTTTCCGGAAGGGGGACGGAATGACTCAGCCTCTGCTGCTACACCCGCGCGAGAAGACCCTGCTGCGGACCATCGTGGTGGGTGCCGGTGAAGCCGGCCTGGCGCTGGCGCGGGACCTGCACCGGGTCACCTCGTTCGGGCTGGCGCCGATCGGCTACCTGGACGACGACCCCGCCAAACGGGGCCGCAGGTACGGCGGGCAGCGGGTCCTGGGATCGCTGTCCGATCTCGAGCAGGTGCTCGAGCAGCAGCAGATCGACGTCGTGGTCGTCGCCATACCGTCGATGCCGTCTCACGAGGTGAAGGCACTCGGACTGCGGGCCGCCGCGCAGGGCGTCACGGTCCTGCATCTGCCGCCGTTCCTGTCCGCGTTGCAGCGCCAGATCGCCGGCACCGACATGCGTGCCTTGCAGGTCGGCCCCTTGATCGGGAGGCCCGAGATGCATGTCGTCAGCCGGCACGCCCGGGAGGCGATCGCCGGCAAGCGGGTCCTGGTCACCGGTGCCGGCGGATCCATCGGGAGCGAACTGTGCCGCCAGGTCCACGGCTTCGGACCGGCTGAGCTGATCATGCTGGACCATGACGAGTCCAACCTGCACCGGACACAGCTCGAGCTGTGGGGCGAGGCGCTGCTCGACACCGAGAACACCGTCGTCGCCGACATCCGCGACGACGAGCGCCTGTTCCAGTTGTTCCGCGACCATCGGCCGCAGATCGTCTTCCACGCGGCCGCACTGAAGCATCTCCCGATGCTCGAGCGCCACCCCTGTGAAGGCGTCAAGTCGAACGTCCGGGGCACGGAGAACCTGGTCCAGGCGGCCGTCGCGCACGACGTCGAGCGATTCGTGCTCATTTCGACCGACAAGGCCGCCAATCCCACATCGGTGCTCGGGGCAACCAAACGGCTGGCCGAGCTGGTCCTGGACGCGCAGCAGCCTGCCGGCACGGTGCTGACCGCGGTGCGGTTCGGCAACGTGCTCGGCAGCCGCGGTTCGCTGCTGCACGTCGTCCGGGACCAGCTCGCCAGCGGCTCGCCGGTCACGGTGACGCATCCCGACGTGAGCCGCTTCTTCATGACCATCGAGGAGGCCGTCGGGCTTGTCCTCGAGGCCGTCCGGATGTGCGACGGGTCGGCGACGTACGTGCTGGACATGGGGGAGCCGGTGCGCATCGTCGACCTCGTCCGCAACTTCGCCAACCTGCTGAACGTGCGCGACGTCGACTTCAAATACACCGGGCTGCGGCCGGGGGAGAAGCTCGCCGAAGAACTGTTCGGGGCCGGCGAGGAGGCGCTGCCGACCGACCATCAGCGGATCTCGATGACCCGGCCGCCACGCGTGGTCGCCGGCTTCCGCGCCGGGCTGCACGAACTGTACGACGCGGCCGCGCACAACCGGGCGGACGAGGTGTTCAGTCATCTGCGCCGGCTCGTTCCGGAGTACAACCCGGCGCCGGGACTCGTGTCCGCGGGTGCGCCGTACCCGGACGACTTCTGACCAGCACAGCAACGACGACGACTGCGAGTAGAGCATGACCACTGAGGCCAGGCCACCACTGGACGTCCGCGTCCTCGACGGGACCCGTCAACACCCCCCGACGGTCTTCGACGACAGCACCCTGCTGCCCGCGGACCGAGCGACCATCTCCTCGCTCGGTGATCGCGTCGAGGGCGCGGACCTGGCCGCTCCACCGGTCGTCCTGCCGGACTTCCACCACAAGTCGAAGATGGAGCTGCCGTCGAGTGTCACGGTCGCCACGAACGGGACGATCCGGCCGGACCTGACGAGTTCGTCCGTGAACTGCGGCATGGCACTGATCGCGGTCGACTCCGAGGTGCCGGACGAGAAGGCCGTCGATGTCTTCATGCGGGGTGTCCGTGAGCGCTATCCGTACCCGACCCGGGGTCACGCCGAGCTGAGCCGCAAGGAAGTGGTCAAGGCCGTCCGGGACGGATCCGGGTTCAGCGTCGATCGCTGGGACGCACCGGTCGACGACCTGGAGCGGATCGAAGAGGGTGGGCGGATCGACCTCGAGCGGTACGGCGGAATCGACCGGCTGCGGTCCGAACTGCCCGGTGTCGCCTTCCAGTTGGCCCGGTATCGCTTCGGCACCGTTGGACCGTCCAACCATTTCGTCGAGCTGCAGCGGGTCGAGGAGGTCTTCGACCCCGAGCGAGCCCGCAGGCTCGGCGTCACCGAGGGACAGTTGACGATCCAGTACCACGGCGGTGGTGGGGTGTTCACCGGTGAGATCGGGCGCCTGTTCTTCCGCCGCAAGGACTACCCACGGCAGATCAAGGCCGTCAACGCCGCGCTGAAGCCGTGGTTCCACCTGCGCTCGGCGCGATCGTTCGCGCAGCTGAAGGCCAGGCTGGGCCTGTACTTCACCGCCGGTTGCACACCGCTCGATCTGACCAGCGACGAAGGACAGCGGCTGATGCTGGCGACGGCCGCCGCGATGAACTACGGGTTCGCCTTTCGGACTGCGACGTACGCCGCCTTGCGCCGGATCGCATCCGAGTCGTTCGGCGGTGCCACCGGTCGCCTCGTGGTGGACTCGCCGCACAACAGCATCTACGAGGAGCCGGTCGGGAGCCGCACCGGAGTCGTCCACCGGCACAACTCCTGCCGGGCCTTCCCGGCGTCGATGATGCCTCCGGGGACGACGTTCGCCGACACCGGACAGGCCGTCCTGCTGCCCGGGACGCACCGGACGTCGAGCTACCTCGCGGTTGCCGGTGACAGCGCTGCCGCCAGTCTCTACTCCGCCTGCCACGGCGCCGGCACGGTCGTGTCCGATCTCGTGGCGCGCGGGTTGTCCGCGAACGACCCGTTCAAGCGGAAGACCCTTCGCTATCGGTACGACGACGGCGCGCCGAGCGACGCCTGGCACTTCGACGACCGCGGTGTGAATGCCGCGCTCGACGTCCTCGTCCGCAACGGACTGGTCAAGCCGGTCGCGCGGATGCGGCCCATCGCGGTTCTGCACTGACGGTTCGAACGCGGGAGAGATCATGGAGAAACGGCTACGGAGCTTGGTGGCCGGGACGGTCATGATCATGACCGCGTCGCTGCTGTCGTTCGCCACCGCAGGTCCGGCGGCGGCTGTGGGCACCGGTTACTTCGTCAACAACACAGTGACCTGCAGCGACACCGGAGCCGGCACCCAGGCGGCGCCGTTCTGCACGATTGCCCAGGGCACCAAGAAGGCGATCGTCGCGGGTGACACGGTGCACATCGCTCCTGGCACCTATCGTGAACAGATCACCGTCGGGGCATCGGGTACGGCGACGGACCCGATCACCGTGACCGGTGACGGCCCCGGCGTCATCGTGCTCGGCACCCGCGCCGTGGGCGGCGCCACGTTGTGGACGGCAACCAGCACATCAGCGTGGAGCACCCCGTATGCGCCGCCGTCGGTACCACGCCAGGTCTTTCTCGACGGCCAGCGACTCGCAGCGGCCGCATCCGCCACCACGACCACTCCCAACAGCTGGTTCTACGACGCCACCGCGAAGGTCTTGTACGTCGACATCGGTGGTGCCAACCCCGGTGACGGCCACGAGATCGAGGCCGGCGCCCAGTCGTTCGGCGTCACCACGACCAGCCGCCAGAACGTTGTCATCAGCAACCTTCAGTTCGTCCGGCCGAACCTGGCCGGGGTCCGGCTGCTGTCCTCGTCCGCGATCACCGTCGACCACGTGACGGCGTCGCAGTCCGCAAGCAACGGCGTTCTGGTCGACACCTGCCCGAGCAGCTCGATCAAGATCACCGCGGCCGCGGTCGACGGCTCGCTGTCCACCGGCATCCGGCTCTCGGCTTCGAGCGGTGTCACCGTCAGCGGGTCGACGAGTCACCACAACGGGTTGCACGGGATCGGCCTGTCGACCTCGACGAACAACGTGATCACCGGCAACACGACGTACGCGAACACCTCGGTCAACCCGAACGCCACGTCGGCCGGCATCGACGTGAACACCAACTCGCCTGACAACTCGGTCATCGGCAACGTCACGTATCAGAACCAGGACACCGGCGTGCAGGTGTACTCCGGCAGCCATCGGGCGTTGGTCGCGCGGAACATCTCCTACGGGAACGGCGACCACGGCTTCGACACCTTGTCTTCGACGGGTGTGCGGTATCTCAACAACACGTCGTACGGCAACCGTCGCGACGGCATCTCGGTCGAGGGCAACTCGACCGGCGCCACCGTGGTCAACAACCTGCTGGTCGACAACGGGACCACGGCCACCGAATTCGACCTGTACGTCGATGCCGGGTCGTACAGCGGCTTTACCGCGGACTACGACACCGCCTACAACCACAGCACCGCGTCGTCGACCAAGGTCAACGGCACGATCTACAAGACGCTGGCAGCGTTTGCAACGGCGACCGGGCAGGAGAGCCACGGGCAGTCCGTGGACCCGGACTTCGCCGACGCCGGATCTGCGGACTTCCGGCTGACCGGGGGATCTGCGGCCGTCGACTCGGCGAATGCCGGGGTCACCGGCTTCGCAACGACCGATCAGGCAGGCAATCCGCTCGCGGACGACCCGATCGTGCCCGACACGGGGAGCGGGAGCCCGACGTACGCCGATCGTGGCGCGCTCGAGTTCCAGCCGTCTCCAGGCGTTACGAACTACGCTCCGCACGCGGCCGTCGTCCTCGACCCGCCGGCGGTGAGCTCGCCGCCGTCGGTCCCGGTGACGGCTGATGCGAGCGGATCGTCGGACGCGGACACGGCCGGGATCTCGTCGTACACCTTCGACTTCGGTGACGGAACGGTCGTCGGGCCGCAGGCGGCGTCCACCGCGACGCACAGCTTCGGAGGTCCAGGTACGTACGCCGTCACGGTGACGGTCACTGACTCCGCCGGAGCGACCGACACCGCGACCGCACAGGAAGTCGTCAGCAGCCGGGCGACTCAGACCTACTCGGTCGAACAGACCAACCCGACTTGCAGCGACACCGGACCCGGCAGCGTGGCAACGCCGTTCTGCACGATCGGCGCCGCGACCAAGAAGGCACTCGCAGGCGACACCGTCCTGGTCGGCCCCGGTCAGTACCGGGAGCAGGTCCAGATCACGGCCAGTGGTCAACCCGGTGCGCCGATCACCCTGCGCGCGACCTCGCCATCCACGGTCATCCTGGGCACCGACGACGTGTCGGACGCCGCCGGCTGGACCGCGACTACGACCACTGCGTGGAAGCACGCGTTCACACCGGTCCCAGCGCAGGTCTTCCTCGACGGTCAGCCGTTGGCCAAGGCAACCAGCAGTACGACGACCACGGCAGGCACCTGGTTCTACGACACCACCACGTCCACCCTGTACGTCGACACCGGCGGAACGAACCCGGCGACGGGACACACGGTCGCGGCCGGTGCCCGCAGCTTCGGCATCCTGCTCCGCCAGGTGACCGACGTCAACGTGACCGGTTTCGCCGTCCGTCAGACCAACCTGACCGGCGTGTACCTGGACCGCGTGCAGCGGGTCGCGCTCAGCACGCTGGACATCGCCCAGGCCGGTGCACACGGCGCCACGGTCGACGCCTCCTCGAATGCCACGCTGGACGGCATCCAGGCCGCATCGAATGTGTCGATCGGGGTCCGATTCTTCAACTCGACCGACAGCGTCCTGCGCTCGTCCGCCACGCACGACAACAACTTCCACGGCGTCAGCGTCCAGGGCAGCACGCGAGTCACCGTCACCGGCGTGACGTCGTACAAGAACAAGCGACTCGGAACGCGGGTCGCCACCGGCATCGACGTCTCGTCCTCGTCCCAGCAGGTCGTGGTCGACGGGAATACGACCTACGGCAACGACGACTCCGGGGTCGAGGCCTACACCGGTTCGACCGGTACGACGATCCGCCGCAACGTCACCTACGACAACGGTGACCACGGCATCGACAACTCGAGTGCGCCCGGCTCGATCGTGATCGCCAACACGGTGGTCGGCAACGGGACCGCCGGGATCAACTTCGAGGGCGGCTCCAGTGGCGCCGTCAGCCGGGACAACGTCACGATGGACAACGCGGTCGGCAGCACCCGCACGATCGGTGAGATCCGGGTCGACGAGTCGTCGAGCCCAGGTTCGACCCTTGACCGCGACCTGGTCTTCCAGACCGCGACGACCGGACCGCTGTTCGAGTGGGCCTCGCAGCCCTACACGACGCTGGCCGCGTTCCGGACCGCCAGCGGACAGGAGCCGACGGGCAAGGCGGCGGATCCGCGCTTCGCGGCACTCGCCACCCGCGACCTGCATCTGACCAGCACGTCGCCGGCGATCGATGCCGCCGACACGACGCCCACGGCCTGGACTTCCGCGGATCGCGACGGTGTCGCGCCCGCCGACGACCCAGCCGTCGCCAACACGGGTGTCGGACCTGTCGCCTTCGCTGACCTCGGCGCCTACGAGTACGCCGGTCCCGCAGCGGTGGCGACTGTCAGTCCGGCCAGTGGTTTCGCGCCGCTGGACGTGACCGTGGATGCATCGGCCAGTGCGGGTCTCGCTGCGCCGCTCACGTCGTACCGGATCACCTGCGGCAACGGCACGGTGCTGAATCAGCCCACTGGCGTGTGCAGCTACACAGCCGCTGGAACGTTCACGCCGAGCGTCATGGTGACGGACTCGGTGGGACGCACGGACACCTGGACCAGCCCGGCGATTCAGGTCAAGCCGAACGGCAAGCCGACGGCACGACTGTCCGCGAACCCGACCCAGGCGTACCGGCCGCAGCAGGTCGTACTCGATGCGAGCGCGTCGTCCGACGCCGACGGCCGGCCGCTGGCGAGCTACACGTTCGACTGCGGGAACGGGCAGACGACCGGCGCGATCACCACATCGACGACGACCTGCGACTACCAGAACGCCGGCACCTTCACTGCTGCCGTGACGGTGCAGGACACCGCAGGCCTCACCAGCAAGGCCACAGTGAAGGTCAAGATCCTCGCCGACGTGGCACCGACCGCGGCGCTGACGGTGACGCCGTCGAGTGTTCGACGCGGCCAGACGGTCACCGCCGACGCGTCCGGATCGACCAGCGTCGACAAGTCGCCGATCGCGACCTACCAGTTCAACTGCGGCACGGGTACGGCGAAGCCGCCGCAGACGACTCCGACGACGACCTGCACCTACAGCTCTACAGGTCAGTTCACTGTCCGGGTCACGGTGACCGACACCGTCGGGCTGTCCAGTTCCGTGACGAAGACAGTGCAGGTCACGCAGTGATGCACGGCAACAGAGGAAGGGCGCAACGATGACGATCGAAGAGATGTTCCGCCGGATCGTGCGAGCCCATCTGGGGATCATCCTCGCCTGCATTCTGATCCCGGTCGTCGCGGTCGCCGTTCTCGACGCGAAGCGGCCTGACCCGACGGTCGCCTCGATCCGCCTCCAGGTCGTCTCCGGCTCACCGAAGTCGGCCACCGAGGCGGAGGGTATGAACAGCCGCGTGCTGGCGGTCGCGACCACTCCGAGTCTGTTGCAGGCCGCGCTCATGGCGGCCGACGTCCAGCGAGACGTGCGCACCTACGCCGTGAACAACGTGTCGGCCCAGCGCCTCGGCGAGTCCTCGGTGGTCGAGCTGAGCGTGACCGACGACGATCCAGTGGCGGCTGGACCGATCGTGTCGGCGCTGGCGACCCGTGTCGCCCTCTTCATGAACCAGGGCGATCAGAGCACTTACCAGGACACCGTTGCCGACCTGACGGATCAGATCAAGACCGCCACCGCGGACCGGGACAAGCTGGTCGCGCGGCTGCGTGGTATCGCAGATATCACCGCCCGTGCGGATCTGCAGGTGCAGATCCAGTCGGCGAACCTGCTGCTGTCGCAGCTGTCCAGCCAACGGGCCACCCTGATCACCGATGCGGCCACTCGTGACCACGTGGTGCTGATCGGGAACACGCCGGCGACCCGTCAGGTCCAGAGCTCGATCCTGCCGCAACTCGCCCTGGCCTTCTTGCTCGGTCTCGTGCTCGGTCTGACGGCCGCGACCGTCACCGAGACGTTCCGGCCGCGCGTCAACGGCGTCCGCGCACTGGCGCGGCTGTTGCAGGCACCGGTCCTCGGCAAGTCGGGCGAAGATGTCGGCTCCCTCGGCAACACCATGGCGCTCGCGGCGCGTCGGCAGGGTGTCGACACCGTCGTACTGATGGGCGCGGACGAAGGCGACGCCGAGACGGTCAGCAAGCTGTTGTTCACGCTGTCCGGACGGGCGCCGACGGCGCACAAGGTGAAGCAGCCGACGACCGGTCACGACGACGAGAGCTCGGTCTTCGACCTGGAGAACTCCGGACTGACACCGTTCACCGATGTCCGGTTCACGGGCTTGTCGGCGGTGACTCCGGAGGACGAGATGACGGCTGGAGTCGTCGTCGTGTCCAGCGGCACGGCGCTGATGCGGCGCCTCGACGACCTCGACGACGTCTTGAAGGCGGTTCGCTGGCCGGTGCTGGGCCTCGTCGAGGGTCCGCGCCGGCGCCGGTTCGGCAGGCTGCTATGAGTACGACGCTGCTCCACACCGCAGGCAATCGCGTCGCGGTGCGTGGGTCGGAGACCGTGGTTCGGTCGCTCACCGCGGCGGCCGGCGGATCGGAACGGAGCAGCCTTGCGGCTGCCGACGTACCGAATGTCGTTCTGTCGATGGAATCGGACCGACATCCCTTCACGACCGAAGGATTCGAGGTCGTGACCCGCGGAGCTTGGGCCATCGGCTCCAGCGATGTCGTCCTGGAAAGCGTTGGCGGCTCGGGCTTCGACCAGCGGTGGGTGGTCGAGGCCGACGGGCTCCGCATCACGAGCCGGTGGCGGCCGTCGTTGCAGGAGGCCGCCGTCGCGCGGCTTCTGCCTGCCAGACACCGTGCCCTCAGCAGTCAGGTGTTGCTGCACTACCCGGCGCTATGGTTCGCCGTCCAGCGAGGATTCGTACCGCTGCATGTGTCCGTTGTGGAGATCGGCGGGGTTGTGGTCCTGCTGGCCGGGCCGGGCGGTGTCGGCAAGTCCACCCTGGTGTCTCGCGCACTGGCGGACGGTGCCCGGGCGACTTGCGACAACCTAGCGGTCTGCGACGGCGCCACCGCCTATGGGGTGGCGGAGCCATTGAGGCTCGCGACGGGGGCC
>JGI10216J12902_103825200_pt1 | contig 18113 bp, 17 predicted proteins | sample KanNatreferecore_FD_12902 | JGI IMG/M metagenome (IMG submission 12902)
AAACGGCTGCCGACCATTCTCCCGCCGCTGACGCTCGATGAGGCGCTGGAGACGACGAAGATTCACAGCATTGTGGGATTGCTCTCCGCCGGCCAGGCGCTGGTCACGCAACGCCCCTTTCGCGCGCCGCACCACACGGCGAGTGACGCGGGATTGCTTGGCGGCAACATCAATCCCACGCCAGGAGAGATTTCGCTCGCGCACAATGGAGTGTTGTTCCTCGATGAACTGCCGGAGTTCAAACGCAGTGTGCTCGAAACGATGCGGCAGCCGTTGGAAGAAGGCCGCGTCACAATTTCGCGCGCGGCGGGGACGATGACGTTCCCTTCGCAGTTCATGCTGGTGGCGGCAATGAACCCGACGCCCGACGGAAAAATGCCGCACGAGTCGCGCAGTTCGCCGCGTGAAATTCAGAATTATCTCGGACGCATTTCCGGTCCGCTGCTCGACCGCATCGATCTGCACGTCGAAGTGCCGCAGGTGAAGTTCCGCGAGATGACGGGGGAAAAGAACGGCGAAACGTCGGCGCAAATTCGCGAGCGCGTCATTGCGGCGCGCCAACGGCAGCACGCACGATTCAAAGGCTCGCGCATCACTTGCAACGCTCGGATGGGCACGCGCGAGCTGAAGAAGCATTGCGCGCTCGATGAGTCAGCAAACGAATTGCTCAAGTTCGCCATGGCCGATCTGAATCTCAGTGCGCGCGCCTACGATCGCATTCTGAAAGTGGCGCGGACGATGGCCGACCTGGCCAGCACCGAAGACGTGCGCGGCGAACACGTCTCCGAGGCGATTCAATACCGCTCGCTGGATCGACAATTGTGGACGTAGCGAAACAAGACAAAGCTTGATTCCGAATTATTCGATAGCAACATTGACGCGGTCTTCGACTAAGCGATTTTGATTTATGGCCGACATTGCGAACAAATATCCGGACAGCGTGGCCGGGAAATACTACGTCGATAATCAGTGCATCGATTGCGATTTGTGCCGTGAAACCGCGCCCGCGAATTTCAAGCGCAATGACGACGGTGGTTATTCCTTCGTTTACAAGCAGCCGGAAAATGACGAAGAGGAAAAGCTCTGCAAGGAGGCCAAGGAAGGCTGCCCGGTCGAGGCGATTGGCGACAACGGCGGATAGAACAGTCGTGAAATCCTGAAAAGCTGAGATTCTGCAAATTCGGAATTTCAGCTTTTTAGCTTTCAGCTTTTTCCACAGCCCGACGGAGAATTTCCAGCGCCTGTTGCGAGGTCACGTACTTGAACGTCTCGCGGTCGTATTGGTTCAGGAATTTGTAAACACGAGAGCCGTTCGCGTCCGCAAAGCCGATGAACACGGTGCCGACTGGCTTCTCGTCGCTTCCGCCGTCCGGTCCGGCGATGCCCGTCACGGAAATCGCGAAATTCGCTCCGCTAATCCGTCGAGCGCCTTCCACCATCTCTCGCGCGGTCTCTTTGCTGACGGCGCCGTGTGCCGCGAGCGTCGCTTCGCTCACGCCGAGCCATTTGCTCTTGGATTCGTTCGCGTAACTAACTGCCCCGCCCCAAAGCACTGCCGACGCCCCAGGCACGTTGGTGATTCGGTTCGCGATGTAGCCGCCCGTGCAGGACTCAGCGAGCGCCAGCGTTTGTTTCCTTTCTGTGAGCAGATGAATGAGGGTGGTTTCGAGTTGTTCGTCGTCCACACCGAACACGTGATCACCAATCAGCCGGCGAACAATCGACTCCGCTTCAGCGACGTTCTCTTGTGCGCCGCAACCGCGCCCGATGAAACGAACATCGACCTCGCCCGTGCGCGCGCAATAGCCGAGTTCAAGGCCAGCATCGGTCAGATGCTTAAGTTCCGGCGCGATGATTTCCTCGACGCGCGATTCACCGAGGCCGGTCGTTTTCAAAACACGGCAGACGAACTCCGTTTCGCACGGAAGGTTTTGCTTCAGCAACGGCACCACTTGTTCGGTGAACATTGGACGTAGTTCGCGCGGCGGGCCGGGCAGCATCACGAGCATTGTCGAAGCGTTACGAAATCTTCCCGCAGGCACCTCGATGACGAGGCCCGGCGCGGTCCCATGCGCGTTCATCAGCACCAGCGCGCCGCACGGCACGAGCGCCTGCACTTTCACGCTCTCCGGCATTGGGCGATTGCGTGACGTGAAGAAATGAAGGATACGTTCCAGCACTTCGTTGTTTCGTTCGAGTTCCACGCCCAATAGCTCGGCTACGAGATCGCGCGTGCGATCGTCGCTCGTCGGGCCAAGTCCACCGGTGGTCAGAATCAAGTCAGCACGCGCGAGCGATTCACGGAGAGCGGACTGAATCTGTGGACCTTCATCGGAGATAGCGAGTTGCCGGGCGACAACGTAGCCGAGATCGGAAAGCTGGCGGCAAAGCCATTGCTGGTGCGTGTTGAGGACGCGGCCGAGCATGAGTTCGCTGCCAGTGTTGATGATTTCGATCTGCACGGGACGGAAGCATTGCAAAGGCAGAGCGAGTTTGAAATGCAAACGCGCTCCGTCGCGTTGACTTGAACTCGCGCTGAAATATAGTGCGCCCGTGCCGTGTGCGACCAAACAAGCCGCCAAAGACCGCTTCATCGCGTTCCTCGCGACGAAGAGCCTCCGCATGACTTCGCAGCGGCACGCGATCATTGACGCAGTCTTCAGCACTGAAGAGCACTTCACCGCGGAACAATTGCTCGATTGGTCGCGCGAGCGGGACAGGTCGGTTTCACGCGCCACCGTCTATCGCACGTTGCCGTTGCTCACCGAGAGCGGGCTGGTGCGCGAAATGGATTTCGGCAAAGACTACAAATTCTACGATCCGAATTACGCCGAACACCCGAACCACAACCACATCATTTGCGAGGACTGCGAAAAAATCGTGGAATTCGAGAGCGACCAGATTTCCCGCCTCGAGAACGAGATCTCCCACAGGCTCGGCTTTGCGGTGAAGACTCAACGATTGCAGATCACGGCCAGTTGCGAGGAGCTGAAGCGACGCGGCACGTGCGCGAAGAAGTGCTCGTAAGCAGCGCTCTGGCCGTTAACCTCCCGCCCCATGCAACCCACCAGTGGATCGCAAACGCGTGTGCAATTCGGTCACGCGGATTCAACTCACCGCCGACAGTTCGCCAGCGACAACTACGCGGGCATCTGTCCTGAAGCATGGCTCGGGATGGAAGAAGCCAACGCCGGACACGAGCGGAGCTACGGCGATGACAAGTGGACCGAGCAGGCATCCGATCTCATTCGCGAGATTTTCGAGACTGACTGCGAAGTGTTTTTCGTCTTCAACGGCACAGCGGCGAACTCACTCTCGCTCGCGTCGCTTTGCCAGTCGTATCACAGCATTCTTTGTACGGAGGTCGCGCATGTGGAAACGGACGAGTGCGGCGCGCCGGAGTTTTTTTCCAACGGAACCAAGATGCTGCTCGTGCCGGGCGTGAATGGGAAAATCGATCCGGCAGGAGTTGAACGCATGGTGAAGAAGCGCACGGACATTCATTACCCGAAGCCGCGCGTGGTGAGCCTCACACAAGCGACTGAACTCGGCACGGTTTACACGCCGGATGAAGTCAAATCGGTCTGGGCGAAAGCAAAATCTCACGGTTTGCGCATGCACATGGATGGCGCGCGTTTCGCGAATGCCGTCGCGTCGCTCGGCTGCGCGCCCAAGGAAATCACGTGGCAGGCCGGCGTCGATGTTCTTTGCCTGGGTGGCACGAAGAACGGAATGGCGGTGGGCGACGCCGTGGTGTTCTTCAATCGCGACCTCGCCGCTGAGTTCGATTATCGGTGCAAGCAAGCGGGGCAACTTTCCTCGAAGATGCGTTTCCTCTCCGCGCCCTGGGTGGGAATGCTGAAGGACGGCGCGTGGCTGCGAAATGCGAAACACGCCAACACGATGGCCGAGTATCTCGAAAAATCTTTGCAGTCGCTTCCCGACGTGAAGTTCCTGTCGCCGCGCCAGGCCAATGGCGTCTTCGCTGAGCTGCCGCGCAAAGCCATCGAAGGTCTTTGGGCGAAAGGCTGGATGTTTTACACGTTCATCGGTGCGGGCGGTTGCCGGTTGATGTGTTCGTGGGACACGCGGCTGGAGGATGTGGATGCTCTGGTCGGTGATTTGAAGCAACTCCTCTGAAGCTCCTCCCCTCGCTGTGAGAACAGGATTGCGGGCAATCCATGAACCGCACAACACTCCCTCATGCACCTGCTTCGACAGGCATCCGTCGCTGCTTTGATCACGAGCGCCTTTTTCAGCTTCGCCACCAACGCCGCCAGCGCACGCAAGCCCAACGTGATCTTCATCGCGGTCGATGATTTGAACAACCATCTCGGTTGCTACGGAAACAGCATCGTGCAATCGCCGAACATCGACCGGCTGGCGAAGAGCGGCGTACGGTTTGACCGCGCTTACACGCAATTTCCGCTGTGCAGTCCGAGTCGTGTGTCGATGCTCACGGGGTTGCGGCCCGACACCACACGCATTTACGATCTGCAAAAGGATTTTCGGAAGGAGACCAATATCCCGCACGTCGTGACGATGCCACAACTTCTGCTCGGCAATGGCTGGTACGTCACGCGCGTTGGCAAGATGTTCCACTACGGCGTGCCCGGAAATATCGGCGAGGCGGGACTCGACGATCCGCTCTCCTGGCAACTCGCGATTTTCCCGCGCGGGCGCGATAAGGATGAGGAGGACAAAGTCATCAATCTCAATCGCGGCCAGCCCAACCCGGAGCGTCCACAACGTGCCCCCGGCGTCCCGCCGGGTTCGGGTGGACGGAGAGCCCGGCAAGATGCCGGGGGCACGTTGACGAATCGCAACCAGCCGCGGCAAACAAACCAACTCGGTGCCGCGCTCGCTTGGCACGAATCCGAAAGCGCGGACGAAGAATTCACCGACTCGCTCGTCGCTGACGAAGCGATTCGACTCATGGAAGAGAGCAAGGAACGTCCATTCTTCCTCGGGGTTGGTTTCTATCGTCCGCACGTTCCCTGGATTGTCCCGAAGAAATATTTCGAGCTGTATCCATTGCAAAAGATTTCGTTGCCCTTCAACCCGGCCGACGATCGCGACGATATTCCGCCGCCGGCGCTTTGGGTGAAGCGATGGAATTACGGGCGCACGGATGAAGAAGTGCGCGGAGCCATTCGCGCCTACTACGCCTCGATCACCTACATGGACAAACAAGTGGGCCGCGTCCTCGACGCGTTGGATCGGCTCGGCCTGCGGGAAAACACGCTCGTCATTCTATGGGGCGATCACGGCTGGCACCTCGGTGAGCACGGCTCGTGGCAGAAGCAAAGCCTGTTCGAAGAATCCGCGCGCATCCCACTCATCATCCGCGCACCGGGTATGAAAGGAAATGGCCGGGGATGCGCCCGCATTGTCGAGTCCATCGACCTTTACCCCACGGTCGCGGAGTTTTGCGGAGTGAAGCCGCCGAAGAATCTTCCCGGCAAAAGTCTGATGCCTCTCCTGAAGAACCCGGAGAAGAGCTGGGACCGCCCGGCTTACACGCAGACCAGGCGCGGGAACACGAACGATTTCTTCATGGGCTACAGCGTGCGCACAGATCGCTGGCGTTACACCGAATGGGACAATGGCGTGCGCGGCGCGGAGCTTTACGATCACAAAAACGATCCGCGCGAATTCACCAACTTGGCTCGCGAGGAGAAGTATGCCGGCCAGGTGAAAGAGATGAAGAAGCTGCTGGAGCGCGCCAGGACAAGGTAGGGCGGTGTCCTCACCGCGCCGGGGCGACATACTCGAAAGCTGAGGCGCTGGTTGATATGGAACGACGGCGCGCTGAGGACAGCACGCCCTACCTTCACAACCTTCCCGGCGCGACGCCTACTGCGATAATGCTGCACGCCTGGATCGCGTTCAGTCCCAGCCGCTCGCACTCTGCCAGCACTGCATCGGACTCCGTGCCAGGATTCAGGAATAGTTCGTCGCAACCGCGCGCAGCGATGTCCGGCAAAATCTTCATCAGTCGCGGCGGTGGAATGTAAACCGTGATTGTCTTTGGGCGCACGGGAACGTCCTTGATGCTCGCGAAAGTTTTCAGCCCCTCCACTTCCGGCTCATTGGGGTTCACGGGATAAACGGTGTAGCCCTGCTGCAAAAACGCCCGCACTGCTTTGTTGCCCCACTTGTCCCGATTGCTCGACGCGCCGATGACTACCACGGTTTTCATCAACGCGCAATGTGGGCGCGAGCGCAACGAGAGGCAAGCGCGCGTCGATTCACGGCAGCAGCCGAACGATTGTCGCGGGCCGCCGGCCACTGAATTCCAACGGCGGGCCATACAAGAGAATCTTCCCATCGCGCAACACGAGCATTCGAAATACCCAATTGGGCTGCAGCCCAATAGGCGACGGCGGAGTGAAGGTTTCGTCAAGCGATCCGTCAGTGTTCAGACGTTGAAAGCGGAAAATGGTCGGTGTGGTTTCATCCTGAACAGACGCGGCGAACTCATGATACCACGCCACGATGAGCACTTTGCCGTCGGGTTGGGCGGCGATGGTGAAATTGTCGATGCCTTCGCTGAGGACGTTCGTGGGGTAATAGCTGAAGCTGGCAAACGACCCCGGCGGTCCGCGCCGCCAAATGAGCCAGTTGGTCCTGCTGACTGATCGGCCGTTCTCCCAGTTCCATTGGAGGAATGTTCCTCGACCGTACGCGTAAAAGGTGCCGTCCCCGGGATTGGCGACGCCGATGTAGCCCGCAGTTTGGAAGATATTACCGGTTTGGACCGTGCCGTCGCGAGAAATGAAATAAGTCATATAGTTAGCGTAGCGAAAACTGTCTATGACGCCACAGGCAGAGTCGTCGGGACCGATTACAGGTTGCGATGGATATTCCCAGCGGGCGGTCAGCAGCAGAAAGTTGGTGCTGATTTCGCCTTTCGGACTCATCAGGCGCAGCGAGCCACCATCGCGAACGTGGGGATTGCCGCCGACAAATAGAACAGAACCATTGCTGCGAATGCCGGCAATTGGGCCAATACGCGGAAAGATTTTCGGCAAGAGACGGCCATGCCGACTGAGCAATAAAATGTTGGTTCGAGGATGGCCGCGGTAACTTTCGAATCCGCCAGTGACAATGATCTTGCCATCGGATCGCTGTCGCATAGCCGTGAGATAAGGGTGAGTTACCTCGTTGCTCTCCCATTGAACGGTGCGAAACTTCTGGTCAAGACTGCCGTCCCTATTCAGACGCACGATTGACCAACGAAGGGCATAGAGGTCGCCCGATGTGCCCATGACGAGCAGCTTGCCATCGGACTGCTCGGAGATGAGGCGAACAAAGAAGTTGGTGTCGAGCCCGAACCGAAAGCTCTCGTCCAGAGAACCGGACTGAGCAAAGAGATTGATGCACAAGAAGACCCCAGGCAAAAACGCCATCCCCCTCATAGATGCAAAACCATTGCACAGTCGGCTCGGTGCGCAACTGCGGGCGCGTCGTGAGGGAGGTAAACTTCCATTTGCGTGGAGCCATTGTTACGCTACTTTGCGCGCCCGCTGACCGGAAATGGGTGGTTGACACTCGCATCTCGTTTTGATGCTATCTCCGGCCCTTTGGAAGTTGGAGGGACGAGTTCCATGAGTCCCGAACTGTTCAGGCAATAATGTCAGGGACTCGTGGAACTCGTCCCTCCACGGGAGAAAAGAAAGATTTTATGTACGCAGTCATTGAGACAGGCAGCAAACAGTATCGCGTCGCGCCGGGCGACACGATCGAAGTGGAATCGATCGAGGGCGAGGAGGGCAAAGAGGTCACTTTAGACCGCGTCCTTTTCGTCGCGAATGAAGGAAAGTTTTCCGTCGGCGTGCCGATAGTTGACAAAGCGGCGGTCGTGGCCGATGTGGTAAAGCACACCCGCGGGCCGAAGCTCATCGCCTTCAAGATGAAGCGCCGGAAGGGCTATCGCCGCACGGTGGGGCACCGCCAGGAGTTGACGGTGTTGAAGATTAAAGAAATCAAGGTCTAGTTATGGCACATAAGAAAGGTCAAGGCAGCGTCCGCAACGGGCGCGACAGCGTCAGCAAACGTCTCGGCGTGAAGCGGTTCGGTGGCGAGCACGTCACGGCGGGCAGCATTCTGGTGCGGCAGCGCGGCACGAAGTTCATTGCCGGGCAAAACGTAGGCACGGGTCGCGATTGGACTCTGTTTGCGCTCGTGGATGGCAAAGTTCTGTTCGACAAACAAAGTCATCGCGTGAACGTGGTGGCGGATGGCACCGGGCAGAATAATTAGCGCACGCGTAAACTGATTTGAAGGGCGAGGCCGGCCGGTCTCGCCTTTTTTGTTTCCTCACGCAAAGTCGCCAAGGCGCGAAATGTTTTGTTCTTCTTGGCGGCTTTGCGACTTTGCGTGAGGTTAATTAAGTTCCAGACGGCATGTTCATCGACGAAATCAAAATTTACGCGCGCGCGGGCCACGGCGGCAAAGGCGCGGTGGCATTTACCCGTGAAGCATATCGGCCAAAGGGGGGACCGAGCGGCGGCAATGGCGGCCGGGGCGGCGACGTGATTCTGGAGGCAAGTCACGACCTGAACAATTTGATCAATCAGTATTATCAGCCACGACTGATTGCTGAAGACGGCGAGCAGGGCCTGGGCAAGGGTATGGATGGCCACGCGGGGAAAGACATCATCGTAAAAGTCCCGTGCGGGACACTCGTATGGAAACTGCGCGATCTGAAACCAGTGGAAGCAGACGACGAAGCAGATGATCGGAAGCAGAAGGGGTCTGTTCGCAATGTCATTTCGTCGAGCACGGGGAAGCGCCCGGTCATTCGCAGCGCCGGTGGAATGCAGGCGATGGAATACAATCTTGAAGATGAAGACGAGGCGACGCTTGCGCATGACGAGGAGAAGGGTGAGTTAGTTGCGGATTTGACCGCGAACGGCCAGCGCTTTGTGTTATGCAAAGGCGGGCGCGGCGGTTTGGGAAATCGGAACTTTGCGACGGCGGTTCGGCAAGCGCCGCGCTTTGCGCAGCCAGGCGAGGCGGGCGACGAGGCGGAATATCTTTTTGAACTGCGTATCATCGCGGAGGTGGGGCTGGTCGGATATCCGAACGCGGGCAAGTCCACGTTGCTCTCGGCGATATCTAAGGCACGTCCGAAGGTGGCGCCGTATCCGTTCACGACGCTGCACCCGCAGATTGGAATCATGGAGTATCCCGATTATCGCCGCATCGTCGTGTGTGATGTGCCGGGGTTAATCGAAGGCGCGCACAACAATGTTGGGCTGGGTCATAAATTTCTTCGCCACATTGAGCGGTGCAAAGTTCTTGTGCTGTTGCTCGACATGGCCGGCACGGACGCACGCGCGCCGTGGGATGATTACAATCAGTTGCTCAGCGAGTTGGAGCTTTACGATCCGGCGCTCGTGGACAAGCCGCGGCTCGTCGTAGCGAACAAAATGGACGAGGCGGAAGCAGAGGCGAATTTGAAAAAATTCAAACAGCGCGTGCGCAAGGTTCCAGTGCTTCCCATCGCCGCAGCTTTCGACGAAGGTTTGGACAAATTTCGAAAAGAGATTCGCGCAGCGGTCGAAGCGACAGAAGAACCGGCGCGCCGGGCGCCGAAGTCGCGAGGTAAAGTGAAGTCACGCTGCCGAACAGGCTGAGCAATACCGGTGCGCGCGGTTCTGGCCAACCGCGCCCGTTTCACTTCCAAAACAGTAAGCGGCATCCGATTAGGATAATGAACCCGCCGAAGAGACGCTTCAGATTGTCGGACGAAATGTCTCGTGTGAGCGTCGCCCCGATCCAACCACCAAGGATCGCGCCCGGCACCAGCATCAAGGCGACTGGCCAATTGATGTTGCCCAGCGTTTTGTGACGAATCACTCCGATGATCGCGGTGGGAATGATTACAAGAAGCGAAGTGCCGACGGCCTGTTGCGTGTCGCGGATGGCGAGCGTGGTGAACAGCAGCATCGCCGGCACCATCACAACGCCGCCGCCAACGCCGAAGAGTCCGCTGCTGATTCCGCCGACCAAACCGATGAGCGCCGCGATCACGTAGTTCATGCGCGAAGCGTGGCAGAGGGAATTGAGTTTGGGGAGTTGAGAGTTGAGCGCCGAACGGGCCGTGTTCCCAAATCGCCTTTGCAATTCGTCGTGATGGTTTAAATTCGAGCGAATGGTTTCCGCAGTTCCGAACCCCGCGCTGGATGCGTTTATTGCGCGCGTCGCCCCAGAAATCATTTTCGGAGAAGCGCTGGTGCGGAAGGCTTCGGAGGGTTTTGATTTGCGCAACGCGGCGGACAACAAGGCGATTTCCTTGCGACTCATTACAGCAGATGAATTGCGTGAGATTGCGCAGTTCACGGAGCACAAACAATTTCGGCCATTGAAGAGCGCGCCGAACTTGCGACGCGGGTGGCATTTCCTCGCGCGTAATTCATCGGAATTGGAATTTGCGTTGCAGTGTTTGTATCCAGCCGCGATCGGAGACTGGTTTGCCGCTCAACAGCCGGACCCGCCCGTAACACATTACCGTGATTTCACGGCGCGGCAGACTGGAATGTATCGCGTCGCAGCGATGCTGAGCGACGAGCAAAGCGCCTACGTGGCCCGCGCCGGGTGCCACAAACGGTTTTGCTTGAAGCAGCGGCTGTGGACGGTGGAAGGTCTGCCGCCGGACGGCGCGGGAGAAAAGAGTTTGATTCCCTGCCTTGAACCTTGCGCTGTATTGCTGGAATTTGCGCGAAACGTTGCGCGTTTTGAACAGAGCGAACGTCAAATGGTACCGTTGACTTCAGATGAACTGGCGACAATTGCGGCGGCCCTCGAGAGAACGATTGAAACACCGCGGGCAGAATTGCGCGAAGCAGATTTTGCCGCGCCGGACAATCCGCGCCGCGCACGATGGTTGCTGGAGAAACTGAAACCGATGTTGGCGAAGAAGGATGAGCATGAAGACAAATAAGTGGATGCGAAGAGGCGCGGTCATCGCTGCGTGCGCGCTCGCGCTGTTCTGTTTCGCGGCGGACGAAGAAAAAGAAGGTCCAGCCGACGCGGCATGGAAAGAAGTCCTGAAGGCATTGCGTCCGCCTCCGCCCCCTGCGGATTGGCGCACGAACCAGCCGACCAAAGAGCAGATTGCCGAATACGAAAGGAAAAATGGCGTGCTCGCTGGCCAGGCCGCTGACAAGGCCAAAGATTTTTACACGAAGTATCCGACGCACGCGAAGGCGAAAGAGGCGCGAGGCATGGAGATGCAATTGCTCGGCGTGGCCGTGCAGCTCGGCGACACGAATCGCCAGGCGCAGCTCGATGCGTTGCAGGAGAAGCGTTTGAGCGATCCAACGTTGCCTGCCGATGAAAAATTCAATCTCCGCGCGCAACAGATCGTGAAGATGTTGATGGATGACGGGGCGACAAATCGTTCCCCGGTTTTGGAAAAGGCGGAAAAGGCAATACGGGACTTACAGCAGGAATTCCCAAAACGTGATGAGACTCACGAACTTTTGTTGATGGTCGCGCAAGGCTACTTGGACGTGGACGATGCTCAGAAAGCGCGCGCGATCACCGAAGATGTTGCGAAGAAAGCTTCCGGCGATGCAAAAGAGCAGGCCCAGGCTCAACTTCGCAAGCTTGATCTCATCGGCAAACCCTTGGACCTGAAGTTTACCGACTTAGGCGGCAAGGATGTGAGTCTGAAGAATTACGCCGGCAAAGTAGTGCTGGTGGATTTTTGGGCGACGTGGTGTGGCCCGTGCCGCGCGGCGTTGCCGGAGGTGAAAGAGATATACGCTAAGTATCACGCCAAGGGTTTTGAAATTGTCGGCATCAGTTTTGACAAGGACAAAGACACGCTCGCGAAGTTCGTGGCCGATGAGAATATGGACTGGCCGCAGTACTTCGATGGCCTCGGCTGGGAGAATAAAATCGGGCAGAATTACGAGATCAGTTCGATTCCGACTGTATGGCTCGTGGACAAGAAAGGGAGTCTGCGCGACCTCAACGGACGACAATCACTGGCGGCGAAGGTGGAAAAACTGCTTGGGGAAAAATAGTCCTCCATGGCCGTGGCAAATTGGATTTGGGATGGGAACCGATTTCTCGGCATTGAGTGGCACGTTTGGAAAGTGGTCGGATGGGTCGGTAATGCCGTTTTCTTTTCCCGTTTTTTCGTGCAGTGGATTGCCACTGAAAAGCGCAAGAAGGTCATAGTTCCGATTTCATTTTGGTGGCTTAGTCTGATCGGCTCACTCTTGCTTTTGATTTACGGAATTCATCAACAGGACTCAGTTTTCATTTTCGCGTACGCTTTCACTTGGATTCCGTACATCCGGAACATTTTGATTCACTACCGAAACAAGGCGGCGCAAAGACAATGCCTCGGTTGCGGCACCGATACTGCACAGCAGGCGGTTTATTGCCATCGGTGCGGGTTGAAACTTAAGGGTTAAATCTAAAATCCAGCAGAGTACCGACCTTACCCTGCCTCGTTTTGGTGGACAGATCACGGGCCTTCGCTCCAAAGCAGCTCCGGAAGCGCTCCACGGAATTCTATCAGAGCAATCGCCCAACGCTCATGATCATAACCCCCCCCCGCTTGGCGACTGATGTGCGTCACGTCAGGGTTGAATTGATGGTTGGCTAGCATTCGTTTGGATCGATGGCTGGGAACGGCGACAAGGCCAAGCGGGCCGACCGCTTGGCGTAAGAGCGCAGATTCAGAAATCCAGCAACGCAATTTTTCTTTTGCGCTATAGTTCGTGCTGTTACTTTGGAGTCTCGTGGTTCCAAAAACCGAACATAAGGTTTTAGGAAGAATTCTCTTGCCCGATTCAAGCTTCGCAAACTTTAGCTGGGATGTCGGTGGCACGAGATCCTCGCGATTGTGCAGAAAAGCTGCAACCACGGGCTGTTAGAAGAAATTGGGCATTCTGTCGTGAACGTTAGCTCATACTCAAATGGCGTGGTTGGCCAGTTATTTTGGAATTGATTCTGGAATTGTAACGATAATTCTATTGGGGTCGATTCCTATCCGATCGGGCGTGGAAAGAATTGAGTCGGTATGCATCACTATCCGAAAGTGTACGATGTCATCGTGATTGGGGCTGGCCATGCAGGAATTGAGGCTGCGTTGGCTGCTGCAAAAATGGGCTGTAGTACACTGCTGCTGACAATGAATCTCGATACCGTTGGTCAAATGTCGTGTAATCCCGCAATTGGGGGTTTGGCAAAGGGTCATTTGGTTCGCGAAATTGATGCCTTGGGAGGAGAAATGGGAAGAAGCAGCGACCTGACCGGGCTTCAGTTTAGGATGCTGAATCGAAAGAAAGGTCCCTCTGTTTGGGCACCTCGAGCTCAATGCGACAAGAAAGCCTATCAGTTCCGAATGAAGTGGATTTGCGAAAGGGAACCGAAACTCGACTGCAAGCAGGCACAAACAACGAAGGTTCTCGTTGACGCTAATGGGGTCTATGGGGTCGATACGTCTGTGGGAATCCAATACCTTGGGAAGGTTGTCATCCTCACGACGGGAACCTTCTTGCGTGGACTTATGCATTTGGGACAAAGCAGGCAGGCGGGAGGGCGAGCAGGCGAGGCGTCTGCCAACACTCTCTCTGATTCCTTGAAGGAGCAAGGAATCGAGTTGCAGCGACTAAAAACAGGAACCCCTCCTAGGCTGGATCGCCGGAGCCTCGACCTTTCCCAGACTGAAATCCAACCCGGCGATACCCCTGTTCCTTACTTTACATATTGGAGAGATGATTTGTTCCATGTGGAACAGGAACGCAATTCCATTTCGTGTGCTTATCCGAAGAACTCGGTTTTAGAACGCATTGGCGGTCAACTTCCGTGTTATTTGACTCATACTACCGCCCAAACCGCCGCGCTAATTCGAGAGAATTTGCACAAGTCGGCGATGTACTCTGGCGCCATCGACGGTGTCGGACCTCGCTATTGCCCATCGATCGAAGACAAAATCGTAAAGTTCACGGAAAAGGAACAGCATCAGGTATTCTTGGAACCCGAAGGAATTGCGACTGATGAAATCTACGTAAACGGCCTGTCCACTTCACTGCCATATGAAATTCAAGTACCGGTTGTCCGTACCATCCCTGGCTGTCGCAAAGCAGAGATAATGCGACCAGCATATGCTGTTGAATATGACTTTGCTCCCCCAACCCAGCTCTTTCCATCTCTCGAGAGCAAGCTGTGCCGAAATTTGTTTTGTGCTGGTCAGATAAATGGCACGTCAGGTTACGAGGAAGCAGCAGCTCAAGGACTAATGGCGGGAATCAACGCCGCCCGACGGGTCGCAGGATGTGATGCGCTCGTGCTGAGGCGTGATCAGGCTTACATTGGCGTGCTCATTGACGATTTGACGACCAAAGGCACGTCTGAGCCCTATCGAATGTTTACGTCGCGAGCCGAGTATCGACTACTTCTTCGTCAAGACAATGCAGACATGCGACTAAGCGAAATTGGCTTTAGGATCGGTCTGTTGGCAAAACGCAATTACGATTGTTTTTGCCGAAAGAGGACCGCCATACTTGATGAGATCGATCGTCTCGAGAGAACGAGAGTCGGCAAGGAATCTTTAGCGCAGTTAATCAAACGTCCAGAGGTATCGTATGACAACTTGCCGTTTGGAAATGCCAATTTGAGTGCAGATGTCGCCCTGCAAGTAGAGCTTTCACTCAAGTACGCTGGGTACATTGAACGCCAAGAGAAAGAGGTCGAACGACTCAAGGCCGTTGAATCCAAGATGATCCCCCATTCACTTGACTATTACGAGATAGTTGGGTTGCGCTTTGAGGCCCGTCAAAAGCTCGACGCGATAAGACCTGTCACTGTTGGCCAAGCTTCCCGTATTTCAGGAGTTTCGCCAGCCGACCTTGCCTTGGTTCTGATTCATATGAAGCGCACCGGACAATCAGCACGTTTCCTCGAATGAGCCATTCACCGCACGTACAGTGTCATAACGACCCATATCGGTTTGAACCCGTTGGTTCACAACGATCCCACTAAGTATCTGATTTAGCTTGGTTTAAACCTATATCGTGTGTTCCGGTATTTGTGCTGCTTGGTGTTTGTGCCGTTGAAATTATGGCACTCACTTTATGGCAAAGGTTCTAGGTATTGACTTGGGTACGACCAACTCGTGTATGGCTGTTATGGAAGCTGGCGAGCCGGTTGTATTAGAGAATTCCGAGGGGAAGCGAACGACTCCCTCTGTGGTGGCCTTCACGAGATCTGGCGAACGCCTCGTTGGCGAGGCCGCGAAGCGTCAGGCTGTCACAAACTCGCGCAACACGGTTTATTCGATCAAGCGGTTCATGGGGCGGAAGTTTGATGAAGTTCAAGAGGAAATTAAGCGCGTCCCATACAAAGTTGTCCGTGCCTCCAACGGCGATGCTGCGGTCGAAGTAGAAGTCGAAGGTAAGACCCAGCAGTTCAGTCCGCCCGAAATCTCCGCGATGATTCTCACGAAGTTGAAAACGGACGCCGAGATGCGTCTAGGGGAGAAAATCAGTCAGGCGGTTGTCACTGTTCCTGCGTATTTCAACGATTCGCAACGGCAGGCAACAAAGGACGCAGGACGGATCGCAGGTTTGGAAGTTCTCCGCATTATCAACGAACCGACTGCTGCTTCGCTCGCTTATGGCTTGGACAAAAAGAAAGACGAAGAAATCGCCGTTTATGACTTAGGCGGCGGAACATTCGATATCTCAGTCCTTGAAATCGGTGAAGGCGTTTTTGAAGTGAAGGCCACCAATGGCGACACGCATCTGGGTGGTGATGATTGGGACAACCGCATCATGGATTGGATCCTTGATGAATTCAAAAAAGAACAAGGCATGGATCTGCGCAAGCAACCCGATGCGTTGCAGCGTATCAAAGAAGAGGCGGAAAAAGCGAAAATCGCTTTGTCCAGCGCACAGCAATATGACATCAGTTTGCCATTTATCACTGCCGACGCGAGCGGGCCTAAACACATCAGCGCGAAGTTGACGCGCGCGAAGATGGAGCAGCTTTGCGACGATCTTTTCGAGCGCACGGTCGGTCCGGTGCATGCCTGTTTGAAGGATTCGGGGATGACCGCAAGCGATATTGATGAACTTGTGCTCGTTGGCGGAATGACACGCATGCCGCGTGTGGTTGAAACGGCGCGCAAGCTTGTCAATAAACAGCCGCACCAAGGCGTAAACCCGGACGAAGTCGTCGCAGTCGGTGCGGCCATCCAAGGTGGAGTCCTCAAGGGAGAGGTGAAAGACGTGTTGCTGCTCGACGTCACGCCGTTGTCCTTGGGCATCGAGACGCTGGGAGGGGTATTCACAAAGCTCATTGAGCGCAACACAACAATCCCGACACGCAAATCTGAAATTTTTTCCACGGCAAGCGACAACCAACCCGGCGTAGAAATCCACGTCCTGCAGGGCGAGCGTCAATTTGCACGGGACAACAAGACCATCGGCAAGTTTCAACTTACGGACATCCCGCCAGCACCGCGCGGAATGCCGCAAATCGAGGTCACTTTCGACATTGATGCCAACGGCATCCTGCATGTAAGCGCAAAAGATCTTGGGACCGGCAAAGAGCAAAAGATCACCATCACCGCCAGCAGCGGGCTCTCGAAGGACGAAATCGAGAACATGCGCAAGGACGCGGAATCGCACGCCGAAGAAGACAAGAAGCGTCGCGAAGAAATCGAAACGCGCAACGAGGCCGATAATTCCGTGTATCGCTCCGAAAAACTGCTCAAAGACAACGGCGACAAAATCTCTGGCGACGCGAAGAGCAAGATCGAAAAAGCCGTTGCGGACGTGAAAGAAGCGCTGAAAGGCAGTGACAACGGCGCGATCAAATCGGCGAGCGAGAAACTCAACGAAGCATGGCAAGCGGTCTCGGCTGAGCTTTACAAAGCCGCCTCTGAAAAAGCCAAGGCCGGTCAGACTGGTGGCACCGAGACTGGTTCCACTGGTCCTGGCGCCGAACAAGCGGGTGGAAAGAAAGACGAGGGCGTCATCGACGCCGAGGTAGTGGACGAGAAAAAATAATTTCAGGCCGCGGCTTATTCGGGCCACGGCCCGCATGAATTGCCCGCAGCGAGTGCCGCGGGATTTGCTTCACGCGAAACAAAACAAACGCAACCAAAACAAAACTATGGCAGTAAATCTGAAACCGCTCGGCGACCGCGTTCTCGTGGAACCGGCCGAGGAAAAGGAAACCAAGAAGGGCGGCATCATCATTCCCGATACCGCGAAAGAAAAGCCGATGGAAAGCGTCGTCGTGGCGCTGGGCACCGGCAAAACCGACGATAACGGAAAGAAAGTTCCGTTTGAAGTCAAAAAGGGTGACCGCGTTCTCGTGAGCAAATACGGCGGCACTGAAATCAAACTCGATGGCAAGGAGTACAAAATTCTCAGCTCGGACGACATCCTCGCCGTGATCGAGTAACTCAACTTCAACAACGAACTCTCAAACAAAACTATGGCAGCTAAAATTCTGGTATTTGATGAAGCCGCACGGCAGTCACTGCTTCGCGGTGTGGAAAAACTCTCCAAGGCAGTCAAGGCGACGCTCGGCCCCAAGGGCCGCAACGTCGTTCTCGACAAAAAGTTCGGCTCTCCGACCGTGACCAAGGACGGCGTCACTGTCGCGAAGGAAATCGAACTGGAAGACGCTTACGAAAACATGGGCGCGCAAATGGTCCGCGAAGTCGCCAGCAAGACAAGCGACATTGCCGGCGACGGCACGACCACAGCGACCGTGCTGGCGGAAGCGATTTATCGCGAAGGCCTGAAGCACGTTACGAGCGGCGCCAACCCGATTGCGATCCAGCGCGGCATTCAAAAGGCCGTGGACGCGGCGGTGCAGCAGCTCGACAAAGTCGCTAAGAAGGTCAAGGACAAGGAAGAGATCAAGCAGGTCGCAACTGTTTCGGCGAATTGGGACAACACCATTGGCGAGATCATTGCCGAGGCGATGGACAAGGTCGGCAAGGACGGCACCATCACTGTTGAAGAAGCCAAATCCATTGACACCACGCTCGACGTGGTCGAAGGAATGCAGTTCGACAAGGGCTATCTCTCTCCATACTTCGTCACCAATGCGGAGACGATGGAAGC